>WNGO01003444.1_pt1 | contig 10199 bp, 8 predicted proteins | sample 5400511 | NCBI WGS metagenome assembly WNGO01 (sample SAMN13153380, study PRJNA577476) | soil metagenome | isolation source: 20 cm soil or saprolite under Garry oak tree replicate 2 | place: USA:California | collected 2016-06-15
CTACTCGTCCGCTCCACAGCAGCAATGACCTCACGCACGGAGTGGCCTTTTCCCGTGCCCAAATTAATGACAGCATTCTGGTGGCTCTTGAGCATGTGCCTTAGGGCTGCAACGTGCGCCTCGGCCAGGTCCGTAACATGCGTGTAGTCGCGGACGGCAGTGCGGTCCGGGGTGGGGTAATCCGTCCCGTATATCTTGAGCGCCGGTTTCTCCCCGAGCGCCGCCTGAATGGCAAGTGGAATCAGATGAGTTTCCGGTGAGTGGTCCTCTCCAAGCTCACCGTCCGGGTCGGCACCGGCAGCGTTGAAATAACGCAGCGCCGTCCAGCGCAAGCCGTAAGCCTGACGGTACCAAGCAAGGATGCGCTCGACCATTCTCTTCGACTCACCATAGGGATTAATCGGGGCTTGGACGTGTTCCTCGCGAATGGGAACGCTTGCGGGAATGCCGTAGGTCGCGCAGCTGGAAGAAAAAACAATGTGCTTTACGCACATGTCCGTCATGGCGTCGAGAAGCCGGAGCGTGTAGGTTACATTGTTGCGAAAATACTGCCGCGGGCGGTGCATGGACTCGCCGACGTAAGCGAAACCGGCAAAGTGGACAACGGCTTGCACCCTGTAGGTTTTGATTACTTCGCGAATCAGCATGGAATCACCGAGGTCTCCTTCGACCAGCGGGCCCCATTTCACGGCCCACCGGTGACCAGTTGAGAGGTTGTCGAGGACGATTGGCTCGAACCCCGAGCGGGCCAAAACTTTGGCAGTGTGGCTTCCGATGTAGCCCGCCCCGCCAGTCACCAGTACCCGCATCCGGTCTCCAGAAAAAGAAAGTCTCCGCCACGGCCTCGGCTGGGGCGGAGATCGTAAACACTGATAGATTTCAACATCTTGCGACTTCGATGCCGTCATTCACGTCGCATTCACACGGTATTAATTTAGAAAGGCTGCGTCAATTAGCGGATCGAAGTAACCCGTGGGGCTAAGAGAAGAACCTACGAGGAAATCGAAGCGATGGCCTGCTCAAATGACGTACTGCAAACCGATCCGGTAGTGCCGGCTGGATGGAACTTTTTCTGCCCAACGAACCTGAACGAGCGTGGGGATCTTTGCGGGCATGCGAGGAAACAAAAGCCGGCCTTGAAGAAGCGCAGACCTCTCCGGAGCACGACTCGCGATCACGCAAAAACCGCCGTCGGATATATTTTCCACTTTCCCTTCAAACACCTCCGACTTCCGATGGCTTTCATGCAATGGCAACTGACTGCCGCGAAACCGCCCACTCGTTGAATAGCGCGGTTGAATCCGCTTTTTCTGCGACCCTGCTCGCATAGTGGCCCGTCTAACCTTGCACACGAATCAACTAAAACAGAATGAAGTCGTGCTGAATCACGTATGAATCTAGAGAGAAGTTTCCCCGCGCAAAGCTTTCGAAGCCTGAAGAATTCTCCCGATAATGCCGGTCCTATTCTCCGCTCCGACCTTGATCATCACTGACCTTAAGAAAGCCTTCGCTGTGTTTGGGCTGATGTCCATCTGGCTGGCGATTTGCTTAGTACTAAGGCCCTGGAGTAGAAGATCAACTGTCTCCCGTTCGCGCCGGGTTAGCCGGAATTTCCGAGCAACACTCTCGAGTTCTAGCTCCCCTCGGGGATTTCTTTCCAGTAAGAGCGCGATCGCAGATCCTCGCTCAATTGCGAGGCTCGATTTCATCGAGAACGCCCGAAGTTGGTAAAGCCTCTTTCCCGAAGCGACTTCATTCTGAAATTTGGAAGGAGAGAAACCGTTATGATGGCCATTACCGGGGACTAGCGATCGGATTCTGCCTTGCAGAAAATTGTCAAAGCCCTTGTTCTTGGATGGAACTTCTGGGTAAGCGAGGATAGCTAGGGCTTCTTCGCTCGCATAGATGGGCCGGAGGGACGCATCCAGAATAAGAAATCCCGCGGCAAGTGGATCTCCGTGGCCGTTACCTGAAACGTGACCATTCCCTGAGTTCTTATCAACTGGATGAGGAGAGCGATTCGCAGAAACACCGCCGAATCGCACAGAAGCATTTCGCAGTTTGCCGGGGAATGGCCGGGATGAATTTGACTTCCCAGTTGCTAACATTTCAGCACCGCCAATCACGATGGTCACACGCCCCATTAGGACCGGGTGCGAACAATAGATACTTCCCCCCTTGGTAGTCTCTAGACTCTCATTGCCCAAAGCCGAGCTCCACCTGGGTTCACGAATTGATATAAAATAAAAAAGGCCGCTTTTGAATACTTCGCGGGGCCGATTGTTACAATCAGGTAAAAACCTTATTTCATAATGGGAAAAAGCTCCCTCGCCTCTTCTAGGTGACGCTTCGGCCTAGTGCGGATCTGCGGTGGCTCTTGCCCAAGTGGACGGGACTGCGGGGAATGAGCGCTGAGGAGGAAACTAAACTGAATGCTTTTGGGGTTCCGTCCAATCCGCTGTTGGTTGACGCAATTCCACGCCGATGGCAAAGCAACGACCGTCAACAGATTGGCAGTAAGTAACGCGAGCCTGCGAATACAGATTCCCTTGGACTGATCTAACGGTAAGGTGCTGGTTCGATTGCCACGGGTTTTTGGTCAGGACGCGGGCGCCGTGAGCACTGACGTCGACGGTGTAGGCGAATTCATGCGTGATATTCTCGAAGCTGCACAGTTCCACGAGCACCTTCATGGGAGTGCGGACTTCCGTACGACTTGATCGCGGCCCGGCTGTCATCGCGTTGCCTTCCCCAGATGGGAGACGCGGTGCTGTCCATCGGGCTGGGCGCCTGAACATTAGAATCGAACGACGTTCATACTGTACTTGTAATAGTAAGCTTGGGTAATGTCCCGATGATACACTCCTTAGTTGGACTCAAGCTAGCGGAGATCTGGGGTCCAGATGACTAGCCGAACTGAAAGAGTGAATCATTGAGAGATGGCGAAGGGAGAGCGAAAGGCGAGAGGAGGACGCGTGGCATCGGGTAAATACTGTAGGCGCAAGGAAAATTATTCCTCGTTCCAGTACCTCCCAACCCCGCCAGCCGCCCCGCAAGACTCAAATTATCAGTGACTTATATGGGTTCCCGTTTTGGCATTTCATGAGCATAGACTAAAATCTGCCGAGCCACTTAATTCCTTCTCGTCCCCGGAAACCGGAGGCAGGGGTCCTCCGAGAGCTGGGATTGGAGATCGCAGGCAAGACCAATCCTTCAAAATCTTACTGTATCGTGCCAGGAGTGGTGTGTTTACCATCCTTGCGCGAACAAAAAGCGAGGGAAGCATGAACCCGGCCATCATGCTCGTGGATGTTGCTTCGGCGAATCGCGAAGGACTGAAATCTTTCCTGCAGAACCAGAACTACCATGTGGATACGGCAGCGGATGGCGTATCCGCGGTCAGACGCTGCCTGGAGATGCAGCCTGACTTGGTTCTCCTCTACGATAGTTTGCCGGACATCGGCAGTTTCCAACTTTGCCATCAGATCAAGAAAGATCCTCTCAATCAACTCACGCCAGTCGTTTTGCTGGGACCTTCCCCGGATCTATGGGACATCCAGCGTGGGCGCGAAGCCGGGGCGATCGATACTTGGGCTACTCCTCCATCGTTCTGGGATTTGCTCGGACGCATTCAGACGCTCTTGCGACTCAAGAAATACATGGATGAGCAGGCGAAGTCCGCAGTGTTTGCGCTGGCGCGCAGCGTCGACTCGAAACAAAACTTGCGGAATGGGCACTCGGAGCGTCTATTGGCATACGCAGAGCAATTGGGAGAAAGCCTCGGTCTTGGTGACGACGACCTGCTCGAACTCCGCATCGCCAGCTGGCTCCACGACATAGGAAAGATTAACGTGCCAGAAAGCATTCTTCTTAAACCCGGGCATCTGGACGCGGAAGAAAGAAGAATCATGCAGGAGCATCCGATTATTGGAGAGAGAATCTGCGCGCCTCTCAAGTCGCTTCGCGGAATCCTCCCAGTGATCCGGCATCATCATGAAAAAATGGACGGCAGCGGCTATCCGGATGGCCTTCGCGGAGAGGCCATTCCGCTGAAAGCGAGAATTTTACAGATCGCGGACATCTACGATGCATTGACTACCAATCGCCCTTACCGAGGAGCTCTCGCTCCCGAGGAAGCGTTGCAGACTCTCTATAGCGAAGCCCACAACGACTGGCTCGATGCATCCGTGGTGCTGAAGTTCTCCCAGATCTGCAAAGACGACGAATACTTCCCCGTGAGGGGAAGAACCATGCTGGCCTCCTACTACGCGTAAGGCTCACTTGCCGCTCGCATGCTCGGAGGAGACAGCGCTGCAGTGAGTTCAACAACATAGAGACTCTGGACCAATCGGCAGGTCGGGGGTCAGAGTACTGCCCCGGCTCCAAAAACTGCTCTTCGGAAATATGCTGAACAACCTGGTCTCCGAAGAGCAATTTTCAGAAGTCAACGTAGTGCCACGTTGACCAGTGTGTTTATCCATCTCTCCAAGGATCGAAAGCCACTTTCTTTTGAATTCGACGACCGCCGCCAAATCAAAATCGTTGCTATCTCCGTTATCAGTTGTGTCATTCGAATGAATGAGGTTCCGCCGCGGCCTACTAGCGCGGATTGCACAATAGAACGCAGGGCAAAACGATGATGGTCCGCGTTTTCGGCGATGGATCGCTTAGGCCAGCGTTGTCAGTCACCGTGAGAGTCGCAACGAATTTGCCGGGCGTCGAGTAAGTCACATCGCCGGGCGTAGCCACATTGCTAGACGCGGGGTTGCCGCCAGGGAAAGTCCAGGAATATACAGTGACTGTTCCATCTGGGTCCGTACCCGATCCAGAGAAGAACACGGACCGTCCGGCGAAGATAATCACATAGCCCGAAGGACTGTCAATCGATCCCGTGGGCGGTACATCCGCTGGGGCCAATGACCTAAGCGCCTGGACTAAATCCAACCTGCCGTTGCCCATATCGGGGCCTAAGGGCACTGCATGAGCCACAGCGGCGGCGGCTTGAGACTCATTGGTATTCGCTTGTTTGTTCAGCAGGAGGGAAGAACCGCCGGAAACAAACGGCGCACTAAACGAAGTTCCCCATCCCGCGGCGTACGTGCTAAAGGGATAGGTTGTGACAATAGCTTCGCCCGGAGCGGCGACCCACACAATCTCATCGCCATAGTTGGAAAACGAAGACCGCGTATCTTGGTCGCTCGTGGACGCAACTCCCATCACATCGTTTTGCCACAGCGCAGGGTAAACATTAAGTGGCGGAGCTGATTGGCCTTCGTTCCCGGCCGACGACGCGCAAATGACGTTGTTCTGCTTGGCGTAGTCCAACGCCTTTCTCAGTTCCCGCGACCTCGTCTGGGTGTCAAAGCTCATGTTGATTACGTTAGCGTTGTTCTGTACAGCGTAATAGATGGCCCCCAGAATGTCGGAGAGAAAACCGGTACCGTCCGATTTGAAGGTTTTCAAGGGCAAGAGTTGCGCCGTGGGAGCGACCAGGTGGATCACGCCCATCACCATAGTACCGTGGCCGAACGCGGCGTACTGATCGTTCCCATCTAACACAGCAGCCGTGGATTGATCAAGTACAGCAGCAGTGGATTGATTGACTTGAGCCGAGGAGCAACTCGGGCAGGCTGGAGGCGGACACGAAGTGAAAGGGCAAGACGAAGAAGGAATATCTGTTAATTCTGAACCACCCGGCTGATCGCGCGTAAAGTCGTAGCCTGGCAATAGAACACTCTGTAGCGCGGGATGCGTCGGATCCACTCCTGTGTCAATATCCGCGACAATTCCACTGCCACCAACTCCAAACTGGCTTTGCGCTTCCGAGACGCGGACTATTTGCGCGGCGGGTTGGTTCGCATAGCTATTCCACACGGTTCCGCCGGAATTGGGATAAGGCACCGGAGTTCTGTCCGACATCAGGTCTACAGGCAATGGCGAGGGGAGTACGTTCAGTGCGCCAACCGGAAATAAGCTAACCAACTGATCCACTTCGGCATGTACGATTCCCAGCGGATTGCCCGGGAGATCTAGCAAGCCGCCTAGGTCAAGCGAACTGGTGATCAGGAAGAGTCGCCCCAGGGGATCGCCAAGCCCCCGTACGACTGTGCAGATGGGGGGCAATAGGGGAGGGTTGCACACCGTTTGCAGTGTCTGGAGATCAAGGGTCGTACGAACGATGAACCGATTGTCCGCAGAGGCTTTGGCGGGCCAGAGTCCACCGAGAAACAGGAGCATGCAGAGAGCTCTGACCTTCATAGCTTACCTTCTCTTCTTCTCCTTGGGATGCACGTCTTTCTAAGCCTCGGAGTCTCCGGGTGTCTCAGGGATTTGTGATTCTTCGGTTGTCCAACGCATAACGCTCTTCGAATCGGGCAAGCCGACCGATACCCAGTAGTTTTCCCTAGCCCCTATCTCCAGCGAGACGCCCGGCTCAAAATTGAATTCAAAGCGAAACTCGCCCCACTCGCTCGTCTTAGCTATGCCCATCAACCCCGCAAGGCTTTGAAGTACTACGGGAACGTTGCTCAGCTGGGGCTCTGGCTTCGCGGCGTCCAAGACCTGACCCACCAGAGTGATGCGTTGCGAATCTCTCTGCTCTTCGAGGGAAAGATCAGCCACGAGACTGTCGGATTCATAAAGGAGTCGGCGAACTGTGGGGTGCGAGGATCGGGTACCGGCGAGCGACGGTTGGAGAAAACTATCAAAGACCAGCGGCGCGCTACGCGTGATCTGTTGGGTCGTGGTCATCCGGCGGCGCAGGGAATCCAGGCTTGGCCACAGCTCTTGCAAGAGGGCATCTCGGGGAACCCTTGGAAGGAAATAGGCATCCACCACTTGGAGAAGTTCTGGGTCGCTCTCTTCACCTAGGAGAACAATGACGAGACCTCGCAGACGCGGAACCATCTTGTGGAAGGCAGCCACGATCCGAGCGGGTGGAGAATCTGCCTGCTGCGGATCAAGGATCGCGGCATCCGGTTTTTCCTGCTTAAGCAGCGCAAGCGCCTCTTTGAGGGTCGAAGCGACAACACACTGATACCCCATACTCCCGAGCAAAACGCGCACGTTGTCGCGCACCAACTCATTTGCCCCAAGCATCAACACTTTGGGCCGGATTTGCGCGGTTTCCACAGGCAGCGGCTCGCGATATCCCTTTTTCCAGGGTAAAATGGCCATATAAGACCTAGAAGGCCGGGCAGTCAATTGAGGAAAAACTCCCAATTCGACATGGAGGCAACACCTTAACCGGGATTCAAAGGAGGTTCCTGGGAGGACTGCAGACCTGGCCTCCAAGACCGAGTGCTCCGGCAGGAATTCATCGATTACGTGATTTGCGGACTTCAAGAGGAACTTCGCCAGCGGCATGAAGCATTCGAATTGGGACTCAAGGCACTTCGGGACGAGAGGCCGCGCATCGAGGCGGAACTGAGGCGCCTGGTTGAATCCATCGCCGTGGGGAATGGTTCGCCCACAGTCATGGCCGCAATCACTGAGCGAGAGGCTAGGCTTCGGGAAATCATGAATCGGGTGATCGAACCCGGCCCTGGGTCGCTCCAAGAAAAACTCGAGGAGCTACGGACTTTTGCAGTCTCCCGGTTGACGCGCTTGCGCGAGCTACTGACGAACCCCGGCGCAATCCACGAGGCGAGAGCACTGCTAGCCGAACAGATCGGGAAGTTTACACTGGAGCGCGTCGAGGAAAATGGCAAGGTCAGCTTTAAGGCCAATGGAAACATAGACTTCTTCGGGGAAGAGGCATTTACACGCGTGGGTGGTGCCGGGGGCCAGAATCGAACTGGCTACGCCCGCCTTTTCAGGGCGGCGCTCTACCAATGAGCTACCCCGGCGTTTTGGGAGCTTTTCAATTTTAGGGGCGTTGGCCAGAGGTGTCAATTCGGCGCGCTCCGGCACTTGCGACAAGATGCGTCATTACGCCCGCGAGAGGGAAATCAACCCAATATAGCTTCGCCAACTGCGCCCGGCCAGACCGAGGGGTGGCTCTGCCATGAAAGCCAATAGTAAGGGGGCGGCAGAAATCAGGATGAGCAAGGAACCAACAGTTTGCAAAGCCTGCCGCCAGCTTGACTGGTGTAGTTGGAAATAGAGCCCCAGGGTCACGTTCACAAGGGCTGCAGCAAGCAAATAAATGTGCCGCGATACGTACATCATGCGGAGTTCCGCGGGCAATTGCTTGATGTCGGGATGATGGTGGCCCAGCACCTGTCCCGTCAGCAAAAACGCTACCACGGCCATGATTCCAACGATGAGGTGAGCGCGACGCAGCATGGGCGGGACGGATACTAGCACGAAGCGCGCCAAGCGCATCATTGCTGCGATTCGTCAAATTCCTTCATCCAGTTGCGGTTTTTCAGGACTTCGCGGGGCTTGGTGCCATCGGGCGGGCCGACGATGCCGTCCTTCTCCATGAGATCGATCAAGCGCGCAGCCCGGCCATAGCCAATCCGCAAGCGGCGTTGCAAGGTTGATGTGGAAGCGCGGCCAGCGTCGCAAACCACGCGAATCGCGTCCTGGTACAAGTCATCATCCACATCCTCGCCGCCATCGGCGTCCGCCTCATCGGCGCCTCCGCCAGCCTTGCCATTCTCCTCTTTCGGCGCTTCCAGCAGCTCTTCCTGATACTTCGCTTGCGCCTGCTCGCGCCAGAAATCGCAAACTTCGCTGATCTCATCTTCGCTGACCAGCGGTCCGTGAATGCGATGTAGCCGCGCCGAACCTGCCGGCAGGTAGAGCATGTCGCCACGGCCGAGCAACGACTCGGCGCCGTTCGAATCGAGAATCGTGCGCGAGTCCACTTTGCTGGCCACGCGGAAAGAAATCCGGGCAGGGAAGTTGGCCTTGATCAAGCCGGTGATCACGTCCACCGACGGCCGCTGTGTCGCGAGAATCAGATGAATTCCTACAGCGCGTGCCATCTGTGCCAGCCGCGTGATGGATTCTTCCACGTTATTTGTGTCTACCATCATCAGGTCGGCCAGTTCGTCGATGACAATGATGAGGTAAGGGAGTGGCTTGTGCTGGGGCTCTTCGACGTTTTCGAAAAGCGAGAGCGATTGCTCTTTCTTGAAGGTCCGGTTGTACTGATCGATATTGCGAACACCGCGCTGCGCCAGCAGCTTTAGACGGTTCTCCATCTCGCGTGTGGCGTTGCGCAGGACGTTCGAAGCAACCTTTGGATCCGTCACGACCGGCGCGATCAAGTGGGGAATATTTTCATAAAGACTCAGCTCCAGCCGCTTCGGATCGACGAGCACCATCTTCACGTCGTCCGGACTCGCCTTGTACAAAATCGACATCATGAGCGAGTTGATGAAAACGCTCTTGCCCGTGCCCGTAGAGCCGGCGATGAGCAGATGGGGCATGGCGGCCAGTTCGGTCACGCGAATCCGGCCGTGGAGGTCACGCCCCATGGCCAGTGTCAGCTTGCTCGGCGAATGGATGAATTCCGGCGCTTCGATAATTTCGCGCAGCGCGATGGTTTGCCGTTTATCGTTCGGAACTTCGATGCCGATGGTGGACTTCCCGGGAATGCGCTCGATGAGGATGGATTCCGCTTGCAGAGCAAGGCACAAGTCTTCCGTCAGACTGATAATGCGGCTGTACTTGATGCCGGCTTCGGGCTTGAATTCGAACGTGGTGACGACCGGCCCCGGGTTGATCTGCGTGACGCGCCCCTGGACGTCAAATTCGAGGCACTTGGCTTCAATCGCCCGCGCGCGCTGCTTCAGTTCGTCTTCATCGAGTTTCTGGCTGCGCTCACCTTCGCGCAGCAGCGCGGGGGGAGGGAGCTTGTAATTCGGGCTGCCCCTCGCGATCTTGGGCTCGGCTGCTTTCTTGGCTGAGGGCTTTTCCGTGTCGCGGTGGAAAACGAAAATCGGCGCCTTCACGACGCTAGACTTGTCCTTCTTGTCGTCCGCTTCTTCGGCCTCGAGCTCATCGTTTAGCGTGCTGCCTGTATCCAGCAGGGCAGTCTTGCTGATGGCTTGCGGTGGCACGGGCTTCCTTCCCGAGAGGCGCGATTCTTCCACGCGACGCCGCATGCGTTGTTGCTCGCGTTCTTCTTGCCAGGCGTGCCAGCGTGCTTGTGCCTTCTGGAGAAGGCCCAGGCGCTCCACGGCTCCGATGGGCCCTTTCGGCCCAGTGGCCCAGGCATGCGTGCCGGCAAAGGAAAATCGCGTGGT
>WNGO01006005.1_pt1 | contig 10198 bp, 8 predicted proteins | sample 5400511 | NCBI WGS metagenome assembly WNGO01 (sample SAMN13153380, study PRJNA577476) | soil metagenome | isolation source: 20 cm soil or saprolite under Garry oak tree replicate 2 | place: USA:California | collected 2016-06-15
TCGGCAGTAGCCGTGCTGGGCATCGCCACGTACACGGTTACAGCGGCTGTCGGAGACGCCAATCTAAAGGACGAGGTGCTTAAGGCCGAAGATGCGAGGAATCAGGCCCTTCCGCATGGAGACGTGGCGGCACTGGACCAGATTTATGCGGACGATTTGATTTATACGAACGCGACCGGGGCCCTGCTTACCAAGACGCAGCATCTGGCTGATCTTAAGGGACGGACCCTAAATTTCCGTTCCTTCAAGCACGACGATGTTCAGGCGACCGTCCATGGGAACACGGGGATCGTGACGGGGATCAGCACGTCTGCGGTGGATTACAAGGGAACCGTTTCCAGCAGCCCACGAAGATTTGTGAATGTTTATGCCAAACAAGATGGGCGCTGGCTGTGCGTAGCGCACATGGAGACACCCGTCACACAGTGACGCGCTCAATCGTGCGCTCTACGCGCGAATGAACGAGGAGTGCTCGGCGCCGAAATAATCCCTGGTGAGCGCTATTCGCGTTACTCCAGTGCCGTCAACCCGGCCTTCGCGACTTGCTCGTCTTCATGCGATTTCACGCCGGAAACACCGACGCCGCCGACGCATTCGCCCTGGTGCATGATGGGGACTCCCCCCTGCACGGCGAGCCTGCCAGGAAAGGCCGCGGTAGCCGGCCGCTCCTTCACCACGTCTTCCAGCACCTTGGTAGGGGTCCTTGCCGCCGCGGCAGTCTGCGCCTTGAGAGTCGCGATTGCGGCGCTCTGGCCCTGTGCGCCGTCCAAGCGCTCGAGGTGAAGCAGGTATCCTCCCTCATCGACGACGGCGATGCTGACGTTCCATTTGTTCTTCCCTGCTTCCATCTTGCAAGCGGCTACGATCTTTTGAGCATCTGCAGCGGTCAGGCACGATTTATTGCGCACACGATCTCCTTGTTTAGCGAACGCTTTAATTTAAAATGGCAATTGTAGCGGCAGACATTCGAAAATTTAAATTCTTCCGAATGCCTGCCTGGGATTCGAATCCCGGGAACGCCAAGCTCCCGATTGGCAGGCAACGAAACGCCATTCAGGAGATTGGCGTTCCCGGCGAGAGCTGGTTAGTTACCCGCCCTTTGCGGAGTGGGCACGTTCCCTTCCGGCTTGAAGGCCGTCAACGTATGCATGGCAATACCTGCATACCAGAACGTACCCTGGGCATCCTGCTCGATCTTGGGAGGGTACAGACCGCCCATGCGCGTGCCATGCGGGCCTGGATGTTCCCGCCCCATGATGTCCGGGAAAGGTTCCGGGAAGTAGGTATATTTCTTTGTCTTCTGGTCGAACTTGGCCAGGACGCCATAGCTTCTGAGGGTCACCCAGATGTTGTCTTGTGAATCGGCATAGCACTCATATCCGCCGAAGTATGAGTAGGGATCCTTGTACTCGGTGATTTTTCCGGAATCTGGATCGAGCATTCCTAGCGCTTGTCCAATGTGCTCGGAGAACCATACCTTGCCTTTGGAATCCACCGTAAGACGGCGAGGGCCCGACGGCTGGGTTGGCGTTGCGTAAACGGACCACTTATCGGTCTTTGGATCGTAGCCCACGATCTTGTGCGACGTCATGCCTACGGCCCAAACCCGATCCTTCTGATCGACAGTCAAGCCGTAGTAGTGTGCATTCGCGTCGCTCGGCGAGGGGTCATATTCGGTGATCTTCTTGGTTGCGGCGTCCAGCTTGCCGATTTTGCTCTTGCCCTGCATTTCGGAAAACCAGACGTTGCCCTTGGAGTCCGAACGAATCGTGTGCGGCGTACTCCGCGTCGGCGTTTCGTAGTGAGTGACCTTGCCGGTTTCCGGATCCAATTCGCCAATCATGCTTTCGTCGATTTCGGCCGTGTACACATGCCCGTCCTTGGCTTGGGTGATTCCATGCGGGCCGACTTCCCGATGGCCAAGATCCGGGTTCGGAAGCACGTAGGTCCGAAAGCGCCCGGGATAATCCAACCTTTGGGTGTCCATGCCTTGAATCGAGTCCATCCCCATTTCGGCCACATAGACCGTCGAGGAAAACTTGCTGGGCCAGACATCGTGGCTGGAAATATCTTCGTCTTTTTTTCCAAGCAGAGGCGGAGGCAGCTCGTATTCGATATTGATGGCGCGGGAAAGGGCCGCTTCGTCCAGCGGAAGATCGTCCAGCTTCAGGTCGCGCGGCTTTCCATCCAGCGAAAAAGCTTCCGAAAAATATTTGATGATATCTTCGCGCTTTTCTTCAGGGATGGCCGCGGGATTCACTTGAGGAACGCCAGTGTGTCTGCTGGTTCCATCCATGTCAAACATACGGCCCACGGCGCGTCTCCAGGCATCTTCATCCCGGCCGCCAATTCGGTGCCAGGGGATATGCTCGAAACCATGGCAGCCCATGCAATTGTTCATGAGGTAGTCGCGCGTTGCGCCGGGGGGATACAGCGTGTCGAAGTCAACCAGTTCGGCGCGCTCGGCGTGGTTGAGTCAAACCCGTCTTGCAGCGCGGACATCTGATAAGTGCCCGGGGGTAAATTATAAATTTGATAGTGCCCCTTATTTGTGAAGACAGTGTAGATAATATGCCGCTCCGCGTCCCTGGCCCTGACCCGAACGGCGTATAGGGCCGGGATATGCTTCCCCGACGCCTCGCTCAACGCGTAATCCCTGTTGGCAGTAACGGTTCCGGAAATTGTAGCTCCCTGCCCGCTCGCCGTTTGCGCCGAACTGTGTGAAGCCCATAGCAAGAACCCGGTGACAATCAGGAATCCGCCGGCCAAGATCGTTTTCAAAATCTGCGTCCTCATAAACCACCTCATTCCACCCCGGACGTGCGCGCCGGTGAAGTAAAAGCGTAGCATCGATACCTCTAGTTCTTTGACAATTCGTATACCAAGACGTGCTGGCCTGTCAACGTGAGGTTAATTGTAGCAGAGCATACTCACGTTGTATCCGCTTAGCGAAGTTGAAATACGCCGGTCCGAAGCGGTGGAGGGGACTCGCCGCCCGGCGCTTCATCATTCCACATTCCGTTAGGTGAAAAGCGGCGTAAGATGGGGCCAGAACCAATTCATGTTTACATCTCTGGATGAGCGAACTTGCAATGCTTGAGCCTGAGACCCTGTTGACTTTGGAGTTCCTAACGTGGCTCGATAGCCGTCCCCGGACTTACGCAGAAGCCATGGAGGCTTGGTCGAGCAAGTGTCCCAGGAACTCCGTGTGGGAAGATGCGCTCACCGAAGGCCTCGTCCAAGTCGGGAGCGCAGAGACAATGGGTCAATCCAAGGTGATTCTCACGCCGCGGGGCCGAGCGATGCTTGACGGAAAGTCGCAATCGCAGGTCGACGGCAGTGACCGCAGGAAGAAACGAGGAGGCAACTGGTATGGGTGATGATCGAGGGAAGGGTGTGTCGCTCAACTACTGTGGCGCACTGACCCGGCGCGGCCTCTTGAAGAGCGCGGGCCGGACCATTGCGGCTTCCGCACTTCTGCCGGTTGTGGAACGCGGAAAGAGGTTTGGAACAATTTTGGCCGCGGAATCCGGCAGCCCGGTGATGGCCAAACTTAGCGCGTATATGAGCGAAGCAGGCAACCGCGCGTTGCCGGATGAAGTGATCGAGAAAGCGAAACACCACATTCTCGACACTTTCGCCGCCATGGTTTCCGGATCAGAGCTGCCTCCCGGACACGCCGCGATCCAATTTGCCCGATCTTATGGCGGTGAGAAAATCGCCACGGTCGTGGGCTCGAATGTCTTGTGCGGCCCAATCGAGGCGGCCCTTGCAAACGGGTTGCTGGCTCATTCCGATGAGACCGACGACTCCCACGCTCCATCTGGATCACACCCGGGCAGCTCGGCCGTTCCCGCAGCCTTGGCCGTGGGAGAGCAATTCGGCATCGACGGCGCGCGTTTCGTGCGCGCGGTTACGCTGGGATATGACATCGGGCCGCGCGTGACGATGACTCTGGGTGGCCAGGAATATCGAGTCGAAACTCACAGGGCCACCCATAGCATCGCCGGGAATTTCGGCGCTGCTGCCGCTGCCGGTTGCGCGGCTAATCTGAACGCCCAGCAGATGCGCTGGCTGCTCGACTACGCCTCGCAAGAAGCTTCCGGCATCGCCGCTTGGCAGCGCGATACCGATCACATCGAGAAAGGATTCGTGTTTGCCGGAGGACCTGCGCGCAACGGAGTCACCGCAGCCCTGCTGGTTCAGTCGGGCTGGACCGGCGTGGACGATGTCTTCTCCGGCGCTGACAATTTTTTCCTGGCCAATCAGCATCCGGCCGATCCCGTGGAAATGATCGAGAAGCTTGGTGAACGTTACGAGATTGCGCGGACGAACATCAAGAAATGGACTGTGGGATCGCCCATCCAGGCGCCGCTCGACGCCATCGAAAACCTACTCAAGAAGCATCCGTTCAACGCGGACCAAGTGCAAACCGTGAATGTGCGAGTCGCCACTGACGAAGCATCCGTTGTGGACAACCGGGAATTGCCGGATATCTGCCTCCAGCACATGGTGGCGGTCATGCTGATCGATAAGACAGCCTCGTTCCAGGCGGCCCATGACAAGCCGCGCATGAAGGATCCGGAGGTTCTCCGGCAGCGCGCGAAGATACAGCTCATCAAGGATAGCGAACTCCAGCGCCGGGTGCCGCGACGCGAGGCAATCGTTGAGGTCACGCTCACCGATGGGACGAACCTTAGCGAGCATGTCGAGGCTGTGCGCGGCACCGCTGAAAACCCCATGCCCCGAGACGAAGTCGTCACGAAATGCCGCGATCTCATGGCGCCCGTCCTCGGCGCGCCGGCTACCGGAAGCCTCATCGAGAAAATCCTGGGCCTCGAGAATGTGAAGAACATTCGAGAGCTGCGCCCTTTATTGCAACACGCGTAGCTGCCACAGGAAAATGTCCTGTCGACGAGTCGATCAATCAGCATGGGCGGTCGCACGCGCGACGATGCGAAGTTCTCACAAGAATCTTGTTATAGCCTTTGGCTCCTTGCATTCTATTCAGACAGAGCGCGGGTCGAGCAATGGCGAGTAGCACAGGTTTCAGCCTGTGCGATTTTGATTTTTGCCCACGCAGAAATGCGCACAGACTGAAGTCTGTGCTACCAAGACCCGCTTCAGTCGTTTCACTGCGATCATTTCTTTGGGATGACCGGCAGCAGCAGATAGGGTTGCCGGTCCTTTTCGCCGTGCAGCGTCGTCTTACCAGCAAAAATATTTGCCGGGCGGTCGGTGGGATCGTTATGCAGAAACGGTCCGCAGCCTCGAAGTTCATTCTTGAAGTTTGAAAGTTTTCCTCCGCGGCACGCGTGCTCGTAATCTTTGCCGCGGATAGTGAGCGCGATTCTGTAGCCCGCGGGGACGACGACGCTGGTGGGCCATATCTCGACGTCCAATTCAACCGGAACGCCCGGCTTCAAGGGCTGCAGCTCGTCATGCGAATGATAAGGGCGCCACGGTTTGGAAATTGTCGAATCGAGCTTTCGATGCGAAGCGCGCAGCCAACCCTGGCCGATTGGCGTGTGCGGATCGATCGCTCCCTGGAAAACAATTTCCGTTAAGTCCGGAGAGAAAACGCGCAGCACGGCAAAAACATCCGCATCTTCAGTGCTCGACGACAAGAACAGCTTCACGGCTGAGGGACCTGTAATTTCGGTTTCGGCTGACAGCGGCGGCGTCACGAATGTGATGCCTTTGCCCATCGCGTCAAACGTGCGGCTTGCGGGTTGCGCCGGCAGTTCTTTGGTTAACGCACCGCCCGCAAAATCAAGATAGAATTTCGTCCATTGCGTACGGGCCAGCGGCCATTCGTGCTCGACCCGCTGCTCGAAGCGATCGAGATGACGGACCTGCAGCAACACGCGCGGCTCGCGGTCCCAGCCATTCTTTTCACCTTTCAAAAAGTGATCGAAGAATCGTTTCTGCAGATTGCGGCCATAATCGGTATAGAAATGAGTCCAATGCTCGATCCCATGCACTTCGAGCCACTTTTGCGCGGATGCCGCTCTCATGAAACCTTCGAAATTGCCGCGGGGATGTAATCCCTGGCCGCCCCAATTCGCCGCGGAAAGCAACGGCACGATCACCTTGGACCAATCGGGCGAGCGGCTCTTGCTGTAGTCGTCGTCGAACGGATGCGCCAGGAGGTCGGCGCCGAAATCGCACCGGTTGGCGGCAAGCTGTGCCTCAGACAAAGTCTCCGGCCCGCACACGAGATCACCGGTAGCGCGGCTGCGGGGCCCGCGCTCTCCAAGCCCGTATTGCACCGTCTTGACCTGCATGTCGTACCAGTTTGCCCAGAACGTGCAATAAATGCCGCCGTGATGCGAAGTATCGCGGTACCACTCCGCCGCTCCTTCCCAGACGCACATCGCCGCCAAGTGCGGCGGCTGTAGCGACGCCACCTGCCACTGGTTGATCGCGTAATAAGAAATGCCGTTGAGGCCGACCTTGCCGCTGCTCCACGGCTGTTCGCCGGCCCAGGCGATGCAGGCCGCAAAATCGCGCGTCTCACGCGGAGAAAAGGGATCGACGTAGCCCGGCGATCGTCCGCAACCGCGGCTGTCAACCCGCACACAAACGTAGCCGTGCGGCACCCATTTCTCAGGGTCAACCACTTCCCAGTTTTGATAGAGGTTGGTCGATTCCGCCGGCACATCCGGATGCTCGCGCGCCATAGTTTGCCAAGCGTCGGGATAGCCATCCTGAAAAGCGAGGCCTTTTGCGTACGGCCCGTACGTCAGCAGCACAGGATAGCGGCCTTCGCTGACCGGCCGGAATACGTCGGCGCGCAGGATGATGCCGTCGTCCATGGGTACAGGCACGTCCCAATCGATCTTCATTCCGTCGCGGATTTCACTTCTTGCTTGCGCGTCGCGTGCTTGAGTCATCTTCAATCCTTATGCTTTCGATTACGCGGGCAAAGGCTTGCCCTTGGTTTCCACGCCGAAAGGCAGGAGCAAGAGCCCAACGACAAAGGCGATCGCTGTAAGCGCTACCGGAATGCCGAGGGTCTGAAAGTGGCGCACTCCGATTCCGACGAGAAATGTAGCGCCGGCGCCGGCAAAACGTCCGACATTTTGCGCGAACGCCAGCGCACTGGCGCGGCATTCGGTTTCGTACTGCTCCGGCAGCCAAAAAGAATAAACGGTGTAATTCGCTCCGCCAATCCCGAGAAAAAAGAGGCACACGAAAAACCATTTCAGCGCGTCCGCCTGTAGATAGAAGACGTATCCGAATGTGACTACGATCACCACACCCATCAGCGAATAAAAAATCGCCTGATTGACTCTGCGTCCCAGCCGGTCGGCGATGCCAGGCACACTCAACGCGCCCAGAATTGTTCCAATGGAAAGTATGGCCGTGCCGTAGGACGCGAGGCGCGCCGCTTCAAACGAGGTGTGCCCCGACCTCGCGGCCAAATACGTGATCGCCGCCGGCACGTACACGGAGCCGGCCCACAAACCTATCGTCGAGACCAGCTGGTACATGAGATTGAGGAATGTGCGGAAACGATATCGCGGCGAGAAAATTTCCATGAACGTGCGCTTCAAACTCCATTTTTCGCCGCGCGGGCCTCGCTTGGCCTCCCAGCGCGCAGGTTCGTTCATGCCCTTGCGAATCAAAATCACGAGCAGCGCCGGCACGCCGCCGACGACAAACATCCACCTCCAGCCAAAGCGGCTGCCCACAAAATAATTGGCCAGCGCGGCCAGAAAAAAACCGAAGTAATAACCTGTGTGCATCATGCCCGCGCCCATGGTTCGGCGGTCTTCCGGCCACTCTTCGGAGATCAGCGTCGCGCCCATCGCCCATTCCCCGCCGATGCCGACTCCGGCAAGAAGCCGAAGCACGGCGAGAATCCAGATGTTCGTGGCAAAAGCGCTCAACAAAGTAAAGAGCGAAAAGCAAATGATTGTGAGCATCAACGTGCGAACGCGCCCAAACCGGTCCGCGACCGGCCCCCACAGTAATGCCATTCCCCACCCCACCAAGAACAGAGCGAAGAGAACTCCGCCGTAGTATCCGATGTTCGCATTGGTAGCCGGAATTCCCGATCGAGGCAACAACTCCCGCAGCGCCGGAACCAAAACGAGTGCGTAGATGAATGAATCCATGCCATCCAGCACCCATCCTCCCCAGGCGGCCCAAAATCCGCGAACCTGGTTTCGTGTGAGCGGGACTCGAGTTGGTGTCATTGTGCCGCGGAGAAAATGCAAGCTGGCAGCTGGGACGAAAAAGAAGAGGAGGCGCGGCGCCACAGGGTTCTCAAATGGCCATGGCGCGAGGTTCGATTGGTATGCATTGCGCCTGGGATGATACCACTGCGCTGATAAGAATCAGCGAGCAGAACGACGGTGTTTCCCACTCTGGGATCGCGCGCTTCCATCGCGCAAATGGGCACGAGCAGTGTCTCAATTTGCAAAATAGTTGCGAAAGCAATCTCGGAATTGCAGTTCAGGAGGCCGGACCTTTAGGTCCGGCATTCAGCTTAGTAGAAAAAGGGCCTTTAGGCCCTGAAGCTTCAGGGGATGAAGCTCGACCTCCTAAAGAGCAAAATCATCGCGACAAATTTCAACTCATAACCCTACCTGGAATCAATCCCCGTGCGCCCTGAGCAGAAATCTCAGGTACAATGCGCCTGCGCCGGAAATAGCCTGGCGTTGGCCTCGCTGGAAACCATAATTGCGATGGGGGAGGACTAGGTATGAGACGGGATCGAGATGCGCAGATGCTGGTAAAGAATGGTGGGACAAATTTCACGCGGCGCGGCCTGTTGCAGCGAGCCGCCTGGATGACCGCCGCAGCGATTCCAGGTGTGGCGAAAGTCGCTGCGCAAGACGTCAGTCCGGTAATGACCGCGCTCAGCGTCTACATGAGCGAGGCCCGCAATCGCGAACTGCCCGACAAAGTGTTGCAGGAAACAAAGCATCACATCCTGGACACCATTGCCGCTATGGTTTCCGGGTCCGAGCTGCCTCCCGGACGCCTGGCGATTCAATTTGCTCGCGCCTACGGCGGCGAGAAGATTGCGACGGTTGTCGCTTCGAATGTGGTTTGCGGGCCGATTGAGGCTGCCGTTGCGAATGGAGTGCTCGCCCATTCCGATGAGACCGACGACGACTATACCGGCGGAGGCGCGCATCCTGGCTCCGCGATTGTGCCAGCCTCGCTGGCTCTCGGCGAGCAGTATGGCGTCAGCGGGATGCACTTCGTGCGCGCCGTGGCTCTCGGCTACGACATCGGAATGCGCGCCTACAAAACCTTGGGCGCCAAGATGGTGCTTCGGGACACGCACAACCTGGTCGGAACGATGGGCTCCGCGGCGGCCGGCGGCTGCGTGGTGAGTTTGAACCCACAGCAGATGCGCTGGGTAATGGACTACGCCGGGCAGCAGGCAGGTGCCGGGATCGGCGCGTGGCGGCGCGACACCGAACATATCGAGAAAGGTTTCGTATTTGGCGGCATGGGCGCTCGCAACGGCGTTATGGCTGCGATGTTGGTGCAGTCGGGCTGGACCGGCGTCAGCGACATTCTTTCCGGCTCCGAGAATTTCATGCAGGCCTACTCCCCGCAGGCCGATCCGGCGGGGTGGACCGAGAAGCTCGGCGAACGCTACGAGGTGACGCAGACGACTATCAAGAGATGGACCACGGGCGGGCCCATCCAGTCGCCGCTGGACGCGATGCAAATTATTTTGAAGCGGCATCCCTTTGAACCGGATCAGGTGAAGCAGGTTGTCGTGCGCGCTGCCACAAGCGCGGCCTTCACGGTGAACAACCGAGAAATGCCGGATATTTGTCTCCAGCACATGGTCGCAGTGATGATGATCGACAAGACGGCTTCCTTCAAGGCGGCGCACGATAAGCCGCGCATGCAGGACCCGGAAGTTCTTCGCCAGCGCGCGAAGGTGCAGCTCATCAGCGACGAGGAACTCGAGCGCCTCATCCCGGCGCGCGTGGCGATCGTTGAAGTCACATTGAACGATGGCACCAAGCTCACCGAGCGTGTCGAGGCTGTGCGGGGCACTCCCGAAAACCCCATGACCCGTAACGAGATCATCGCGAAATGCCGCGACCTCATGGCGCCCGTCCTCGGCGCTGCGGGCACGGCGAGCCTGATCGAGAAAATCCTCGGCCTCGAAAACGTGAAGAGCATCCGGGAGCTTCGGCCGTTGCTGCAGAAGACTTGA
>WNGO01003447.1_pt1 | contig 10196 bp, 7 predicted proteins | sample 5400511 | NCBI WGS metagenome assembly WNGO01 (sample SAMN13153380, study PRJNA577476) | soil metagenome | isolation source: 20 cm soil or saprolite under Garry oak tree replicate 2 | place: USA:California | collected 2016-06-15
GCGCCACCGCCTGGACGCCGAAGTTGTTCGCCGGGATCGCCGCGCTGATGAAGCGGGAGCGCGGCGCCCGAAAGGTGACGTTGCCGGCTTCGACGCGCTTCAGGACGTCGTCCTCGAGGCCTTCGTACCAGACCCTGAGGTTGTTGTTGGCGTCGAACTCGCGCTGGCTGTCGAAATCGACGTTGACGTGCAGCCGCTGCCCCACCACGCCCGCGGTGCGGATCGCGTACTGCGGCACGGGGCTGATGGTGGGGAAGCCGACCCGGCACCCCGAGATCGCCTGCTGCTGCTCGATCGGCGTGCACTTCAAGTTTTGAAACCGGTCCGCCTTGAGCTCGAAGCGCACGTTGAGCTCCATGCCCAGATCCGCGGTCGTGCCGAGGAAGCGCATCGGGCGGTGGGCGGCGAAGGCCGGCGTCGCGAGCGACTCGGCCGGCGCGGCGGGTGTCGGAGTCGCCACCGGCCCGGCGGCGGCGAGCGTGAGGGGCGGGAGCGAGGCCCGCAGGCTCTGCTCCCACGCCGCCGCCACCACGGCGGGAGGGGCGCGCAGCCCGAGCCGAGCGCCGGGCAGGAGCGCCGGGTGGCGCGGCACGGCGAGCGGCGTCCAGCGAAACGTCGCGACCAGCCGCGGCACGGGCGCCGTGTCGGAACGGGCGGCAGCACCCGCATCCTGCGCGTAGGCCTGGGGTATGACGAGCGAGAGAGCGACGAGACCGACCAGGGTGGGGCGCCGCATCCCTTGTAGAGACTTGGAGCCGCGAATATAATGGCGCGACCGACCGTGCGCACCATCAGCCGCTACCTGTTGCGCCAGCATTGCGCGCCGCTCGGCTTCGCGCTGGCGGCCCTCACCTCGCTGATGCTGCTCAATCAAATCGCCAAGCAGTTCGGCAGTCTCGTCGGCAAGGGGCTGCCGTGGAGCGTCATCCTCGAGGTGTTCGTGCTGTCGGTCCCGTTCATCGTCGCGGTGACGCTGCCGATGGCCGTGCTGGTGGCGGTGCTGCACGTGTTCACGCGGCTGGCGAGCGACAACGAAATCACGGCGCTGCAGGCGAGCGGTGTGAGCGTCGGACGCGTGATCATCCCGGTGCTGGGCGGCGCGGCGGGGGTCGCGCTGCTCTCGTTCCTGTGGAACGATCAGGTGCTGCCGCGCTCGAATCACCGCCTCCGCACGCTGCAGGTGGACATCCAGCGTAAGAAGCCATCGTTCACGCTGAAGGAACAAGTCATTAACGAGGTCGTGCCCGGGCAGTTCTTCCTGCGCGCTGCGCGTATCGACCCCAATTCCAACAAACTCAAGGATGTGACGATTTACGACCTGGGAGACGCGGAGCGCCGGCGGATCATCGGCGCCGACTCGGGCCGCATGGCATATACCCCCGGCGGCCGCGATTTGTACCTCACGCTGGAGGATGGCGACATCCAGGCCGTCAATCGGACCGATCCCACCGAGGTCGACCGCACGTTCTTCCGCATCAACCGGATGCGGGTCGCCGGCATCGGCAACACGCTGGAGCGCACCGAGCACGACACCTACAAGAGCGACCGCGAGATGTCGATCTGCGAGATGCGCGGCATGGTGGCCCTGGCCCGTCGTGAAGCGGACCGGGCCGGTGTGGATGCCGACGTCGCGGTGCAGAACGACCTGCGCCGGCTCGCGGGCCTCGTGCCGGTGTACCCCGCCCCGCCGCCCTATGTGAGCGACACCGCGCCCGTCGGCCTGTACTGCCGTGCGTTGCGGCGGGCGGCGGCGTGGCTCGCGCCGAAGGCGGCCGCGGCGCAGACGCCGACGCCTCGCCCCGCCCCGCCCCGCCGCCTCCCGCAGCGTCCCACGGAGCACCCGCCGTTCGGGCCGCCGCGCGTCCCGCCCCCGGGAGCGGTGCCCGAGGCGCAGACGCGGCCGAGCCTCATCACGCCCGCGGCGACGATCGGCGAGGAGCAGCGCCGCCGCTCGGCCGAGCAGCGGGCCGCGCAGTACGAGGTGGAGATCCAGAAGAAGTACGCGATCGCCGCGGCGTGCATCGTGTTCGCGCTGGTGGGGGCGCCCGCGGCGCTGCGCTACTACCGTGGCGGAGTGGGGCTCGTGATCGGCTTGAGCGTGGCGGTCTTCACCGTGTACTACGTGGGGCTGATCGGCGGCGAGAATCTCGGCGACCGTCTCATCGTGCCGCCGTTTTTCTCGATGTGGCTGCCGAACCTGCTCTGCGCCGCGGTCGGCGTGCTCGGCGTGTGGCGCATCCGCAAGCCGGGAAACACGCGATGACGACCCTCGATCGCTACGTGCTGCGCGAATGGGCCAAGGTGTTCTTCCTGGCGACGTTCGGGTTTCCGCTGCTCGTCTTCGTGATCGATCTAGCCGACAACCTCGAGAAGTATACGAGCGGCGGCGTGTCGACAGGCCATCTGGCGCTGTCGTACGTGTATTATCTCCCCGAGACCATCACGCTGGTGCTGCCGGTCGCCGTGCTGTTCGCAGTGGTATTCACGGTGGGGGCGCTGGACCGCCACTCCGAGCTGACGGCGGCGAAGGCATCGGGGCTCTCGTTCCACCGGGTGGTGCGGCCGCTGTTCGCCGCGGCGGTGGTGGCGGTGCTGGTCGACGTGGGGCTCACGGAGCTGGCGCCGGTCACGTCGAGCCGGCGCGCCGAGCTGCTCGGGCAGAAGCAGATTCGCAGCGACCAGTTCCGCAATAATTTCGTGTACCGGGCGGACGGCGGCTGGGTGTACGCGATCGGAGGGCTCGAGCTGGCGCGCCGCGCGATGCGCGACGTGATCATGGAGCGCGAGGGGACGGGGCCGGAGTACCCCACGATCGTGATCGCGGCGCCGCAGGCGAGCTACGACACGGCGCGCCGGGCGCGCGGCTGGACCCTCAGCAAGGGAACGGTGCACTACCTGCTCGGTCCGGGCAGCGAGACGGCGTTCACGTTCGACCGGCTCTCGACGCGGGACCTGCGCGAGGCGCCGGTCGACCTGCTGGCCGAGCCCAAGGCGCCCGACGAGATGCGCTACGCCGAGCTGGGACGCTACATCGACGCGCTGGCGCGCTCCGGCTCGGACACCAAGAAGCTGCGCGTGGAGCGCGCCCTCAAGCTGTCCGTGCCGGTCGCCTGCATCATCATCGCGCTGTTCGGCGCGCCACTCGCGATCTCCACACCCAAGAGCGGCGCGGCGTGGGGCGTGGCCGTGTGCCTCGCCACCACGTTCGTCGATCTGCTGATGTTCCAGCTCTCCAAGGCGGTGGGCGCCGGCGGCGTGCTGCCGCCCAGCTTCGCGGCGTGGGTGCCGAACTTCGCGGTGGGCGCGGCGGCGGTGTGGCTGCTCAAGAACGCGCGGACGTAGACTGGCGCTAGAACGTGTACTTCACCCCCAGCTGCATCTTCCACCGCGAATTGGTGTCGTCCACGGGGTTGAGCGAGGGGTTGACGAACGAAAAGATCCCCTGGTTCGTCGCTGGGTCCCAGCCGCGCAGCTGCAGCAGCCGCACCGTGGCGTTGGTGGCGTTTTCCTGCAGGCCCCAGTGCCGGTTCATCAGGTTGAGGACGTTGAAGACTTCCAGCACGGCCTGCGCGTGCTGCCCCGCCACCGTTGGCAGGTCACCGACCAGGCGCGCGTTCACGATGTGGCGCCACGGTTCCTGGCACGCGTTCCGCTTGAGAATCGACCCGCGCGCGTTGTTCAAGCAGGGCTCGCCGGTGATGTAGGCGTCGAGAGCCGCCCATTGGGACGGCGTTTGCAGCAGGATGTCCCCCTGGTTCCGTGGCACGTACACGAGGTCGTTCTCGCCGCGGACGCTCCCGCTGCGGTTGGGATAGCCGTCGGCGTTGGCGTCGCCCTGGTAGATGTATGAATACGGGCTGCCCGTGCGGCCGATGTACACCAGCGACAGCTGCAGGTGCGCGGGCAGGTTCATCGTGCCGTTCAGGGTCACCTTGTGCGGAATGTTGAACGACGAAATCCCCTGCTCCGGATTGTTGGGATCGTAGCGGATCGGGTCGAAGGCGTAGTTCGAGGACGCGATGCTCGAAGTGAGGCTGAGACGATCCTCGACGTGCTGATAGGTATAGGCTGCGTTCGCCTCGAGCCAGTTCGCGAAGCGCCGCTGCAGCTGCCAGGTGAAGCTGACCGACCAGTCTCCCCCGCCGTTGTAGTGCTCCAGCACCTTATCGAACCGCGGGTCGACGAATTTCGTTGTCACCACGCCGGTGGGCGAGATCGTCCCGTAGATCGGTCGTCCATCGCGCGCGTAGCTCGAAAAGGCGGCGATATTCCGGTCCCGAATCAGCATGGCGTTGGCCGTGCGGCTGTAGAGCACCTCGAACGTGCCGAGGAACCCGTGCGGCAGGTCGCGGTCCACGCCGAGGTCCACCTTCCAGACCTGCGGGAACTTGAAGTCCTTGTCGAAGTAATTCACGGTCTGCAGCCCGGTCGCGGTGAGCGACGTCTGATTCCTGCACAACGCCGGCTGGTTGTTCGGATCCAATGTGAAGGCGGGAACGGAATCAGAGCGGCCCGCCACGTTGACACAGCTCAGCTGCACCGTCTCCCGCCCCGAGTTGCCGTAGGCATTGGAGAGCCACACATACGCCGGCCGGCCGGTGAACAGGCCGACGCCGCCGCGCAGCACGGTGTTCCGATCTCCCGTCACGGCGTAATTGAAGCCGACGCGCGGCGACCAGAGCAGATTCCCCGAAGGGACATCTTGGGTGTTGACCTGGAAGGCGCTTTGCGCATCGGGGTTCGAGCGGGGGTGGTCAGGGAACGTCGGGACGTCGAGGCGCACTCCGTACGTCAGGTTCAGTCGCGGCGTCGCGTCCCACTGGTCCTGCACGTAGAAGCCGAACTGGCGTACGTGGAAGTCGGCGACCGGCGTGGACGTCCCGGGATAGGGCAGCGTGCGCGTGAACGAGGACGCGGTCCCGGCCTGGAGGTTGGCGAGGCTCGTGAACGACCACAGCCCGGTGAACTGACCGATGAACAGGTTCGTGAAATGGAAGAACTCGTTGTGCGTTCCGAGCGTGACCTTGTGCCCACCCGAGAGCCCGAACGTGAGGTTGTCGGTGAGCTCGTAGATGTCCTGGTCGAGCCGGTTGGCCTGTGAAAACTGCTCGGCGCCGGCGATCAGCGTGCGGGTGAGGCGACTCGCGGGGTTCGCCACTGACCCTGTGTCGCTCGTGACGGTGACCTGGACCTGCGGGAACAGCACATTGGGGTCGCGCTTGTCCCGGATGGTCTCGCGTCCGAGGATCACCTCGTTAAACAGGCGACCGCCAAAAGTCGAGTTCAGCTGAAGGACGCTGGAGTTCGTCACGCTCCGGATCACATAGTTGTTCGACGCGAACGAATAGTTGTTGCCACGCGACGTCGTGACGTCGCTCGCCTTCACGTAATTGTGGCGGAACGTGAGCACATGGTTCTGCCCCACCTGCCAGTCGAGCCGGCCGAACAGGTTGGTGTTGGGGTTTTCGAGCGACACCTGCCCAAAGCCGCCGGGATTCAAGGTGTACGTGTTCTGAAAGATGGAAGTGAATCGCGCAGCCGAATCGGGGTTGACGCCCGTCGCGGTCACCGGATCGATGCCGATGTTGGCGCCCGAATTCGGACGGTTCCGCGCCTGGCCTTCACCCGCCAGAAAGATGTGCAGCTTGTCGCGGAACAGCGGCCCCCCGATCGAGCCGCCGTACTGGTTCTCGGTGAACTTGCCGAACGGCTTGGTGGTCAGGCCTCCTCCGACGAGGTTTTCGTTCTGGTGGAACTCGAAGAAGGAGCCGTGAATCTGGTTCGTGCCGCGGCGGGTGATCGCGTTGATCAACCCGCCCGTGAACCCGCCCTGACGCACGTCGAAGGGAGCGATCAGCACCTGGTACTGTGAGATCGCGTCGAGTGGAATTGCCTTCGCCCCGACCTGGCCCCCAGGCTGACCGGTACTGCCGAGGCCGAACAGGTCGTTGTTCACCGCTCCATCGATCTGGATGTTGTTGAACCGGTTGTTCTGCCCCGCAGCGGACGTGCGGGCAATCTGTGGCGTGGTCTCCACGAAGTCCGTGAAGTTGCGGGCCAAGGTCGGCAGGCGAGCCACCAGGCTGTCGGAGACGTACTGACTGGCGCCCGTCCGACTGGGCGAGCGCAGCGGGTCGGCTTGTGCCTCGGCTGTCACCGCACCGAGCTCCACGGCGGCGCGGCGCAGCGTCACATCGGCCACGCGGCGCTGCCCCAGGATCAGCACGATGTCGGGCATGCGGCCCGGCTCGTGGCCCAGCGCCCTCGCGTCGAGCACGTAGGGGCCGCCTACCTGCACGTTCTCGAAGAAGAAGCGTCCGTCGTCGGCGGACCGCGCGGTGTACCGTACCCCGGTCACCGTGTTAGTGAGGGTCAGGGACGCGGACGGCACAGGCTCCCCCGCATCGTCGCTGATCCTGCCCGCAACTGCCGCCGAAGTCACCCCCTGCGCCGCCGCCGAGCGACACGGGAGGAGGCCGGCAAGGACGCCAAGCACGCACAACGACCGGACGAAAGTCTTCATCATGAATCTCCGGAGGGATTTCGATTGCAACGGGGTGGTCAGGGCGCGGTAAATGTGTCCCGGCCCGGGAGGGTCGTCAAGCAGATCCTTCGCGCCTGCGGCGCTCAGTCGTCAAGCAGATCCTTCGCGCCTGCGGCGCTCAGGATGACATCCTGAGCGACGCGAAGGATCTGCTGTTGAATCAGCGTCGCGACGTCCAGAGTCGGTATGCGGGGATCCCCGCGAGGATGACGGCGAACGCGAGGCCGGTGAAGAGGGGGTCCTGCCACAGCGCGTTCCCGAGCATGTACAGCGTCGCCACTATGAAGAGCGCGGGTACCACAGGATACCCGACCACGCGGACGGGCCGGGGCAGCACCGCGGGGGGCCGGCGCCGCCGCAGCGTGAACACCGCCGCGGCGGCGAGCGCATAGAACGGGAAGATCGCGACCACGAACTGGTCGGCTAGCTGCTGGAATGTGCGGAACGCCACGTACACGATCCCGAGCACCGCGGTCAGGACGATGGCGACCCAGGGCGTCTGGAACCGCGGGTGCACCCGGGCGACGTCCTTGAAGAAGAGGCCGTCGTCCGCCATCGCGAAGAAGATGCGTGGCGCTGTGAGCATCGACCCGAGCAGCGTGCTGAAGGTGGCCACCATCACGACCACCGCGACGAGCCCCACGCCCAGGCGTCCCAGGATGATCTGCGCCGCGTCCGCCGCGACGAGCGGCGAATGCGCCATCTGGCCGATGGGGAGCAGATAGAGGTACGCGGCGTTCACGAGCAGATAGATCGCGACCACGGCGCTCGTGCCGAGCATCAGAGCGCGCGGCAGGTTGCGCTCGGGGTTCTTCACCTCGCCGCCCACGAACGACAGGTCCCCCCAGCCGTCGTACGCCCACATGACGGAGACGAGCGCCAGCCCGAACAGGCCGCCGGCGACGGGGCCCGGGGGAGCCGTGAAGTGGGCGAAGTCCCCCCGTCCCACAGCGAACGCGAGCAGCACCAGCAGGGCCAGCGCGCCGTACTTACCCGCGGTCGTGAGGTTCAGCAACAGGGCACTCCACCGCACGCCGATGAAATTGAGCGTGGCCGTGACCACGATGGCGAGCGCGGCGACCCAGTGCACGGCGCCGTCGTACGGGGGGCGCGTGGGGTCGAACCCGAGAGAACGCAGGAAGTACTCCGCGAACGGGGTCGCGATGGCGCCGAGCGCGGAGGCGCGGATCAGGAGCAGCTCGGTCCAGCCGAACAGGAACGCCGGCAGCCGCCCGAACCCCTCGCGCACGTACACGTACACGCCGCCCGAGCGAGGATACAGGGCGGCCAACTCCGCGTAGGTCAGGGCACCGCACAGCGCCAGCAGGCCGCCCAGCGTCCAGACGCCGAACATCGGGAGCGGCGCGGGGACGCGCTGCGCGATGATCGCCGGCGTCCGGAAGATGCCGCCACCGATGGTGGACCCGACCAGGACCGCGACGGCGCTCCACAGGCCGAGGCGGCGCGGCAGGCGGTCGCCCCAGCGGTCGGTGCCTTGGGAGGCGAAAGGCTGAGCCATGAGCGCCAATAATAATGCGCGGCTGAAGCCGCGGCTCGGCAGTGCCCGTAAACGGGCGGCGCCGCTTCAGCGGCACTGCCGAGCCGCGAGTTTACTCGCGCATTACATTTCCGCGCCCATGCCCCAGTCTTTCTCCCGGCTCGCCTGGAGCGCCGCTGCCTGCACCTATCTGCTCATCATCCTCGGCGCCATCGTCCGGATCACCGGCTCCGGGATGGGATGCGGGGAGCACTGGCCGCTGTGCAATGGCCGGTTGCTCCCGCCGCTCGATCTCCCCACGCTGATCGAATACGGGCATCGCCTGGCCGCCGCGCTCGTGAGCGTCCTGGTGTTGGGCCTCGCCGTTTATGCCTGGTGGCTCCGACGGGGAGCGGGGAGCGGGGAGCGGTACGTTCCGAGCAGGACGGCCTACGTCGCGCTCGGCCTGCTCATCGTGCAGGTCCTACTCGGTGCGGTGACGTTCAAGCTCGAGCTGCCGCCGTGGACCGTCATCCTGCATCTCGGCACCGCGATGCTGCTGCTCGCGACATTGATCGTGGCGGCGCGGGGGCGTCGAGTAGCCTCGCCCTCACGGGCGGGGCTATGGGTTCTCACGCTTGGATTCGTGACGGTATTGCTCGGCGCGCTCACCGCGAACCTGGGCGCGGCGTCGGCGTGCCTCGGCTTCCCGCTGTGCAATGGGCAGCTCGTGCCCGACGGGAATTACCTGCAGTACATCCAGTGGACCCACCGGCTGCTCGCGTACACGCTGTTTGGATACTCGGTGTGGTGGGCGTGGCGCACGCGGGCGCCCGCCGCGTGGGGCGTGGTGGCTCTCGTCACGCTCCAGGTGGCGGTCGCCGCCGCGATGGTCCTGCTCGGCCTGCCGCAACCGCTGCAGGCACTGCATGTCGCGGTCGGAACGGGAGTGTGGGCGGGGATAGTTTTAGCCACAGCGGAAAAGGCCGGTGAGACGCCGGGGAAGGGGGAAGGGCCCCTTCCCCCTTCCCCCTTCCCCGGCCTTTCACCGGCCGTTAGAACCTGACGACCTCTTCATAAGCTTCGTATCCGAGGAGTTGCCGCCAGTTGGGCTCGCTCGACTCCTGCCGGTCGTTGGTCCAGAGGAGCATGTAGTTGCCGAAGCGGGTGAGGTCGACGAAGCAATACTTGAGTTGCCGGTGGCGGGTGTACTTCCACACTTCGTAGGGCAGGGATCCCGGCGGCTGCGGCCGGCTGAGCACTTCGTCGGGGGGCCCGAGCCGGATGAAGATGCGGCCGCGGTCGGTGCGCCACCCCGGAATCTGCGCCGCGCCGCCCTCGCGGAAGCGTCGGTTCGCCTCCGCGATGTGTCGGTAGAAGTCCTCTTCGAGCTCGTTCTCGGCCGTGCCTGGGGTCGGGTCGCGCCGGCTCCAGAAGCGGCGCAGGTAGTCCCGCTTGCCCGAGGCGGTGAGCGTCGGATAGATGCCGCGCTCGTCCGGCTGCATGAGGTAGAGCAGCGGCCCGTACAGGCTGTCGAGCTGCACGGTGGTCGCGGACGCGAAGCGGTCGCGGACCGTGCTCGAGTCCGCCGGCAACTGAGCCCACGCCTCCGGACTTGCGCTCAACAGTACCAGCACTACGTACGACGCATGCCGCACCATGGCCCGTGTACAAACACCGAGCCCCGGGGGTGGTTCCCCCCCCGGGGCTCGGTCCGGTCCACGGCGGCTTAGCCCTGGCTCGACCTCACTGGACGGTCACAACAACCGAGTCCTTCAATCCGCCGCCTGTGAAGGTAACGGTCGTGGTGCCCGCGGCAACACCCGTTACCAGGAACGGATGAATGGCGCCGTCGGGAAAGTGGCGTGACGTGTCAGGCGCCACGGTAGCGACGGTCGGCTGCGCCGAGGTCGCGTTGATGGGATCGAGCGGGATCGGGTTGAGCTGCGCGTCCCGTGCCACGACGAGGACGGGACCTTCCTTACCCACCTCCAGGGCTCCGAAGTTGATGCTGAGGTTGAGCGTCGCCGGCCCGCTTCGCAGCTCTGCAGTTGGATCACCCCTGCACGCCCACGCCGCAACTGCCAACCCCGCGAGGGAGCCCCAGCAAGCGATTCTTGAACCGCGTCGCCTCGACGGTCAGCCGGTGGCGGTGCACGGTCAACAGGCGCAACT
>WNGO01006069.1_pt1 | contig 10195 bp, 8 predicted proteins | sample 5400511 | NCBI WGS metagenome assembly WNGO01 (sample SAMN13153380, study PRJNA577476) | soil metagenome | isolation source: 20 cm soil or saprolite under Garry oak tree replicate 2 | place: USA:California | collected 2016-06-15
GCGCGCCTCGCTCGGCGTGCAGCGCCGCATCTTCGGCACGTACACCGTGTCGCTCGACGCGAGCTACGCTCGCGGCATGAGCCAGTACGGCTTCCGCGACCTGAACCTCGTCACGACGCCGGCGTTCACGCTCACGAACGAGGGGAACCGGCCCGTGTACGTGCCGGCCGACTCGATCATTCCCACGACCGGCGCCTCGAGCTCGGTCGATTCGCGCCGCTACCCCCAGTTCGGGCAGGTGCTCGTGATCGGCTCGGACCTCCAATCCGATACGAAGCAGCTGACGCTCGGCGTCGGCGGCTTCACGGCACGCGGGATGAGCTTCCAGCTGTCGTACACGTACAGCCGGGCGCGCGATCAGTCCTCGTTCTCCGCGGGCGCGTCGTCACAAGGGTTCGCCGCCGCCAGCACGGCGGGTGACCCGAACACGCGCGAATGGGCGACCTCGAGCTTCGAGCGGCGGCATTCGTTCCTGGGCACGGTCACGTATCCGATCACGGGCGCCATCGAGATCACGGCCATCGGGCGCCTCACGTCGGGGACGCCGTTCACGCCCACCGTGGGATCCGATATCAACGGCGACGGCGCGCGCAACGACCGCGCCTTCGTGTTCGACCCCGCGACCACGGCCGACACGAGCGTGGCCCATGCGATGCGCACGCTGCTCGCCGCCGTGCCGCCCGGCGTCCGCAGCTGCCTCGAGACGCAGCTGGACCAGGTCGCGATCCGCAACTCGTGCCGCGGACCGTGGCAGCCGTCGCTCGACCTGCAGCTCAACTGGCGGCCCGCCTGGCTCGGGCTCGACCGGCGGCTCACGCTGTCCCTGGTCACCGTGAACCTGCTCGGCGGCCTGGACGAGTGGCTGCATGGGACCGCGAACCTGCGCGGCTGGGGATTCAGCGCCGCGCCGGACCCCGTGCTCTTGTACGTGCGGGGGTTCGATCCCGCGACCGAGACGTTCCGCTACGCCGTGAACCAGCGCTTCGGCGCGATCGCGGGAGCGAACGGCGGGGTGACCGTGCCCTTCCAGGTCGGCATCCAGGCGCACGTCGCCATCGGGCCCGATCGCACCCGGGACCGGCTGCGCTCCGCGTTCGGCGGCGGACGGGGACGAGGCGGCCGCGCCGGAGGACTCCTGGGCGCCGATTCGACGGCCGCCGCGAACTTCGCCGCGCGCTTCGCCCAGATCCTGCCCAACCCGATCAGCGTGATGCTCGGGCTCAAAGACACGCTGCAGCTCGCCGATTCACAGGTCGCCGCCCTCAAGGCCATCGCCGACTCGCTCGATGCGCAGAACGCGGCCGTGCGCGACTCGCTCCAGGCCGACGTGCAGCGTGCCGGCGACCGCCCCGATCCCGGGATCATGTTCGCGCGCATGCGGCCCCGGCTGCAGGCGGGCCGGGAGAACATCCGCAAGGCGCTCGACCGGGCGCGCGCCGTGCTCACCCCGGAGCAATGGAAGAAACTACCCGATGCGCTCAAGGCCCCCGCCGTTGGAGCAGGGGGACGACGACGCGGTGGAGGAGAGCCATGAACCTGACCACGCGGATTGCACTCACCGGAATGGCACTGGCCGGCGGCATCGGCCCGGCGCCAGCCCAAGCCCAACATCCGGATCTCTCTGGCCACTGGACCTTCGACGCCGCGCAGAGCGACGACCCGCGTAACCGAACGCAGCTGGGCGACACGACGGGCGGTGCGGAGCGTGGCGGAGGCGGGGGCGGGGACGGGAGGGGGGGCGGACGGCGCGGCGGCATGGGCGGTGGGCGTGGGGGGGTCGGCGGCGGTCGCGGCTATAGGGGCGGGGGGGGAGGGGGGGGCATGTCGGACGAGCAACGCGCCCGTATGCGTGAGACGATGCAGCTCGCCTTCCAGGCGCCCGCCACGCTCACGATCGTGCAGAGCGACTCGACCATGGCCTTCACGGCCGACACGGGCGCGGCCGTGACGCTGTACGGCGACGGACGCAAGCTCAAACAGACCGTCGGCAGCGGCGCCGGCGACATCGAAGTCGATCTTAAGGCGCGCTGGCAGGGGAACGATTTCGTGGTGGAGCGCAAGGTGTCGGGCGGCGGGAAGGTGACCGAGGACTACCTGCGGTCGCGGGACGGCAAGCAGCTGTTCGTGATCGTCAGCCTCGACAATGGCCGGGGGCGCTCGATCGAGTTCCGGCGCGTGTACGACGCCGTGACGTCATGAGGGTCGATACACGCCCCACACGCGACGCAACACGTCCGCGATCTCCCCCACGGTGGCCCGGGCCCGCACCGCCTCGAGGATCGGCTCCATCAACGGCGCGGCGGGCGCGGCTGCTGCGGCCTCGAGCTCTGCGAGCGTGCGTTTCACCCGTCCCGCGTCCCTCGTCCCGCGTCCGTGGCGCACGCGCTCCCGTTGCTCCGCCGCCAGCGCCGAGTAGTCGGGGGCGGGCACCGACGGAATCGCCTGCTCATCGGCATCGACCGCCCGTTGTGCGGCGTATGCGCTCTGAGCGATCGCTTCCTGAAACACGCCGCGCGCCACCGCCTGCGCCGCCCCGCCCCCCTCCTCGATCTCGTCGAGCAGCTCACGGGCCTCGCGCTCCATCCGATCGGTGAGCGCCTCCACGTACCAGCTCCCGCCCACGGCGTCCACGATCTCCGGCACGCCGGTTTCGTGCGCCAGAATCTGCTGGGTGCGGAGGGCGAGCGTCGCGCTCTGCTCGGTCGGGAGCGCCAGGGCCTCGTCGTACGCATTGGTGTGGAGCGACTGCGTCCCGCCCAGCACCGCCGCCAGCGCCTGAATCGCCACCCGCACCACGTTGTTCCTGGGTTGTTGCGCCGTGAGGGTCGACCCACCCGTTTGCGTGTGGAATCGCAGTCGACACGCCGCGTCGTTCGCCTGAAAGCGCTGCTTCATCAGGCGCGCCCACATCCGGCGCGCCGCCCGGAATTTCGCCACTTCTTCAAAGAGATCGGTGAACGACGCGAAGAAGAACGAGACGCGCGGCGCGAGCCGGTTCACGTCCAGGCCGGCGGCCACCGCGCGCCGCATGTACTCGAGGCCGTTCGCGAACGTGAAGGCCAGCTCTTCGACCGCCGTCGCTCCGGCCTCCCGCATGTGATAGCCCGACACTGAAACGGGATTGAAGCTCATCCGCTCCGCGGCGACGAAGCGACACACGTCGGTGACGAGGCGCAACGAAGGCTCGATCGGATAGATGTACGTCCCGCGCGCGATGAACTCCTTCAGGATGTCGTTTTGCACCGTGCCCTGGAGCGTGGCGCGGGGCACGCCCTGCTCTTCCCCGACCACCACGTACATCGCGAGCAGCACGGCCGCCGTCGCGTTGATGGTCATCGACGTCGAGACCCGGTCCAGGGGAATGCCCGCGAACAGGCGCGCCAGATCGTCCACCGTGTCGATCGCGACGCCGGCGCGCCCCACCTCGCCCTCGGCCATGGCATGGTCCGAGTCGTACCCCATCTGGGTCGGGAGATCGAACGCCACCGACAGCCCCGTCTGACCGGCAGCGAGCAGATGGCGGAACCGCGCATTGGTCGCTTCCGCGGTCCCGAAGCCGGCGTACTGGCGCATGGTCCAGAGCCTGCCGCGATACATGGTCGGATGGACGCCGCGCGTGAACGGGAACGCGCCGGCGTCGCCCAGCTCCCGCGCCGGATCGCCGGTCCAGTCCTCCGGACCGTACACGGGCTTGCGGTCGCTCATTTTGCCGGCACCGCCGCCTCGGCCCCGATCACGCGCGCCGCGAACGCGACGTCGTCCCGGCTGCCGATGACGAGCGGCGTTTTCTGATGCAGGTCCTCGGGCACGATGTCGAGAATGGAGCGGCACCCGTCGGTCGCGCGACCTCCCGCCTGCTCCACCACGAGCGCGAGTGGCGCCGCCTCGTACAGCAGGCGCAGCTTCCCCTGCGGATAGTTGGTCGCGGCAGGATACAGGAAGATCCCCCCGCTGATCAGGTTGCGGTGGAAGTCCGCGACGAGCGAGCCGATGTAGCGCGCGTTCCTCGGCTGGATCTTGCCCTCGCCGTTCTTGAAGGCGCCCACCACACGCTGCACCGGCGGCGCCCAGCGGTTCCAGTTGCTCTCGTTCACGCTGTAATAGCGGCCGACGGGCGGCGTGGTGATGTTGGGATGGGACAGCAGAAACTCGCCGATGGTCGGATCGAGCGTGAAGCCGTGCACCCCCTGCCCCGTCGTGTACACCAGCATCGTGCTCGAGCCGTACAGGATGTATCCCGCCGCGACCTGCTTCTTGCCCACCTGGAGGCAGTCGGCCAGGCCCGCCGTGCCGTTGCGCTTGGTCACACGCTTGTGAATCGAGAAGATGGTGCCGATCGACACGTTCACGTCGATGTTGGCGGAGCCGTCCAGCGGATCGTACAGCACGACGTACTTCCCGGAGGGCTTCCCCGGCGGAACCGGCACGGGCGCCTGGTCTTCTTCGGACGCGGTGACGCACACGCGGCCGGTGTACTGCACGCTCTGGCGCACCGTCTCGTTCGCGAACAGGTCGAGCTTCTGCTGCAGGTCACCCGAGACGTTCACGGCGCCGGCCGGGCCCAGGATGTCGCTCAGGCCGGCACGGCGCACGTGACGCGAGATGATCTTCGCCGCCAGACAGAGGTCGTACAGCAGGTTCGACAGCTCCCCGGTCGCTTCGGGGTGCAGCCGCTCCTGCTCCATGATGAAGCGCTCAATCGTGATGACTTCGGAGCCTTGCACCGTGGCCGTCCGTGGAGAAAGTGATCGTGCCGCGCTCGTCGGTCCTGAGCACCGTGACGCCGTGCGCCGCGAGACGCGCGAGCACGTCGGGCGTCGGGTGGCCGTAGCGGTTGTGCCGGCCCACGCTGATCACCGCCTCGCGCGGCGCCAGCTCGTCGAGCCACGCGTCCGAGGTCGCGCTGCGCGAGCCGTGGTGACCCACCTTCAACAGCTCCACCGGCCCTACTGTCCCCGCCAACCGGCCTTCTACCGGCAGGCCGGCATCGGCCTGAAACAGCAGGTGCACCGCCCCATACGTTACCCGCAGCACCACGCCATGCTCGTTCACATCGAGCGGCAGCGTCATCCAGAGCGAGTCGGGACTCAACACCTCGAGCCCGACGCCGTCCACCTCGATCCGGTCGCCGGCGCGCGCCGGATGCCACCGCGCACCCGACGCTTCTACCCGGGCGAGAAACTCGAGATACAGCGGTCGCCCCAGCGGCTCTCCCGGCTCGAGCACGAGCTCGGGATCGAACGTCTCCACCACGGCGGGCATGCCGCCCAGATGATCGGCGTCGCCGTGAGTCGCCACCACCAGGGCCAGCCGGCCGGCGCCCTGACGCCGCAAGAACGGGACCACCACCCGTCGCCCCGCGTCGCTCTCGGGCGTGCGGGGACCCGCGTCGATGACGATCCAGCGTCCGTTGGGGGTGCGGAGCACCGCTGCATCCCCCTGCCCGACGTCCAGAAAATGTACCGTTAAACAACGACAAGCGTCGAGGGAGACGACGTCACGGAACGTCGTCGCGACGAGAAGCGTCGTCACGAAGGCGACGCGCGCCGCGATCAGCCACGGCCGGCGCGGCGAGCGCCACAGCCACCACGCCACCAGCGCGACGCCGGCCCAGAGCGCCGCCGCCTGCCACCCCGCGACCATCACGACGTGCCCGCCCGGCACCGCCGCGGCCGTGCCCGCCACGAGATCGAGCAGTGCGAGTCCCAGCCCGGCTCCCGCGGCGACCAGACGGGCGGCACCGGCGATCGCCCACGACAGCGCCAGCGCGAGAACCAGCCCGGGCACCGCGATCCCGGCGAGCGGAATCGCCACCAGGTTCGCGAGCACGCCGACCGGGGCCACCGTGCCGAACGTGAAGGCACTGATGGGCGCGGTGAGCAGCGTGGCCGCGAGCGCGGGCGCGACCAGGCGCACGACGCGCCCTTCACGACCGCACGCGCGGTCGGCCCAGATCACGGCGGCTATTCCCGCGACCGAGAGCCAGGCGCCTACCGAGCGTAGCGCGAGCGGATCCGCCAGCAGCACGCCCAGCGCCGAGAGGGAGATCAGGCCGCGCGGCGCCACGACGCGCTGGCGCAGCCGGGCGATCTCGGCGAGCACCAGCATCGCGCCCGCCCGCACCGCGGGCGGCGGCAAGCCGAGCAGCCAGAGATAGGCACCGAGCAGGAGGACGGTCGCGGCGAACCGCGCACCCGGCGCGAGACGAAGCTTGCGGAGCAGCAGCGCGAGCCAGGCGGCGAGAAATCCGACGTGCAGACCCGAAATGGACAGGAGATGCGCCAGCCCCGATCGGACGTAGCGCTCGCGAATATCGGGGTCGAGGCTCGCGTTGGGCGCGAACACCAGCGCGTCCACGATCGGCGCCCGCGACCCGAACAGCTCGGCGCTCCGGGTCGCGAGCCCGTCGCGCACGGCCCCGCGGCCGCGCGGTGTGGCGTCGAGACGCAGCAACCGGCGGACCACGAGCACGCCGCGGTCCGCGACGCCGCTCCAACGGCCCGCCACCACCCACTCCGTCCCACCGCGCGCGGCGTGCTCCTCGGGCCAGCGCAGCCGCACCGGGCCACCGCACGTGCCCGCCACGACGTCGGCGTCCACGACGCCGCCCTGTGACGAGACCGGGTCGAGCAGGCGGACGGCGGCGGCCACCGTCTCGCGTTTCCCGTTTCCCGATTCCCGTCCCCACGTGCCCGCGCAGGTCGCGTCGCGCTCGCGGCCCGCCGCCGCGCCCCACAGCGCCCCGGCGACCCCCATGATCCCCACGGCCGCACCGAGCGGCGCCCGCCGCGCGAGCCAAAGGGCTGCAACCAGCACGGGCGCAACCGCGTACAGCGCACCGCGCACTGCAAACAAGTCGAGGCCGGCAAACAGCCCGGCCCCGAACGCTATTGTAAGGAAGAGAATCGGCGGCCGCATCTCGCGACGGGCCGCCTCAGCGGGTTACATGAGCTGCACCGGGCGCGCGCCGCAGCGGGGCGCGAGCCCCACCCTGCGGAACCCATCGAGCAGGGCGACGTCGAGCTTGGCCTTCTCCTGATCGCTGTCGAGCCGCAGCTCCACCAGCACCTCGCCCTGCGGCGTGGATACGTAGCTCGGGGCGAGCCGGTTGAGGGCATACACGAGCACGTCGCCACGACACGTCTCGCAACCGCAGAACCGCGGCAGCTGAGGTCGCAGTTTCGCGTACTCGCGCTGCACCACCTCGTACGTCACGTTCGTCACCCCACGACGGCGAGCTCCTGGCCGACCGGCCGGGCGGCGAACGTCGAGCCGGTCGTGCCCGTGAAGCGCACCATCCGGTACGACCCGATCCACGCGTCGGGACCCGGGAACAGGGCGACCTTGTTGCCGCGAGTCCGCGCCTGGAGCAGGTCGCCGCGTTTGGCGCACCCTTCGACCAGCACCTCGTGCCGGCTCCCCACCAGGGCGACGTTCTTGCGTCGCGCGATCCCCCGCACGGTGGCGACCAGGCGCTCGAGCCGCTCTCCCGCGACGTGGTCGGGCACGACGTCCTTGAGGCGCGTCGCGGGCGTCCCCTCGCGCGGCGAATAGCGGAAGGTGAAGGCGTCATCGAACGCCACCGTCTCGACGAGCGACAGCGTGTCCCGGAAATCTTCCTCGGTCTCACCCGGGAACCCGACGATGATGTCGGTCGTGAGCGCGAGCCCGGGCATGGCGTGGCGCAACGCGGCGACCACGTCGAGGTAACGCTCGCGATCATAGCGTCGCAGCATCCGCTTGAGCACCCGCGAGCTGCCGCTCTGCACCGGCAGGTGCACGTGCTCGCACACGGCGGGCGTTTCGGCCATCGCCGCCACCACCCGCTCGCCGAAATCCGTGGGATAGGGCGACGTGAACCGCAGCCGCCGCATGCCCGGCACGGCGCCGACCGCGCGCAGCAGGTCGGCGAAATCGTGCGTGCCGTCGTCGTAGCTGTTGACCGTCTGGCCAAGGAGCGTCACCTCCGTGGTGCCCGCCTCCGCGAGGCGCTCCACCTCCCGCACCACGTCGGCCAAATTGCGGCTCCGCTCCGGCCCGCGTGTCATCGGAACGATGCAGAAGGTGCACCGATAATCGCAGCCGCGCTGCACGGTCACGAACGCGGATGCGGCCCCGGCTCCTCCCTCCCGCACCGGCGGCACGTCCTCGTAGTGCTCCCAGCTCTTGAACGCCACCTCGGCCGAGCGCTCGCCGCCGCGCGCCCGGGCGATCAGCTCCGCCAGCCCGCGATACCCGTCCGGCCCCACGACCAGATCCACTTGCGGAACGCGCTCGAGCAGCCGGGGCCCGAGCCGCTGCGCCATGCACCCCACGACCCCGAGCACGCCGCCCGGCTGCTTGTAGCGCTTCAACTCCCCCACGCGCGACAGCACCTTCTGCTCGGCGTGGTCACGTACCGCACAGGTATTCACCAGCACGACGTCCGCCGCGGCGGGATCGTCCACGGCGACGTAGCCCTCGCGCTCGAGCACCCCGAGCACGAGCTCGGAGTCCGCGACGTTCATCTGGCAGCCGTACGTCTCGATGTAGATGCGCGGCATGGCTATCGGACCGTCACCTCGAAGCGGGCGCTTCCGTTCCACTCGTGCGTGGGAAGATAGACCGAAACGTAGTCTTGCGTGAGCACCTCGACCTTGCCCGCCCGGTGCCCGCTTACGACGCCGTCGGCGCGCCGGCCCACCCGGCCCGCATGATGACGCCTGGCTTTGGCCTCTCCCAGGTCGCGCAGCTCGCGCGCCCGTTGGTGCAGCACGCGGGGGGGAACGGGCGCGCCCAACCGCGCCGCCGCGGCACCGGGACGCTCGCTGTAAGGGAAGACGTGCAGGTAGGTGAACGGCAGCGCCTCGACCAGCGCCGCGGTCGCCCGGTGATCGTCGTCGGTCTCGCCCGGAAAGCCCGCGATGATGTCCGCCCCGAGCCCCAACACGGGCAGGCGGGCGGCGAGCCATTCCAGGCGCGCCCGGTACGATTCGGCCGTGTACCAATGGCGGCCCATGCGCTTGAGCACGCGGTTCGACCCGGATTGCAGAGGCGCATGCAGGTGGGCCGCGAGCTGCCGCGGGGCGTCGATCAGCAGCCGGGCGATCGTGTCGTCGACCTCGGTCGCTTCGATCGACGACAGACGGAACCGGACCTGGGGGACGGCGACAATCAATGCTTCGAGGAGCCGGCCGAGGCTCGACTGACCCCGGGCGCGAGCCCGGGGATCACCCAAAGGGGGCCCGTCGGGTTCTTCCCCGGGCTTGCGCCCGGGGTCAGTCGTGCGGTCCTGCCCATACGTGCCGATGTGTATCCCCGTCAGCACGATTTCGGCGTGGTGCTCCGCCAGGGCCTGCGCTTCCGCGACCAGTTCCGGGATCGACCGGGAGCGGTTCGCCCCGCGGGCGATGGTCGTGGCGCAGAAGGTGCAGTGCTCGTCGCACCCGTCCTGGATCTTGAGGAGCCCCCGTGACCGGGACGTCGTCCCCCCTCTCCGCATGGCGGAGAGGGGGACAGGGGGTGAGGACATCCCCGCGGCTCGCAGCACAGCGGCCGGCTCCGCTCCCCCAATGACGGCCCGCACGCCGGGCAGCGCGGCGATCGCGCCGTCATCGCGCGCCGCCGCGCACCCCATCACGACGGTCTCGAGGCGCTTGCCCTGGCGCCCCAGGCGGCGCACCAGTCTGCGCAGCTTCGCCTCGCTCTCGTGCGTGACGGTGCAGGAGTTCACCACCGCGAGGTCCGCCGCCGCGGGGTCGTCTACCACAGTCGCCCCCTGGTCCGCAAACGCCTGCACGACCAGCGCCGTGTCGTACTGGTTCGCCTTGCAGCCGAACGTGTGGAAGTAGACGTTCACGGGCGCACGGTGAGACCCACGAGGGCGGTCCAGACGCGCTCGGTGAGCCCCCCGCCCCGGCGCTCGAGCCGCTCCACGCCCACGTCGAGCAGGGCGCGTCCCTGGGCGAACGCGCGCCCGCTCCCCACCGCGACGGCGAATTCGGTCGGCGCCGTCGGACCGGGCCCGAACGGCAGCTGGCCGCCCCGCGCGCCGAACCGGAACGGCATGCGTCCCGAGCCGATCTCCGCTCCCGCCGACCAGCTCCAGGTGTCGAACGCGCCGGCGCCCGCGCGCGCCCAGCCGCGCCAGGCGACCGACCCTCCGAACCGCACGCTCGGGCTCGGCGAAAACAGCATGCCGCCTCCCGCCATGCGC
>WNGO01009898.1_pt1 | contig 10195 bp, 11 predicted proteins | sample 5400511 | NCBI WGS metagenome assembly WNGO01 (sample SAMN13153380, study PRJNA577476) | soil metagenome | isolation source: 20 cm soil or saprolite under Garry oak tree replicate 2 | place: USA:California | collected 2016-06-15
GGCGACCATGAGCAGTTGTTTGTATTGCTGAGGCGCCTGCGGTAGCGCGTAAAACTTTCCGGGCATGCTTCGGCTCGGCACCAAAAAATCGCGTGCGCCTTCCGGCGTGCTTTTTGAAAGGATTGGCGTTTCCACTTCGACGTATCCCTGGTTATCGAGATAATCGCGCGTCGCCTTTGACACTCGATGACGCAGCCGCAGATTGCGTGCAAGACGTGGTCGCCGGAGATCGAAATACCGGTGCGTCATCCGCAAATCTTCATTCTGCGGCTCAGCATCGAGCGGGAACGGCAGAGTGTCGGCCCGATTCAAAATTCGCAGCTGATTTGGAATGATTTCGATATCGCCAGTCGCGAGGTTCGGGTTTTCTGTGCCTGGCAGCCGCGCAGCAACGCGACCTGAAACTTGAATTACGTCTTCGCTTCGCAATGTATGCGCCTGCTTCGCAAGCTGCGCATTTTCCTCAGGCCGAAAAACAACCTGGGTCAATCCTTCGCGGTCACGCAGATCAATGAAAATCACGCCGCCATGATCGCGCGTGACATTTACCCAGCCTGCAAGCGTTACTTCGCTGCCGATGTCTGTCTTGCGAAGTGAATTGCAATTGTGAGTGCGGTACATCTTTTTGTCATTCCGAGCGAAGTCGAGGAATCCCGTTGCCAAACCCAGCGTTAAATCGCGGGATCCTTCGACTCCGCTGCGCTCCGCTCAGGATGACAAGCTCAATAGCGCTTGCAAGTGCGCAAGTCGAGCGAGGCAATTAATCACGCGGAGGTCTCGCGAGGTTGCGAGCGAATGCGCGTGATGTGCGGGGGCGAAAGGATGTGGATACTTCCGTTGTCGTCCTCGACCACCGCACGTGTGGGTCGCAGCCAAACATGATCTGGGTGCGGCACCGGAATCTCGGTCCCACTACTCAATTCGATCCAAAATGGTTCAAATGGGACTTTCTGCACCGCATTCCGCAGGTCGTTGAGCATGGTTCACCTATACCAAATTGACATCCATGGTCAAAGCAGCTCGGCGAGGCGGCCTGGCAGTTTCTCGAATGCCACGAGTTCTTGCTCAGCCGTTGCCATATTCTTTATTTTCAATTGTGGCCATTCGTCTCCGAACAACACCGCAACACGGGCGCCGAGCTGCTCGGCGGTTTGGAATTGCTTGCCGACCTTTTCGCTCGTCAGCGGGTAATCGACGCGGTAGCCGCGGTCGCGAAGTTGCTGAATTTGTTTCAGCGCGTCGGCACGGCGTTCTTCTTTCGCGATCACAATATAGATGTCGGTTTTCCTGTCGGTCGCGATTGCTTTCTGCATCGCTTCGCTGGCTTGTGGGATTTCGTTGATCAATTCGCCGAGCACGACGTCGCCCATGGCGAAACCAAGCGCGGGCAGTGAGACGGCGCCGTCGCTAAGTTGCGCGATTAAGCTGTCGTAACGGCCGCCGCCGGCGATGGCGCGAAATTTTCCGGCGCGGTCGAACACCTCAAACACAATGCCGGTGTAGTAAGCAAGCCCGCGAACGATGCCGATATCGATTGCCACGAAATCTGCCAGGCCGCGTCCGCGCAGAGCGTCGAGCAGTTTGCTAAGCTTCTCGCTTTTTCCGCCGCTTTTTAGAGTCGCAAAGACATCGTCGGCGAGTTCGCCAAGTTTCTCAGCTGTCTTTTCACGTGGCTCGCGCCCGAATTTGTCAATACTCTGCAGGAATTCGTCCCAGCGATCTGCCGGCACGTCTCTCTCGCGCAGAAAATCAGTCCAAAATTCGCGGTCACTGATTCGGACGACGAAATCTTTTTCGGTGAATCCGAAGGCACGAAGGATGTCAATGCAGAGCGCGACCAACTCGATATCTGCCGCGAGATCCGGTTCGCCGATGATATCGCAATTCAATTGAAAATGCTCTCGGAGACGGCCGCGCTGCTGTTTTTCGTACCGGAAGAATTGCCCGATGGAAAACCATTTGAGCGGTTTCTTAAATTCGCGTTCGTGCGCAGCGATCACCCGAGCAAGCGTAGGTGTGAGTTCTGGCCGCAGCGCGACTTCGCGTTCGCCTTTGTCGGTAAAACTAAAAAGCTGATCGACAATTTCAGCGCCGCTCTTTTTTTTGTAGAGCTCGGTGGCCTCGAGCACGGGGCCTTCCCATTCGACAAACGCGTAGCGACGGGCTACCTCGCGCCAGCGCGCGAAGATGTAATTGCGTTTCGCGCAGTCCTCGGGAAGGAAATCACGGAAACCCGGTAAAGCCTGCATAAAGATCACACTACTCTAAGAGCTATTCACAGATGGTGTAGCCGCCTCGCTGTGTCGAGGCGCTCTGGCGACATTGCCTTGGGCAACATGCGACACAGCGCCGTGGCTACAAGGTCGATTACCCACTTGGAGGCGACCACACGAGGTCGAAGTTACGAAACCAAGGCGTAGCTGAAAAAACTCCGGTGTTGAGGCGCCGGGGACATACATGATGCAGAACATCCGTTTAATGAAAGCAGAGGGACAAACATGAAACAAACCGGATTGAAGAAAATCTTAGCAGCCGTAGCGATCTACGCAGCTGCCGTTGGATTAGCAGTCTCCCAGCAGACAACAACGACCACGACTACCACAGACCCTGTGACAGGCACGACGACAACTCAGCAGACAACGACCAGCTCTGCGGGCAATATCGTGACCTATACGCCGGATTCGGATTACTTTACATTCCGAACAGCGGCAAATGCAGCTCCCGTCCGTTACTACTACACGAAGGACACGACCGTCGTAGACCCGGAAGGCCGGGTTGTAAATTGGTCGGCCATTCGTCCAGACTTGCCGGCGACCATCTATTATTCAACTGTGGGCGACCGGGTCGTGGTGCGGAAAGTTGTGCTCACCCAGCCTGCCACGATTATCAAGCGCGAGGAAACGACTACGACCACGACGACAAGGCCGTAACGCGAGAGTCGGTCGCGCTGCCTGAAAATTGCGGCCCATCGAGTTGGGCAACCATTGATCGAGTTTAGCAGCGTTCTGGAGTGCGGTGACATGTCGCCGCTTTCAAAGCGCGGACATGTCCGCGCACTCCAAATTTCCGGTCGCTAACTTTCTTCTCCCGGGCAATTTCGCGAACTGTCCGTCCGGTCGTGGCGCTCTCTTGCGCAATTTCAGCAGCCTGATCATAACCGATCTTGGGCGCGAGTTTCCCGTTGCCTCTTCTCGCGTAAATTTGCAGCGCATGGCTGCAGCAAGAAAACAGAAACCGGATTTGCAAAAGAAAGTGCACGAAGTGCCGCACAAGCCTGGCGTGTACTTGATGCGCGACCGGTTCAATCGCGTGATTTACGTGGGTAAGGCGCGCGACCTGCGCAAACGGGTAAGTTCGTACTTCCTGCCGTCTAAACTGGGCCAGGCCGATCTGAAAACGCGCGCCATGCTGGAGGCGACCTGGGATTTTGAGACGCACACCGTTCGCAGCGATGCGGAATCGGTTTTGCTTGAGGGAAAACTGATCAAGGAATACCGGCCGCGTTACAACGTTTCGTTCCGTGACGACAAGCGGTTCCTCGTCGTCAGGGTCGATATGTCGGAGGAATGGCCGCGTTTTCGGCTGGCCCGATTCAAAAAGGACGATGGCAGCCGCTACTTTGGCCCGTACGCGCACGCCGGGGCGCTGCGGCAGACGTTGAATTTCATGCGCAAAAAATTTGGTGTGCTGACCTTTGGCCGAGGCGCGCCGACGGAGCGGGAATTGAAATCCTCCACGTATCAACTTCCGGTGCGCTTGAGCGAAATTAGCGCGGAGCAATACCGCGAGCGCGTCGCGCAGGCGTGCGATTTTCTGGAGGGACATTCGCGGGAAATGATCTCGACGCTGGAAAGCGAAATGCATAAGGCGGCGGAGAAAATGGATTTCGAGAAGGCGGCCGAACTTCGCAACATGGTTAACGATTTGCGTAGCACGACAAGACCGACGCGCCGATTTACCCGCGGTAGCTTACCCAGCGCAATTGATCCCATGGCGGACGTGCAGGCCCTCGCCGAAGCGTTGCGACTGCCAGATGTCCCGCGCGTAATGGAGTGCTTCGATATCTCGAACATTTCCACGACACACGTCGTTGCCTCGATGGTTTGTTTCCGGGACGGCGTACCGGACAAGAACAATTATCGGCGCTATCGCGTGCGCACGGTCGAAGGGCAGGACGACTTCGCCAGCATGGCAGAGGTAGTCCGACGGCGCTATTCCCGGATCTTGCTGGAGGCGCGGGAGGCAAATCTCGATGCTGCGGAATTTTCTCAGGAGAACGCGTTTGATGCCGCTCGTCGGCTCGAAACGCAAACGCTCAACGCTCAACGCTCAACGTCCAACGCTGAATTAAGAGAGCAAAAATTTTCCGCACCTGTCCGCTTACCGGACCTTATCATTGTCGATGGCGGAAAAGGCCAGCTTTCAGCCGCGTGTCGTGAATTGCAGCGATTAGGCGTGCACGACCTTCCCATCATCGGCCTGGCGAAAGAACGCGAAGAGATTTACCGGCCGGGCCGGGCGTTGCCGTTGCAACTTCCAATGGATTCGCCTGCTTTGCGGTTGCTTCAACGCATTCGCGACGAGGCCCATCGGTTTGCCAACGCGTACCACCAGCTGCTCATGAAGAAACGCATCGAAGAGAGCATTCTCGATGATTGCCCGGGTGTGAGTCAGAACCGGAAAAATTTGTTGCTGCGGCGATTTGGGTCGGTCAATCGTCTCCGGAAGGCAAGCGTTGAGAAGATTGCTGCGACTGAAGGGATTGGCCGAAAGCTGGCCGAAGAGGTGCACCGATTTCTGGAGCAGCATTGATTTATCCACAGATTTCCGGCGAACGCCGCTCATCCGCGGTTGTGCGTAGCGTGACAAACAGATATTTTTGATATCAATGCTAGAACAGATTCGGTGTTTCCTTCGGGCCGTGCCGTTTGTGCCGTTTCAGATTCACACCAGCGCGGGCGAAGTCTTTAGTGTGGAACACCCCGAGAACTGCGCGATCGTCGCACATACCGTCGTCGTCGCAATGCCTGACGGCGAGAACGCCATAATGCTTACTCCTCTGCACATCAGTGGAGTAGCGGGAGCAGAGCCGACGGGGTATTGAACCGAGACGCGCGCATCCGCTCTCAGCAACATTGATTTATCCACAGATTACGCAGATTAACTGAAATGACGTCTGTCCGGATCTGTGAAAATCTGCGTAGTCTGGGGGTCGCGTTGTCGATCTTTGCGCTGTCAGCGACAACGCGTGCGCAAACGATAATGCCGACGCCTGCGCTGAGTCCAAGTGCTTCGCCGGAAGAAGAAACAATCATCCCGACGTTCGAGACGCAAAAACTGGCGCGCACGTACATTCTCGACGTTCCAGCTCCACGTGGGCAGATCACGGACCGCAATGGGGTTCCGTTCGCGCAAAATCGACTTAGTTACAATCTCGTCGTCAACTTCCCAACTCCTCTTGATTTTTCCGATGCGCAGACGCTTAGCTTCACGAGGGAAAAAATAGGCAACGCAAGCGACTTGATTGGCCGCAAGCTTCGGATTTCTGACGACGCGATCCTTCGTCACTATCGCAATCGCGGAATCATGCCGCTGGAGATCGCGCAGAATCTGAGCCAGCAGGAATATGAAAAAATCAAAGATCAGCTACCGGCTGGCGTGACGCTGCGGCCTGTTTACGTAAGGATTTATCCCAACGGAAAAGTTGCTGGTCAGATAATTGGTTACACCGGGAAAACCGGGCGAAATCCCGACGGGATTGTTGATAATCATGAAACGCTCTGGCCGGAAACGGAAGGCCGCGAGGGACTGGAGCAAACCTTTAATGGGATGCTCACAGGCAAGCACGGCGAATACAAACTCACTTTCGACAAGGACGGCCGGAAGACTTCCGACAAACTCATTACGCCGCCTGAGCCTGGATACAACGTGGTCACCACTCTTGATTTGCATCTCCAGCAACTGGCGGAAAAGGCGCTCGAAGCAAAAGCAAAACGCGGCGCGATGGTGATTGTCGATCCAAACAACGGCGATATTCTCGCCCTGGCATCCTGGCCGACGTACGATCCCAACTTGTTCGTGCCATCCATCTCGGCTGAGCAACTTAAGGCATTGCAAGACGATCCAGACATTCCGCTTTTGCCACGAGCGTATCGTTCGTCTTATCCGCCTGGATCAACCTTTAAAATTGCGGTCGGCATTGCTGCACTGGAAAGCCATGCCGTTTATCCCGAGGACCAATACGAATGCGTGCCGGCAATTCAGATTGGCAACGTCACCTTCCAGGGCGGTAAAACTGGGCTTTGGCGCGAAGTGCGGAATCCCGTTGCGTGGCGAGGCGGAGGGCCGCATTCCGAACGACCAATACATGAAGGCGACGCACGGCCGCAAACTGCTCAATGGCGATATTGCGAACATGTCGATCGGCCAGGGAGACATCCAGGTTACTCCGCTACAAATGGCTCAAGCGATGGGGATCATCGCCAACGGGGGCACGTTTTACCAGACACGACTCGTTCAACAGGTGCAGACATTCGATGGTCAAATTGCGACCGCGTACCAGGTGCGCGCCAAACGCACACTCGACCTTTCATCCGAGACCCTCGACCAACTGCGCACCGGAATGATCGATGTTGTGAATGGCGCGGGCGGCACCGCGCACCAGGCCAGCCTTGATAATGTTGAAGTCGCAGGTAAAACCGGCACCGCGCAATGGGGGCCAAAACACAAAGAACGCACCGCAGCCTGGTTCTCCGGATTTTTGCCATCCGACCAACCGCGATATGCGTTTGCGGCTGTTTACGAAGGCGACGTCGGCAGCAAAGTCCATGGGGGTTCGGCTGCTGCGCCGATGATCGCAGATGTGTTCAAGGATATTTACCAGGGTGAAAAGGTAGTAAGTCATCAGCAGCGGCGCGATCGCGAAGAACCTGAAGTTCGCCGTGCCGAACCGGTGGAGGAAGACGACGAGTCAGATTAATTGTAGCGGCAGGCGTACCGCCTGCGAAATCCCACCAAATTGCAGCCGACACGGCTGCCTCTACAGGGGAAAGTGATTTTTTCGAATACTACGCCGCTGCGGTCTCCTTCGGCATCGCATGGGAGTTCCGCCGGGCGATGTGTGAATACTCGCTGAGCTGAAACGTTATGTCGAAGCGCAACCGAAGCAACGCGATCTCGGGACTGGCGGCACGCCCGAAGCGCTCTAATATTTAGTTTGCTTTTCATTTCAAAAGAGAATCACATGGCAGAACCTGTTGAACGAAGATCTTTCCCGCGAATATCAAGCGATCATCGCATTACGTAGTTTATTCGCAGGTGCTCAGCGGCGCCGAATACATGGATATCGCCGCCCAGCTCGAAACCCACGCCAAGCAGGAACTCGATCATGCCCTGATCCTCTCGAGGCAGATAGATTATCTCGGCAAAATGCCGGTGGTGACCCCCAAGCCAGTCCGCACATCGAAAAATGCCAGAGACATGCTCCGGTACGATCTCGATAATGAAAACGAAACCATTCGCAATTACCGCGATTGCATCCCGCAGTGTGAAGCGCTTGGAGAATACGCGATGGCGGAACAGATCCGCGAGATTCTGGTGCAGGAGCAGGATCATCAAATCGACTTGGCTACTGCTCTCGGCGAAGACGTCCCGGATGTTAATGCTGGTCCCCAAAGACGTTCCTTGCGCATGCGCTGAGAAACTAACAGCCATCGCTTCTGAATAAACGCGTGCCGCGAAAATAGCTCGCGGCTGATTTTTCCAACGGAGCTTTTTTGGTCGACCCAAAGGGCGTGCGGTGAATTAAGCGCGAGGTGTTAAAGCCTTGCTATCGCTGTCCCGTTTTGCTTATCTGGCCATCGAACTTTACAAAGGAGAATCCAATGAATGCGGCAACAACTGTTGGAACTGTCAGGAACGCCAGCGGATGGTCGATGCTCTGGGGCATCCTGATGTTCGTTTGTGGAGTTCTTGCCATTAGCCTGCCTTTGGCATCCTCGATTGGAATTGTCATTGTGCTTGCCTGGTTAATTCTATTCGCGGGAATTTCACATCTGATCTTTGCCTTCCACTCTCACAGCATCGGCGCATTCCTTTGGCAGGTGCTTCTCGCGATAGTCTATGGGATCGCGGGAATTTATATGCTGATGCACCCGCTCTTGAGCGTACTCTCTCTGACCTTGATCCTAGCAGTGTTTCTTCTCGTCGAGGGAATCGTGGAGATCGCTCTTTACTTCCGTATTCGCCGCGTTCGCCACGCCGGATGGGTTCTGTTCGACGGCATCGTTACGCTGATTCTTGGGATTTTCATCTGGGCGCAGTGGCCATCGAGTTCCGTCTGGGTGATCGGAACTTTGGTGGGAATCAGCTTGATCTTTAGCGGGATCTCAAGGTTTATGCTTTCTCTGGCTGTGCGCGATATAAGTCCGGCGTCAGCGTAATCGACGCCTACTCGAGATTCTGTTTCAGCGGGGGAGCAAAAAGAGCCAGTCTCTTAAACTCTTCAAGAAGAATGCGTCCGGCTTGTCTTCTAACAACGGAGCCCGCGCACCGGGATCAACTTTTAGTCCGGACGTAGCCTCATGGTTTCATAGAAGGAATCATCTTGGCTGCCGGTTTGCATTGGCGAGGTCAAAACCTTTTATCTCTAAAGAGGTAGCGGGCACCAGCTCCTACGTGGCACCGAAAAATCCCACGCTTGCGCAATAGCGATCGGCTCGCTCGGGTGGGTAGGTTCCTGCCATGAATGAAAGCGATTTTGGATTGAAGAGATACTTACAAGAGATCGGGCAGTTCTCTCTTTTGACGCTGCAAGAAGAGATCGAGCTCGCAGGAAAAATCAAAAAGGGAGACGCTGCGGCGCGGGAGCGGATGATCAACGCAAATTTACGGCTCGTTGTCACCATCGCGCGGGATTACGCCAATCTCGGTCTGCCGCTACTCGACCTGAAAGGCGCGAAGCTGAGTACATATGCGATGTGGTGGATCAAACAATCGATCAAGCGGGCCCTGGCCAACCAAAGCAAGACGATCCGAGTTCCGGTGCATCTCGCCGACAAGATCGCAAAGGTACGCCGCGTCTCACTCCAGATGAGCGACGAGCTCGGCCGCGACCCGACGGACGACGAACTTGGTCAGGAGATTGGCATCGACAGCGATAAAATTACACGACTAAAGAGTGTCGGTATCCGCCCGGCTTCGCTCGACGCCCCAATTGCGGACAATGACTCCACGGAGTTTTCCGAGGTGATCGGTGACGACGAAGCGCAAACTCCGTTTGAATTGTTGCGCGATAAGAATCTCCTCGGCGAAGTGGACGGACTGCTTGAAGTGCTTGATCCCCGAGAGAGAAAAATCATTTCGCGGCGCTTCGGCCTCGATGGTGGAGAGCCGAAGACGCTAGAGGATGTTGGTAAGGATTTCGGCATTACCCGAGAGCGTATTCGCCAACTACAGAACATTGCCCTGGCGAAGCTACGCCGCGCGCTCAGCAAGAAAGAGGACCTTCCGGATGTAGCAGAGCGAGTGGCAGCCTAACGAAAGAGAAATGATCATGAAAACACATGGCCCCGTCGCTATCAACATTGCCCTCTGGTGTACGATGCTCAGCCCAGCACTCGGCTTAGTCATCGCATTTTTGGGCGCATGGTTGTTCGGTCGGCTAAGCATCTAAAAAACGTTGTGCAATGCTTCGCGAAGCAAAGAAGTTGCAGTTAATGAATCGCGTGACCTGTTACGGGCAATTTCACTTTGAATCTCCAACTCGAAAATAAACTCGCGCTTGTCAGCGGTTCCACAGCCGGGATCGGTTTGGCCATTGCCAAAGCACTCGCCGCCGAGGGCGCTCGCGTCATCGTCAACGGACGCACCGAGGCGCGCGTGAGTGAAGCCATTGCCTCCATTCGCGCGAATGTCCCAAGAGCGAAACTCGAAGGGCTCGCGCTTGATTTGTCCAAAGCCGATGCGGCAGCGCAAACCACAAAACGCTATCCTGACGTGGATATTCTCGTGAACAATTTGGGCGTTTATGAAGTCAAGGATTTCGAACAAATCACCGACGCGGAATGGTTGACGATCATTGAAACGAATTTTCTAAGTGGCGTTCGTCTGTCGCGTCATTATCTGCCACGGATGAAAGCCGCCGGTTGGGGACGGATCATTTTTATCTCCAGCGAATCCGCTGTAAATATTCCGG
>WNGO01003448.1_pt1 | contig 10193 bp, 10 predicted proteins | sample 5400511 | NCBI WGS metagenome assembly WNGO01 (sample SAMN13153380, study PRJNA577476) | soil metagenome | isolation source: 20 cm soil or saprolite under Garry oak tree replicate 2 | place: USA:California | collected 2016-06-15
CGTACCGTCGTCACGCCAGGGTTGACGGGACTGCCGAGCTTGCCGAGGAAGTCGATGTCGATCGCACGGTCGGTCAGCTCCGCATCCAACCCGCCGATCACGTAGCCGCGAGGACAAGAGAGCTGGAAATCGGCGCGTGGTCGCGGCGTGGTCTGCGTTGCAGGCACAACGACCCAGGGGCCGGCGACACGGACGCACACGGGCAGTCCACGACACTCGTTCGTCGCGCCCGCCGAGGAAGCACCCGTTCCTGCGACCGCGGCCAGGAAAGCTGCCGCCACCAAAAGTCGCTTCACGGCACCCTCCTGAACCAGAGCGCCGACAATGCTCCGCCGAACACCAGGAACGCCGCGGAGCCTCCCGCGAACAGATCGGTGATCTCACGCTTCTGGCGGCGATGACCGAGACGCGAACCGAGCTTCTCGTAGATCTGACGCAGACGGGTCGCATCCGGCGCGGTGAAGAACTGGCCTGCGGTCATACTTGCGACCGTTCGCAGGGTCTCCGGGCTAGGCGGCACCCGCAGCTGTGCCTGGTAGCCGCCGGCGACCGGCACGTTGACGACACCGTCCGGTGTACCGACGACGACCGTGTACACCGGGATGTGCGCCGACTTCGCCTGCGTTGCCGCGACCTGCGGCGTCGTCCGCCCGCTCATCTGGGCCCCGTCCGAGATGACGAGCATCGCGGTCGGGGGGATCCGTCCATCGCTGGTTCGCTCGGCCCGCGCAAGACGTGTCCCGAGCGCCACCGCGTCGCCGAGCGCCGTTCCTTCTCCCGGTTTGAGCGCCTTCAGCGCGCTGTGCACGAGCTCACGGTCTTCCGTCGGAGGGACCGCAACATAGGCGCGGCCCGCGAATCCGATCACACCGACTCGAAACTTCTTTGGCATGCCGTCGACAAACGCCTGCGCCGCACTCTGCGCGGCGGCGAGTCTCGACGGCCGAACGTCCTGCGCGCTCATCGAGAGCGACGAGTCGATCGCGATCAGCACCGTCGCCTCCTCGCGCGGGACGCTCACGCTCGCGTGCGGCCGCGCGACACCCACGATCATCGCAGCGAGCGCGACGAGGAAGAGAGCGACGGGTAGGTGCCGGCGCGAGCCGGGAGCTGCGGCAACGAGGTTGGGCAGCAGAGCCGGCGCGGTGAAGCGTGTCGCGTAGCGCTCCCGGCGCCGCTCGCGGACGACGTACAGCCCCACCAACACCGGTACGAGCACGAGGCCGATCAGTGCGAGCGGAGACTGAAAGCTCATCGACGTGCGTCTCGGCGAAGGAAGACGGCAAACGAACGGAGCCAGTCGCCCGCGGTCGTCAGCACGAGATGACGCGCCCCTGCTGCGGCGAGCGTGCGCGTCAGCTCGGCCCGCTCTGCCGCGGCGGCCGCAGCGAAACGCGCGCGCAGCTGCTCGCTGCGCGTGTCGGCGCGAAGCTGCCTTCCGGTCTCGGGATCGACGAGCCACAGAACCCCCGCGTTTGGCAGCTCCTGCTCGCGCGGGTCCCTGATCTCGACCGCGATCACATCGTGCCGGCCGGCGAGCTCGAGCAGCGGGCGACGCCAGTCGAGCGGACCACGAAAGTCGCTGACAACGATCACCGCCGCGCGTTGCCTCGCAAGCGAGCCGGTCCGGTGGAGCGCCTCGCCGAGCGCCGTCGCCCCGGCGTTCTCCGCACCCGGCTCGTCCCGCAGCGCCGACAAGACCCCGAGTAGTCCGAGGCGACCCTGCCTGGGCGGGAGAGTGCGTGGCGTGTCGTCACCGAAGGTCACGAATCCCAGGCGGTTGCCGCGTCTCGTCGCCACGTGGCCGACCGCAATCGCAACGCCCTCGGCGACGTCCGCCTTCCGCCGGTCAGCGGTGCCGAAATGCATCGACGCCGAAGTGTCCAGCACGAGCCAAGTGACGAGCACGCGCTCTGCGAGATGCACCCGGACGTGTGGGACGCTCGTGCGTGCGGTGACGTTCCAGTCGATTCGCCGCACGTCGTCGTCGCCCGGAACATAGGGACGCACCTGCGCGAGCTCGGTTCCGTCGCCGAGGACCGCCGAGCGATAGTCCCCCGCGAGTAGTCCCTGCATCTTGCGCCCGATGCTGACGTCGAGCGCGCGCAGCAGCGCGTCCGGCAGCGGCCCCGGCCCCGGCCGCGCGGGTGTCGGCTCGGAGTGGAGGGCGCGACTCACGCTACGCCGGCGGCGAGGTCCGTCTTGGGAACGGGAACCGCGTCGAGCACCTTCTCGAGGATCGCGTCCGGGGTCACTTCCTCCGCGAGCGCCTGATACGTGAGGACCAGACGATGGCGCAGGGCGTCCTTGGCGAGTGCCTGCAGGTCCTCGGCGAGCACATAGTCCCGACCTCGCACGAGTGCGAGTGCGCGGGAGGCCTGCACGAGGCTGATCGGGCCGCGCGGGCTTGCGCCGAAAGCGATGAAGTCCTTCAGCTCCGCAACGCCATGGGCGGCGGGCTCTCGCGTGACGGTGGCAAGACCCACGGCGTAGCTGACGAGCGCCGGGTCGACGTAGACGTCGAACACGGCAAGCTGGAGCGATTGCAGATCCTCGAGCGAGAGCGCCTGACGCAACTCGGGCGCTGCGACCAGCTGGCGCTGCACGATCGTGAGCTCCTCGTCGTGCTCGGGGTAGTCGATCAGCACCTTCAGCATGAAGCGGTCGATCTGCGCTTCGGGCAGCGGGTACGTCCCCTCGGACTCGATCGGGTTCTGCGTCGCCATCACCAGGAAGGGATCCGGAACGGGATAGCTCGTGTGCCCGATCGTGACCTGGCGCTCCTGCATCACCTCGAGCAGGGCCGACTGCACCTTCGCGGGCGCGCGGTTGATCTCGTCTGCGAGCAGGAAGTTGCAAAACACCGGACCGAGCTCCGTCTCGAAGGCGCCCTCGCCCGGGCGGTAGATGCGAGTGCCGACGAGATCGGAGGGAACGAGGTCGGGCGTGAACTGGACACGGGCGAACGACCCTCCGAGGACGCCCGCCGTCGTCTTGATCGTGAGGGTCTTCGCGAGCCCGGGCACTCCTTCGATCAGGAGGTGGCCCTGGGCGAGGAGGCAAACGAGGACCCGCTCGAGCATGTCATCCTGGCCGGCAATCACCCGACGGATCTCGAAGAGGGCCTGCTCGAGCCGATCCTTGGCCTCGGCCGGCGAGGGCACGGGCAGGTCGGTGGGCTGCTCGGTCACGTCTTCTCCCCTCTTTCGCTTATACGGAGTCATATACGAGAGCAGGAGAACTTAAGTTTCTCCTGAGAGCCTGCGGCGCTTCGGTGGACAAAGGCGGCTCGGAAGACATAGCCTTTGCTCCATGACGAAGTTCCTGATCGAACGAAAGTTCCACGTCGGCGAGGCCGACATGCCCGAGGTGAGCCGACGCTCCAAGAGGATCGCGATCGAGAGCTATCCCGAGATCACATGGCTGCACAGCCACGTGGTCGTCGACAGCGCCGGCACCGTGAAGACCTACTGCATCTATGAAGCGCCGACCGAGCAGATCGTCCGGGCCCACGCAGACGAGCTCGGTCTCCACGATGTCGAAGGGGTCTACGAGGTCGCGGGCGACGTCACACCGGACGACTTCCCGCTGGACTAGTGCTCCTCGGCCAGCTGGCGGCTTTTGCGCCCCAGCAGGTCCGCATCGGCAACGTGGGCGACCATGAGGACGGCGACGGCCTGACGCTGAGTGACCTTGCGTCTGACCTCCGGATCCCCGTCACCGATGAGATCCAGAGCCTGCTGATAGAAGGCGACCGCCTCCTCCTTCGCCCAGCCGCGCCCGGCCAGGTCGCCTGCAATGACGAAATAATCGCCCGCCCGGCGATTCTCCCCCGCTTCCAGCCAATGCTGTGCTAGGGCCGACGCAGCGGCGGGAATCTCCGACGTCGTCTCTTCGAGAAACGCCGCGACCTGCTCGTGTCGCGTGCGCCGCTGCGGACGCGGGAGCGTTGCATACGCGGCGTCGCGGATCAGGTCGTGCTTGAAGCTGAACTGCTGGTCCCCGCGGAGCCTGGAGACGGACTCACGCCGGATGAGGTCTCGCCCCTCGAGCGAGTCGAGCAACTCGGCCAGATCGAGCTCTCCCGAGGACATCCGCTCCAGCGCCCCCGTCCAGAAGACTTTTCCGACAACCGCCGCATCGAGCAACACCGCCCGTTCGCCCGGCGGGAGGGCATCGAGCCGCGCCGACACGATGCCGCGGATAGTCGTCGGCAGCTCTGAGGTCGACGTCGTCGGGTCCTCGGCCATCGATGCCGCCAGCTCCTCGATAAAGAGCGGATTGCCTTCGCCGATGAGGCCGATCTCTGCGGATTCGTGCCTGGCTTTGTGCATGTTGAGCAAGACCTGGGCGGCCAGCTCCTTCGCGTGCTCTTCGGCGAGTGGCTCGACAGGCAGGGCCGTGAACCCGGGCAGTCCGCCTCCCCAGCTCGGGCGCCGCTCGAGCAGGTCCGGACGGGCGAGCGCGAGCAGGAGGAGCGGAACATCACGGACGCGCGAGGCCAGCACCTCGAGGAGATCGAGCATGCCGGCATCTGCCCAGTGAATGTCCTCGAAGACGAGCACCGTCGGTCGGTCGTTCGCCAGCGCCTCGACCAGTCGACGGGCTGAGAAGAAGAGTGTCTGACGGTTGCCGACGTCGCCTCCCTTCCCGATGCCGATCAGCATCGCGATGTGCGCGCTCGTCTCTTGCGCCTCGTCGTCGAGCAGCTCTGCCACCGCTCGGTCGAGCTTCTCGCAGGCAGTCCCTGCCTCGTCCGTGTCGAAGATCTTCGCCACCTGCTTCACCTGGGCGGTGAAGGCCGCGTACGGGATCACCTCCCCGTAGGGAAGAGATCTCCCTTTGATCACGCGCGCACCTCCGGCGGCGGCAAGCTCCGCGAACTCGCTTGCCAGCCGCGTCTTGCCGATGCCCGCGGGCCCGAACAGCGTGACGAGTTGCGGCCGCTGCTCAGCGAGGACGTTGTCCCAGATCCGCTGCAGCGCGGCGAGCTCCGAAACTCGTCCCAACATCGGGACGCGACCGGCGGCACGCTCTCCCGGACCGGCCGAAGCTACAACAGCGCGCCAAACACGCACAGGCTCCTGCTTGCCTTTGGCGACAACCGGCTCGGCGTCCTCGTAGCGAATGACCGAACGGGTCGCTCGATATGTCTTCTCACCCACGAGGATCCCGTTCACCGGCGCAGCTTCCTGCAGACGCGAGGCCGTGTTGACGACATCGCCGGCAACGACGCCCTCCCCATGCGCAGCGCTCGCACCGAGCGACACGAGCGCCTCACCGGTGTTGACGGCGACGCGGATCCTCAACTCGAGCTCGGGATCGTTGCGATTCAGCTCATCGACGGCGGCGCACATCGCGAGCGCAGCTCTGACCGCGCGCTCCGGATCGTCCCCGTGAGCCACGGGCGCTCCGAAGATCGCCATCACGGCATCGCCGATGAACTTCTCGACGGTGCCTCCGAATTTCTCGAGCTCAGAGCGGATACGCGCGAAGTACGGCGTCAGGATCGCTCGTACGTCCTCGGGATCGAGCTGCTCTGCCCGAGCAGTGAAGCCGACCAGATCCGCGAACAACACGGTGACGACCTTGCGCTCCTCAGCGAGGCTTGGCGACCGCTCGGCGAGAGGCTGCGCACAAGCAAGGCAGAACTTCGCGATCGGCGGGTTCTCTTGACCGCAGCTCGGACAGATTGTCACCGTCAAAGCGTACGGGTGAATCCGGAGGCGGTCTAGGCGCCGGCGGCTCTTTCGCGACGGCGATAAAGGACGATCGCGGCAATCAGCGCGATTCCGGCCGTCGCTGCGGCCGCAATCGTGAGTCGATCCCGGCCTGCCGAGCCACCCACCTTGGGCGCCGCCAGACGGTGGCCTTCCCTGGCGGCGAGCCTCTGCACAGCGACGATTGCCGCGTCGGCCTCCTTCGTTGCGCTCCGCCCCGGGGCCGGGAGCTTCTTCAGCACCGCACCCGCCTTCGGATCGGGATCGCCTTTGACGGCGTAGCCGTAGCCGTTCGGCATCACGACCAGTAGGCGGTCGCGATAGACAAACGCCAGCTCGAGCCCGAGGAACTGGGCGTACTTCTCCGGCTTGCCGAAGAGCGAAAACGCGGTGCCGAGGTCGGACGGGCTCAGGATCAGCGCCACCCTGATCGGGAAACGTTGCGCCTTCGCTTCGGCCAGGAGAGCGTCCAGGCGCTTGACGCTGTTCTGGTCGATCTTGGTCGTGAACGGCAGGAAGAGGTTCTGCGCGAGCAGGTAGTCGCTCGCCGGATCGCCGTTCGCCTGGGCGAGCGACGGGGCGCTGAGGCACACGGCCGCACCGATCAGGGCGACGAGCCGCCTAGCCAAGGGCGTCAACCGCCAGAAGGATGACGACGACGCACGCTCCTACTCCCGCGGCGAACGCCACGAGGGAGGCCAGCAGCAGTAGGGGAACGCTTTTCATCCGGTTGTGCGGTCGACGAAGACGACGGTAAACGGTTGCTGGCCGGGCGGCGTGACCTCGAACGACAGGCCCCAATGTCCCACCATCACGAGCGCCGGGGTGGAGAGCTCGTAAAGCCCAGGCGCGCGTTCTGGCAGAACGTGGGTCTGAGTGCCCATCTCCATGTCGAGCATCGCAAAGCCGGCGATCACGGTCGCATGGCGCAGCGGCCGGCCACCCTTCGTGACGCTGATCGCGAACGTGTTGGGCGCTGCGGCGCGATTCGGGGCAATGTGGAGAGCGAGCCGGTAACCGTTCTTGTTCACGACTTCCGTTACCGGACCGGGTCCGACTCGGGCGACGGCACTACCGGCGGTGGCCAGCGCCTTGGCGGGAGGCGGCAGGCTGGAGAGAACGGCAGCCGCGACAACCGCCGCCGAAACCAGGAGGACTTCTCCCGAGACGAGCCTGCGTAACAGCGCCGCCGTTCCGGTCCCAAGCTCTGGGCGATCGCGGCTCGCAGCCAGCCGGGGCTTCGTGCGGAGCAAGTTGACGGCCGCGAGCAGCAAGGCGGCGCAGAGCAGACCGATCTTGACGAGCAAGGCTTGCCCGTAGGAGGTCTGCCAAAGGGACGAGAACGTCGGGAAGTGGATGATCGAGGCGCCGACACCGGAGCCGATCAGCGCAAGCACCGAGACGAAAGCGGTATTCGAGAACCGCGGCACGCAGACCATGAGGCCCGCGACGCGACGAGCGACTGGAAGAGTCCACCAGAGCACGAGCAGCCCAGTCAGGCCACCGATCCAGACCGAGCCCGCCACCAGGTGGACCCAGTCGAGCGCCACCGACAACCCCCGGGGAGAGGTCTGCGCAGCGTGGCCGGAAAGCCCCGGCACGAGCAGTGTCGCTACGCCGGCCAGCAACGCACCGGCATTCGAGAGCAACTCCGCAATGGAGCGCTGCGCACGCTCGGGTCGGTCGACCCAGAGCGCGATGGAAGCCGCGAGCACAAAGAGCCCGAAGGTGAGCTCGAGATCGAGAAAGCCGCGACCAAACGCCGAGTCGCGCACCAGCGGCAAGACATTCCCGAGGTCGAAGACCGAACGGAGCGCAAACTGCGCCGTCGCCATCTCGACATACACGGGAGTCGCGATCAACGCAATGGCCGCCGCAATCCCGAACGCGACCGAGACGGCGCGGAGTCGCGTCTCCGGGACGCGCCGCACGACCGGACGCGCGGTCGCGATGCGCAGAATGAAGAGGCCGATCGCCGCCATGACGGACAGAAAGGCGATCGCGCGTGCGGTGACAAGACTCGGGGTCGCGGCAGTTTCGGAGATCGAAGGCACCGGAAACTGCGGTGCGGGCCCCGGATTGGGGCCGACCGCGAACGTGAAGGCACCACGCACCGGATGGCCGTCCACAGAGATCACACGCCAGTAGACGAGGTACCACCCCTGCGACAGGCGGTGGAGCGGCACGACAAGCGTGGTGGGATCCGCTGCGGACCGCCGCGGCGGTCCGGCGATCTGCTGGTGCCCCGCCGCGTTCGTGACGGAGACGACCGCAAAGCGGGGCTCGACCGCCTCCGAGTACGTCAAGAGGACGACGGGCGGCGGCCGATTCACAACCGAGCTCGGAAGAGGCGAAGTGCGCACGAGCACCGCGTGCGCCCAGGCGGCCGCGGGAAGCGCAAGCGCCCCCGCGACCACCACGAGGAGCAGAACGATGCGCACGTGCCTGGTCACGCCAGCGTGCGCCTCCCGGACTTCCCGACGAGACCGGCGACAGCTGCGACCAGCGCAAGCACGGCCAGCGCAAGCGCGACGATCCCGATCGTGTTGCTACCGCCACCGCCGAGGGAGGACTTCGCCTCGATCGTCGGCGCCGGCGTGTCCGAGGACTCAGGTCCGGTCCAGTCGACGACCGTTCCGTCCGAGTACGTCTGCCGCACCTTGAACGAATACGTCTTCGCTGCGTCCGTCGAGGCGAGGAACTGGAAAACAGCGTCTTCCTCGGTCGGAACCTTGCTACCGGTCCAGGTCACCTTTTGGATGACAGTGTTCTCGCCGGTACCGGTCGTCTGTGCCTCTCGCTTCCATCCGGGAGTCGGGGCGAACGAGTCGATCGAGAAACCGCTCGGCGGCGTGAACTCGACCTGCGCCGTGGCCGCATTCTCCTTCTCCGTCGGCACGGCGAGCGTGAAGAACTCCGTTTTCTTGGAAACCACAGTCGTAGGGCTGACTTCTGCGTGAGCAAAGGCCGAGCCGGCGAGCATCAGCGCACCACCTGCCGCTACGGGCAGAACGACCCAGCGCGTCCTCGCGCGCAACTGCTTCATCGATGCTTCTCCTTTCGGTTCGGAAGTGAACGTCAGGAGAACGCCGGCGGCGCGCGGGCAGTCCCGGCGCCGAAGCGGCGCGAGGCTCTCCGCAGGTCCACGAGGGCCCACGAAGGAGGATCTGCCCGAAAGAGCCGAGGAGGCACTGCGCGCAGCAGCGAGAATGTGCGCCGCATCCAGGCGGCGACGTGCTCCGCGGCGGCGAGCAGCGCGGCTGCGACGAACGAGAGGGCGCTGGCGATCGGCAGGAGGTCGCGGTGCACTGGTCCGAAGACGCACCGAATGCCGTGCCAGCCAAGCCCTGCGCGCCAGTGCAGGTACGCCTCGAACAACCCGCCTGCAATCGAGGTGACGACCGACAGGGCCAGCGCGAGGGCCAACGCGTGCGCCGGACGGAACCGAGGGGTCGGGACGGCGAGCACGCGTCGCTCGAGCAGCTCACGCTCGCGGACACCGAACGCGGCCAGCCAGCAGATCGCGATCGCAATCGAACCGCCGAGCGCGAGCGCGACGAGCGTGAGCACCGGCAGCGCAGGACCGCCGGCACGATGCTCGAGCACGCGTGCGGCGGGACTCGGCGCGATCGCGTACGCGATGCTGCGCGCCAGGAAGATGACGAGCGCCGCAGCGACGATCCTGGAAAGCGCTCTCATCGGCCGAACTGTGGCCGATGAGCGGTGGAAGGGGCGTAAGGGGAAACCGGGAGGTTTCCCCGGTCTTCCTCCTCAGCGCGTGTGGCGGCGGTCGCTACGCCGCGGGCCCTGAGGCGATCTCTAAGGAAGGGGGCTCGCGGGGGAAACATGGTTTCCCCCGCGCGAGCGAGCCGAAGGCGAGCGACGCTCATCTCACGACCAGCGTAAACGGAGCCGTCAGCACGCGCCCGTCCACCTTGCACTGCAGGAAGAGCCGCCAGGTGCCGGGAACGGGTAGCAGTACGCCGACGCGCAACTGGCCGGGCTTCGTCGCAGTGCCCGTAACGCGCGTCGAGCCCAGAACGCTCGTGCAGCCGGTCATTCCTGCGGAACAGACGTGGGTGTGGAAATAGTCGAGCGACCCCGACCGGAAGAAGATCGCGTGGGCCAGCGCCCCGAACCACGGCGTGAACGTCGCGGGAGTGCCGTCCGGCCCCGTGACGTCGAGCGTCAGGAACGCCGGGCTGATCGCCTTGAGTCGTGGGGAATTCTTCAACGTGAAGCGATAGCGAGAAACAAGCGCTGTTCGGTGGAACTTGCCCAGCGGCGTCTTCGGGGCGGTCCCGGGCACGGTGATGACCCTGAAGAGCTGGAAGTTGCGGAGCGGCCCTTGAAGGTTCGGATACGCATCGACGACGACTCTGTACCTCCCGGGTGTCGGCAGCGTGATCCTCTCGGTGATCCGGCCGCCCGCGCCGATCGGCGGATGCTTGTGGATCAGCACACCGAGATCGC
>WNGO01003449.1_pt1 | contig 10193 bp, 7 predicted proteins | sample 5400511 | NCBI WGS metagenome assembly WNGO01 (sample SAMN13153380, study PRJNA577476) | soil metagenome | isolation source: 20 cm soil or saprolite under Garry oak tree replicate 2 | place: USA:California | collected 2016-06-15
TGCGGAGGTGGGTAGAAGTGGTCAAGCGTTGTAGCGGCGCTCTAGTATCTGTTAGCGCCAACGGTGCGATATCTATACTAGCCTGGGGCAACGCCCCGGGATCCATGCAAGAAGAATTCACTGGCGCCGATAGCGCGATTCACTGCGCGTGTTTTTCAGCGATTATTTTGCAATCCCGCAATCGCCTTGGTTGTGACGGTCTGCCGCGACTTGAACGCAGCCTTGATTCGCGCTTTCAGCGCTCATTTTTGGGGAACCCTTCCTCGCCGCGGCGAGCTTGCATGAACCAGCGCCCTTGGCGCTAAATACATACGCGCTCTCTGGCAAGATGCCGGTCAGCCGAGTCAGGCTGGAAGCCCGACCTCCAACCGCCTGGCCTCCGCCCCGACCGCTATAACGAAACGCGGGACGCCTACCCCTCACGGCGTCGCCCAGTTGGTGAGCGCCTCGCCCCGCAGCCGGCCGGCCTGGAGACGATGCGCAAAGTTATATGTCGATCTTAGAAGGCAAAGTTGAGTCCGCTTCGAACCATCCCGAAGTTATTTTTTGGCCCATCAATCACGCCATAGCTGATGTCGTTCGTCCAGCCGATGTGGCGCGTGATTCGCACTTCCAGACCGGCGCCGAACTGGCCGATCAGTTTCGTTTCGCCGTCGAAATGCCGGGTGCGTGCTTCCACCGTAAAGGCTCCCGGCGGCACGCCCGCAATAGCGTGCGTGATGAGCGTATCGCTTTCGCCACCTCCGAAAATCGCACCCACACCGGCCCAGGCGTAGGGCGCGAAGCGCGTGCAAGGCACTGGATAGCGGAGCGTAAAAGTTCCTAAGACCGAGCCAATCGCGCGCCGGTCATTGGTCCTTTCGCGGAAGAAAACGATTCCCGGGTCTTCAAAGATGTCGAAACCACCCCGGTTGGCGTCCAGGACAAAACCTTCGACTCCAACGCCAAAATAGCGATGGAAGAAGTATTTTATATCTCCGCCGCCGCCCCATGCGTGATCACCGCCGATATACTTATCGAACGTGCCGAGGACCGTTCCACCCTCGCTCGTACTTTGAACAAGATCGACCAGCCAAAGATTACGAGCGTAATCTGTGTTGGTGAAGGCATAGGTGCCCCACAGATTAACGCTCCATTCGTTATCCCCATACCACTCAGGGCAGGGCGCAGGCGCAACTTGTTTCATTTCTTTTCCGGCGTACTCGCCCGCGGAAACAAAGCCACAAAAAGTTGAGAAAATGGTCAGAGCTAAGATAAGTCGTTTCATAAATATAAAAGGTTCCGTCCTTCAGTTAACGGTTACGTGTTGAAACTGGGGCCTCAGCTCCTTGCTCCTCACCGGGGCCAAGCAGCCACGAGAATACGGCAAAGACCTGCACGCGCGGGGAATCATCGGTGCAACCGAACAGCGTCGAAACATCGAAGCGCGTGTTGTGCGTTGTCCGAAAGGCGGCTGTCGGTCCGATGACAAAGGTATGCTGCGGATCGCCTCGCGTATCCTTGACCGTAAAGTTCTTGTACTCCATCTCGACGCCGACCTTTAACTGCTCGCGCGGAAGCAGAATTGGAGTGACAGCGCTTTGGGCGAATCCCCATTCGCGGCCACGGTCGCCGGTATTTTCTTTTTCAAAGAACCAATTCATGGCCCACTCGTAGCGTTTGAAGAATTCGTCCGCCAGAAGCAGGCGGACTTCATACGCGTCTGGCCTTTGTGGTGGGCCAGCCTCTTCTTCCTCGCCTGGAGGTGGGGCTGGTCCTTCCTCATGTCGAATCGGGCCAACGCCGAATTTATACTCGGCGAAGAGTGTTGGATTGAGCGGAATCTTGCCCCAATCAGCCAGCGCATAACGACCTTCCACGCTAACGCTGGAAGCGCCTCCTCCGCCATTAAATCGCTCGAAATTTGCCTCGGCCGCGACACCAAAGCGATAGGGCAATCCCAATTCAATTTCTTGGGTGAACAGATGATCCGGCGGACCATGCCGAAAGGCGTCGCCCTCGTAGATTTCGCCAAAGTAAAACGTCCATGGCGGCAGGACATACGCGTTAGTTAGGTTGGAGAACCTGGAGCGTGAAAAAGCCCTAGGCGCGCCGTAGGCGCTGCCAACCTGCTCGCCGGTAACGACGACATCTTCTGCGGAAGTCGTTTGGGCGTAGCTGGAAGAAACGCTGACAAAGAAAGCCAGGCAGGCCGAGCCCGCGAGCGGAAGGAGCAGACGGCAGGTTAAAGCGGGAAAATGTTTTGTAGCCATGTGATGATCTTCTTTGAATCGTGCTGCACGGTGCAGGCGGCCGCCGATAATTACAAATTTGTAATCTTTAGCAAGGGAATTAATTGAGAGGGATACCGATTGGCCGGAAATGAAAGGCGTTTTCCATCGATGCAGGAGCGTCGAGAACTGCTATCGAGATGCCTCTGATTGCGATTGAACCGCGCCAAAGCACCAAGCTCCAATAAAACCGCGGAATCCGTGTTTTGGATGTTGAAGTTTGGAGTTTCTCTGAATGTTGGCGGTTGGAATTTGGAGCTTTTATCGGGAATAAAGCACCGGCGACTGCCATGCGGCTAAAGTCGCGGGAACTTACCAACCTATGGCGACCGGTGAGCCCGACGCTCTGAGATCGCGAGTGGTGTCAGTCTGGAGATGCCGACCAACATCAACGGCCTGCGCCGTTAAATGTTCTTATGCAGCAAGAGGAAATACTTGATTGGGCAGCTCGGAATGGCCACAAGGATTTCAGTCTTATAAACATCATAGAGTCCTTTTCTTTGCATTAGAATCGGATGAAACAGCGGTGTGGCCGTGTCGCCGGCCAGCTTTTTTTGGAAAAAAGGTCTACAAGCAACCGCGATTGATCGGACCTCTGAATGCGCCTGAGTGAGGACAGTGGCGGTCGTCCACCCTTTCGGCTCTAGATTTGTCACCGCGTATGCGGCACGGATGCTAGTTCCGATCGGGGCTATGGCCACGGAATCAACCGCGCAGTTGGCGGCTAGTTTCCCTTTTGATAGCAGGCGCCTAGGCAGCTTTTCGACGCAGAGCCTGCTGACCGATCAACCCCAAAACACCCATTCCAAACAAAGCAAGAGGGCTTGCCTCCGGCACCGCAGCCGAGTTTGCCTGAAAGCTGAAGGTAGGATTGGAAGAGCCGTCCGCTTGAGTGGAATTGAAGGACCAGGTGCCCGGTGTCGGGTCAAAACCATTGCCACTCATAGTCCCGACTCCGCTTACATCAAGGAACGTGCCGTTGGGGTTTTGCGAGACAACCATCGACGAACTTAGATCAAAGGTGAAACCGCCGATTTGCCATAACATAGGCTTTGCCGGGCCGGGCGCTGGCGTGGCTGGAGTTCCTGAATTAAAAATCCACGGAGCCCCCATCGTGGCTGGGTCCCCTGGGTCTATAGAGAATGTGGGATTCGCGAAATCGCCACTGCGTTGCAAAACGACGGAACTGTTCCAGACGGTGACTCTGGTGGCAGTAGCGAGAGACGTCGTATCGTATGTAACTACGCCGCCGAAGTCGATGTCTCCCTGTATAGGGGCGGCTTGAGATGATTGGCAAAAGAGGCCAGAGGTGAATAAGCCAGTGGCTAGAACCGCCAAGATTGTCCTCGAGAGAGTTTTCATCGTTTTAATTCTTGTATTCTAGAAAGGAGCCCATTTGGCCGCAAGAACCCTATTACTTCTTCGCCGCAAAAAATGCACGCCCCAAAGGAAAACCACCCCAACCGCGAGAAGAGCGAACGTGCTGCTCTCGGGGACTACTGTGCTCGACTGAAACCCAAAAGTCTGGCTGTCCTGACCATTTGACTTGGTGGAAGTGAAGCTCCACGTCCCGGGAGTCGGATCGAAACTATTCCCGCTAGCCGTCCCAACCCCAGCTATATTGAGGAAGTTGGCGCTTTGAGAAACAACCTGCGACGAAGTAAGGTCAAAGGTGAATCCGTTAACACTCCATAGGCCCGATTTCGCCGGCCCTGGGGCTGGTAGGGCTGGGGTTCCTGAATTAAAAATCCAATTATTCCCCATGGTGACATTGGTATTGGCCGGCACAAAGGTTGCGAAATCCATTGTGTCCTTGGAAACAAAGGAGCTGTTCCAAAGACTCACTTTCGTGGCCGTGGCCAGCGATGTGGTGTCATAGGTAACAACGCCAATGAAATCTATGCTGCCCTTGATGGGGCCAGCAGCTTGGGCTTGCTGAGAGAGAAAGCCGCAAAGGGCCGCGACCGCTAGGCGAGCTAGGATCGCTTTTGGAAAAGCTTTCATGGGTTTGATAAGGCAGTTTAGTTGTTTGTGATCCGTAATTGCCCCTCTTTTTGGATGCCTCAGCTCCACAGAATCTTCAATTTTCTTCCAAGGGTAGATCGCGACGATGGCCAGGCACTACTATTTGGGTGTCTCCGACGTCCAGGTTTCCATGCCCATGCGAAGAGTAAACCGCTGGATTCTCAATCCGCGAGGTGTCAGGGGAGGAAGGCGTTTACCGCTTGTGTTTCTTACGCAGTCGTCTTTTTTGTGCCTACCAACCTGCGGCCCAGCAAAGAAGCTCCCCCCACCGCCAACAGAACAAAACTACCGGGCTCTGGAACGGCGCTAGCGGCAGAAAATGAGAATTGCGAGTCGGCTGCAGGATCCTGAGTGGTGAAATTCCAAGTCCCAGCCGTCGGCGTGAAACCATTTCCCGAAACGGTCCCCGTTCCAGCAACATGCAATGAACCAGAGCCTTGGCTGATAATTGCCGAACTCAGCAAGTCGAATGTGAAGTTATCGACTGACCAAAAATTGGAAATCGCTCCCGAATTGAAAGGCCACGGTGCGTGAAACGTCGTGCCATCGCCGGGATTAACGAAGGCGGTAAAGCTTCCGTCGCGACTTTGCACCTGTGGCTTGTCGCCAGTCGCCAGCCCATGCCAGGCCGTTACCATGGTTGCGGTGTTCACTGAAGCAGTGTCAAGATTGACAGTCCCAGCAAATGTAATGTTGCCGGTGATTGGACCGGCGGCTTGAATTTGTGGCGACAACAGAACGCAGCTGAGCAGTCCGATTGCCCCCAATACAACGACGGTTTTTAATTGAATCTTCATGCGTACTTGTCCGACCAGCAGTGTCTTGTATCCGTAATTCAACGTTATTTTGGATGCCTCACGGACTAGATTTTCTTTGGCAATGCTGTAAGGCTCATCGTGTTTACAGCCTTGATCCTGGCTTCGATTTGCGCGGAGGCGGGTGCTAGGTAGCGTCGCTGCTCCCGCTAGATGAGCCAGAATTACAAAGATACTCTCAATTTGCCACGCACGGATTTTCCAATGAAGGCGAACCTGGCCACACGAGAGCCGGAGATCCTGAAAGCGTGGCAAGAGACGCACCTTTACCGGCAAATTCAGGAAGCCCGCAGCGGTCGAGAATCGTTCGTGCTACATGACGGCCCGCCTTTCGCCAATGGCGATGTTCACATGGGGACCGCGCTCAATAAAATACTTAAAGATTTTGTGGTGAAGTCGCAGTCGATGTTGGGAAAGCGCGCTCCGTATGTGCCGGGTTGGGACTGCCACGGCTTGCCAATTGAATACAAAGTCGTCAAGGAATCCAAGGAGCTTTCCCCACTCGAGGTTCGAAAAAAATCGGAAGCGTTTGCTCGCAAGTACGTCGACATTCAGCGCGAACAATTCAAACGACTCGGTGTCCTGGGCGATTGGGAAAATCCATACCTGACCATGGATCCCAAGTACGAAGCGGAAATTTTGCGCGCTATTGCTGTTTTTGTCGAAAAGGGCCTTGTCTACCAATCGAAAAAGCCGGTTTTCTGGAGCACTGGCGCGCAAACGGCCCTGGCTGAGGCTGAGGTCGAATATCAGGAGCGCGACGATACCGCTGTTTACGTCAAGTTTCCGATCGCCAGCGGGGATTTCGCTGGTAAAGCGAGCATCGCTATTTGGACAACGACACCCTGGACATTGCCGGCTAATCTGGCCATCGCGGTTGACCCAAAGGAGATTTATGTGGTGCAAGAGTTCTCGCGCAATGGCACCTCTGAGACGCTGCTTCTGGCCGACAAACTGATTCCGCAGTTTTGCACCAACACCGGATTCGAACCTACAGGGGAACCTCTCCATTCATTTCCCGGCAGTAAGATCGACAAAGTCGTTGCGCGACATCCCTTTCTCGACCGCGAATCGATCGTGCTGGTGGCGGACTTCGTAACCATGGATACGGGAACGGGCGCGGTGCACGTCGCTCCCGGCCACGGCGAGGACGATTACAATCTCGGCCGCGCAAATAAACTGCCAATCTTGTCGCCGGTGGATGATCACGGCCAATTCACTGACGAAGCCAACTTGCCGAAACTCACCGGTAAATACGTTTTCGACGCCAACACTGATATCGTGAAGTTGCTTGGCGAGCGCGGCATGCTCCTCGGCCAGCAAAAATTTCATCACTCTTATCCGTATTGTTGGCGCTCGAAAACGCCGATTATCTTCCGCAATGTCGAACAATTCTTTATCCGGATCGACGACCTCCGCGGTCGCGCATTGGAAGCAATTCATAAGGAGGTGAAGTGGATCCCCAAGTGGGGCGAAAATCGCATTGCCGGCACGGTCGAATCGCGTCCGGATTGGGTCATCTCACGTCAACGCAGTTGGGGCGTGCCGCTGCCGGTTTTTTATTCACCGGATGGGAAAGCGATTCTCGATGCAAAAGTCATTCGCAAACTGGCGGATCTCGTCGCGGAGCGCGGTTCGAACATTTGGTTTGAGTTGAACGACGTGGATCTTGCGCGGGAGCTCGGTTTGCCTGAAGGAACCACGCATCGCAACGACACAATCGATGTTTGGATCGACAGCGGGGTTTCCCACAGAGCGGTTTGCGCCAAGCGCCCGGAGCTGCACGATCCCGCCGATATGTATCTTGAAGCGACCGACCAACACCGCGGCTGGTTTCAATCATCGCTCATGACCAGCATCGCGCTGAACAATCGCGCGCCGTACAAGACTTGCGTGACCCACGGCTTCGTCGTCGATATCGATGGAAAAAAGATTTCGAAATCGGGCACCTATGACAAGCCGACGGACGCGGGTCATTTTGTCGGCCGGCACGGGGCGGATCTCGTACGACTTTGGGCCAGCAGCATCGACTACACCGACGACGTCCCGTTCTCCGAAGAAATGTTCAGCCGCCTCGGGGACACCTATCGTCGTATTCGTAACACGCTGCGGATTTTGCTGGGCAATCTTTTCGATTTTCCTGCAGCGGGCGTCGAAGCAGAGCCGGGCTCACCGACCCCGGCTGCAGCGTTAACCCTTATCGATCGTTGGATTCTTGAGCGGCTGGACCAGGTAATCGCGGATTGCCGATCCGGCTATCAAGCATTCGAGTTTCACAAGGTGTATCACACCCTTAATCATTTTTGCGCCGTCGATTTGAGCAGTCTCTATATAGATATGACAAAAGACCGTCTCTATTGCGATGCGCCGGACTCTCCCCGGCGCCAGGCGACGCAGAAGGCAATGTCTGAGATCTTTGACATGCTATGCCGGCTGCTGGCGCCGATTCTCTCATTCACGGCGGAGGAAGCGTGGCGCCACTCACAACGAGACGTTTCAGTCCACTTGCAAGAGTTTCCGGAGACAAAAGCACGATCCAGTGAGGCGAGCGCTCAAGTAGCCGAGTTGTTGAAGCTGCGGGGAGTAATCGGGCAAGCCATTGAGAAGGCACGCCAGGACAAACTAATAGGCAACGCTCTTGAGGCAGCCATCGTATTGCATTCGAATTCGGATGTGACCACAAAAATCCAGAAGGAGGAGCTTGAGGAATTCTTCATTCTTAGCGATTTGACCATTCAGCAGGGCAAGGAAGCGAGCGCTTCTGTAACGAAAACTCCGTACAAAAAATGCTTACGCTGCTGGCGCCATCGCCCAAGTGTTGGCACAAGCGCGGTTCACCCCGAATTGTGCGATCGGTGCGAGGCGGTGGTCATAGCTCTCGAGAAAGCGCCGCTATGAAGCTTGTTCGTAAGTCGATCAGGTCGGCGTCAGCCACGATAGGTCCGCCGGCTCGAGCACAATGCCCTCACCTGGCGCTTTCGCGTCCTCCGCTCCCTCAGGGAGAGGATTGAGGTGAGGGTCTTAGAATTAGATCACAATGAAATTCATTTTGTTTTTATCTTTGCCGCTCTACGCGTTCGACCAGTTCACGAAATACCTGGTACAGCGCTTCGTTGATCCCGACCATCCACGGGTGGTGGTAGCTGGATTTCTGAACCTCGTTAATGTGACCAACACCGGAGCGGCTTTCGGTTCGTTCAAGAACAACAATACTGTTTTCGTTGCCATTTCCTGTCTGGCACTTCTCTTCGTAGTGTCACTTCTGGTGCGCCGGCGTTCGCGCGATGTTTGGCGGGATGTTTCATTGGCGTTGCTTCTGGCCGGCATTCTTGGGAACTTGACCGACCGGCTTCTTTACGGCCACGTCATCGATTTTCTTCTTTTTGATCTGCATGTGCCTCTGGCTCATCCCTGGCCCGCTTTTAATGTCGCAGACTCGTGCATTTCCATCGCGGTCGTTTGCTTCATAATTCACTCCTTTCGGCAGAAACACGTGGCCTCAGCCGCGGATAGCTGAATTCTCGGAGCGCTAGGGCGCCGTTTCCGCAGCCGGCAGATAGAAAAACAAAAAGGCGAGAATCAAATACAGAGAGAGAAGCTGGACGCCTTCGATCCAGTTCGTTTCTCCGTCGCCGCTGATTTGAAAAAGAATATAGACGGACGCAACCACGGCCACGACTTGGGGCATCGGAAATTCAAAATCCATGGGGCGGCCAAATGCATAGGAAATGAAAACGAGAACGGGAGCGACAAAGAGCGCGATCTGCAGGCTCGAGCCGACGGCGATGCCAACGCTCAAGTCCATCTTGTTCTTCAACGCCATGGTAACCGCGGTCGAGTGTTCGGCCGCGTTTCCGACAATGGCGACGATGATCACTCCGACGAACACCTCGGTGATGCCGAGAGAAGCACGAACATATTCGATCGTGCCGACGAGGAATTCGGAAAGCAGCGCCACCAGCGCAGTCGCAAACAGCAACATCGTCAAGGACTTCGCGCGTGACCAATCGCTGGGGTTGGCCTCCGCCTCGCTGCCGTGGCCGAGAAAAAGTTGCTTGTGGGTTTTTAAAGTGAAGCCGAGGACGCAAGCATAGGTGACGAACAGAACGGCGGCGATACCTAACGAAAGCCGTTGCTCCCGGGCGGGACTCCAGCCATCCGGTCGGCTGCGGGCGGCGATGTGAAAGACGCTTGGGATAATCAGCGCGATGGCCGCGAGCGAGAGCGAGATAGCGGAAGTTCGAGCGGCGGTTTTGTTGAAACGTTGTTGGCGATATTTCGTGCCGCCGAGCAAGATGGAGAGACCGAGAACCAGCAGGACGTTTCCGATGATCGAACCGGTGATCGATGCCTTGACCACGCCTGTTAGGCCCTTGGACAACGCCATCATGGCGATAATTAATTCGGCGGCATTGCCGAAAGTAGCGTTTAATAATCCGCCGACTCCCGCTCCGACACGAGCGGCGAGTGATTCGGTGGCGTGGCCGATCCATCCGGCCAGGGGAATGATGCCAAGGCCCGAGCAAATGAAGACGGCCGTCGGATCACCGCCGCCGGGCCAGAATCGAAGCGCAATCGCGATCGGGACAAAAATCACGAGCCAATTGAGCGACGGCTTGAAGCTCACAACATCGGGATGATCCGTGAAATTTTATTTTTCGCGAGCTGTTCCGACTGCGACATAAAATCAGGATGTTATTGATGTGCGACGTTCTTTAACTGCCGTTACTATAGAGTCGCGATGCGACCAACCGAAAAAGAGCCTTCGATGATGGAAAAAACGGCGCGCGAAATTGTCGCTCGACTGCGCGCTGCCGGACACATTGCCTATTTCGCGGGCGGCTGCGTCCGTGACATCGCTCGCCATCAGACGCCGAAAGATTTTGATATCACGACGGACGCGCGGCCAGAGGCGGTGCAGGAAATTTTTGCTCGTACATATGCGGTTGGCGCACACTTTGGCGTGATCGTTGTCCTGGAAAACGGTTTTCAATTTGAAGTCGCGACCTTTCGTTCCGACGATGTTTACGTCGACGGAAGGCGGCCGAGTGCGGTGCATTTTTCTTCACCGGAGGAGGATGCA
>WNGO01012959.1_pt1 | contig 10193 bp, 7 predicted proteins | sample 5400511 | NCBI WGS metagenome assembly WNGO01 (sample SAMN13153380, study PRJNA577476) | soil metagenome | isolation source: 20 cm soil or saprolite under Garry oak tree replicate 2 | place: USA:California | collected 2016-06-15
ATTTTGACTGGGCTTGTCGTTGGCTTTGCTCTAGCGCTGCACATTTCCCGTGGCGCTCTTACGGAGTCCCTCAAATCCGCTGGGCGCGGCGCGGCGGTTTCCGTGTCCCAGCGGCTGCGCGGCGGACTCGTCGTGGGGGAAATCGCACTTGCCGTGCTGCTGGTTATTGCCGCAGGACTTATGATCCGAAGCTTCTGGGCGTTGTCGCACGTGAATCCTGGCTTTCGTTCCGAGCACATCCTGACCGCGCGCATCACACCCAATGAATCGTTCTGCGGCCATGCGACGCGGTGCCTGGCCTTCTATCGTAGTGTTCTCGATCAGGTTCAATCCTTTCCTGGCGTTAGTGGCGCCGCATTCGTGAATACTCTTCCGCTCGGAGGAAGAGTGTCCAAGCGCTCCCTCGAGGTCGAGGACCACGTCGATCCTTCAGGTGACACCGCCCCCCTTTTCTGGCTCAACATCGTGACGCCCGGTTACTTTCGCGTGATGGGCATTCCTCTCTTGTCGGGCAGAGGGTTCAGCGATGCCGATGTCTCTGGGACTCCCGTGGCAGTGGTAACCACGGAGACCGCGCGCCGGTTCTGGCCCAATCAAAGCGCCCTGGGGAAACACATTAGACTCCTGGATGACAAAAGCTGGCGCACGATTGTTGGTGTCATTTCTGATGTTCGTGCCTACGACCTCCAGAGAAACACCCCCAATTGGATCCAGGGTACGGCTTACGTGCTGTACAATCCCACCGCCACTGTTGAAGATAGACGGGTACCTTCAGAGATGACCATAGCTATCCGGACCGCCTCGGATACCTCACAAATAGCGCCAATGCTGCGCGACAGCGTCGCCGCCCTGAACCACGAAGTTCCCGTCAGTGAAGTCAAGACCATGAGTGCGGTTGTCTCAGAAGCTGTCTCCGCTCCGGCATCCACGACCTCCCTTTTTGTTGCCTTTGCTGCCTTGGCATTGCTGCTGGGCATGATCGGCATTTATGGCGTTCTTTCTTTTCTGGTCTCGCAACGCACTCGTGAGATTGGCGTTCGCATCGCGCTCGGTGCCCAGCGTGGTGACGTGTTGTATCTGGTGATGAAGGAAGGAGCAAGATTCTCATTCGCAGGGATTGCCGTCGGGCTGACCGGCGCATTTCTAGTTACGCGCTTGATGTCCAGCGAACTCTATGGCGTCAGCCCTCTGGATCCCCTTACCTATTCAGGTGTAGCCCTGGTGATAGCCGCGGTCACATTGTTGGCGTGTTACCTTCCCACGCGGCGCGCCATGCGCGTCGATCCCATTGTCGCGTTGCGCTACGAATGAAGATTTTGAGCCAATCTTTGAAGGGAAACCACGTGTCTAAGCGCCGGGTGAATCATGAATTGGTTTAAACAACTGTTTTCCCGTCGCCGCCTCTTCAACGAACTTTCCGAAGAGATTCAGGCCCACCTCGAAGAAAAGATCGAGGAACTCGTTGCCAGCGGCATGCCCAGAAAAGAAGCTGCCGCCGCCGCTCGCCGCGAATTTGGAAATGTAACGTTGATGGAAGAGGACAGCCGCGCAGTTTGGCAGTTGCCAACCGTCGATAGTTTTTTCGCTGACATCCGCTACGCCGTTCGCAGTCTTCGCAAAGACCGCCGCTTCGCGCTCATCGCCATCTTTGCCCTCGCTCTCGGCATTGGCGCGTCAACCGTTATATTCAGCATCATTTACAACGGCTTGCTCAATCCTTTCCCTTACAAAGATGCAAACGGAATAAGTATTTTTCAGATTCACGATCTTGATCAGGCCGGTGTCGGCGGGCGAGGAGCGTTCTCAGTACAAGAGTTTCTCGACTACCGTGAGCAAAACCACGTCTTCGAAGATATGGTCGGGACCAGCTACTTGCGTGTCCTGTACACATATCGCGAAGGCGCGATGCAGCTCACCGCCGCCAAGGTGACCTCCAATACGTTTGAATTCCTTGGTGTGATGCCGTTCCTGGGCCGCTGGATTACAACAGAAGATGGCCGGGCGGGCGCTCCACCAGTTTTTCTCATGAACTATAAGTTCTGGAAGGAACAATTCAACGGTGACCCGAACGTCATAGGTGCGACGATTATCCTGAACAACCAGCCGACAACGTTAGTAGGGATCATGCCCCCCCGGTTTCAATACTTCGGCGCCGACATCTGGTTACCCCTCACCCTGAGCCGCATGTCCGCCGGCAACAATGATCCAAGCGGCCAACGGCAGTACGTCGTTGCTGAAGAACGCCGCAAACCGGGCGTCAGCCTAGAGGCCGCGGCGGCGGACTTGGATGTCATTGCCCACCGCCTCTCCAAGGTTTACCCGAAAGATTATCCAAAGCGCTTTAACGTGTGGACAGACACACTGGCGAGTGACGTGGTTGGCGGCTTCAAGAGCACGCTCTACATCCTGCTTAGCGCGGTCGGAATGCTGCTCCTCATTGCGTGCAGCAACGTCGCGAATTTGTTGCTCACCCGAGCGACGACCCGGGAGAAGGAGATTGGTATCCGCGCGTCGTTGGGTGCGAGCCGGGGTCGGCTAATCCGCCAACTTCTGGTAGAAAGCTTTGTGCTGGCAATAGCCGGATGCATCGCCGGCTGCATCTTTGCCTATGGCGGTCTGAAATGGGTGGTGGCTGCGATTCCGCCAAATAATGGGCTTCCCAGCGAAGCCTCTGTGATGCTGAACCTGCCCGCCTTGTTGTTCGCCGTCGCTATCACAATATTGACCACTATGCTCTGCGGCCTTGCGCCTGCGATCCACGCCGTTCACGGCCAGCTGCAAACCAGGCTGGTAGGCAGCGGGAAGGGCGTCAACGCAAACTTCGGACACGGAAGCCTTCGCGCCGGTCTCGTAATCGCGGAAGTGGCACTCTCACTAGTACTCTTGATCGGCGCAGGGCTTATGATGCGCAGTTTTTTGGTGATTACGCACGTGGACCTTGGATTTAATCCCCAAAACGTACTCGTCGCCGGTTTATCGACACCTAAAAGTAGCTACGATACTCCTCAAAAGGTAAAACTGTTGTACCAACAGGTCTTGCAGCGGGTGGCGGCATTGCCGGGTGTGCTGGCTGTCAGTGAGAGCTTCGGCGTGCCGCCATATGACTTTGCGGAAAGCGACGTAACCGTGCCTGGAGAGTCGCACTCCGAAGCATGGCGATCCGCACTGGAGCTGTGCAGTGAGGGGTACTTCCAGACGCTTGGATTTCACGCGACGCGGGGCAGATTGCTATCGGAAACTGACATCGATTCTGCGCGACACGTAGCTGTGATAAATGAAACCCTCGCCCGAAAATACTTCGGGAAAGAAGAACCCATCGGGCGGACCATCAAGTTCGACATTTTCGATCAGCTACCGGGTGGCCCTAAAAACACCTATTTCGAGATTGTCGGAGTCGTTCGTGATTTCAAGAACATGGGTCTACAGGATCCACCGCTGCCGCAGGCCTTCATCCCCTACACCATTACCGGATTCCGAGACCGCGCCATCCTGGTGAGGACGTCGGCTAACCCGCTCTCCATGATCAAGAGCATTAGTCAGGAGATCTGGGCGGTAGATCACAACATCGCATTAGCGCAAACCGGATCCCTTGAATCCATCCTGTACCGATTTTCTTACGCGCGCCCCGAATTCGGTATGAAAACACTCGGAGCATTCGCTGGTATTGGCCTGTTGCTAGTCATCATCGGGGTCTTCAGCGTGATGTCCTACACCGTGTCACTCCAGACTCACGAGATCGGGATCCGTCTGGCACTTGGCGCACAGCAATCCAGCATTTTGACGATGATCCTCACTAAGGGCATGCGCCTCATGGCAGCTGGCGTTCTCATCGGGCTACTTGCGAGTTACTACCTCACGCGCTTCATTGCCAGTCAGATCTGGGGCGTTTCCACCACGGATCCTTTGACCTTCGCTGTGGTCGTCATCGTCGTCGTGGCGGTGGGGCTCACGGCTTGTCTAATGCCTGCTCGTCGCGCCACCAGAGTCGATCCCCTCGTCGCACTGCGCTACGAATAGGCCATGGTCCTTTCAGGACCACAACGGACCATGAAAATGAGGGCGAGCAGCGATATATTTTGGGTAGCCGCGGGCGAAAGAAGGTCGAGTTGTTCTGGCGCGGTTGAGCCCGTCTACGAATATGGTCTGGACGCCCTTGAAGCACAACGGACTGTTGCACTCGCCCAAAAGGCGGGTAGCACGAGAAGGAATTTATCGATTTTGTGCGGCGTCCTTCGCTTCGCGGCAAGAAGGAGGAGACCATGCAAATCGTTTATTCCTGCTGCTGCGGTCTGGATGTACACAAGAAGAGCATCACCGCTTGCGTGCTGTGGGCTGAAGCACGAGGCGAGAAGCGTAAGGAGAAGCGGGTATTCGGAACGTTCACGCGAGATCCGTTGAAGCTGTCCGATGGTTGCGAGAGTGCGGTGTCCGACAGGTTGCTTTCGTTTACGCTTCACACTGCACCTCGTTCGGTCGTTGCGAGAAAATGGAACGGCGTTTGAGTGAAGGTGAAGACGCCTTCTACCAAACCGCGTATCAATCCACCGAGTCCGGCGTGAAATCCCGGACAGAGCGTATCGCTCTGGTGATTGGGTCAGGTAGGAAAGGGCAGTCCTATCTTTACTGGAAGAACGGTCTCCTGTTTCAATTGCCGGTATCGTTCTTGGTTGAGCGTGGGGGGTGGACAAACAGTCCCGGATATGCCCATGGCGAGGTGAATTTCGACCGACTGATTCCCCCTCGATGTTTGGAATATCACGCTACGTCTTTCAAGATCGAGGGGCACTTCCCGCAATGAGATACTCACGCGACTACGAACTTGGGATCTCCTGTCAGAACTGTCATGGTGATGGCAATATGCATGCGGAGTACCACGTCGGCCATCCCGGGGAAACTAAGGGGAAGTATATCCTCAATCAATCCAGCGCGGTTTTCGAGAGAGCGAAAACTAGGCAACTGCGCGTTATGCCACTCAGGCATGCGTGAACTGAAGCGGCCATCCTTTTCCTACAAGCCTGGAGAAAGGCTGGAAGACTTCCTGATGCCGGCGACGACCGCAACCAACCCCACCCCGGACGTTCACGGCAATCAAGTTGGGTTATTGGAACAAAGCAAGTGTGAAGGAGGCTGGTTCCTCGCGCGGAAAAGCTGCAGCCGTGGAATTTGGAGCCCCTATTTCGCCCGCTGGGCTCTTAGTTTGTCCACAGGATCTCCTTTGGTCTGCGTCTTCCGTCACACGAACCGACTTGTCGGGTAGGGTCTCTATTTCGTTCAGCAGAGACCGCTCAAGGCTAACAAGATCTCGCGCCCACTGCCCCGACAACATTTTGGTCCTCGCCTGGTTGTATCCAAGCTGGTGAGTAAGCTCGCAGATTCTTGCGATAACCTCATCCTCGTAGTCTCCCGGCCATGGCTCACCTTCGGGATGCTTCTGTGTCCGCCGGGTCGCTTGCATCTCAAACCGCTGGCCTTCGCCGTTCGAGATCTGCACGAGTTCCCCGTGACACTTGCACCCAGTCTGTGTCCAGAACGCGTATGGCGCCGGATCCCAAACCACATCCTGTCCACGAAGCGTTTTGCGCTTGAACACGAAGTGGTCGAGACGCCGCGGGTGGTCGTTCTGATTGCCCGGCTCGGGTCCTTCCCCGATGGCAACCTTAATTGTTACCGGGAGTTTCTCGAGAGCAGAACCGTTCTCATCGTGTGTTAATCCGAGGATTCCCATCGCGCTCTCCTTTTTCTTGCATGGTTGGAAACATGCTTGTGTCGGTGTGACTTGCGGCTCTCGGCTCGCTGCGAATTTACAAGCCGCTTAGAACAATGTGAGTTGTCCGCCTGGCGGCGTGGTCGACCGCCTTGAACTTCTCGGGTGAGATGATTCCATTGCCGGGTTGAGGGCTGACCACTGTTCGACTTGAGCCGAGGTGGTCTCGATCAACGGAATTGCGGAGGCAGTTTGCTCGGCCTCGGCCACCAGTTCTTGAGTCGCGCGAGTGCCAAGCATGTCCTCTTGCTTCTTTTGAACTATGGCCCAAACCGCATCGGCCCTTTCCCCGATCCCCTTGTCTGTCACCAATTCGCGGGCCATAGCCATCAAGATGTCGTCTTCGTCGTTGATAGCTTGCAATCCTTCCGAAGAGAACTTGCCCTCCATGGCCAGTGAGACCAGCAGCTTCTTCCCCATCAGCCGAAGGCAGCTCTCCTGCATCGTCTCAGCGTAGTGCAGGTATTTCACCTTCACCGGAAGACGCTGCCCAATTCGCCAGCTTCTCCGGCTTGCCTGCCGAAGGACATAGATGGAATACCCCGTCTCGTAAAACAGGATCGTGGGAAACTCGATCAGGTCGAGCCCTGTTTGCACCAATTTTGGGTGGCAGATCACAGCCTGTACTCCACTCCGGAGTTGGCGCTCATACCAGCCCTCTCGCGCCGCTGGAGGCACATCGGTGGTCAGTACCGCGACCCGGATCCCTTCATTCGTGAGGATGCATTCCAGTCTTCCAGTCACATCTCGCTTTTGCGTGTACACCGCGTAGATCTGGCAGCGACGACCACGCGCCAGCTCTGCTTTCACTTCTTCCACCAGGCGGCGCTCCTTCGCATACACTTGGTCCTCGTTCAGATCTGGCGTCTGCGCAATGAGGAATTTTTCTCGCCGCTGCGTCTCCGGGTCGAATTCCCAGCCGAACAAATTCCCTAGGTGAAAAGGCCGGTCGGGATAAAGCAGCAAGGCGTTCAGCGCCACGCTCATCACCGACTGATTCCCGCGATGCTCCTTCGCGTTTTTCACGTCCTCTTCAAGCTTCTTGTAGGCTTCCTTCAAGGGAGGGTCCATCTCCACGCTGACGACCTCCTCCCGGTAGGGCGGCAACGCCTCCAAGATGTCTTCGAGCGAAATGAACGCTCCCAGACTCATCAGAAAACGCCCAAAGAGCAGCGGAGAGGCGCCCGGGCGCCGACGAACACGTTTGGTTACTCGCGCCTCTGAGCAAGCGTTATCTGCCGGCTCGATTACAGTGATCTTTTCGAGCAGCCCGTAGGCTTCCGTAAACATCCGCACACCGGCTTTCCCATACTCAAACCCTTCCTGGACCATCCTCGACGGATGCATGCGGAAGAGGATGTTGAACACCTCATCGGCGTAGCCTCCAAGCAGCGTCCCGGTGAGCACCACTGTGCGTTGCGCGCATCCGGCAAGCGTGCCGAGTGAGTTCCCCTGGGCGGTATCTCCTTTCAACTCGTGGACCTCATCCGCGATGGCGTAGTCGAAGAAATCTGGCATGTGGCGGCCGATGAAATCCACCGGAGCGAACCGCCGAATTTTCGTCCCGTCCGCCTGCCACAACGCGCTGTACAACGCCCGCCGCGACTTCTTGGATTCGTCCCCGTTCGGTCCGCCTAGAATCTCGCTCAGCTTCGCCTTCTTGAAATCCACGGAGAGAAGTCGCTGCCCGTCTTCACCCAGGTAGATCGGACAGCCTGTGTCCGCGTTCACCACGCTCCCCTGATACCGCCCGCACGCCGCCAGCGTGTACGCGTGTCGCCAGAAGTAACTGAGCTTCCCACGGTCACGCCCCACAATAAACAGAGCCGGGAACCCGCAGATGGAATCCCACCGCTGACGAGGAGTTCGAGCCAGCTTCCGCAGCCGCAACTCCGTAAGTGTGGTGCGTAGCCCTTCCCGGATGATGCGGCCATTGCGCAGCCTGACTTCGTTCACTCCCACATTGCCCACGGAACTCGTCGGAGTTCGGAGACCGTCAATGAAGAAAACGCGCACACGCGGCAGAGTTAGAAATGCTTCTCTCGCCCACTTCTCAACTAGCTGAGGTGGAACCATGGCCAGAGCGGTGAAGGGTCTTTTGTCACTGTGTACGTGGACGGCGCCGAGCGAGATCAGTGTCTTGCCAGTCCCGCACTCTGCGATTACAGCTGCACCGCGTGCCTCATTCCAACGCTTCACCACACCGATCATGGCCAGCGTCTGTGCAGGAAACGGCTTACGGAGGAGTTGCCCGGTGAGCGGCGAAGGTGGCTCAGCGACCCCATGAAGCGGTGGGTACATGCGAAGAATCCGCTCAGACAGCTCGGAGGCGCGCGAACGCAGATAATCGTTGATATCCTTGGGTAGTTGCATGGGTTTGTCCTCACGGTTCATTGAGTCGAGCGGGAACGCTCGTAAGGAGTGTCGGACGCCATGGCCTAGTTAAACCACTTTCCCTGTAGGACTTCTGCGGTGGTCACGTCGACGGCTGCGGCCTTTCACTCGCAGTTGAAAGCAGAAAGTGAACGCATAATGCAAAGCGGTGGAATCCATGCTGTCGAAATTGTCTTTCTGGTGCTACTGCTCTTTGTAGTTGTCTTCGCGGCGCTGGCGAGGAAGTTGCAGACACCGTATCCAATTGTGCTGGTGGTAGCGGGGCTGCTTCTCAGCTTTATTCCGGGAATCCCCAAGATCGCCTTGAATCCAGATGTGATTTTTCTGGCCGTGCTACCTCCGCTGCTGTACTCGGCGGCTTGGCTGACTTCCTGGCGAGATTTCAAATACAACCTGGTAAGCATTCTTCTTCTTGCGTTTGGGCTTGTGGGTTTCACTGCGCTGGGCGTCGCGGAAACGACGCGGTGGGCGTTCAGAGGCTTCGACTGGCGGCTGGGCTTCGTGTTAGGTGCCGTCGTGGCGACCACTGACGCGATTGCCGCGACCTCGATTGCAAAGCGACTAGGACTGCCGCAACGCATCGTCGATGTGCTCGAAGGCGAGAGCTTGGTCAACGATGCGACGGGATTGTTAGCTCTGGAATTCGCGGTTGTCATGGTTGTGAACGGCCAGACACCCACCGTGACGTCGGGGGCTCTCCGGCTCATTTATTTGATCGTGGTGGGACTCACGATCGGATTGATCGTCGGATTGATCGTCCAATGGTTCGAACGGCGCATTGATGATGGCCCGATCGAGATCGTGGTGAGCGTCCTGACACCCTATGCGGTATACCTCGCAGCAGAATCAGTTCACGCCTCAGGAGTGCTAGCGGTGGTGGCATGCGGCTTGTATCTGAGTCGCCAGAGTTCGCAGTTCTTCTCGGCGAGCGTGCGGCTGCAGGCGTCGGCCGTGTGGGATTCGCTGACGTTTGCAGTTAATGGACTGGTGTTCGTGCTCATCGGCTTGCAATTGCCATACGTGCTCGTCGGAATTCGGGAATATAGTTTGCGCCAGTTGCTCCTTTACGGTGCGCTTTTCAGCGGTATCGTGATCGTGTTGCGGCTGCTGTGGATGTATCCCGGCGCCTACCTCGCATACATCATTCGTAAGCGGGTCTTCCACCAAAATAATGTTCTGCCGTCTGCCAAACAGATTTTTGTGGTGGGATGGACTGGCATGCGCGGTGTTGTGGCCTTGGCAGCAGCGATCGCTCTGCCCGAAACGCTGGCGGATGGGAGGCCGTTCCCAGAGAGAAATCTGATCGTCTTTCTGACGTTCAGCGTCATTCTGGTCACGTTGGTGCTGCAGGGATTGACGCTGCCCCCGTTGATCCGCGCGCTGGGGCTAGCCGGTACAGAGAACAACATCACGGAGGAAGAGGAGGCCCGGCGAATCATCACAAGCACCGCTCTGGCACATCTCGAAGAAGCTCGGGGACAAGACTTGCCCGATTTTGTCGCGGTCTACGACGACATCGCCCGGCGCTATGCGCGTCGGCTTGCGAGCCTGAGCAAAGACAAAACCGCAGATGACGGCATGAGTACCAAAGAGCTCGAGCGCTACCGCGTCGTAATACGAGGACTCCTGCACGTGGAACGAAAGACAGCTGTTCGGCTCCGAAACGAAGGGCGCATTAATGATGAAGTGCTGCGCCGGATCGAACGTGAGCTGGATCTGAGCGAAACACGGATGGCACTGAGTTAGCGATGGAACCTGAACCGCAATCGAGGTGGCCGCTCGACGTTCCTAGAGCGACTCGCGCTGTGACTGCCCCAGGAAATGCGCCGGCAGCTTCCAAGAGATCGATCCATTTCCACCCGGAATCTTGATCAAGCCATGTTTTAAAGCCCTACCGATCCATTTGAGAAAGGTAGGCTTATTCCCGTTCACCAGCACCGGTGAGCATCCCAGTCCCGTCAAGGGCCGGATTGCTTTTCGTTGACTCAGCTCGCGCATAAACCACGGGGCCCACTCCGGCACCACTGGAAGGCCA
>WNGO01007039.1_pt1 | contig 10192 bp, 9 predicted proteins | sample 5400511 | NCBI WGS metagenome assembly WNGO01 (sample SAMN13153380, study PRJNA577476) | soil metagenome | isolation source: 20 cm soil or saprolite under Garry oak tree replicate 2 | place: USA:California | collected 2016-06-15
GTAGCGTCGAGAATCGGCCGAGGACATTTGGGGGAACAGGATGCAGGTCACAGGCATGCTTTACGGTGCGAAGCTGCTGCAATTTGCCGGTTTTCCGGCCGCGGAAGTTCTCGGTCCCGATGCAAGCGAAGCGGAGATCAAGGCGCTGATCGAGCGCCATGGCTCGGTGTTCGTCAAGCCGGTTTTCAAGGGCGGCGTCGGCAAGAAGGGCAAGGCAGGTTTGCTCGGACGGGCGAAGGACTTGAAGACCGCGCTCAAGGAAAAGGAACGTCTCTATTTCGTCGAGCATCGTCACGGCAACCAGACCGCCAAGGCCAATGGGGTGACTTTCGAAGGCGCGGTCCCCGCCGAGCACGAAGTCTATTTCGCGATCACCGACTCGACGCGCTATCGCGCACCGACCATGACGCTGACGCATCACGGCGGCATGGACATCGAGGAGCTCGACAAGAGCCTGGTCGCTAACGTCCCATTTGATCCACTCACCGGCCTCAAGGCGTTCGTCGTGGCGAATGCGCTGTCCGAGCTCAACGCGCCCAAGGAGCTCATCTCACCGCTGGTGCAGCAACTGCCCAAGCTATGGGAGCTCTATCACAACTTCGGCATGACCACGCTCGAGCTCAATCCCATCCGCATGCGTCCGGACCGGCAAGGGCGGCTTACGCCGGTCGCTTGCGATTTCAAATGCGGCTTCGACCGCGACGATCCGCGCTGGCAGCGGCTGGATCTGCCTGCGCACCTGTTTGCGGTCGACTATTCCGACTTCGAGCAGGAAATCAATCAGCTTCGCACCTACCAGGGCCAAAGCGACGTCTACGTCATCAACGCGCAGGGCACGATCCTCGCGCCGACGTTCGGCGGCGGCGCCAATTCGCTGGTGACCGAGATGCTCGGCGACGACGCGATCATTTCCTCCGACTTCGGCGGCAATCCACCCTACGAAAAGATGAAGGAGGTCGCGCGCATCTGCTTCAAGCACTGGCTCGGGCAGGCCAACGTGCTGTTCATCATCGGAGGCAAATCCAACAACACCGACATCTTTGAGACATTTCGTGCCATGGCGGACGCGCTGCGCGAGCACTTCAGCCAGCGCGGGCCCACCCCCGTTTACGTCGTGATCGGTCGCGGCGGACCGAACCTGGTACGTGGCATGAGCGTCATGCGCGACACCATGGAAGCGCTTGCCCTGCCGTACCGCATCTTCGGCTTCGATTCCGACATGAGCGAAGTGGTCGGCTACGCGCGCAAAGTAAACGAGTGGATGAAGTCGGGCGGGCGCGAGCAACTCGCGTCCAAGCTCAAGATTGTGCAGCCGGCGCGCACGAGCTAGTGTCCTGTCCCGCAAATTCGCTCGATAGTTCGCGGCGAAATCAGCCGTCATGCTGCGTTGCTCGGCCTCACCGTAGCACAGGCTACGGAGTCGGCCTCGCGCCTTGCCTGACGGCCGATTTCATCCGCTCCTTTATCTTCGGAATTTGCGGGACAGGACACTCGCTGCTCGCCGCTATTCAAGTTTTCCGACTCGCCTCACGACATCGCCTAGCTTTTTCGCGTCGGCATCCCAAAACCGCTGCAGCTCGGGCGCATCCATGTACTGGATCGGCGTTTCGACCGTCGCCAGCGCGGCCATGAATCTGGGGTCGGTCGCAGCAGCGTGCGCTGCCTCGCGCAGGCGGACGATGATAGCCTCCGGCGTTCCCGCAGGCGCGAACAATCCGGACCACTGGAAGAATACGGCCTCGTACCCCGATTCGGTCAGCGTCGGAACATCGGGCAGAGACGCAAGGCGCTTGTCGCCCCAGGAAGCGAGCACTCGAAGCTTGCCAGCCTTGACGTGCTGGATGACGGTCGAAGGACCGGACGCAACCGCGTCGATGTTGCCTCCGAGCAGCCCTATCACCGCCGGCCCGGCACCGGTGTACGGCACGTGCAGCAACTTGACGCCGGCGCTGCTCGCGAACATCTCCATCGGCACATGCATGGTGCCGTAATTGCCGGAGGAGCCGTAGGTGATTCCTCCCGGCCGCTTTCGCGCATCGGCGACAAAATCCTGCAGCGTCTTCCACGGACTGTCGGCGCGTACCGCCAGCACCGTCGGATCCGCGGTCAGGCGCGCAATGGGAACGAGCTGGTCGAGCTGAAACATCGGCGCACGGCCGGTGATGCGATCGGCCTCGGGAAGGATCGAGATCGACGATAGCGCGAGCAGCAGCGTGTAGCCATCCGGCTTGGACTTGGCCACGTACCCCATGCCGATGCCACCGCCGGCCCCGGGTTTGTTCTCGATGACGATGGGCGCGTTGAGCACCCGACTCATCGCGTCGGCTGCCGGCCGCGCGACGATATCGGCAACCCCTCCCGGAGGGAACGGAACAACCAGCGCAATCGGCTTCGACGGGTACGCCTCCTGCGAATGGGTCGGCGAAATGGCAAGCATCGCCAGCGATGAGATAGCGAGCGCGGCCCTGACGGAGACGGTCATGCTCTTCCTCTTGACTTGAGCGCGGCCGCGCATCGGCGGCATGGGCGCGATTCGCGCGGCGGCGCGGCGTTGCGCACCGCTAGATGAAGATCCAGTACAGCAATCCGCCCAGGACAAGCCACTTGGCGGAGTAGTACGCTAACTTGCTCTTCCGCTTGAGCGCCTTGGCCGGCAGCCGGGCGTAATACGCGAAGCTGAAGATCTTATTGAGCACGCCTACGTGGTCGCCGGCCATGTTCTCGGTCTGGCTCGCGCGGATGACAGTCGCTTCGTACCAGTGATTGACGGTGGCCATGATGCGGCTGGTCAGCGGCCGCTCGACGTCGAAGAACAGGATCACGCGCGTCTGATCGGTCTTGTTCTCGGCCCAGTGAATGAACGTCTCGTCGAAGATGACCGCCTCGCCGTCGCGCCAGTGGTAGGGCTCGCCATCGACGAAAATACGACAGTCCTCCGAATTCGGCGTCGAAAGCCCGAGGTGGTAGCGCAGCGATCCGGCAAACGGGTCGCGATGCTTGCCCAGATCGCCTCCCGGCGGCAGCAGCGTGAACATCGCCGCGTTGACCGACGGGATCGATTGCACCAGTGCCGCCGTTTTCGGGCACAGGGCCACCGCCGAAGGCAATGGATCGTTGTATTTCGCGGCGGCGCGAATGTGGCCTTCGTCGAAGAGCTGCATCGCTTCCTCGCGCACCATCTGCCAGTTGTCGGTCAGCTTTTTCAGCTCCGGGAATTCCTTGACGTCGACGTAGGGACGGTTGGGTACGGCCGAAAAAAAATACATCAGCACGTTGTACGGCGCCATGAACGTCGAGTGGTCGGTGAGCTGACGATAAAAGCGATGCCGGATGCGCCCGCGATAGTGGATATACATCGCCGACGCGACGAACGCGTAGAGGACGAAGAACTTCGGCGCCAGCAGATTTGGAAGGTGCTCGAGCATGTCGGTGGTTTCTTGGCAGGCGCTATTATAAGCCTAGCGCCTGGTGCCCTTCCGTGGACGCGGAAAAGCACCGACCGGGGCCTGAAATACAATGCATTCCGCGCTACTTCCGCGAGACAATTTCTTTCCATCGGCGGTGCACCCAGAACCATTGCTCCGGGTGCCTGAGGATCAGACGCTCCAGCACGGCGTTGTAGGCGCGAGTATTGAGCCGGATCTCCTCGCTCACGTTGTCGTTCACAACCGGTGGCACGGGATCGTCGAAACGCAGCACATGACTGCCATCGGGTTCACGCCAGCTTGCCGCCGGCAGCACCGGCGCACCGGTCGCCAGCGCGATAATGGCGAGGCTCTTGAACGTCCACGCACGATGCCCGAAAAATTCACTCTCGATTCCATCGGGAGGACCCGCGTGCTGGTCGAACGGAAAGACGACCATATCGCCCGCCGCGAGCCGCTCGAGAATGGCGTCGAGCGACCCACGCTTGGCCATGACGCCGAAGCCCGCGCGCCGAAATCGTCGCGTGACGAGTGCGTCCAGCCACTGCGGCTTGATGGCGCGGCGAACGAAGTGAATGCGGCCATGCATCTGCGGAAAGCTGGAGAGGCCCGCGATCGTCGCCACCTCGAAGCTGCCGAAGTGCCCGGTCAGAATCAGCACACCCTTGCCTCGATCGAGCGCGCTTGCAAGCGTCTCGACGCCCTGCACCTGCACCCACGCGGCGCGGCGCGCGGCCGACATCCATCGAAAGCGCAGGAACTCGCCGAACAGTCGCCACAGATGGCCGTAATGCGCTTGCGCCAGGCGCTCGATCTCGGTCGCCGGCAACGCAGCGCCGAACACGCGCCGTAGGTTGTCCATGATCACCGTTCTGCGCAACGGCAGGACGTGATACAGCACTTTCCCCGCCAGCGGCACTTCGGCGTACGCGGGAATCGCCAGCACGACCGCCGACGCGCTGCTGCGGTCGTGGGTCAGGGATACGGCGATGGTGCGAATGCGATGGCGGTCGAGCAAGGCTTGCGCTTTCGCCCCGCATACAATCTGCGGGGCGCCATAGGCATCGCGTGCCACGGAAAATTCCGCCGGATCGATCTGCCCCAGTGCAAGCTCGCGTGGAAAAAGCTTGACGCAAGCTTCCTTGGCCGCAAACCGCGCCGCGAGACTCGCTGCGCGGCCGGGACCGGGACCACTGTCGGCGAGCTCTTGCGTGGAGAAGATCTTGCTCAGCGCTTCGGCCGGCGTTTCCGAGAGCAGGCGCTCGATGCGCGAAATCTCGACGCTATCGATGCCGCAGCGGCTGGCATCCGTCGCGACTGCGGCGCCGGGCGCTTCTCCAGCGGCGCTTTCGGCGTCGGCGGCATCCGCCACGCTGCTACCTCGCGCTGACGAGGAGCGCCGCGTTGGTTCCGGCAAAACCGCGGCAGAGAACGAGCGCAACATTGCTGCGCGGCTTCTGCGCTGCGCTGGAAACACGCAGGCCTGCGCAATCCGGGTCCAGATTCGTCAGGGTCGCTACGCCGGGGACGATGCGCTCGCGCAAAGCAGCGAGCGCGACGACCGCCTCGACGATGCCCGCCGCGGCGATGAGATGCCCGATCGCCCACTTGAATGCGGTCACCGGAGGCGCGTTTTCTCCTGTGCCGAAGCAGGTTCGAATCGCCGCTGCTTCCGAAGCATCCGATTGAAGGGTGCCATTGCCGTGCGCGACGATCATGCCGACGTCGCGAGGTGCGAGCCCCGCATCATCGAGTGCACCGGCGATCGCTCGCGCGAGGCCGTCGCCGTCGTCGCGAATGGCGAGCAGCCCGGTCGCTTCGGTCGCGTAGCCTCCGCCCAGCACTTCCCCCAGGACGGTCGCGTTACGGTCCGCCGCGGCGCGTTCGGTCTCGAGCGTGAACGCACCCGCACCCTCGCCGAAAAGGCTGCCGCTGCGCGCAAGATCGAACGGCCGGACGGTGTCTGATGCAAGCAATCCGCACTGGTGATAGTAGAGCACCAGCTGCGGCTCGATCGGTGCGTCGTGACCGACCGCGACCGCACGATCGGCCTCGCCATGTCGCAATGCCTCGGCAGCCTCGATCACCGCAAGTGTCCCGCCGGCGCTGTGATTGGTGATGCAGGCGTTGCTGCCCTTGAGGTTGTACTTGATGCCGACGTGGCAGAGAACGTTATTGGGCAGCGTGCGCAGCAGCCACATCGGATTGACCGCGCTCCCCAGCTCGCGGCCGAAGGCTTGGAGATCCCCGTGAGATTCGCTCATCAGGGGAAAGTACTCGTACTGCGAGTTGTATGCACCGCCGCCCGAGCCAACGTAAATGCCGCTTCGATCGGCAAATCCGGCCGCGTCATCGGCGCCCAGCGTGTCGCGGTGCGTCGTGAAGCCCGCGCTGTCGATGGCGCGGCTCGCGGCATAGAGGCCGAGCATATCGGTGCGCCGGATCAGCTTGTGCAGCTTCCGGTCCTCGACCAGTGCGCGCGGATTGAAGTCCGCGATTTCCGCCGCCGCGGTCACCGGCCAGCCGGCCGTGTCCCACTGCTTTATGGGTGCAATGGCCGAGCGCCCCTCACGCAACGCGGCAAGGATGCCCTCCGGATGCATGCCCGAAGCACATACGGCACCGAACCCTGTGATGAGCACTTTCGGCTTGGCCATGATCGCTGCGCAGTAATCAGCCGGCCGCCCCGTCTTCCACGAGCTCGGGGTTGCGCAGCACCACGCAACTATTCGATCCGCCGAAGCCGAAGGAATTGGAAAGCGTCATTCGTACCCGCTGCTTGCGAGGAGCGTCGACGACAAAGTTGAGATCGCAATCGGGATCGGGGTCCCGCAGGTTGGCATTGACCGGCATTTCACCGTGCTCGATGGCGAGCGCACAAATCGCCACCTCGACCGCACCCGCCGCAGCGATCAAGTGCCCCATCGAGCTCTTGGTGGAGCTCACCGACACCTCCTGCGTGCGCCGACCGAAGACGGCGTGGACCGCCGCGCTCTCGCTCTTGTCGTTCATATGCGTCGACGTTCCATGAGCGTTGATGTAATCGATATCGGCCGGCGTTGCCCCGGCATCGCTCAGCCCCGAACGCATCGACTGGATCGGCCCGTCGCCGTCGGGCGGCGAATCCGTGATGCGGTACGAAGACAGCGAATTGCCGTCGCCCGCAAGCTCCGCGTAAATATGCGCACCCCGCCGCCGCGCCGATGCCCACTCCTCGAGCACCAGAAATCCCGCGCCTTCGCCGAGGACGAAACCGTTGCGCGTGGCATCGAAAGGGCGGCTCGCACGCTCGGGCGTCTCGTTGTCCGCGGACAGTGCCGATAGCAGACAAAATCCCGCCAGCCCGACCGGGCTGATCATCGAATCGAATCCTCCGGCCAGCGCAAAATCGACGCTCCCGCGACGAATCAGCTTCAAAGCGGTGCCGATCGCCTGCCCTCCTGAGGCGCACGCGGTGTGCACCGACGTTGCATAGCCGCGGATACCGAAGCGGCGAGTCAGCAGTGCCAGACCGCCAGTCGCCTGACTGCGACAGAAAACCATCGGATCGTTCGCTGCTTCGTTCTGCAGCAGCAGGTCCGGATGCAGCTCGCCGTCGGCCGCGGCTTGACACTGAATGTCCGCGAGATCGGCGTAGGCGACACCCATCATGCCGGTGCCGACCGCGCAGCCCCAACGCTCGCCATTCGCAGCCGTCGGCGCGATGCCCGCGTCGCGGATCGCCTGCTCGGCGGCGGCGAGCGCGAAACGGTGAGAGCGGTTGGCGAACTTGACGAGCTTGCGGTCGGGGACCAGCGACGCCTCGTCGAATTCCTTGACTTCGGCCGCGATGCGCGTCGAAAACCCGCGGGCGTCGAACAGGCTGATCGGCGCCGCGCCGCTTCTTCCCGCCAGTACCGCGCTCCACGTCGTCGCGACATCGTTGCCGACCGGTGTGACCAGGCCCAGACCGGTGATTGCCACCCGTCGCTTCGCTTCCTTCATGTCGGTTCCCTCGCCGCAAACTCGACTCGCGCCGTCGCGACCGACTTGTCGTCTATCTTCGCGCTCAGCATGACGCGTGCGGCTAGCGCGTCCTGACCTGTTAGCGTTGCCCCGAGCTCGACCTCCTGCCCCGGGGTGATGAACGCGCGCATCTTGAAGTGGGTCATGCGCGATGCAACTGGGCTTGCAAATTGGGGGCCGCAGCTTTTTTCCACGAGATCCGCCGCCAGGCGAATCTGCGCGTCCAGCAACAGCGTCGCGGGAAAAACCGGGTTGCGCGGAAAGTGATCGGCGAAGAATGGCGCCTCGCGCGGCACGTTCAGGGTCGCGCGCAGCGATTTGCCAGGCACATAGTCGATCACAACGGTCTGGGGCAGATCCACGCCGGAAAATCGTCCACGTGGCGCGCCCCGATCGCGAAGGAGCGAGAGCCGCTCGCGCAGTGCATGGGGCGCGTCGAAATCCTCGACTGGCAGCATGGGACCGAGGCAATGTTCGAGCTCGATCACCTGTCTGCCCTCCACGAACGCGCTGCCGCCATAGACCACCATATTGTCATCGCAGTCCTCGATCTCAACTGCGAGCTCGAGCACGTCACCGGGCAGCGCCATGCCCAAGAAGCGGGTCTGCGTGGCCAATGCCGCCACCGGCCGCCCGCGAAAATCCACTTTACTCATCGCGACCCACGCCGCCAGTTGGCCGACCGCCTCGGCCACCAGGCACGACGGAAAGACCCGAATCCCTTGCGGCACCCAGAAAAAGCCGTGCGCCCGCGACCCATCGATAAATTCGGTGATGCGGTCGACAAACGAGTACGCGGCAAAATGCGCCGTCATTCAAGCGGCAAGACGCCGGTGCGATCAGGCCGTGGGTTGCGCTTCGCGCTGCGCATGCACGACCAGCTTGCAGAACGTTTCGGGAGTGAAAAGCCGCGGGATGTCCGCGACCTTCATGGGCGTCTTGAAGCGCTCGGCGGGAATCTCCGAAAGATAGGATCGGAGCTGCGCCATGCCCTTTTCGGTGACGATGCCTTTTTGCTCAAACTCAGTCTCAGGTAGATCGCCGCGTGCATTTTCCACGATCTTGCCTCGCGGAATCTTGATTTTGAACGTGCGCTCGAGTCGAAAGACCATGTCCAGAAAATCGATCGATTCCGCATCCAGCCCTTCGATCAGCGACACGTCGAGCTTGACATCCTCGACGTCGCAGCCGAGCGCATCGGCCATCGTCTCGGCGACCTTGGGGTAGACCGCCATGATTTCTTCCTTGGTGACTTCCGTTTGCGTCATGAATTCACTCCACTCATTATTCCACTCATTATTCCATCTTAAAACCGCCATCGACACTGAGTACCTGACCCGTCACATAATCCGCGTACCGCGAGGCGAGAAACCAGACGGCGTAGGCGACTTCCTCCGGCTTGCCGTAGCGCTTGAGCAGGATCCGCGACTTGACTGTGTCGCCCGCCATGTCGCGCACGGCCTGCGACATTTCGGTCTCGATCACACCCGGCGCAACGCAGTTGACCGTGATCTTGCGCGGCGCCAGCTCGACCGCAAGGGCGCGGGTGAACGCATTGACCGCGCCCTTGCTCGCCGCGTAATTGGTCTGTCCGCGGCCGCCCTTCTCGCCCGCGACCGACGAGAGGTTGATGATCTTGCCGGCACGCTGAACGATCATATGCGGTACCACGGCGCGCGTGACGTTGAATACGCCGCCGATGTTGGTGTCCAGCACCAGCGAGACATCCTCGTCATCCATCGCCGCCAGCTGGTTGTCGCGTATCATCCCCGCGTTGTTCACCAGGATATCGATCCTGCCGGCACGTTCGGCGACCCGATCGACGGCCGCGGCGCAAGCTTTGCTGTTCCGCACATCGACTTGTTCCGATCCGACGCTTGCTCCGGCCGATTGTGCAGCGGCAACGACTTCCTGCGCCGCCGCAATCTGGTCCCGATAGAACAGCGTCACGTCGGCGCCCTCGGCCGCGAGGAGCTCGACGATCGCCCGGCCGATGCCGCGGCTGCCGCCGGTCACGATCGCGACCTTGCCGGCCAGACCGGAGTCCGGCGTCATCGGCATGTTGTTCGTCCGGTCATCATCCCGAAATGCAAAAACCGCCGTCGACGACCAGCGTGTGACCGTTGATCATGGCCGCTTCGGGCAGGCACAAAAGATAGACCGCCCCGGCGACATCGTCGGGGCTCAGCACCGGACCCGCCGGAGTGCGCTCTGCGAAATTCGCCAGCAATTGCTCGCGATTGGGAAAGTAGCGCAGCGCATCGGTATCGACGACGCCGGCGCTTACCGCGTTGACCCGGATGTTCCTGGGCCCAAGCTCCTGCGCCAGCGTACGCACCAGCGATTCGAGCGCCGCCTTCGACGCGCCGATGAAACCGTAATCGGGCATGGCACGCGATGCGCCAAGGCTGGACATGGCGATGATGCGGCCGCCGTCGCGCATCAAGGGCACCGCCCGCTGCGCCAGCAAATCCAGTGCAAAGGCATTGATCTCCATGCACCAGCGCCAATGCTTGAGCGACATTTCCATCGCCGGCTTGAGCACGCCACTGGCGGCATTGCTGACGACGATATCGAGGCGATCGAAATGCTTGCCGAGCTCGACGAACATGTCGTCGACGCTCTCCGGAATGCCGACGCTACCCTGCACCGCCTTCGCGGCGCGCCCCATCGCCCGCAACTCCACGCACAAGGATTCGGCCTCGTCGTGGCTATTGTAGTAATTCACGGCCACATCCGAGCCGGCGGATGCCAGCTTGCGC
>WNGO01003451.1_pt1 | contig 10191 bp, 8 predicted proteins | sample 5400511 | NCBI WGS metagenome assembly WNGO01 (sample SAMN13153380, study PRJNA577476) | soil metagenome | isolation source: 20 cm soil or saprolite under Garry oak tree replicate 2 | place: USA:California | collected 2016-06-15
GGTGTGAAGACCATCGAGGTAATGCGCGCCGCGGGTGCATCCTGCCTGGCGCTCGACTCAGGGAAATGCCTCCTGCTGGAGGGTGATGTGATCATTCAAGCCGCGAATGGCGCTAAAATATCTATTGTTGCCGATTGACATCCATGTCTGAAGCCACCCGCATTGCCGACCAGCTCCGTTGTGCTTTTGACGGCAGCGCCTGGCACGGTCCTGCCGTGCTCGAATTGCTTTCCGACATCGATGCCGCTACCGCCGCCTCGCATCCACTACCTGACGCCCACAGCATCTGGGAACTCGTTCTGCATATCGCCGCCTGGGACAGTGCCGTCAACCGTCGCATCGTAGGCGGCAAAGCCGTCAGGCTCAACAGCGCGGAAAACTTTCCGGCGGTCAAAGACAAGAGCCGTGCTGCCTGGAAGGAAACGATCACTCTTTTGAAGAGAACGCACAAAGAACTGATTAACACCGTCGCTGCCCTGCCAGATTCCCGACTCAGCGATCGCGTTCCCGGCAAGAAGTACAACATCTACTTTATGCTCCACGGCGTGACGCAGCACGAGCTGTATCACGCAGGGCAGATCGCCATCCTCAAGAAGACCCGTCTGTAAAATAGCCGTGCCGGAAAACTGATATACCTGCATTAGCCTTCGTGAGTACAATCGGCAATCGACGGCAACCCGTCCGCTTGTGAACTCTTGACCTCCGACAGCATCGTCAACGTAGCCGTGATCGGCGTGGGCGCGTTTGGCCGCAACCACGCGCGTGTCTATAAGCAACTTCAGGACCATGGGGAACCGATCCGGCTGTTGGGCGTCGTCGACCGCGATGTCGCACGTGCTGACGCGGTTGGTCGCGAGTTTGGATGTCGCTCCTTCGGGTCGCTGGAACAGCTCCTCACCACGCACAGCGAAGTGCAGGCGGCGTCGGTCACGGTCCCAACCGGTCACCATCTCGAGGTCGCCCGCGTCCTGATGCAGGCCGGCGTCGACGTGCTGGTTGAAAAGCCGCTGGCATCCTCTCTCCAGGAAGCCGACGAACTTATCGGGCTCGCGAACACGTATAAGCGAATTGCCCAGGTTGGCCACCTGGAACGCTTCAACCCGGCGGTGCGCGCGACCCTCCCGCTGATTACCCAGCCCATGTTCTTCGAGGTGCACCGACTCAGCGTCTTCACCCCTCGCGCGCTCGATGTGGACGTGGTACTGGACCTGATGATCCACGATCTTGACATCGTGCTCTCGTTCGTCCAATCGGCAGTCACGGAAGTTCGTGCGGTGGGCTTGCCGATTCTCTCGGGGAAAACTGATATCGCAAACGCCCGCGTCGAATTCGCTTCCGGATGCGTGGCGAATTTTACGGCCAGCCGTGTTTCCACAGAACGCATTCGTAAGCTGCGCTTCTTTCAGCCGCGCCAGTACATTTCCATCGACTATGGGCGCCAGGACGTGCTCGCCTTCACCGTGGGTGACGATCCGGGCAAAGTCGCGATACCTTCCGTGAATCCGCAGATCGGCATGGTGAAGCCTCCTGTCACGAGTGAGGAACCCCTGCTAGTTGAGTTAAAGTCGTTCCTGGACGCCGTTCGTCGTCGTAGCAAGCCCGTTGTCCCGCTCGAGGACGGCCGCCGTGCCCTTGCCCTGGCTCTCGACATCGTTGATCAGATCCGCAAGCATGGCGACAAGATCGACTTGGAGAAACTGGTCAGCCGCTAATTTCACCGCGGGCTGAGAGTCGATGCTCGTCTACAGTTCGCCTTTGCCTCCTCCGAAAAATACCCAGCAAACACGATCGAAACGGATTAGCCCGGAGAAGTCGGGTCGGTTGAGGGCTAGCCGCGAACGTCCACCACCTGAGTGAACTGTTTTCGTCGATCTGGAAATGTGCAAAATTGTGCAATCGATTTGCAAAGCTACTTCCACTTCGCCCGCGTTGTTGACGTCCTTGAATCAGACCAACCGTGCCCAAGTCGTCCGCATCCAACGCTCGCTCGAATGGCCCTTCTGACGAAGGGACCCGCCAGGAGTTAGCAATGACGAAGTTCGCTTGCCCAGTTAGTCGAAGAGTCGACGCCCGCCTGTTTGCCTTCCTGTTAGTCGCCGTCTCCATGTCTTTTGCAGAACGCAACGTCACACCACCATCTCGGGGTGCGCTGCAGATGCCGATCTTATTTGAGCGAAACCAGGGCCAAGTTCAACCCGATGTCCAGTTTCTCGCCAGAGCTGGACGCTATCGCCTGCATCTCACCAAGGATGCTGCGATTCTCAATGTCACAGGCGGCAAGCGCGAAAGTAGTAATGCCGTTTTACGTACGAAACTCGTTGAAGCGAACCCGAACGCGCAGATATCAGGAATCGATCAGCAGAAATCGACCACTAACTATCTTGTCGGGCCGAAGTCCGAATGGAAGGTGGGGGTGACGCACTACAGCAAGGTGCAATATGGTGCGGTTTATCCCGGCGTTGATCTTATTTACTACGGGACTACCAAGGGACTCGAATATGATTTTATGGTCGCGCCGAATGCCGACCCAGCGGCCATCGCGCTCGAGATTGAAGGGGCCGACAAGATTTCGATCGACCAGAACGGGTCGCTACTCCTGGAAACCGCTGCGGGCAAAGTGGTTTGGCGAAAACCGATTGCCTACCAGGGTTCTAGCCGCAGAAGGCTGGTGACGGCGAGCTATCGAGTCACAGGAAATCGAGTCAGTTTCAATCTGGGGAACTACGATCGACACCAGGCGTTGGTTATCGATCCTACGCTGGCTTACGGCACGTACATCGATGGCACAGACTTCGATAGTTACCTGGGAATGCAGGTCGATGCTGCGGGTTTTGTGTACGTTCTCGGTGTTACCGACTCCGCCGACTTCCCAACCACGCCGGGTGCCTACAGGCGCGCCATTAACAGCACTCTGAATTCGCAGACCTTCGTTTCGAAACTGAGCCAGGATGGGTCCTTTTTGGTCTGGTCGACGATCATTGGTGGATCCGGACCCAACAACATCACGACTGCCTCAGGTTTCACCCTTGATTCCTCCGGAAATGTTTATGTCGTGGGGGGCACATCCGACGCTACCTACAGCGACACTGGAGTCCCGACCTATGAGCCGTCGACGTTTCCCACAACTCCCGGCGCATACAACACGAACCATCTGGCAACCATCCGCTACTTTCTCCTGAAGTTGAACATCAGTGGCAGCGCTCTCGACTACTCGACATTTCTCAGCGATCAACCCAACGTTTCAGGGGAGGCGGTGGTGGTTGGAGTTGCCGGGAATGCTTTTGTCACCGGAACCTACAACCAGGCAGGAGGGAAGATAGCGCCTTTCCCATGCACTAGCGGGGCTTTCCAGTGCACCTATGGAGGCGATACTGATGGCTTCGTTATGAAATTCAATGGCAATGCAAGTCAACTGCTGTACGCCACCTTGATCGGCGGAGCCAAGAGCGACAGGCCTTCACAGATTCTTGTGGACACGTCGGGACAGGCAACTATCGCTGGATGGACCTACTCTCCCAGTTTTCCGATCACACCTAATGGAAAGCGGCAAACGGACGAGGGCGGCTTCGTTACCACGTTCGACACAACTGGGACGGCGCTGCTGTATTCAACCGTGCTCAATCACGTCTTCCGGATCAACGTGAAGCGGGATACCGCCGGGAACTACTACGTGGGTGGTTCTGCGGGAACGAATCTTCCGACCACTGCCAACGCTTATCAAAAAAGTTTCACGGCGACAGGAACGGACATCCATGTGGGATTTCTGACGGTAATTAATAGTGCCGGGAACCTGGTGTACTCGTCGTATGTTGGAGGAAATCCTCCGGGCAGTTATCTGGAGGATACGCAAGTCCAACTGGTGTCGCTTAGCAGCGTGACGGTGGCGGGGAATCGGTTCAACGACACCGCATTTCCAGTCACGGATCGAACCTACGAGCAGGATTCCTGTTCGTTTCTGGCGACAATCAATCCGCAGGCGTCCTCCGGTCCCGGGTCGCTGGTGTATTCGGGATGTACACCAATCAACATCACCAACAATCTCAGCATTGAGCTGTTTCGGGGGGTGCTTTACTTTAACGGCTCCCGTATGTTCCTGGATAACAATCGGCACCTGTATGGTCTGGATAACGTTGGGCCGACCTCTAGCAACGCATTTCAGAAAGCCCCGCCGGATCCGGGCTCGGGAGATGGCACGGCGCATGTGTGGGTCGGCAAGTACAACTTGAATCCGCCGGGTCCCGGCGGAATCAATCTGTCCGGTCCTTACCAATGGGGAGCGCCTTACAATAATTTTGTGCTCTTCCGGGCCACTGCGAGAAGCCCCCAGTGCGCGGCCGGAATCGCGGCGATGCGGGTATACATCTCGCCTGGTGTCTGGGCCAATACAACAGCCGGAGCCACCCTCAATGCGTACGTGTCGTTTCCGAGCGATGGAAACTACGGTCCCGTAATCGTCGCCTATGACAATTGTGGCCACACGTTCACGAGGAATGATCCAATTCTCATTCAAGGGACGTCAGGAGGCACCGGGAGCATCGGGGTCACGTCTCCTGTGAACAATACGATCGTCAGCAACCCTGTCCAGTTCAAGGCAAACACTCAAGTGAGAAATTGCCCGGCTGGAATTGCGGCCATGCGCGTATATACGGCACCGGGTGTGAATGCCTATACCGTGAATGCCTCCAGCATCGACAAGCAACTCACGCTGTCGCCGGGAACGCACAATACGGTGATCCAGGCGTGGGACAACTGCGGGCGCGTGTACCAAGCGCCGGTAAACATCACGGTGCGGTGACAAACGAAGGTTCCCGTCCAGGCAGAGCTTGGGCGGGGCACCCTTCGGGGTCCTAATGCTTCCGAAGATGTCCGCTAAAGCGGCTCTGGGCTTAGTGCGTCGGTGGGACGTACTCTTTCGGTGCGGCCGCTCCTTCGCCGAAGAAAAACTGCTCCATCTGTTTCACAATGACTTCCTGATCTTCGCGACGGGCGGGGTTCAAACGATATTCATTCAGGATCATCTTGCAGAACTCGGTCCACTGCCGCCAGGCTTCCTGCGATACGTTTTCGTAGATTCTCTTGCCTAATTCGGTGTCGAAAGGCGGCTCGTCCAGGCCGGGAAGCTCTTTTTTCAGCTTTACGCAAAAAACTTCGTGTGCCATGTCCCTTCCTCGATAACCAGATCAATAGAAAATTATCTCACAATGGCAGGGCTACACCGGGCTAGGCCGGGGCCCCACGAATTTCCGAATCCGATAGACTAGCGTGGAAATCTGATCTCCAGAATGAGCACTGACCTGGTAGCGGAATTTCGCAACGTCCCGATCCTCGCGGATCTCAAGGACGATGAACTGCAATGGCTCGCCGACCACTCCGAAGAGCTTGTCATTCAAGCCGGAGAAGTGTGGGTGCGCGAAGGCGAACCGGCCAACTGGATGAGCATCTACCTGGAAGGAGAGACCGATGGCCGGCGCGAAAGCCTGGGTCCGGATGCGCCCGTGTACACGGCCCGGGCAGGACAAATCACCGGCATGTTGCCCTTTTCGCGCCTCACACACTTCACGATTACGGCCCGTGCTGTGACTCGCACACGAATCGCTCGCATTTCCAAGGACGTCTTTCCGGAAATGCTTCATCGCATTCCCGCACTGGGACCGAAGCTGGTGGGAATTCTCTCGGACCGCGTGCGTGAGGTCACCAAGCAGGACTTATCGCGCGAAAAACTGGCGTCTCTGGGAAAGCTTTCTGCCGGACTGGCACACGAATTGAACAACCCGGCAGCTGCGGCCAGCCGCGCTGCGAGTACTTTGCGGGCGGTAATCGAGAAGCGCAAGCTTGCGGATGAACAGCTCGACGAGGCGAACATCTCGAAAGAAGCGCGGGCGCTTCTCCGCACGATCGAGTCGAAAGCAGTGGAGATGCAGGCGTATGTCAAACCAAAGAACGCTCTTGAGCTGAACGATTTGACAGAAGAGCTTCAGGCCTGGCTGGACTCGCATGGTGTTGAGGATGCCTGGGAAGTTGCGCCCGTGCTGGCGGAAGCGGATGCCAAGATCGAGTATTTCGAGCGCCTGGCGGAGAAGTATCAGGGGCGGCAGTTGGCTCCGGCAATTCGGCGGATCGCCGCGATGTTAGAGATCTCCCGCCTGCTGGGAGATATCGAGCACAGCACCTGCCGGATTTCGGAACTGGTGAAGGCCATCAAAGAATACTCCTTCATGGACCAGGCCCAGCAGCAGGACGTCGACATTGCCAAGGGAGTTGAGAGCACGCTGACCATGCTGACTCACAAACTGAAGCGCGGCATCACAGTGATCCGTAAGTACGATCCAGACCTGCCTCGTGTTCCTTCCTACGGCAGCGAACTGAACCAGGTGTGGACCAACCTGATCGACAACGCCGCCGACGCCATGAAGGGCGAGGGCGAACTGCGCATCCGGACCATGCGAGAGGGAGACGACGTTCTGGTGGAATTTGTCGACACCGGAGCGGGAATCCCTCCCGAAATTCAGACCCGAATCTTCGATCCGTTTTTTACGACCAAGCCCATGGGCGAGGGCACGGGACTGGGACTGGATACCGTGTATCGTATTGTGCGCAATCATCGCGGCAACGTTACATTCGTCTCGCGGCCGGGATATACGTGCTTCCGGGTACGTTTGCCGGTGAAGAGTGCCCGGGCTTAGACGACGCCGCACTCCTGCACACAAATTCTGCTGAGCTTGTCAGGCGCTGGCGGCTTCCTGGCCTCCCAGAGGCAGGAAGTACTGCGTTCCTTTGATTGGTTCAGTGATCTTGCGGAGAAGTTCTTTGAGATCCTCATTGCGATCGACGAAGTCGATCTCTGAAGTGTTCACGATGAGAAGATCGGACGAGGTGTAGTGGAAGAAAAAATGTTCGTATGCCTTGATGACCTCTTCCAGATAGTCATCGTTAATGGCCTTCTCGCCGGGCGCATTCCGTTTTTTGAGGCGTTTTTTCAGGACCTCCGGTGTAGCCTGCAGATAGATCACGAGGTCGGGCGAAGGTAGCTGGTCGCGAAAGAAATTGTAGTACCGGTTGTAGGTGTCGAGTTCCTGGTCGCTCAGGTTGAGGCACGCGAACAGCTTATCTTTCTCGAAAATAAAATCTGACACCACCGTTTTCTGGGAGCGCGGACCAAGATCGAGCGATTGCAACTGCTCAAAGCGGCGAATCAGAAACGCGAACTGTGTCTGGAAGGCGGCGCCTGGTTCGCCGCCGTAGAACGCTGGCAGGAATGGATTTTCCTCAGGCTCCATTAACCGCTGTGCGTTGAGACGTTCGCCCAGGATGCGGGCTAACGTACTCTTGCCGACTCGGATCGGACCTTCCACTGCAATGTAACGGGGACTCTCGAAAAGATTTGCCATGGGCTCCGCAGGTAACGGGTCGCATTGCAGAATATCTCGACCACGCTCGGGAAGCAATTGCGGGAAGAGTTAATAGGGCAAGTGGTAATTCACAATTCATTATTTGGTTTCCTCCTTCGTGAGCGCACGATTGCCGATGGGAATTTCGTCCTTGGCCATTACAATTTCGTGCGATGCTCGTTTCTCTCATCGGCGTTGGGGTTGCTGCGGCGGCAAGCACTGCAGCCTATCAGGGGATGGCTCCTTGGGCGCAGGGCTTCGGCCGAACGTTCGTGAGCGGAGCCTGCGGGTCGAAGCAGATTGCGCTCACCTACGATGATGGCCCCAACGACCCACACACGCTGCGATTAATGGATGTGCTCGCTCGCCACAATGTGCATGCCACTCTTTTCCTGATTGGCCGATACGTACAACAGCGGCCCGACATCGTACGCGATCTGGTGAAGGCAGGACACGTGGTGGGAAATCACACCTTCACGCATCCGCACCTGATCGTATCGAGCGCGATTGAAACTCGAAATCAACTCGAGGAATGCCAGCGGGCAGTGCAGGAAGCTACGGGGGAATCCCCGCGATTCTTCCGTCCGCCTTTTGGCGGCCGTCGGCCGGCGACGCTGCGCATTGTGCGCTCGCTCGGCATGGAGCCGATCATGTGGAACGTGACCAGTTGGGACTGGAGAACTCCGCCGGCGGAGCAGATCGTGCAGACTTGCATGCGGCAGATGCGTGGAGGGGATGTCATCCTGATGCACGATGGAAGTCACGTCGCCATGGGGGCAGACCGCTCCCAAACGGTGATTGCCACCGATCGTCTCATCGAACACTACAAACAGGAAGGATTCGAGTTTGTGACGGTACCGGAGATGCAAAAGGCAGCCATCAGCTCTCAGCCTTCAGCTGTCGGTCGTTAGCTAGCTGACGCCGACCTAACGGGTCAGGCAGGCACCGTCGCGAATGCCTGCTTGGCCGCCGCGATCGTTTCCTGAACGTCTTCTTTCGTGTGAGCTGCGCTGAGAAACGCCGCTTCGTACTGCGAGGGCGGCAGGTATATGCCGCTGTCGAGCATGTTGCGGAAGTATCGCCCAAATGCTTCGGCGTCGGATTTCGAAGCCGAGTTCCAATCCGTCACCGGACCCAGAGTGAAAAACCAGGTGAACATGGAACCCACGCGATTGTGGGTCATAGGGACGCCGGCAGCCTTGGCGGCGGCCGCCACACCCGCCACCAACTCGCCGCTCAAGGTATCGAGCTGCGCGTAGATATCCTTGTGTTCCTTCAGATAGCGAATCTGCGCGTACCCTGCCGCCATCGCCAATGGATTCCCCGAAAGTGTTCCGGCCTGGTACATGGGACCGAGCGGCGCGACCAGGTCCATGATGGAGGAAGGTCCGCCGTAGGCACCGACTGGAAGCCCTCCGCCGATGATCTTGCCCATCGTAGTCAGGTCCGGCTGAATGGAGTACAGCTCCTGCGCACCTCCAAAGGCTAGACGAAAACCAGTCATGACCTCGTCGAAAATCAGTAAAGCACCGTCGTTGGAGGTGACGGCGCGCAGTGATTCCAGATATCCTCGCGCCGGCGGCACACAGCCCATGTTGCCGACCACGGGCTCGGCGATCACGCAGGCAATCTGGTGTTTGAATTTCTTGAAGGCTTCTTCCAGAGCATCTGTGTCGTTATAGGGCAGGGCCAGCGTAAATTGCGTGAACTCTTCCGGAACCCCCGCTGAGCCAGGGATGCCGAGTGTAGCCACTCCGGAACCAGCTTTCACCAGCAGGCAATCGGCGTGTCCGTGATAGCAGCCCTCGAACTTCACAATGTATTTACGCTTGCTGTAGGCACGCGCAAGGCGAATGGCGGACATGGTGGCTTCGGTACCGGAACTCACGAAGCGCACCTTCTGCATGTGCGGGAAGGCCGAGATTACGAGCTCCGCCAGGTCGGCTTCAGCGGGCGTCGATGCGCCAAAACTCGTACCGTTGCGCATGGCTGCCGTCAGGGCGTCGATCACTGCCGGAGCCGCGTGTCCCAGGATGAGCGGACCCCAGGAGCCGATGTAGTCGAGATACTCGTTCGCATCGGCATCCCAGATATGGGAGCCTTGCCCACGCACGATGAAGGGAGGATCCCCTCCGACCGCACGAAAGGCACGCACGGGAGAGTTGACGCCGCCCGGGATCATCATCTCGGCACGTTTCTGCAGCTTGCGCGACTGCTCGACCTTGCGGGGCATGGGGCTCCTCCTGCGAGCTTCTCAGGAAAGACAACTATAGCAGCGTCGAATCGGGCGGGCAGTGAGGGGAGTCACGCGCGGCTGGGAATGATGAGAGCGCAACGTTTTTCGGAATTCATGAGATTTTCACAGACCCGCAATACTCCCGAAACATCAGACATTTACCTTGTCCATAGAAGTTGCCCTTCTAACCGGGAGGGTTTCATAAGGGCAGTCTCGGGGGCTCCGGACTGTCCTGCTTTTTCCCCCCTTCGAAAGTCAGACGAGCCCGTTTCCTTCCTGAACAAGTGCCCTCGATCAACAGGAACGCCACATAGTCCATGACGTGATGGCCGCGGGTCCGTGCCTGTGTTTTCCCATATTGCTTTTGCCATGACGCCCATTAAGATTCCTAGGCGAACAAATAATTTCAAGTATGATTCATGGGCAAAACACGCGCTACAACGGACACTCGATGGTGGGCCCTCTTCGCAGGGTCATGGTGTGCTCAGCGCAGGCAGCGGGGTGGGACGATCCGGAACGCGTTCGTGAGTCAGGCAAGCTGGGTTTCGCGCACCCTCCGAAATTCCA
>WNGO01018313.1_pt1 | contig 10184 bp, 8 predicted proteins | sample 5400511 | NCBI WGS metagenome assembly WNGO01 (sample SAMN13153380, study PRJNA577476) | soil metagenome | isolation source: 20 cm soil or saprolite under Garry oak tree replicate 2 | place: USA:California | collected 2016-06-15
GGCTCCGCGGGCGAGACGCTGCCGCCCGGCGAGGTCGGCGAGCTGTGGGCCAGGGGGCCGAACGTGGTGAAGGGCTATTGGAACAAGCCCGAGGAGACCGCGCAGACGTTCGCGAACGGCTGGCTGAAAACCGGCGATCTCGCCAAACTGGACGAGGAGGACTTTTGCTACATCGTCGACCGCAAGAAGGACATGCTGATCCGCGGCGGCGAGAACATCTATTCGATCGAGGTCGAGGAGGTGCTCTATTCGCATCCCGCCGTGATGGACGCCGCGCTCGTTGCCATTCCGCACCGCATGCTCGGCGAGGAGCCCGGCGCCGTGGTGACGCTCAAACCCGGTGCGAGGGCGACCGAAGCGGAATTGCGCGAATTCGTCGCGGCGCGCCTCGCGGCCTTCAAGGTGCCGGTGAAAATCGTGTTCCGGCCCGAGCCGCTGCCCCGCAACGCCAACGGCAAGATTTTGAAGGGCGAATTGAAGCGGCTGTTTCGGGCTTGAGCGAAAAGCAGCGGCGGCCGCGCGGATCGCGCAGCCGCCGCAAGCTTCGGCAGGGCTGAATTCCCGCTATTTCACGTTGGTGTTGAGCGTCAGGTCGGCCGAGAACTTAGCCGCACCAGTTCGATTGCAGGCCGGACGGGTTGGTCGGAGTTACGGCGCCCGGATTGATCGACGCCGTATGGTCGCCGGTCAGGACGTTGCAGTTGGCTTTGGACAAGTTCGTGTCCCAGTACCGCAAGTCGAGCGTGAACACCTTGTAGGTGATTCCGACGCCGAGATTCCAGGTGGCGTAATCCGGGTATTTGATTCCGGCCGGGAAGTTCGGGAAGCCGCAGCAGTTCGCGGGGATGGCATAGAACGTGTCCGTCGTCCCGAACCAGTAATAACCGACCTCGCCTTGGAAATATCCGCCCCAATCTTTCGGGAACCAGGCGCTCGGCGCCGTCAGCTTGAGGATGCCGGAGGCGAACAGGCCGTAGGCGCCGGAGTTCAGCCAGGACGGCGAATAATACACGTCGCCGGTGACCGCGACGACGTCGCTGAGGGTGTAGGTGGCTTTACCGTACACCTCCCAGAAGCTCAGGTTGCGTTTGAGGGGGTTGCAAGACGCGTTGAGCGCGACGAAACCGTTGGTGCAGTTCGAATCCGAATCGAACGTGGCGGTGTTGTCGGCCGGTCCAGGCCCGGGCACGATGCCGGTGAAATTTCTTCCGCCCGGATAATAGTAGTACCAAAACCCGAAATCGAACGCGAGCTTGTCGAAGGTCGGCCGGACGCCGCCGTAGAAGTCGATCTCGGCCGCGGCGTGGTTCGGGAAATCGATGCTCTCGCCGGCGTTGCCGTAGTAGAGCTGCAGCGTCGGACTGACATTGTAGCGCAGCTCCGAATAGGCGGCGACCGAGGCCTTGTGCGCGGACTGGGTGATGCCGCGGAACTCGTAGTCGTTCATGAGCGCGCCGCCGAACGCGACGTCCCATGGCGAAGTCGCTGCCGGCGCCGCGACCGGCGGCGCCTTCACCGGCATGGTCAGATCCGCCGCGAACGCCGCGGAGGTAGACAAGCCGAGAGCGATGACTGCTGCCGAAGCGAATTTCTTCACGATAGACCCCCGTTCCCTGGCGCGGTAAGGGGCGGCCCGAACCCCAAGCCCTTCCGCGCTCCCGCCGGAATCTTCCGCCGGCGTAATCAGACACCTACGATCCAACCTGGGGGACAGCGCGGCAAGGAGAAACCGGGGGCAAATGCCCGTTTTTTGGGCGAATCGTGGCGAATCCTGCAAAAAATTAGAAACTGTTGTATTTGAGCGACATGCGTTCCCGCAGCCGTAGAATCGGTTGAGCGGAGCGGCACGAACCCCATCGCTTGGGTGGGTTTCGCTCCGCCCAACCCAGCCTACGGCCGCCGCATCACGGGAGCGGCGCTCTTGAGGCTGGCGACATCGCAATAGCCGGTCTGGCCGAGGCAGCGGCTCGCCTCGTCGATCAGAAGCTCGATCAATTCCTGCGCTGCCGCGGGCCCGTGCGCGGCGACCGCATACATCATGGCGCGACCGACCAGGACGAAGTCGGCGCCGGCCGCGAGCGCCTTGACGATGTGCTCGCCCGAACGCACGCCGCTGTCGATGATCAGCGGAAAGTCCCGGCCCACTGCGGCCCGGATCTCGGGGAGCACGTCGATCGTCGCCGGCGCCGAATCGAGCTGGCGGCCGCCGTGGTTGGAGACGACGATGCCGTCGCAGCCGAGATCCCGCACGCGCACGCTGTCCTCCGCGGTCATCACCCCCTTGACGACCAGGCGGCGGCGCCAGCGGGCGCGCAATTTCTTCAGATCCTCCCAGTCGAACCGGCCGCGGATCTCGGAGGTGAGATACGCGGCGATCGACTGCCGATTGACCATCGGCGCGTATTGCTCGACGTTGACGAAGCGCGGCACGCCGGCGGAAACCGTCTCGATCGACCAGCGCGGATGGGTGAGCAGCTCCAGCGCGACCCGCGGCGTGATCTTGAACGGCACTATGAAATTGTTGCGGATGTCGCGCAGCCGCCGCGCCGCGAGCGGCACGTCGACGGTCAAGAGCAGCACGTCGTAACCGGCGCGCTCGACGCGCTCGACGATGTCGGCCACGTCCTCGTCGCGCTTGGAGACGTAGAGCTGGAACCAGGCGTGGCCGGGCGCGATCTCGGCGATGCGCTCGAGCCTGGTGTTGGCCGCGGTCGACAGCGTATAGGGGATGTCGGCGGCCGCCGCGGCGCGCGCGATCGCCTGCTCGGCGCGCGGCCAGATCAGGTTGCCGAGCCCGATCGGCGCGATGCCGAACGGGGCCGCCCAGCGCCGCCCGAACAGGCTGGTCGAGAGATCGCGGCTCTCGATGTTCACCAGCGCCCGCGGCTTGAGCATGAGCTCGTCGAACGCTCGCTCGTTGCGCCGCACGCCGGTTTCCGAGCCGGCGCCGCCGTCGAGATAGTCGAACACGAATTTCGGCAGGCGCCGTTTTGCCCGCGGGCGAAGATCGGACACGCACGCAATGCTCATTGGCTCCGACCTGAGGTGTGACGCGAGGCGGGGTGCCGCGCCGGGAGGGGAGGGCGGATTATGCGCCAGGGGGCTGGGCAAACTCAACGGCGGTTATTGCGAGGCGCGGTCAAACACCGAGATTCGCCGCCAGATTCTCGAGGCTCGTCGCAGCGATATCGACCGGCACCGTCGGGCCTCGCTCGCCGGTGCCCGGTCCATATTCGTCCGGCCGCGCGACGTGCGCGGTCTTGAGCCCGCATTGCGCGGCCGCGGCAAGGTCGCGGCTGTGGGCGGCGACCATCATGCATTGGTGGGGCTCGAGATTGAAGGCTTCCGCGGACGCGAGATAAACGCGGGGCTTCGGCTTGTAATCGCCGGCGACTTCGGCGCCCAGGATCGCGTCCCAATGCAGATGATTGCGGCGGGCGAGATCCACCATCAGGGCGATGTTGCCGTTCGACACCGGCGCGAGCAGGTAGACGTGGCGCAGACGCGCAAGCCCGAGCGGCACGTCCGGCCACGCATCGAGCCGGTGCCAGGCGAGATTGAGGTTTTCGAGCGCGCTCTCGTCGAGCCCGCGGACCGCGAACCGCGGCAGGATCCTTTCGAGATTCATCCGGTGCAGCGCGTCGAGCTTGGAGAACGGGATTTTCCCCGAGCGCACTTCCTCCATGCTCGGCTGGTACTCGCCGCGCCAGGCGTCGGCGAATTTCAGCCAGTCGAGCGAATGGCCGAGCGGCTCGAGAATGGCTCTCGCCTCGCGCGCAATCGAGCTGCGCCAATCCATCAGCGTGCCGAATACGTCGAAGAACAGCGCTTTGGGTGTGGACATGAAGGATGCTCCGGCATGACGCGAATGAGGCTTCCGGGCTCGCCGCGGCGCCTGCCCCGGACTTGGGACGGCGTCCCGGAACGACCGCCCAATATCACAAATGTTCAAGCCGGCGTGAGCGCCGGTTGCACGAGCCCCATGCGCATCCAATTCCAGCCCATGGACCATTCGCTTCTCGCCGCCTCCCGCACCACCCACGTCAAGATCGTGGTCGTTGCGCTGTTGGGCGCCATCCTGGTGGTGAGCGTCGGCATTGCCGCGCACGTGAGCGCGACCCCCTCCGCCGCCGTCCTCAAGGCCGGCCAGTCGGTCACCTATACCGGACACAACGGCACCTTGGCCCGCTGAACGCGGCCCGCCGCCGGAAATCCGCGGAGCAGCCCCGGATCGGGCGCAGCGCAATCCGGGATTGGCGATCCCGCTGTGCGGACGTTGCATCCTGGCTACCATGGGATTTTGCCTTTGGCGCCGGCCTCGCCGGCGCTATGCTCTCCCGACGAAACCGGAATCGGCCCGGGAGGCACGCCATGGTCCGCACGCTCGAGCAGAGCACGATGCGCAAGGTCTATCTGCGCCTGCTGCCGTTCGCGATCCTGACGTATTTCTTCTGCTATCTCGACCGCATCAACGTCGGCTTTGCCGCGCTGACCATGAACAAGGACCTCGGGCTCGACGCCTCGATGTTCGGCATGGCGGCCGGCGCGTTCTTCTGGGGCTATTGCCTGTTCGAGGTCCCCAGCAACATGATCATGGAGAAGGTCGGTGCGCGCATCTGGATCGCGCGCATCATGATCACCTGGGGGATTCTCTCGGGCGCCACCGCTTTGTGCACCGGGCCCTGGAGCTTCATGACCGTGCGCTTCCTGCTCGGCCTGGCGGAGGCCGGGTTCTTCCCAGGCATCGTGCTGTTCTTCACCTATTGGTTCCCGGACCACCACCGCGCCCGCATCGTCTCGGGGTTCATGCTGGCGCTGCCCATCGCGGTCGCGCTCGGCGCGCCGCTCTCGACCGGGCTCATGGAGCTCAACGGCCTGTGGGGGCTCGCCGGCTGGAAGTGGATGTATCTCGTCGAGGCGATCCCGACGGTCCTCATCGGCATCGTGGTGCTGTTCTACGTCACCGACCGTCCCGCGCAGGCGAAATGGTTGGACCCGGACGAACGCGCCTGGTTGACCTCGTCGATCGAGAGCGAGCGCCGCCGCGTCGAGACGTTCCACGGGATCACAGTGCTGCGCTCGTTCTGGAACCCGAAAGTCCTGCTGCTGGCGCTGAACTATTTCGGCATCGTGACCGCGAGCCTCGGCATGCTGATCTTCCTGCCGCAGATCATCAAGCAGCTCGGGTTCAGCAACATGCAGGTCGGCTGGGTGACGATGATCCCTTACCTCTGCGCCTCGGTCGCTCGCCGGCATGACCATCGCGGCGATCGGGTTCTACGGCAGCAAGGGACCGTTCTGGGCGATGCCGCCGATGTTCGTGACCGGCATGACGGCGGCCGCGACCATCGCCTGGATCAACTCGCTCGGCAATCTGGGCGGCTTCTTCGGCCCATCGATCGTCGGCTGGGTGCGGGAGCTGACCGGCAGCTTCGCCGGCGGGCTCTATGCGCTGGCCGGTTTCGCGCTCATGGCGGCGATCGTCGCGGCGCTGTGGCTGCACATCCCGCGCCACGCGGTCGCGTCGGAGGTCGCACCCGCGCCGGCGGAATAGCTAATCGATCACCGCCTGCTCCGGCGCCGGCGCTTGCGGCCCCGTCCGCGGCCGGCGCATCAGCAACAGCAGCAGGATGGTCGGCAAGGTGATCATCAGCATGAACTTGAAGTCGTCCGCATAGGCGATGATCTGCGCCTGCCGGGTCACTTCGTTGTTGAGCGCGGTGAGCCCGCGGTGGGTAGCGCTGTTCCAGAACAGATAGGCGCCGCCGGTCTGCAGCATGCGGTTGAACGGCGTGACGTGGGCGGCGATCTCGGCGTGCATGATCTGCGTGTTCTGCGCCAGCAGGAACGAGGTGATCGAAATGCCGATGGCGCTCCCCACGTTTCGCATCAGGCTGAACAGCGCGGTACCTTCGGTCCGAAGCTCGACCGCGAGCGTGGCGAACGCGATCACCTGCAGCGGGATGAACACGAAGCCGAGCACGAACCCCTGGATGACCGAGGTAACGGTGAGCGACCAGCTGCTGATGTCCGGCGTCCATCCGGTCATCTGCCACATCGATCCGGCGATCATCAACAGCCCGATCAGCATCAAGAGGCGCGGATCGACCCGATTGCTCAGCCGTCCGGCGACCATCATGGCGATCATGGTGCCTACCCCGCGCGGGACCATCAGCAGCCCGGCCTCCGCCACCCCGTAGCCGCCGAGGTTCTGCAGCCAGGGCGCCAGCAGCGCCGCGCTCGACAGCAGTACCATGCCGATCGCGAACATCACCAAGAGGCCGGCGACGAAATTGAGGTCGCGGAAGATGCGCGGGGTGATGAAGGGTTTTTTGGCGGTGAAGAGGTGCACGACGAACAGATAGACCCCGAGCCCGGCGAGCACCGCCTCGACGATGGTTTCGGTCGAGCCGAACCAGTCGTTCTGCTCGCCGCGGTCGAGCATCAGCTGCAGCGCGCCGATCCCCAAGCTGAGCACCGCGAAGCCGATCCAGTCGAATCTCAGCTCGGCGTCGCGCCGCGTTTCCTTGAGAAAGAGCCACAGCCCGGCGATCGCCAGCAGCCCGAACGGCAGATTGATGAAGAACACCCAGCGCCAATTGTAGACGTCGGTCAGATAACCGCCGAGCGTCGGACCCAGAATCGGCCCGACCATCACCCCCATGCCCCAGATCGCCATCGCGGAGCCGCGCTGCTCGATCGGGTAGAGGTCGAGCATGGTCGCCTGCGACAGCGGCACCAGCGCCGCGCCGAAGGTGCCCTGCAGGAACCGGAACACCACCATCTGGGCGAGCGATTCGGCGGAGCCGCACAGCATCGAGGCGATGGTGAAGCCGGCGAGACAGGTCAGGAACAGGTTCTTGCGGCCGAACCGCGCCGCCAGCCAGCCGACCGGCGCCGTGAAGATCGCGGCCGCCACGATGTAGGAGGTCAGCACCCAGGTGATCTGATCCAGCGTCGCGGACAGCGAGCCCTGCATGTAGGGCAGCGCGACGTTGGCGATCGTGTTGTCGAGCGCCTGCATCAGGGTCGCCACCATGGCGCAGGCCGTGACGATGCCGCGATGGGATACGGCGGGTTTTCTTGACGCGTAGGTCGCCGCGGTCATGGCCGTGAAATGCACGTATCCGGGTGCCGCGAACGCGGCGGACTCCCTCTCCCCGGTAGGCCGAGCTGCGCCCGCTTGTCCAAGCGGTCAGTCGCCAACCGCGAGAGCAGATACCCTCCCCCCGCGAAGCGGTGGGGAGGGTGGCGAGGTGCGGAGCACCGAGCCGGGTGGGGGGTCGAGAAGCTCCGAGTGGAAAGCGGCCCCCCACCCCTAACCCCTCCCCGCCGCGCTGATGCGCGGGGGGAGGGGAACCCAGGCGCTTCGACTGTGTGGCCGCGCTCACGAGTTGCGCCGTCCCTCTCCCGATGGGAGAGGGAGCAGGCCGAGCGAGCCTCGGTCGTGGCGATCATCATGAAGCTCAATCTCAGAACAGCTCGGACAGCGAGCGCCGGTGCGCGGTATCGATGTCGACGGTGACGCTCATGCCGGCGCGCAGGATCGGATCGTCCGGCTTGCGGTCGACGCGGACGCGCACCGGGATGCGCTGCACGACCTTGACCCAATTGCCGCTCGCGTTCTGCGGCGGCAGGATCGAGAACTCGGCGCCGCTCGCCGGGCTGATGCTCTCCACCGAGCCCGACCACGTCCGGTTCGGATAGGCATCGACGAAAATTCCGACCGGATCGCCGGGCTTCACATAGGTCATGTCGGTTTCCTTGATGTGCGCGTCGATCCACACGGTGTCGGTGGAGACGAGACCCACCGCGCCGGTGTTGGTGAGCGCCGCGGTCTGCGAAACCAGGTAGGTCCCGGGCTGCAGCGTGTCGACCTGGGTGACGATGCCGTTGAACGGCGCGCGCACCACGGTGTGGTCGAGCTGGCGCTGCGCCTCGTCGACGTTGGCCTTGGCCTGCTGGTACTGCGGATGCTCGGCGACCGGGATGTCCGGATTGCCGCCCAGTCGCGCGAGCTGCACCTGGGCCTGCTGCCTGAGCGATTCGAGCTTCTTCTGGTCCGCCGCGAGCGTGAACCTCGTCTGGTCGTAGTTGGCCTTGGAGATGCTGTCGCTTTTCACCAGGACGGCGTAGCGCTCGTAGTTCGCTTGATCGAGCTCGACCTGCGCCTGATGGGCCTTAATGTCCTCGAGCATGCGCTTGTAGTCCTGCTTCATCGCCTCGATGACGAGCGCGGTCTGCTGCAACTGGGCCTTGGCGTTGTCGAGCGCGATCCGGAACTGCCTGGGATCGATCCGGAACAGCACGTCGCCGGCCTTCACGGCCTGGCCTTCGCGGACGTCGACGTCGGTCACGCACCATGAGCAGCAGCCGCAGGGTGCGCTTGCGGCCGAGCGACCGGGTAATGGCGCGTTCGATCTCGCGGGTCCGCTGCAGCATGACTCAGCCGTTCCTCGCCCCCAAGGCGCGAACCGCGCCGCTGTCGCGCAGTTCGGCGGCGAGATTGGCCTTCATGCGCAGCAGGCCGTCGGCCATCACCCTGAGCGTGGCCGGGTCGAGCCCCGCGGTCATCAGCGCGTGCAACTCGGCGCGATATTTCTTGATCTCCCGCAGGATGGGCGTGGCCGCCGGCATCAATTGCAGCCGCCAGACCCGGCGGTCCCTCGGATCGGACCGGCGCTCGACGAGGCCGCGCGCCTCCAGCCGATCGACCAGGCGGCCGATGGTGATCGGCTCGACCTCGACGATCGCCGCCAGCTCGTTTTGGGAAAGTCCCGGCTGGCGCTCGAGGTGCGCCAGGATCACCCATTGGGCTCGCGTCATCCCCCGGGTGCGGGCGCGCTGGTCCGCTCGCGTGCGCATCTGCCGGGCGACGTCGTAGAGCAGCACCAGGAGCTCGGGGTCGAAGCCGATCTGCATGGGGAGAGCACCTTAAGCAGTGATAAGATAAGCTAAGTTATTATTTATACAACAGAAATTTCGGGCCGGGGAAGGTAGCCCGGATGCCGCGCCGCGGAGCGGCGCGTAATCCGGGGAAGGGGCTTCGATCCCGGATTGCGCCGCGCGCCATCCGGGCTACCGACCGGGCCGAGGCGGGTGTCAGCGGCGATAGCCTTGCGGAACAAAGCCAAGCTGGCGCGCTTGCGCGGGAGGCGACGCTGGCGGATGGTGACGCCCTTCCGACTCGCGGTCGGCTCGCCGCACCCTCATATCGTACGTGGCAGACAACAGACAACAACGCGGGCTTGCGATGCCGACACGGAACAGGCAGATGAACGCTTCGTTTTTCGGGGAGCTGCTGCAGGCGATCTCGGAGCGCGGCCGCGCCTTCATCGAGCGCACGCGCGAGCGGCGTGGGCTGCCGGGGCAGCGCTCCGACAGCCTCGTCGAGCTCTGCGAGGAGCTGCTGTCCGGCCGCGGAGAGGCTTCCGGGGTGGCGCTCGCCCGCGAGATCCTGCTGCGCTACGCCGAGTTGACCACCGGACCGCGGATCGCCTTCTTCGAGGCGCTGGCCACGAAATTCGGGGCCGACCGCGAGCGCATCGCGGCCGCGGTCGCCGCCTGGGAGGCGAGCCCTTCCGAACTGACCGCGGCGGAGCTCCATGTCGCCGCCGAGCCGCGGCGCCAGGAACTGTTCCGCCGGCTCAATCTGGCGCCGGGCGGGACCACGGCGCTGATCCGTGACTGGGCGGATCTGCGCCGGCGCATCGATCCGCCGGACCGGCGCTGCTTCGCCTTCTTCCATCCGGCGCTCGTCGATGAGCCGCTGATCTTCGTCGAGGTCGCGCTCTCGGGCCGGATCCCCGACGCGATCGCGCCGATCCTCGCCGACGGGCGCGAGATCCTGACGCCCGACCGGGCGACCACCGCGACGTTCTATTCCATCTCCAATTGCCAGCGCGGGCTGAGCGGGGTCACGTTCGGCAGTTTTCTGATCAAGCAGGTGGCGGAGGAGATCTCGCAGGAGCTGCCGCGGCTGGCGACCTTCGTGACGCTATCGCCGGTGCCGGGCTTTGCGGCCTGGCTCGCCGGCGAGCGCGCGAGCGAGCATTCGGCCGCGATCGCCGCCGAGGACCGCGCCAAGCTCGCTTTGCTCGACCGGCCGGACTGGTGGCAGGAACCGGAAACCGCGGAAGCGCTGCGCGAACCGGTGCTGCGCGCCGCGGCCGCGTATTTCCTCG
>WNGO01003455.1_pt1 | contig 10183 bp, 5 predicted proteins | sample 5400511 | NCBI WGS metagenome assembly WNGO01 (sample SAMN13153380, study PRJNA577476) | soil metagenome | isolation source: 20 cm soil or saprolite under Garry oak tree replicate 2 | place: USA:California | collected 2016-06-15
CGTGGCGACGAGGTCGGAGAGGAGCATGGCTGAAGATACCGGACTCACAAATGGAGAGCCGCGCCCAGGGTGTTCCCACGCTGAAGCGTGGGCTCGGCGAGGCATTGTGCTGAAGCACACGCGTGACCCTTTAGGGTTGTGCTTCGCCCGCCCTCACCTCGAACTCTCCCTCCAACCCTCCCACCGAGCTCCCACCCACGTACACCCGAAACTTCCCGGGCTCGACGACGAACTTCATGCGCTGATCGTACAACCCCAGCTCCTTGGGGGTCAGCTCGAACTCCACCGGGCGCGATTCGCCGGGCTTGAGCGATACCCGCCGGAACCCCGCGAGCGCTCGCACGGGGCGCGTGACGCTCGCCACCTCGTCGTGCACGTACAGCTGCGCCACCTCGGTGCCCTCGCGGGCTCCCGTGTTCGTGACCGTGACGGAGACCTTGATCGTCCCGCCCGGCGGGATACTGGGAGCGCTCAGCTTCAGATCCTTGTACTCGAACGACGTGTAGCTCAGCCCGAAGCCAAAGGGAAACAGTGGGCTCGACGGCAGGTCGGTGTACTTCGACGTGTACTTATCCGCTCCGGACGGCCGACCCGTGTTCTTGTGATTGTAGTAGATCGGAATCTGGCCCACGGTGCGGGGGAAGGTCACGGGAAGCTTGCCGCTGGGACTCACGTCGCCGAACACGACGGCCGCGAGCGCCGGGCCGGTCTCGACGCCGAGGGCCCACGCCTCGAGGATCGCAGGCACGTGGTCCGCCGCCCACTGCACCGTGAGCGGCCGGCCATTCATTAATATGAGCACCACCGGCGTACCGGTCGCCTGGACCGCCTCGAGTAACTGTTGCTGCACGCCCGGGAGCCCGAGGCTCGACCGGCTCGCCGCCTCGCCGCTCATGTCACCCGCCTCTCCCAGGACGAGCAGCGCGACGTCGGCCTGCCGCGCCAACGCGACTGCTTCGGCGAACCCGCCGGTCGCCGAGTCGACGATGCCGCACCCCTTGGCGTAGCGCACTTCGCTGCCAGTTCCCGCTCGGGTCTTGACGCCTTCGAGCGGAGTGACGGCGTCGTGGGGATCGCCGCGCCCTGCCCACGAACCGAGTGCCGCCACGTGGTCGTCCGCGAGCGGGCCGATCACCGCGAGCGTGTGCCGCGTGGCCCCGAGCGGGAGCAGGTTGCCGTCGTTCTTGAGCAGCACGATCGCCTCTTGCGCCACCGCGCGGGCGAGCTGGCGCTGCGCCGGCGCCAGCAGCACGCTGCGCTCGCGCTCGACGCTCGATCCGCGGTACGGATCGTCGAACAGGCCGAGCGCGCGTTTCGCCGCGAGCACCCGGCGCACGGCGGCATCGACCGTCGCCATCGGGATGCGGCCCGCGCGGACCAGGGCGGGGAGGTCCTCGAGGTAGATGCGGCTCACCATGTCCATGTCCACACCGGCCTTGAGGGCGACCTTGCCCGCATCGGCGCGCGAGCCGGCAACGCCGTGGTTGCGCAGCTCTTCGACGCCGGTCCAGTCGCTCACAACAAAGCCGGAGAACTTCCACTCGTCGCGCAGCAGCGTGGTCACGAGCCAGCGGTTCGCGTGGCTCGGGATCCCGCCGATCTCGTTGAAAGAGGTCATGATACTGCCGGCGCCCGCGTCTACCCCGGCGCGGTACGGCGGCAGGTAGATCTCCCGCAGCGTGCGCTCGGACAGGTCCACGGTGTTGTAGTCGCGGCCTCCTTCGGCGCCGCCGTACGCGGCGAAGTGTTTGACCGTAGCCATTACCGCGTCGGGCGCGCGCAGGTCCCTTCCTTGAAAGCCGCGCACGCGGGCCGCGGCCATGGCCGATCCCAGGTAGGGATCTTCGCCCGCGCCCTCGGCGATGCGCCCCCACCGCGGGTCGCGCGCGATGTCGACCATGGGCGCGAACGTCCAGTTCACGCCGGCCGCGGCGGCTTCGCGCGCCGCCGCACGCGCCGTGCTCTCGGCCGCCACGGGGTCCCACGTCGCCGCTTCGCCGAGCGGGATCGGAAAGATCGTGCGATACCCATGGATCACGTCGAGGCCCAGGAGCAACGGGATGTGGAGGCGCGACTCGGTGACCGCGATGCGCTGGGCGTCGCGCGTCGCCTGGGCGCCGGCCAGGTTCAGGAACCCGCCGATCAAGCCCTTGCGCACCTGCTCGAGCTGCGCCGGGCTCGGCTGGTTGTCCACTGAAGGCAGGTTGAGCTGGCCGAGCTTTTCCTCCAGGGTCATGCGGGCGACGAGCGAGTCGATCAGGTGCCCGGGAGCGGCGCGCTGCGCGGCAGCGGGGCTGGGCGCGGCAAGGCTCAGGGCAACGAGCGCCATGAAACAGCCGTCTTGGATGCGCATCGAGATTCCGTTGATCAGAGGTAGAAAGCTGAAACGCGGTGCAGAGAATCTACGCGGGCTCATGCGGACTTGACAAACAGGACGACGCGCGTGATAACGGGGGCAACACACTCCAGCGGAGACAGATCCATGAGCCGGACACGCTACGGCATTCTCGCGCTCCTCTCGCTGGCGTCGGCCGGACCCGCCCGCGGTCAGACCGCGCCGGTGCGCGTGACCGGCACGGTGACGTCGGCCGCGGACGGCAGCCCCCTCTCGGGAGCACGGGTCGTCGTGAAGGGTACGAGCATCGGTACGCTCACCGGCACCAACGGGCGGTACGCAATCGACGCCCGCAGTCCGAACGACACGCTGACCTTCGCGTTCATCGGCTACCGCCCCGTCGAGGTCGCGATCGCGGGACGGGCGGTCGTGAACGCCACCATGGAGGCGGCGGCGATCATGATGGAGGAGGTCGTCGTGACGGGGTACGGCACGCAGCAGCGGCGCGACGTCACGGGAGCCGTGACGACCGTAAACGCCGAGGACCTGACGCCGGTCCCGACGGCGTCGGTCGACCAGACGCTGCAAGGCCGGATCGCCGGCGCCCAAGTGACAGCCTCATCCGGTCGGCCCGGCGCCAGCGCAGTCGTGCGTATCCGCGGCGTGGGCACCCTCAACGATGCCTCCCCGCTGTACGTCGTGGATGGCATGCTGACCGATGACGTCTCGTTTCTGCAGGCGAACGACGTGACGTCCGTCGAGGTGCTAAAGGACGCGTCGGCCACGGCGATCTACGGCTCCCGGGGCGCCAATGGCGTCATCATCATTTCCACGAAACGCGGCGGCCTGGAGCGGCCGACGCATTTTAGCTTCAACGCCTACGCGGGGTCGCAAACGGTCGAGCATCGCGTCGATCTCGTCAACGCGCACGACTACGCCATCCTCGCCAACGAGCTGGCCACGAATCTGGGAGCGCCGGCCTACTTCACCAATCCGGATACCATCGGGGCGGGCACCGACTGGCAGAAAGTGACGTTCGAAACTGCGCCGATGCAGAACTACCAGCTCTCGAGCTCCGGCGGGACGGACAAGGTCACGTACTACTTCAGCGGCGACTACTTTCGGCAGGCGGGCGTCGTTCCGAAGTCGGACTTCCATCGGGTCACCCTGCGCCTGAACAACGACTATCGTCTGACGAACCACCTGCTGTTAGGACACAACCTGGCGATTTCGTATACCGACGACGACCGACCCCCGGACGTGCTGAGCGTGCTCTACCGCGCGGACCCGACCATCGCGCCGTTTAATCCAAACGGCACCTTCGCTGACGGAACCGTGCGCTCCTCGGCGGGAAACCCCGCCGCCACGGTTTTCTACACGCGCAACACCGAGAACAACGCGCGCCTCATCGGCAACTTCTTCGGCGAGCTGAACCTGCCCCATGGTCTGACGTTCCGCTCCAGCTTTGGCCTGGACCTCGGTCGCTCGCAGTTCCGGAGCTTCGTGCCCGTCTACTCCGTCTCGACCCTCCAGAAGAACGACATCTCGAGCGTCGACGTGGAAACCGGCACAAGCAGCTCCTGGCTGTGGGAGAACACGCTCGCCTACACCTATCAGGCGGAGCGGCAGCGTTTGAACCTGCTGGCCGGCGTCACCGCGCAGTCGTTCTACAACGAAGTCCTCGGCTGCACGCGCACCAACATCGCCGGGCAGGATCCGAGTCTTTGGTATTGTGACGCGGGCTCGGCCACGGGGGAGACGAACTTCAACCGTGCGTCGGATTGGAAGATGCTCTCCTATTTGTTCCGCGCCAACTACACCCTCAAGGACCGCTACTCGTTCACCGGAACGATGCGGGTCGACGGATCGTCGCGGTTCGGCCCGGACAACCGCTATGGCTCGTTCCCGTCGTTCGCGGTCGCGTGGAATCTGAAGGAAGAGCCCTTCATGAGGGAGAAGGGACCGTTCTCAGCTCTGAAGCTACGCGCCAGCTGGGGAGAGACGGGCAACGACAAGATCGGCGCGTATCCCGGCGTGCCGATCGTGACCGGGAACCTGAACGCCGTGTTCGGGACCGGCGAGACGCTGCAATTCGGCGCCAGCCCCATCGAGCTCGCCAACCCGCAGGTGAAGTGGGAAAAGACGACCCAGGCCGATGTCGGGGCCGACATGGTGTTGTGGGACGGTAAGCTCGAGGCGACGCTCGATTATTTTCACCGCCTCACCGATGGCATCCTGGTGCAGGTACCGATCCCCGCCTACATCGGCGTGTCGACCCAGCCCTTCGTCAACGCCGCCAAGGTGCTGAATACCGGAATTGAGGGCTCGTTCGTCTGGCGCCAGAAGCTGGGCACCGCCGATCTCGATCTGGGTCTCAACGGCAGCACGATCAACAACACGGTGAAGGCACTCGGCCAGGGCAACAGCCAGATTCTCGCCGGCGGACTGGGCAACGAGGTGCAGTTCACAACGCGCACGGCGGTGGGCCAGCCGATCGGCTGCTTCTGGGGATTGAAGGTCAAGGGCGTGTTCCAGACGGCGGCGGAGGTCGCCAGCTCACCCAATCGCAACGTCGCCGAGCAGCCCGGCGACTTGCGTTACGTCGATACCAACGGCGACGGCACGATCACCGATGCGGACAAACAGTTCCTCGGCTGTCCCATTCCAGATGTCGTCTATGGGTTCAACGGTCGCCTGCGTTTCGGAGACTTCGACGTCTCGGCCAACTTCAGCGGTCAGGCGGGCAACAAGGTGTTCAACGGCAAGAAGGCCGTCAGGTTCGGGGTCGAGAACTTCGAGGCGTCCTACTTGAACCGCTGGCACGGGCAGGGCACGAGCAATACCGAGCCGAGGATCACTACGGCCGGTACCAATTACGTGGCCTCCGACCGCTTCATCGAAGACGGCTCCTTCCTCAAGCTGCAGAACGTGCAGATCGGCTATCGGTTGCCCGTGAGCGCAACGAACGGACTCGGCATCGGGCAGGCCCGGATCTACCTGAGCGGCACTAACCTGTTCAACGTCACCAACTACACCGGTTACACCCCCGAGCTCCCGGGGGGATCGGTGATCGCGAGCGGGATCGACACCTTTGGAGGAATCTTCCCACCGGCGCGGACGTTTACCGTGGGCCTGGATGTGGCGTTCTGAGACCTGTTAACATGAATTCATCGACTCGGGGCGAGCTATGAGAACTTCACCGACAGCAACGCGGGTGTTTTGTCTTCTCGCCGTCCTCGGCCTCGCCGCGGGATGCGACTTTCTCTCGACCGAGCCGAAGGGCGTGCTCACCACGGAGAACTTCTTCAAGACGTCGGACCAGGCCGTGGCGGCGACCAACGCCACGTACAACATGCTGCGCGAGTGGCAGGTCCACGTCTTCTCCTGGATCGGGCTGACCGACATCGTGTCGGACGACGCCACCAAGGGGAGCACCCCCGGTGACGCCAGCTTTCTGGGCGACCTCGACAACCTCACCTTTGATCCCGGCAACCTCGCCTTCGGAGATCCCTGGGCGGGTTACTACAAAGGCGTATATCGGGCGAACGTCGCCATCGCGAACATCCCGAGCGTCCCCATGGCTGACACCCTCAAGGCGCGCCTCATCGGCGAGAACAAGTTCCTGCGCGCCTATTACTACTTCTTCTTGGTGCGGGCATTCGGAGGGGTGCCGCTCGTGACCCAACCGCTCACGCCGGACCAATTCATCCAGCCTCGGGCGACGGCGGACGAGGTGTACGCGCTGATCGAACAGGATCTCCAGGACGCGAGCGCCGTGCTGCCGACCAAGTTGCAGTACGCCGCCGCGGACGTGGGCCGCGCCACCAAGGGCGCCGCCCAGGGGATGCTGGCCGAGGTGTACCTCTATCGCAAAGACTACGCCCACGCGCTGGCGTACGCCGACTCGGTCATCGGCCACCCCGGTTACGGCCTCTTCTCCGATTACGCGACGCTCTTCACGGACGCTGGGGAGAACTCCAGCGAGTCGGTCTGGGAGGTGGAGGCGGCCGTGACCCCGGGCGGCGGGAAGCAGCCCAGCGAGGGAGGCGCCAACATTCAGTATGCCGAGGTGCAGGGCGTGCGCGGCACCCCGAACATCGGCTGGGGCTTCAACACGCCATCACCCAGTCTCGAAGCTGCTTACGAGGCGGGTGATCCGCGCCTCACGACGACCATCCTCTACCCATGGGAGTTGCTCCCGGACGGGAGCGGCTTGGTGGTCTACCTCAATCCGAGCATGTTGAACAACCGGTACAACCAGAAGGCGTTCATGTCCCCCAGCAACGTCGGCGGCGCCTTCAACTCCGGGATCAACCTACGGCGACTCCGCTACGCCGACGTGCTGCTGATCGGGGCCGAGGCGGCGTATCAGACGGGAGATATCGCTAAGGCGCAGAATTACCTCAATCAGGTGCGCGCGCGGGCGCGCGGCACGCAGACCGTGACGCTCGGCTTGACCCCCGAGCTGCTCGCGGCACCGATCGACTCCGCCGTGCTCGCTCGACCCGCGGGAGAGAGCCGCGTGTTCGTGCGCTATGTGAACCCGACGAGTCCGGCCTTCACCGCAGGACTCCGCAGCTTCAGGTCGCGCTGCGTCGGCACCTGCGCCTCCGCTACGATCCCGCCGGTGCGGGTCGACACCATCGACATCATCCGCGCAATCGACGGGACGCCGATCGCCACCGTGACCGATTACTTCACCGCGGTGAACTCGAAAACGCCCGGCAACAACGTGGCGCTCGACGTGCTGCGCGTGCGACAGGACTCCGTCACCGGGGCCATCACCACGCAAACGCTGGCTGTGACCATCGCGGCGCAAACGCTGCTCCCCAACGTGACGGCCACAGGACAGGCACTGCTCGATGCCATTTGGCAGGAGCGCCGGGTGGAGCTGGGGATGGAGCAACAGCGCTGGTTCGACATCATCCGGCAGAACGGCGTGGTGCCCGGCCGGGCCGCCCTGCTCATGGGCGCGGCTTTCGCGCCGCGGGACACCCTGTATCCGATTCCCGCCGGTGAAGCGGCCATCGCCGGCTTGCAGCAGAACCCCGGCTACTAGAGCGGCGATGCAGGGCACTGGGAACGCCGCGCGCGCGGCGCTCGTCGCCACGACGCTGTTGTGGCCGGGGTGTGCCCATCCGCCCGCGTCCGCGCCGCCGGGCGCCCCTTCGGAAGAAGTGACTGCAAGCGCCGTCTCCACGGTCAGCGCCGCAGACCTGCACGGCATCCCCGCCGCGCAGGTCGAGGAGTTGCTCGAGGGTCGAAGCGCCGGCGTGCGGGTCATCCGGTTGCCGAGCGGGGGCGTTTCCGTCCAGATCCGAGGCCGGGGCTCCATCCACGGCGACACCGAGCCCTTGTACGTGGTGGACGGCATGCCGGTGCAGGTGACCACCGGCCGCGGGTTGTTGTGGCTCAACCCGGGTGACATCGAACGGATCGAGATCCTGAAGGATGCCGGCGCCACGGCGCTGTACGGGGTCCGGGGCGCGAACGGCGTCGTGGTCATCACGACCCGCCACGGCCATCGGCCACCTGACTAGCCGCTTCGCCGGCCACGGGACTGCGTTTCTGCTCTTCGTCGCCCCAGCGGCGGCGCAGACGGCGCACGACCGTCACGTCTTCTTCGAGCGCAGCCTCACCGACACGGCCTATTACTTCAGCGATGCCCGGGCGATCATCCCGAGCACGTTGGCCGCCGTGCGCGGCAAACTCCCAGTTCAAACAGCCCACGTGTTCACCGCGCCGAACGCGCTGCGCCTGACGTGGACCTCCCGTCCGGGCGGCACCTGGCACGCAGGCGTGCGGCGGGAGACCTGGCGCAATCAACCGACGGAGTTCACCGGAGATTCGCTGGTGTTCCGGGGGTACGCCGAGGCCGCGCTCCCCGCCGCGGCGCTCCCCCTGATCGGGATCGAGGACCCCGAAGGACTGCGTCGCGAGGTGCGACTCGCCGACTATTACCCGAACGGGCTCCCCGCCGGGCGGTGGACGCGCGTGTCGGTGCCGATCGGGCAACTCGCCATGACATTGCAAGACGGCCGGACCTTCGACCCGCGCCGAGCGGCTACCGTATTCTTCGAGCAGTGGCTCGACGACGGCGCGCCCCACACCCTGTATGTCGACGAGATCGCAATCACGAGCGGTGACACCAGCGACACGATGCCGCCACCCGCGCCGCATGCGCTGCGCGCACGCGGCTTCGAGCGACACATCGAGCTGGAGTGGGAGCCGGTCCAGGCCCCCGATCTCAGGGGATACCGGATCGAGCGATCTACCGACGGCACGCGCTTCGAGCCAATCGCCGTCCAGACACCTTGGTTCAACCGCTACGCCGACTTTCTGGGCGCTCCGCGTCGGCGGGCGATCTACCGCGTCCGCGCGGTGGACTTGAACGACAATATCTCGGCCCCGTCGGAGACGGCGTCCGCGACGACCCGCCCGATGACCGACGAGGAGCTGCTGACGATGGTGCAGGAGGCTTCGTTCCGGTACTACTGGGACGGAGCGCATCCCCACGCCGGGCTGGCGCTCGAGAGCCAGCCCGGGGACCCGGATCTCGTGGCGACCGGCGCCTCCGGCTTCGGCATCATGGCGCTCATCGTCGGGACCGAGCGCGGCTTCATCACCCACGAACCGAGCACCGCGCGCATGCGGCAGATCGTCGGGTTTCTCGAGACCGCCGACCGGTTTCACGGCGTCTGGCCGCACTTCATGAGCGGGCGCACTGGCCACGTGATCCCGCTGTTCGGCCGCTACGACGACGGCGGCGACCTGGTCGAAACCGCTTTCCTCGCGCAAGGGCTGTTGGCCGCACGCCAGTATTTCAAAGCCGACACAGCGCTGTTCACTCGCATCACGGCCCTGTGGGAAGGCATCGAGTGGAGCTGGCACCGCAAGACGCCGGACGGCGCGTTCCTGATCTGGCATTGGTCGCCCGACTACGCCTGGAAGCTCGAGCACCCACTCATCGGCTGGAACGAGACCATGATCGCCTACCTGCTCGCGATCGCCTCCCCCACACATGGAGTACCGGGAGAGATGTACTACGGCGGCTGGGCAAGTCAGGCACAGCGCGCGGTGGAATACCGCCGCGGCTGGGGTCAAACGACCCACGGTGACCACTACGTGAACGGGCACACCTACTACGGTATCCAACTGCCCGTCGGCGTCGCGACGGGGGGGCCGTTGTTCTTCACGCATTACTCGTTTCTCGGCTTCGACCCCCGCGGTAAGCGAGACCGCTACACCGACTATTTCGAGAACAACCGCCGCATCGCGCGCATCAACCGGGCGTACTGCATCGCCAACCCGCGGCGGCACGCCGGGTACGGACCGGCGGCCTGGGGGCTGACGGCGAGCGACGGGCCGTGGGGGTATGAGGCGCACGAGCCCGCGCCGCACGTGGACACGGGCACCCTCACGCCGACCGGCGCACTCGCATCGTTCCCCTACACGCCGGATGCGTCGCTGGCCGCGCTGAAGCATTTCTATCGCGATCTAGGGGATCGGTTGTGGGGGGAGTACGGCTTCCGCGACGCCATCAACTTGGACGAGCATTGGGTTTCGCCGATCTTCATGGGGTTGAACCAAGCGCCCATCGTGGTGATGATCGAGAACTACCGCACCGGGCTCATCTGGAAGCTGTTCATGGCGAATCCGGAGATCGGTGCCGCGCTGGACAAGATCGGCTTCGTCCGCGACCGATGAAACCCCTGCTTGTCGCCATGGCGCTCGCCGGCTGCGCCGCAAACAACGCAGTCGGGCCCCCCCCGCCCAACCCGGCCCGTGACACCGCCGCCTTCCTCGACACCCTCGAGGACCGCACCTTTCATTACTTCTGGGACCTGA
>WNGO01008626.1_pt1 | contig 10183 bp, 7 predicted proteins | sample 5400511 | NCBI WGS metagenome assembly WNGO01 (sample SAMN13153380, study PRJNA577476) | soil metagenome | isolation source: 20 cm soil or saprolite under Garry oak tree replicate 2 | place: USA:California | collected 2016-06-15
GCCACGGTGACGTCGTCAGCGACGAGCATCCCGACTGGAACGGTCACGTTTCAGGATGGCGCCGCTACACTAGGCACGGGCATGCTCAGCGGCGGAAATGCGACACTCGCTACCTCGGCGCTAGTGGGAGGAGTGCATTCGATCACCGCAGTCTACGGCGGCGATGCGAACTTCGCCAACAGCACTTCGCCAGGCCTGACGCAAACAGTGGCGGACTTCTCCCTTTCAGCGTCCCCGACCGCCGCGGCGGCCACGGCCGGATCGACAGCAACGTACGCGATCACCATCACTCCGCAGGGCGGATTCAGCCAGACGATTTCGTTTCAGTGCAGCGGCGCTCCTATGTTGGCTGTTTGCACAGCTCCTGGATCGGTGAGTCCTACAGGTAGCTCCTATGCGCCGTTCAATATTACGGTGACGACGACGACCCACTCGGTGGTGCCGCCAGGCACGATTGTGCCTTGGCCGTGGGCCGGCTTACGAATCGGGCTGACGTGGCTTCTGGCGCTCGTGGCTTGCGCCATTCTTAGCAGGTTCGCCGCACCCAGGCGACGGTACGTGTGGCAGGTCTCCAGTGTGGCCACGTTTGTCTTGCTGCTTTGTGCTGGTTGCACCGGCGTTGCTGGAAGTGGGCGCAGTTCGATGCCAAACGCAGGCACTGCGCCCGGTACCTATACTCTCACTTTGACGGGAACTTCTGGCTCGTTGAGCCACAACACCATGTTGACACTGACAGTGAAATAGGCGGAGAGGAGTAGCCTGAAGCGAAAATGTAGGTGTCATGCAGCCCACATTTTTCTCCATCGTCAAGGAAAACGCGTTTCACGGACCACAGCAGAACCATCACGATCCGCGCCCCGCGACCGGCTAGAACCACTGCCGACGTAGGGTGCGGCAGAAGCCGAACACCGCCACAGTGACGGGGTAGTCTTGTGGAAACGGATTAGGGAAGAGTTGCCGACCGCTCGCGGGAGAATACAGCCAATGCACGGGCAAACACCTCCACGATAAGTCGATTTTTCGTCCACATGGATTGGTGTGAGCGGGTCCATAGCCCTGGCCATCCCGATCTTCGGCTTGGCGTAAGACCAGATGGGATTATGCAAGCGACCGCGCAATCACCATGGTGATATCATCCTGTTGTTCTCCGGCGCTGAATTGCTGGACTGCTCCAACGACTGCTTGGAGCAGTGGACCTACCGGAAGATGACAATAGGAGCGAAGGGTGTCGACTAAGCGGGACTCACCGAACTCTTCGCCTTCGGCGCTCCGGGCTTCCGTTATTCCGTCGGTATACAGTACCAGCGTGTCTCCCGGGGCTAGCCTCACTTCCGCAACCTCACATTGCCAGTCATTAAACAGCCCCACGACCATGCTGGTAGCATCCAGCCGCTGCACCTTTCCCGCTCGGGTAGCCTGATCTTCCGCGCCCCCGCCGCCACGCAGTAGTAGTGGCGGAAGATGTCCACAATTCGCGTAGCGGAGTCTGCGGCTGCAGTCGTCGTAATCCCCAAAGAAGAGAGTCGCGTAACCTGCGTCGCCCGTGTTTTCGCAGAACGAGTGGTTGACAGAAGCGAGTGCGCCCGGCAGGTCGTCGACCGCCATCGCGCGCTGACTACGCAAGTTGGCTTGCAGATTGGCCATCAGTAGGGCGCCCGACACTCCTTTGCCTGCGATATCAGCCAACACTAGCGCCAGGTGGCCTTCGCGGAGCTCCAGAAAATCGTAGTAGTCCCCGCCCACTGCCCGAGCTGGGATGCAGCCGCCGGTGTACTCAAGCGTCTTCATCGCTGGCAACTTTTGCGGAAAAAGCCGCGCTTGCACGTCCCGGGCAATCTCCATTTCGCGGGCCACACGGCGATCCGCTTCCATCCGCTCCGCCATCTTTTCGGCAAGACGTAAGTTCTCCAGAGTGATTCCCGCCTGGCCCGCCACCGAATCGAGCAGATGCTTGTCTTCGCCGGAGTAAGGCTCTTCCGAAAGCCGCTGGCCAAGCACCAGCAGGCCGATCAATCCGCTATTGCGCCCAAGGATAGGCACCAGGCATTCCGGCGCAAGCGGCCCCAGATCTCCGGCCGCCTCGTGACTCTGTGGGACGTCCCAGGCTTTTCCGCGCTGCGCAACCTCCCTGAGCAGTGGCAGCGTGGCTGGAATTGTGTCCGACCCTCGCGGAACGAACATTGCGCCAAAGCGGAAGGGAAACTTCGGCCGAGGCGGTGCGACTGGAACTGTGTCGCACTCTCGGGGCACTGGTCCGAATTCCGCAACGAGGTTTCCATCTCCGGCTTCCAGATAGCAAGCAAGCGATTTCGGCTGCAGAGCACCCTTGATGTGTTTTTCCAGCAGTATCGCAAGTTCGCGGCGGTCGCTAACGGTACGCGTTTTCTCGGCCAGGTCTTGCAGGATGACACGCGCGTCATATGCGCTGCGGAAAAAGGCGCGGTCGATGCGCGCTGTTCCCCGCTTAACCAGTGGCGCGGAAATCCACACCAATCCGACGCCAAATACAAGACCGAGGCCCAGCACTGTATTCGAGAATGTCCCAACCAAGCCCGAAACAGCGTAAGTGAACAGCCTAATAGCGGCGAGCCAAAGCGCCAGGAGCAGAATCGTGAAGCCGCGCTGCACCAGCACGTACCGTGCGCTGCGTCGCAACAATGCCGGAATCTCCATCACCCGGTGTTTCACCACGGCATAAGCGAACGACAGCGGATACAAGGACAACACCAAAACGAGTGCTGTGTCGAACCAAAAAGAGGGACGATATCCTGCGAAGTCCACCGCTACGCGCTCGAGAACGATCGGTAAGACGCCGGCAATTGTTCCCCACAAAATCACTCGCGATTTGCGCCCCGCTTCCGAAGGGACTGCGGCCATGAACGAATTTTGTGCCAGTGAGAGGACGCCCAACGCAAATAAGGCATACAGGACGGATGAGAGGATCAGGTCAGCGTTGCGTGTGCTTGACACATCAGCCGCAACTCCCGGAAAGCTTGGATGTCCGGCCCGCAACCCTGGAAGGGCAATGCATACTCCAAAGGCCAGGGCCAGCCATTTCAACCACGGGAAACGCCGATCCAGCGGGGACTGCGCCGGAAACACGGCGAAAAACAGATAGAAGAGCGGACCGAGCATCCCCCAAAAAATCGCACGGAATGCCAGCGTAAATGCCGCGAGGGCAGGAGACAAGATCTGGAGCGGCGATGAACGCACAGAACAGCAATGCCAGTAGCCATGCCGCTGGCTCTTCCAACCTCAAGAACAGGACGGCGAATCCGACCAGAAGAAACGGAATGGGAAATAATCCAATGACTTGCAGCGCGGAAGACCTGGCAAAGCCTTCGCCTGCTCTATTTGGCGATCTCTTTGCCCGAAAGACTGCATGCAAAACTAGCGGCTCGGGCTCACCTGGTCGCTCTATGGTTAAGGCCACAGCGTCGCCGGGATGGCCGCGGACGTAGGAGTCGTCGAATCCAATCTCGGTCCTCAGAGCACGCCCATTGACCGCAGTTATGCGGTCTCCAGCGCGCAGTCCAGCTTGCTTCGCCGGGCTTCCATCAATCACATCATCAACTGACAGCGAGTGCGTTCTCGCGTCATACTTTGGATTGTGAAGTTGATTGAAGCCGAGCTCTACAACCGGACCCGGATAACGGACAGCGTACATCCAAAGAGACCCGTAAAGGATCGCGATTAAGGCAAACACGCTAGCAAGCGTGGCGAGGAACCAGGGTTCGGGAGTCGTTCGGGCTGAGCGATTATGCCCGAGTGGGAAGCCGGAAGTAACCGAATTACTTCCTGTTTGCGACGATCCATCCAGAATTCATGCAGGGTTCCCAGAACGCCTTTTTTGGACCATGAGAATGGCCTGTCCGGTCACTTGACCTGGCGATTTTGTTTGACGGCTGAAAAACGGTGAGTTTTCAGCTCTCGTGTAGTGCGACGAGAGGATCCACGTGGCTGGCGCTGCGTGCGGGCAGAAAGCATGCAACGAACGCTACAACCAGAAGGGTGAGGGAGGCAGCTCCGAGGCTGAGGAGATCGCTCCCGGTAACGCCATAGAGAAAATGAGAGAGGGCGCGTCCAAGCAAGACGGCCAAGCCCATGCCCAATGCCACGCCGCTGAGTACGACCGTCATTCCTTGTCGAAGGACTAACAACAAGACGCTACCTTCGCTGGCTCCCAAAGCCATGCGCACACCGATTTCCCGGCGCCGCTGATTCACGGAGTACGCCATGAAAGCGTACAAGCCGACGGACGCGAGGCTCAGGGCCAACAGTCCAAAAAACTCCAAGCAGGCTGACGCCGATTTTCGCTCCCCAAAGCGCCTGATCAATGAGCTTGGTTCCCGTGCGGATGTCTTCCACAGGCAGCCCTGGGTCAAGGGTGCGAATTTCGCCTTGGACGGCAGCGAGGGTTGCGGAAGGATCACGTTCGGTTCGGACATAAAGAATCATGGCGTCGGAGTAGTGCTGCCGCAATGGGATGTAGATGCACGACTGGGGAGCTTCGCCAAGCGATTGATAGTTGGCGGTCTTCACAACGCCGACAATCTGCAGGAAATCCTTGCCGCGGGGCAACTGCAGTCGTTTGCCAAGCGGGTCCTGATTCGGCCAATACTTGGCAGCCATCGTGTCATTGATGATGGCGATGGGAGTCGAGATGTCACGATCGTCTTGGGCAAAGTCGCGGCCGGCGACAAACGGGATTCCCAGTGTTGAAAAATAGGTAAGATCAACGGTGTTTACGACCGTCGAGATAGCTTCCGATTCCTTGCGCTACTCGTGCCCTTCGATTGCCACGCCCGCTTCCTTGCGTCCCCAAAGCGGCAGATTCGATGCCCAGGAGACGGACGCGATGCCAGGGACGCTGCCGATGCGGTCTCGCGCCTGTTTGAAAAACTGTTCCGCGCGAGTCTGATCGTAGCCCGCCTGGCCGGGATACAACATGAAAAGCGCCAAGTGATTTGTCTCAAAGCCGGGATCGATGGTGTATTCACGCTGGATGCTTCGGAGAACCAATGCGGCCACGACTAGCAAAACGAGGGAAATCGCGACCTGGCTGGCGAGAAGTGTGTTCGCCAAGCTGATACGGCCGCGACTCCGTCCCACGCTGCGAGTTTCCTCCTTGAGCGCTTCGGAAACAGGTGTGCGCGAAGTCCGGAGAGCAGGCACGATGCCGAATAGCAGGCCCGTCAGGACGGAGACTGCAAACGCAAAAGCGAAGACGCTCGCGTTGATACTGAGATCAGCAAAGTTCAGAGCAAATTCCGCAGCACGGAAAGACCAGAGAAACTGACATCCCGCATAACCGAACAGCAATCCGAGAGCGCCGCCAAGAAAGCCAAGAAGAACGCTTTCAGTCAGTAATTGACGAATTAGCCGGACGCGTCCGGCGCCAAGCGCCATGCGAACGGCGATTTCCTGGCGACGTACGGCGGCGCGAGAGAGAAGCAGGTTGGCCACGTTGGAACAGGCTATCAGCAGCACAAGCCCCACGATAGCCATCAGCAATGTGCTTCCAAACAACAGCGGCTGCCGTTCCGGGCCGTAGGCGGCTTCGCTCAAGGGACGGAGCGCCACGGCTTGTCCCTGATCTGCATCGGGGAACTCCTTTTCGAGAGAGGAAGCGACGATGTTCAATTCCGCCCGAGCCTGAGCAAGCGTAAGACCTGGCCGCAGTCGGCCAATTTCTGTAAAGAGAAGAATCGCGCGGTCGCTCAGGGCATTCCCTTGCTGGGCGGGCAAGATTTGTTCCGCCATCATGGATGGGACCCAGACATCGGGGCCAAAAACCGCGTACAAGCCTTTAAAGCCTTTGGGGCCGATACCGATGATGGTGAACGGCGTGTTGTTGAGCTTGATGGTTCGCCCGAGGATGTCCGAAGCTCCGCCAAAGCGACCTTGCCATGCCGCATAACCGATCACGACGACAGGCGCAGCGCCTGGCGTCGTGTCCTCACCCGAAAGGAAGAACCGGCCCATGAACGGGTGGAGGCCGAGCGTATCGAAGTAGTTGGCAGTCACGACTTCCACAAAAATTCGGTGCGGCTCTGCGGTATCGGTCATGGTGATCGCCATAGGATTCGAGTGAGCTGCCAGGCTGCTGAAGGAATGAGTTCTTTCTCTGAAATCCTTGACATTCGGGAAGGACATGAGTTGGAATTCGCCAGAATGCGCGGTCATTTTTGCTTGTGTTGTATTGATGGCGACCAGTTCGGAGGAATTCTCCACCGGAAGTGGATTCAAGAGAAGAGTGTTGATGATGGTGAAGACGGCGGTGTTTGCGCCAATTCCAAGAGCGAGAGTGAATGCGGCAACTGCCGTAAAGCCTGGAGCCTTGCGCAGCATGCGCGCTGCGTAACGAAGGTCTTGCCAGAGATCCGTGAAGAGATTCCCGGATTTCAATGCCCCGTCTGGAATGGGGTCGCGGGGAGCTGTCGGCTCCGCGGTAGTCAATTCGGCCACGAGATCGCTATGGCTTAGGCTGGAGAGAGCCTCGCGATAGGCTTCCTCAGACGACGCTCCCTCGGACAGAATTTCTGCATGCAAGTTCTCAAGGTGGTCGGAAAGCTCCTCAAAGATTTCCGCTTCGCGAGCGGGCGGAAGGTTCAGTCCCACCAATTGTTTTTTGATCTCCTGTTTCCAGTCAGACATTCTCCACCCCCGTGATTCGGCTGACCGCGCCGACAAATATCCGCCAGCTTTGACGCTGGTGAGAGAGAGTTTTTTGACCTTGGGCTGTCAGACGGTAGTAACGCCGCCTTCTTTGATTGGACTTTTCAACCCAGCGTCCTTGGATCAGGCCTCGATGTTCGAGACGGTAGAGCAACGGATACAGAGAGGCAATATGGAAGCTCAGGGTACCGCCGGAGCGGTGTTCGATGAGCTTGCCGATGTCGTAACCGTGGCGAGGCTGGTCCTCAAGCAGGGAGAGAATGAGTAGCTCAGCGCTGCCTTTTTTCCATTCCTGGTCCAGCGATGTGGCCATATGTTTCACTCCCACATATCGCTACGCACGGGGGCGGCTTGAAATTTCACATGCGGCACTCTTTATTTGACCACGGTTAGCGCTATATGTAGTTATGAACCGCTGGAAGCCGGCCAGAGATCCGATTCTGGCCGGCTAGCCAGGCTAGCCGGAAGTTATTCCGGGCCGGAAAGTTCCGGTTGGAGGCGAGGGTCGGACCCAGCAAATATTTGGCGGGAGCGACGGGACTCGAACCCGCGACCTCCAGCTTGACAGGTAAGAGGATATCCTCGTAGTCAACGAGGCGCTCCCAAGCTAAAGTACGCTGCTACAATCACTTGGTTCTCCGGCCCGCTCGTTAGCTCGCAAAACGCGGACCGCCCCGGTCTTTAAAATAGTGTAAGTCCTTTGAAATGTGGTGGACGAGAGGGGATTCGAACCCCCGGGCTCCTCGTTGCGAGCGAGACGCTCTCGCAGCTGAGCTACTCGCAGCAATAAATAAGCCAATTCTCAAAGTAGGATAACCGCGTATGACAAACGACCTCAGTAGTTCACAGCCCCCCTGGACAACAACGAATTATCTGATAGCGAAGCCGTAGGAGGGAAAAAGTCAAGGCTCAGTGCCAGGCAATAGAGGGGTTACTCCGCCATTCGAGCCCCATGTTGTTATCAGTGATGATGAGCCGGCGTCCCAACCGGGTGCGAAGGGAATCAGAGGATTCCATGCCCAGAAACCGTGGGGGTTCGTTGAGTGTATCGATTAAGGCCATGTAGGCGGCCAAGACCTTTCCGGCCGCGGGGTTAAGCGGGTCGAAAACCGATTTGCCATCAAGCTTGTAGCGGCGGAGGATCTCCATCAAGCGCTGCTTATCGACTGGAATCGGAGAGTCACTCACTGCAACGCAGTTGATTACCCGCAGGCCATACGGGAAAATTCTCAGGGCGGTTGCAATCGTCTCGTCAGATTCTGTTGTGTTGAAGTAATACACGCCTCCGGGATTGAGGTGCGAGCGAATCAGCGTGAGAAACTCGACACTGAGGAGGCCGGTGCTGTGATCTCTCCAGTTATAAGTTGTGTTAACGATGATCGCGTCGTAGCGTGCCGAGGAGTGAGCAAGAAGCCATCTCCTGCCGTCGTCCACGTAGATGTGGACCTTGGGGTTCTGGAGAAACGACCGGACCATGGAATATTGCGGAATGAGCTGAAGATACCCGGGATTGATCTCAACTGCGTCGAGTACTTCTGCTTCCGGGTGACTTGCGAGGATTTGTCCCCAAGAGCCCGAGGCCAGACCAATGACAAGAATACGTTTTGGCGCAGGGCAGAAGGCGCTGAGAAGATATGCGCGCGCGACAAGATTCTGGTCATTCATCGGGTCAACATTGAAATAGCCGTCGTATACGCCGCCCCCAAAAACAGCTCCGTCCTGAGTGACTCCTATCACGCCGTTGCGGTTTTCGAGGATGCGGGCAAATGGGACGGCAGCTTCGGGGCGATGGCCAAACACGAGCCTCTCGAAAAGCAATGAATAGAATCTGAGTGAGGAAGGAACCGCGATCAGCGACGCTGCGATCAAGATGACGGCCCAAACAGGAGGTAAGCCTCGCCTGCCCTCATGGAAAATGAAGACAATAGAGCCCGAAAGAACAGCGGTGAGTCCCAGTGCCAACGACATCTCCCTAAGCCCAAAATGATGCATGAGCACAAATCCGACTCCCAGACTGCCAAGAGCTGAGCCCGCGATATTGGAAATGTATATGAGACTTACACCCTGCCCTGCTTCTTGATCGGCACGGATTGCCAACTGGCAGAGGAGGGGGAAAACCGAGCCGATTAAGGCCGCAGTCACAAAAAACGCCGGGGCGCTGGCCAAAAAAGGGATGTTTCTGGCCATCATCGCTGCAACGAGAGGCGGCAAATACGCCGAGAATCCGCCGGAGAGAAGCAGCAACGCTCCGATAACATAAACCAGCGTCTCTGGCCGGCGGCTTGCCGTCAGCTTCTCTGACACAATAGAGCCCGCAGCGATGCCAGCGAGGTAGGTGGAGAGGAGCAAGGCGAAAGCTGGCGCGCGATCCGATGAAGCGAGCGAAAAAATGCGGAACCAGATGATCTCAAAACCGAGAGCGATAAAACCAGAAAGTCCTGCAAGGAGCACCGCCTGCAGAAGCGGCACCGTCGCCGAGGCAGAGGATGTTTGCAGTGTAACTTGAGTATCTTCGTTGGAACTTCTCCTGACACTTCGGCCGTAGGAGTACGCCGCGGCGCCGACCGCTGCATTCATGCAGGCTGCTAACACCGCGGCCCCCGACTGTCCAAAGTCACGCAGCAGAAACGTGGCGCAAAGATAGCAGGCGACGGCGGAGCCAAAAGTGTTGACGAAGTACAGAGTAGAAACGGAGGTGCCAACTCGATTTGTCCGCAATACCAGATGCTCAACCAGAAGCGGAAGTGTGGCGCCCATCAGAGCCGTTGGAACGAATAGCAAAAGAAAGCTGAAGAAAATGGTCGAAATAAGGTTTGAGCCCGCCGTATAGGCGGCAACCCAGTGAAAAATGCGCAAGGAGCTGAGACCGAACCCGGCGATGCCAAGTTCGGCGATACCGAAGATAAGTATGCCGTGCCTGGGAAATCGTGCGGAGAGACGGCCACCTAGGAGACTCCCAATTCCCAGTCCCACCATGAAAGCCGTGACCACCACAGCGACTGATTGTGCATTTACACCGTAAATCGCGAAGAGGGCACGCTGCCAGACGATCTGATAGACGAGTGCGGGTATGCCGGAACAGAAAAACAGCAACGCGAGAAAGAAAACCTCCTTTTGTCGGCGCGTCCTGTCGAAGAAAAGGGTCACTCCCAACAGAAGAATGAAGTCGAACAACAACAAAGCGGCGACGGGTGTCGTAATCATGAGCGCTCTGATTTAGCGGAATGTCACAGCCGCCAGGAATCCGCGGTCGTCGGTATTTTGAAGCAACTGGGAAGATTGGAAGGAAGCTCGTTTCGGGAGATGCGCATGGTTCATCAATATCCGGCCGAAAGAGGCTCAGCAAAACAGAATGGATCGGGCAAAAGCCAACGGACAGCTACGATTGCGAATCAGTCGGGAGTTCGAAATCGCCGCCAAGCGTTCAGGAGGAACTCCTCAGGAGAGGCGTGCCTTGGATCTTCGTGTCTTCGTTTACCGATTGGTTTTCTATTGACTGACAGGG
>WNGO01013984.1_pt1 | contig 10183 bp, 6 predicted proteins | sample 5400511 | NCBI WGS metagenome assembly WNGO01 (sample SAMN13153380, study PRJNA577476) | soil metagenome | isolation source: 20 cm soil or saprolite under Garry oak tree replicate 2 | place: USA:California | collected 2016-06-15
CTCGGTATCGCTGTCACGCTCACGAAGTTGGTCGATCTCGCGAGCGGCACGCTCGGCGACATCGTCACCTACACCATCGCCTACCAGGGCCTCGGCGGCGCGACCGCGACGAACGTCGCGATCAACGACGTCCTGCCTGCCGGCGCGGTGTACGTCCCCGCGAGCATCACGCTGAACGGTGCGCCCCTCACCGATGCCACCGGCGATGACGCCGGCTCGTTCAACGCCGCGGCGCGGCGCGTGACTGTGACGCTGGCGACTGTGACGGGCAGCGACGCCGGCACGGTGACGTTCCGCGCCCGTCTCGACGGTACCGCATCGCCCCTCAACGTCGCGAAGGTGGCGTACACGACGCCCGGTGGTCCCGATTCCGCGACGTCCAACGCGGTCCCGACCACGCTGCTCTTCTCGAGCATCTCAGTCGTCAAGCTGCTCGATCTGCCGGTGGCCCCGGCGGTCGCGCGCGTGGGCGACGCGGTACAGTACCGCATCCGCTACGACAACCCCGCGAGTAGCGTGATCGCGCGGAACGTGATCGTGACCGACACCCTGCCGGCGTTCCTGCAGTACGTGGGCTCTGTTCCTGCGGCCACTGTGTCCGGTTCCGTGCTGACCTGGACGCTCGGTGACATCGCGGCCGGCGCGACCGCGGACATCACGATCCAGTCGCAGGTCGCCGCGACGCTGCCCGACTCGATGACCGTGATCAACCGCGCGGAGCTGGCGCTGGATAACGGTCCCGCGGTGAGCAATTCGGCGCCGCCAGTGCTCCTGTTGCTCGCCGGGACCGGCCAGCTCACGCTCGGCAAAGCCGCCGACGTACTGGAAGCGGGACTCGGCGAGACGGTGCCGTACACGCTGACGCTCCAAAACGTCGGCACGACGCCGCTGAGCGATTTCCGAATCGCCGACCGGTTGCCCGATGGTGGTCGCTACGCGTCAGGCAGCGCACTCGGCGTCGATTCCGCGGTCGCGAACGGCCGCGATGTGACGTTCTACGTCGCGGGGCCGCTTGCGGCGGGCGCTGCGTTCCGCGTGCGCTATCAGGTCGCGATCGTCTCGGCCGGCGGTGACGTGCTGCAGAATACCGCCGTCGCCTCAGCGGAGGCCGGGACAATCCAGACGCCGCCCGCGACGGCGTGGGTGCGCATTCGTCATGCCTGGCCGCTCGAGACTCGCGCCGTCATTGGCAAAGTGTTCGTTGACGCGAACGGGAACGGCCAGCAGGACGCGGCTGAGCAGGGCGCGCAGGGCGTCGACGTATGGACCGACGACGGCGAAATAGCGACGACCGACGCCGATGGCCGGTTCTCATTCCAGAACATGCGTCCGGGCCGTCACGTCTATCGTATCGATCCGGCGACCTTGCCCGCGGGGTTCCGTGTGCCCGACCCCGCGCAGTCACGTGACGGCTCGGGCTGGACGACGCCACGCGTCAACTTCGCGCTCGGGACGGCGGCGGCGAGCACCGCGGCGGCGATTACTACGCCGGCGGCGATTACGACGGCGGCAGTTGCAGCGGCGGCAAATGCGACACCGCCGTTGCCGCCTCTCGCCGCCTCGTCGCCGCCGCCCCAGCTCGCCGCCGCTGCTCCTTGCGGCGACTTCTCAACAGTGCTTCCAGGCTCCCAGACTGACCGCGCAGCGATCGCCTACTTCGAGCGCAGCGAGTCGCGTCCGCACTACATCCTGAACATTGCCGACCTCGGCAAGCGGGTGCAGGACTTCTTGCGCGCGCACCCCGATTGCGGGGTCGAGATCGTCGGCCACACCGACACGAGCGACGTAGTCGGTGGCCCATTCTTCACCAATCAGCGGTTGTCTGAAGAGCGCGCGCGCTGGGTCGCGTATCAGCTGCAGTTCAATGGATTGGCGAATCTGATCGACGGCGTCATAGGTCGCGCGGATCAGGAGCCGTTTGCTGGGTCCGGCGATACGACCATGGCGCGCGAGCGGCGTGTCGAGCTCCGCATCGTGAATCGGCATCCGCGCGTTGCGCGCTTCGCGCACGCGCTGGACGTTGTGGGCCCGCCGCCTGTCGCCGTCGCCCCTCAGGGCCTGACGATCCCCGCGCTACGCGACTCCGCCGCGCGTGCCGATGAGCGGCGGCGCGCGATCGTGGCTGGGCCCGCCGTGACCGTGTTCGCGCCGGCTGACGGCTCCGTCCTGACCACCGACCGCGTCTTCATCGGCGTGCAGGGTGAGCCCGGCGCGACGGTCGTGCTGTTCGATGGCGCCACTCGGCTTGCCGACGGAGAGGTTCGCGGCGACGGTGTCCACGACTTCATCGCGGTGCCGCTCGCGCGCGGGCCGCATCGCTTGCGCGTGCGGATGGTGAACTCGTGGTCGCAGGAGCGGTGGGACAGTCTCGATGTCCACGTCTCGGGGCGGCCGGCGAAGATCCTCTATGAAGGATCGAAGCTCGTACTTGCCGCCGGCGGCCAACGGCTGGATACCGCGTATGTACACGTCTTGGACCAGTGGGGTGTGCCGGTAGTGACGGGCGCGCTCGTGACCGTTTCTGCTGAAGGCGCGGAAGTGATGAATGCGGACGAGGACCGATCGTCCGTCGGCGTGCAAGTGAAGGCCGATTCCACCGGCGTCGTGGCGCTGAAGCTGCGCGGCGGGCGTGACGTGCGGTTGGGCTCGCTCGCCCTGCGCTCCGAAAACGCGAACGCACATCTGCAGCTCGAGATCTTGCCCGAGGCTCGGCCCTTCATGATGACGGCTGCGGGCCAGGTGGGTGTGGGCGCCAGCCCGGATGCGTTCGGCTCCGCCACCGCGCGCGGCCGCCTGGACGCGCGCACCTCGCTGCTTGTGAGCGTCGATTCACGCCAGCTCGATGCCGGCAGCAATCAGTTCGGTCGCTCCGTCGATCCGCTTGGCGACGCGCAGTACCCGATCCTCGGGGACGCGAGCGTCACGCGCACCCGTAGCGCTTCGCGCTACGCAGTGGCGGCTCGCGTCGAGCGGGGACTCGACTGGATGGCTTTCGGTGATCTCACGACCGGCGAGTTCGCGAGTGGGCTTGCGCTTTCGGGCTACGATCGCGCGCTCGCCGGCGTCGCCGGTCGCGTGACCACAGGCGCGGTCGTGTGGCAGGGCTTCGGCAGCACGAGCAGCGAGCGCCTGGCGCAGCAGCAGATCAGAGGCGCCGGAATGTCCGGGCCCTACGACATCGGCCTCGGCATCGTGGCGGGCACCGAGAAGATTGTGCTCGAGACGCGCGCGTTCGACAATCCGCAGCAGGCCCTGGCGCGCCAGACACTCACGCGCTACCTCGATTACGACATCGACTACGAGCACGGCCTGCTGCTGTTCAAGCATCCCGTGCCCGCGACCGATCCGTCGGGCAACCCCGTCTTCATCATGCTGACCTACGGGACGGACAACGGCGGCGCCGAGTCGACGGTGTGGGGCCTGCGTGCCACTGCCGACGCGCGCGCGCTCGTGGGTCACGAAGCGCTCGACTCGCTGCGTATCGGCTCGACCTTCATCCGCGACGGCCGCCCCGGCGCCGAGCGCGACCTGGCCGGCATCGATTTCGGCGCGCAGCGCCTGGGACGGCTGACGTTCCACGGCGAGCTGGCGCACTCGCAGACGCCCGATTCGGCTGGGTTCGCGACCACGATCGGCGGCTCGGTGCTGCTGGCGAAAGGACTGACGGTCTCGGGCGACTGGCTGCGCACGGATCGCGAGTTCAAGAACCCGGCGAACATCGCGCTCACCGGCGGCACCGAAGATCTACGCCTCGGCGCCCGCTTCCTCGTGGGTGGCAGCGAGATCCGCGTCGAGCACTCGGCACAATCGTTCGATCTCCAGAACGTGAGCCGCATGAAGTCGGGTGCGTTCGTCGCGCAACGCTTCGGCGCACTGCGCGCCGAGGCGGGCATCTCCGCGAGCCGGCTGAACACCGGCACGACCGACGATGCCACGCAGGCGAGCGAGTTCCGGCTCATCTGGGCGCCGCTATCCGCGCTCACCTTCAGCGCCGAGGCACGCCGTCACTTGGGTCAAGAGATCAGCGCGGTGCAGCCCGACTACATCGGTGCCGGGGTCGCGCTCAAAGTGAATCCGCACACCACGTTTGAGCTGACCCACCGCCAGGTCGAGCTGCCCGGCGGTTTAGGCTACGGCGTCACGAGCCTGGGCGGCCGCTCGGATGTCGGGGTGGGGACGCAGGCCTGGGGCTCGTATCAACTTGCCGGCGCCAATGGCGGGCACGTGGCGGCTGTCGTGGGCTTGAACAACCGGTTGCGTGTCGGCACGGCGTGGACGCTCAACACGCTCTTCGAGCGTCGCTTCGGCTTGAACAACGCGCCCACAGCCGACCCGATCCGTGCGCTGCCGTTCCTGCAGTCGGAAGAGAATTACTGGTCGGCCGGCTTCGGTGCGGAGTATCTGCCGGAGCAGTCGCCGTATCGATTCAGCCTCCGCAGCGAGTGGCGCGATGGTGAAGAGCGCACCAGCAAGCTCTTGTCCATGGCGGGCGCGGCCGACCTCACGAAGTCGTTCGCGGTGCTGACGCGCCAGGAGTTCCAAGCCTCCGACGACCGCCAGTCCACCGGCTGGGTCAGTCACCAGCGCATCGCGTCGCTGAACGGGCTGGCGTTCCGGCCCGTGGGCAACGACGCGCTGAATCTGCTTGCCAAAGTCGAACTGATCGACGAGCGCAATCCACTGGGTGGTGGAGTGCTTACCGCGCAGACCGGCCACGAGGCCCGCCGGATCCTGACCGCGGAAGCGATCTGGTCGCCGACGTCGCGGCTTGAGTTGGGCGCGCGCTACGCGTTCCGCACCGCCGACGCGACTGTCACGCACTCGGACAGCGTTGTTCAGCCGCTCTCGTCCTCAGCTGACTACGTCGGCTCGAGGCTCGATATCGGTATAACGCCGTGGGCGCGCATCCGCGGCGACGGGCGGCTGTTGCACGAGCGCACGAGCGGCACGATCCGCTGGGATGCGGCGCCGCAGCTCGTATTGCTGCCGGTGCGCGGGATGGAGATCGCCAGCGGCTACCGCATCGGCGATCTCCACGATCCCGATTTCGCGGTGCGCGGCGGGTCGGGATGGTTCATGACGATCGGCGCGACGATCACCGAACAGTCGGTATCGAGCATCGCGAGCTTCTGGCATTCACGGGGGAACCAATGACGTTGCAATGTCCGCACTGCGGTGCAGCGGCGACGCACGAGCGCCGGGATGTGCTCGGGCTGTTTGTTATCTGCCCGACGTGCGAGCGCCACTTCCCCTGGAGCGAGGCGAAGTCGCCTTCACCGACCCACCCAGCGCCGAATCTTTTCGAGGGCGACGCGTAGGCTCAGCGGCTTCACCAGAGCCGTCCAGCGCCGGCAGGTCGACGTCGAGGAGCAGCAAGGGCGCGGGGCTGCCACGCGTGTCCATGGCCTTGAGCAGCTCGAGCGCCTCCCGGCCGTTGCGAAAGTGCAGGAAGCGGTAGCCGCGCGCTTCGAGTCCGAACGTCAGCAGCTCGCCGAGCGCGGGATCGTCCTCGACGACGATGACCTCAGGCACGTCTGTGGCGGCGAGATCAGGCGGCGGCGAAGGGGCGACGGTCTGCTTCGTGAACAGAGCCGCCGCCAACCGGCGAACGAACGCGCGCGCCTGGTTGCCCCGGTCACCCGCACCATTCGCCGGTGTCTCGAGCCACTGCTTCGCCGCTTCTTCCAACTCGGCGGCGACGGCAGACGCCTGAGGGAAGCCGAAGGAACCGGCCGAGCCGCGCAGTCGATGGGCGTCGCGGCGCAATTCTTCGATTGCAGCCGTGTCGTCGCCCGTGGCAACGAGCTGCTCGGCCACCTGGGCGATCGCTCCCAGCTGATCGCGGGCCCCTCGCAGGTATTCGTCTCGGGCACCGGGGGGGAGCCCGAAGTCGTCGAAGGACGCCTGGCTCACGGGCTCCAAGATATAGCTAGCTTGTTTTTCGACCTAATGACCGAGCATGCCGTAGGGCTATGCGCGACCTGCAGATGGGTGCGAATTGCGACTAACCGGCGGGGATCCGTGTTCTACCGCTGCCTGCGCGCCGACACGGATCCCCGCTTCGTTCGCTATCCGCCGCTACCGGTGCTGAGCTGCCCCGGCTACGAGCGGATTGACGGGAGCGAGGGTGCGAGTGCTGAGCCCGAGCGCGATCACGATGAGCGCTAGCGCGTCGCAGACTTCAGCGATGAGGTGCGCGAACAGGATTTGCGTCAGACTCCACCATCGGGGGGGCCCGTAGGACGCGCAGGCCCTCCCCCACCCGCACCTCAAGCGAATTCCATGCCGGGTGTTTCCCCAGGTTGGTTTCAGGCAATTTTGTGCTCAAGTGTGACCGGTCTCACTTGCAGATCGCCCATCAGTCATTCACTTTGGTGCCCGCGCGCTCCATCCCCTTGGCCGAAAGGGTTTTGTGATTCAGCAGTTCGTCTTGAAGAATTTCGAGCGCATTCTGGTCGTGCTCCTCGTCGCATCGCTGCTGGTCATCAACTCCTTGATCGACGAGAAGGTCGCATTTCTCAGCTTCTATTATCTGCCGATCATTCTCGCCGGCTTCTACGGTGGCCGACGGTTTTCCGTCGTCTCCGGCGTGTTCATCGCCGCGCTCGTGTTTTTCTTCCAAGCCGTCGAGGGCTGGGGGATGGAAGAGGGGCTCACGCAGGCCGCGATGCTCACACTCGTGCCGTGGGCCGGTTTTCTGATCGTGACTGGATACGTGGTGGGGAGTCTCGCCGAGCAGCGGGCGGCGCGACTCACGGACTTGAAAAACGCCTATCTCGCGACGCTGGAAGTCCTCACCTATCACATCGAATCCGCTGAAAACAATCAGGAAGGTCATTCGACTCGCGTCGCCGAGCTGGCGGCCGCGATCGGCGCGGAATTGAAGCTCTCCGACGCCGAGCTCGAGAACTTGCGCATCGCCGCGTTGCTCCACGAAGTCGGCACCGCCGACCAGCGTCTGTTGAAGCTCTTGTCGCGCTCCGTCACGGACGAAACCGTCATGGTCGCCCGGGCGCTGCGGGGAGCGGCCGAGATCATTGCCGAGTACTCCCATTACTATGAGATCGTCGGCGACGACTGGGACATCGAGTCGCTGCCGATGCCCGCGACGGTGAAGGTCCTGGCGGTGGCCGACGCGTTCGAGACCCTGCAAATGGCGACGCCGGTGCGGCCGGCGTTCACACGCTGGAGCGCGCTGGAAGAGCTGGAAAAGGGGGCCGGCAAGACGTTCGCGCGCGAGGCAGTGCGCGCGCTGCGTGTGATCGCGGGACGGCCCGAAGCGCTGCGCGCGAGCTAGTCGGTGGACGGCGGCGGCGCGTTGCGCCCGCTCGCGACCCCACCTGCAACTCCAACACCCAACGCCACAGCAGTTCCGACCGTCACAATCGGGAGCAGGGCAACGACCGGCCACGCCACAACCGCGGCGGCTGCTCCGGCTAGCAGCGGCATCGCAGGTTTCTTCACGGCGTCGACGTAGCGCAGCCGGCGCCGCACAAAGTCGCGCGAGGCGACGAAGCCGCCGACGAGGGCGGCGGCTGTTACGATCAATCCAATCATGGTGATCTCCTGTAGGTACGGCGCTCTACGCAACTTGCGTGAGCGGCGTTTCAGGCGCAATTGTGAGCCCGATGGCCAAGGGTCCTCAGTATCGCGACTCAGCCGACGCGATCAACCTCATGCGTGTGATGGCGTGGTTTGTGCCGGCCTGTTTCACGATGCTCGGCTTCCTGTGGTACTTCTTGCTGAACAAGGGCTGGATCCCCGTGGCGCTCTTCGTCATGCTGGTCGTGCTCGATCTTCCCCTGAGCATCGCGGGGGCCATTGCGATCCATCGAACGGTGGGTCGCTCGGCTGTCCTCATGGTCGAGACCATCTATGCGGTCGGCGATATCCCACCACCGCCCACGTATCCGCGCCAGGATGTGCTGATCGCGCAGGGGAAGTATTCGGAGGCGGCGGACTGGTTTCGCGATCACCTTCGCGTCGAGCCGGGAGATCATGAGGCGCGGCTCCGTCTCGCGCACCTGTTGGAAATGCATCTCGCGGGATTTGAGGAAGCCGAGCGACTCTACCTCGAGATCCGTAACGCGAAGCCCGCTGCAAACGCGCGGGAGCTGATGCGCGCCGCGAATGGACTGATCGATGTGTATCGGAAATTGGGACGCAGCGGCCGGCTGATGGTGGAGCTGGCCCGCTTTGTCGACCGCTATCAGGGCTCGGCGTTGGCCGAAGGTGCCGCGCGGGAGCTGAGAGAACTGAAAGCAGCGGAGCTTACCAGCGAATCGCCGCGCTTCCCCACGTGAAACCGGAGCCGAACGCCGTGAGCACGAGGACGTCACCTGTTTTCAGACGTCCCTCGGCCAGCGCCTCGTCGAGCGCGATTGGAATCGAGGCGGCGGTCGTGTTGCCGTACTTCTGAATGTTGCTGTAGACCTGGTCGTCCCGCAGGCCGGTGGCTTTCTGGACCATCTCGATGATGCGCAGGTTGGCTTGATGCGGGACCAGCAGCTTCACGTCGGCGGGAGTGAGGCGGTTGGCTTTGAGCGCGATGGCAACCGATTCGGGCATCTTGATCGAAGCGAACTTGAAGACGTCTCGGCCCTCCATTACCGCCCGGTGCAGACCCTGCTCGAGCATCTCGACGCTCACGTAGGGGTCGTGCGCCAGGCCCGGCCCATCCACCCAGAGCTTCTCGGCGTATCGCCCGTCCGCGAAGATGTGCGTCGACAGCACGCCGCGGCCATCGTCGGCGATGGGACCGAGCACGGCCGCGCCCGCGCCGTCGCCGAACAGCACCGCGGTATCGCGCCCGCGCGTCGTCTTGTCGAGACCGCGCGAGTGCACCTCGGCGCCAACCAGGAGAATGTGCTTGTACTGGCCCGTGCGAATCCACGCGTCGGCAATCGACAGTCCATAGAGGAATCCGCTGCATTGATTGCGCACGTCGACGGCGGGAATGTCGGTGAGGCCGAGCTCGCGCTGCAGGAAGACGCCGTTGCCGGGCTCGAAGTGGTCGGGTGTGCAGGTGCAGTAGATGATGCAGTCGATGTCGGTCGCGGCGAGCCCCGCCTTGTCGAGCGCTTTCTTCGACGCTTCGCGCGCGAGCGAGACGCCGGTGTCACCCGTGTCCACCCAGTAGCGCGTCTTGATGCCGCTGCGCTGCACGATCCACTCGTCGGACGTGTCCATAATCTTCGCGAGGTCGTCATTGGTGACGACACGCGACGGGACATGAAAACCGGTGGACAGGAATGCGGTGCGGGGCATCAGTGCTCTGGGTTGCGAGTGACAACGAAGGTACCCAAGATTAGCGCATGGACCTCACGGTGACTAGGCAACAGTACGACGCGGTGCGCAACGCCAAGCACTTGCCCGATGTCCTCAAAAGTGTGCTCGACAAGGCGAGCAAGAACGCGAGTGGGCACGTGCTGCATCTCACGTATGAAGAAGCGACCGCGCTGAACGAGCTCGCCGCCTGGAACGTGCACACCGATACGGACGGCAACGTGACGCCGGAATCCCAACTCTTCGACGATCTGGTACGCGCCATCCTCACCCACCCGGAGTACTGAATGCGCTTTGCCTGTCTGCTCCTGTTAATCGCCGCTCCGCTCGCTGCCCAGAAACGTGCCATCACCTTCGAAGACTACATCGCGCTGAAGAGCGTGAGCGATCCGCAGCTGTCGCCCGACGGCAAGTGGGTCGCCTACACCGTCTCGATTCCGTCGCTCCAGGACAACCGCAACGTCTCGCGCATCTGGGTCGTCGAAGTGGCGACGGGTAAATCACGGGCACTCACCGGCGGACCCGGCTCGGACCGTCAGCCGCGCTGGTCGCCCGACGGCAAAACGCTTGCGTTCATCTCGACACGCGAAGCGGGGGCGCAGATCTGGCTCCTGCCGATCGCGGGCGGCGATGCGCGCAAAGTCTCGAGTCTGGCCGAGGGCGCGTCCGATCCGATCTGGCTGCCTGACGGCTCGGGGCTGCTGGTCACGAGCGACATCAAGTGGCCGGTGAATCAGGAGATCGATCAGCGCAACGGCCAGTATCCCACGGAGGCGAAGATCTGGACCGGCCTCATGTGGCGGCACTGGGATGATTTCCGGGCGGGGAAGCGGCAGCATGTCTTTCGTGTCGATGTCGCGAGCGGCAACGCCACAGATCTAACCCCCGCCGACTTCGA
>WNGO01004329.1_pt1 | contig 10181 bp, 13 predicted proteins | sample 5400511 | NCBI WGS metagenome assembly WNGO01 (sample SAMN13153380, study PRJNA577476) | soil metagenome | isolation source: 20 cm soil or saprolite under Garry oak tree replicate 2 | place: USA:California | collected 2016-06-15
CATGAGTCTCGTGTCCAGTCCGCTGAGCGACGGATCGAGGAGCTTCCCCTTCCACACCGAATAGCGCATGAACGGGTCGTTCGCCTGCGTCATCGGCTGCGGAACCCCGGCGATCAGCCCGGCGAAGTACGCCACGCTGTCGGGATAGAGCTCGAGCTTGATCGCCACCTGGGGCCGGAGCGTCGGCAGCTTCACGAACCCGACCCAGGGAACGGTGAGCGGGTTGTCGCCGGGCCTGGCGTCCTGCCCCATCACGACCGGGCCGTGGTAGATCGTGGCTCCCCCATCGGTGACCGTGACCACGGGCGCCCAACCGAAGCCGAACTGGAAGATCCGCACGCCGCCGAAGCTCACGGGATGATTGATCGTGACGGTGTCCGCCCGCGCGAGCGAGCCGTCGGGGTTCACAAGGTCGACCTTCGACGTGAAGTCCATCGGGACACCGCTCTGCCGGAACGCGTCGGAGTAATCCAGCAGCTTGATCCCGATCCCCGTGTGGGCTCCCGACGAGAACCGTCCCGTTCGAAGGTCGCCGTCGTAGTTGAACGCCGCGTCGGTCCACGTCTGTCCCTCGACGATCGTCGCGTGCCCGACGTAGCCGGTCCCCTTCCCGACGATCACGGCGACCAGCAGTGCCAGGAACGCCCAGTGGAACACGAGGCTGCCCACCTCCCGGAGCGCGCCCTTCTCCGCCGCGACGGAGCGTCCGTCCTCCGCGAGGGCAACGCGGTAGCCGTGATGCCGGAGCACCGTGCGCGCCGTCGCGGCCGCCGCCGCCGGCTCGGCGGCAACGCGCAATTCCCGGTACTGCGGGAACGCGTCGATCTCCCTCGCCTGGAGGGGACGCTGGCGGATCGTGCGGATCATCGCGCGCGATCGCGGGAGGAGACAGGCGATCAGGGACACGAACAGCAACGTGAGGATGAGCACGAACCACCAGGATCCGTAGACGTCGAAGAACCCCGCCCGGAGGAACAACGTGCCGAAGAACGGATGCGCCAGCCGGTACGACGCGACCCGTTCCGGGCTGTTCGGGATCTGCGGGAGCAGCGAGCCCACGGCGGCGGCCGCGGCGAGCAGGAAGAGCAGCACGAGGGCCGTGCGCATCGACCGAAGGGTCCGCCACACGAGCGCGAAGGACTGCCGAAGCGTGACGCGGGGAGGCGCGGGAGGACTCATGTGGCCGACAGGATGCTACTGCGAGCGGGGACGTCAGAGGCCGGGCGCGAACCGCTGGAGCGGCGCGATCAGGTACCTCGTGAAGGTTCCGGTGATGAGCATGATGCCCATCCCGACGAGCAGCGACCCCGAGACCACGGTGATCGCCCGGTAGTTCCGGCGGAACCACCGAAGCGTGCCGGAGAGCCACTGGACCCCGAGGCCGATCAGGAGGAACGGGACGCCGAGCCCGAGCGAGTACACGACGAGCAGCAGGACCCCGCGCGCCGTGCTCTGGGTGCTCGCGATGAAGAAGATCCCGCTGAGCACCGGCCCGATGCAGGGCGTCCATCCCGCCGCGAAGGCCATGCCCAGCGGGAACGCCCCGGCGACGCCGGGACGCACCTTGTGCAGGAAGGGCCGCCGCTCGGCGTACAGCGCGATCGAGCCGCGCCCGAACGCGTACCCGATCATCAACAGGCCCAGGGTGATGACGACGAGGCCCGCGATCGTCTGCCCGGTGGAGCCCTTGAAGAACCGGACGGTCGAGGCGAACGCGCCCAGCAGCGCGAACACCAGGGTGAATCCGCCGATGAACAGAACGATCGGGAGGATCCGTCTCGGCCGAGGTTGGTCGGCGTCGCCGGCCATCCCCCCGTCGACGGCCGAGGCGCCGGTCACGAACGACAGGTAGCCGGGGACCAGCGGGAACACGCACGGGCTCGCGCACGAGACGATGCCCGCGACGCACGCGAGCGCAGGGGCCCACCAACGGGCCAGCGCGGATGTGGTGTCGGCGAGCATCGCGACGTGCGGCTCAGTGTAGGTGCCGTACCACGGGTGCCCGAGAGGGGTTGCTATGATGCCGCCGCCGCGACCAGGAGGGATGGAAGGCACGAGCGCATGAGTCAGATCGACGTCGCGACGAAGTCACCGATCCGGCAGCGCACGCAAGGCCTCAGATCCCGGGTCGAGGTGTTCGTCCGGAATTTCGAGTGGACGTGGACGAACGCCGTGCTGTTCTCGATGGCCCTGCTCTTCTTCCTGCTGATCTCGGCGGTGGTGATGCCGTCGTTCTGGATGTACTACGCGGAACAGAAGATCGGCTGGGCCGGCCCGACCGACCTCCAAGCGTTCCTCGAGAAACCCTTCGGGACGAGCATCACGAACCCGCTCAGTCTCGAGGGCTACAAGCAGGTCCGCGACGCGATCGCGATGGGTCTCACCACCGGCCCCATCGTCACCGTGCTCGTCGCATCGGCCGCGATGCAGAACTGGCGCCGCAAGCTCCGTGGCGGTGCCGGAGACTCCCGACCCACCGGTGGGTACCGGTAGGAGCGCGCATGCCGTTCACGAAGACCGAGGTCGACATCCACGACGACTACGTCGTCGAGTCCGTCGACCCCGCCTGGCTCGCGCAGGGCGTGAAGTCGCCGAAGCACCTGATGCTCGACCCCGACAACTGCATCCTCTGTCGCGCGTGCGAGGACGTGTGCCCGTGGAACTGCATCTGGATGATGTCGACCGATATCGTCCAGGACGCCGACGAAGACGCCGTGGAGGCCGAGGTCGGCGTGGCGAACGCGGTCTTCGTCGTGGACGACAACGCCTGTACGCGCTGCTCGGTGTGTGTGGACCGGTGCCCCACGGACACGCTGTACTATGCGCGACTGCCGGAATCGTCCGGGGGGCGTCGCACGATGGCCGAGGTCCCTGCCTCGCAGGCGGCCTCGGAATGACCGGCGTGGGGATGACGCGGGGAAGGTAGAAGGAGAAGCGTGGCGAAGATCAAGCTGCCGGATCTCCGCGAGTCCGAGGTTTGGAAGTCGATGTTCCGCCCGGGCTCGATCTACCGGAAGGGCTACAAAGACACATCGCGTGACCGCGCGCTCGCAACGATGAACAACGTGCTCTGGCACCTTCACCCGACGAAGGTGAAGCGCCACGGTCTCAAGTTGACGTACACGTTCTGTCTGGGCGGGATCTCCTTCTTCCTGTTCGTGCTGCTGACGCTGACCGGGATCTTCCTGATGTTCTTCTACCGCCCGATGGCCGACATCGGCGGTGCGGTCGCGTACCAGGACATGCAATCCATCCGCACGTCGGTGTTCTTCGGCGACCTCGTCCGGAACCTGCACCGGTGGGGGGCCCACCTCATGGTGCTGTCGGTGACGCTGCACATGGCGCGGGTCTTCTACACCGGCGCGTACAAGCCGCCGCGGGAGTTCAACTGGGTCGTCGGCGTCGTGCTCCTGTTCCTGACGCTCGGCCTGTCGTTCACCGGCTACCTGCTCCCGTGGGACCAGCTGGCGATCTGGGCGATCACGGTCGGCACCTCGCTCGCCGGCTACTCGCCGTTCATCGCGAAGCAGGCCAACTTCCTGCTCCTCGGCGGGGCCATCGTGAGCCCCAACACGTTGCTCCGCTGGTACGTGCTCCATGTCCTCGCACTGCCGTTCGTGCTGGTCCTGTTCCTCGCGGTCCACTTCTGGCGGATCCGCAAGGACGGCGGGATCTCGGGGCCGCTCTAGGGAGGAGACGCGATGGCCTGGGAGGACGTCCCGAAGGACATGGGGGTGTACCAGCAGACGCTGGACGCCCAGGTCGCCGCGGGCACCGACCGCCGGGTCGCCGAAGGACGAGCCCGATCGAAGGCCATCCGCGCGTACCACGACGCCAATCCCGACGCGGCCGAAGCGCATCCGGCGCGGCCCGCCGCCATGGCGGCGGCGGGTGGCGACGGAGCGGACGTCGAAGCAGCGGCGCCTGCGGCGGTTCCCGCCGCCGCGGCAGCCCCGGCTGCCGCGACGGCTCCAGCTGCGGGGGCCGCGACGGCCACCGCCGTCGCGGCCGCACCCGCCACCGTGCCGCGGCGCGATGCGCCGCTGCCCACCGGCGGGATCCCGACCCCCAAGAAGGGCGCCCCCGAGAAGCACCGACTGCTCGCGCTCGTGCCGCCCGAGGGGATCCAGCGGGTCGAGCGTCAGCAGGGCGACCGCGTCAACGTGTGGCCGCACCTGTTGCTCGAGGAGTTCATCGCGATGCTCATCCTCTTCGCGGGGCTCCTCGTCTTCTCGACGTTCCTGAACGCGCCGCTCCGGGAAGTGGCGAACCCCAACCTCACGCCGAACCCCTCCAAGGCGCCCTGGTACTTCCTCGGTCTGCAGGAGCTGCTGCGCTACTTCCATCCGATGGTCGCCGGCATCTCGATCCCGACGTTCATCCTCGTCGGGCTGGCAGCCGTTCCCTACGTCGACCGCAACCCGAGCATCCTGCCGGGCGACCGGAAGATCGCGATCACCCTGTTCACGGTGATGTTCATGTTCGGCGCGGTCCTGACGATCATCGGCTCGTTCTTCCGAGGTGAGGGCTACAACTGGATCTGGCCGTGGGCGCAGGGGGTGTTCTTCGAGCTGTGACCGCGCTCGGGCTCTCCACGTCCACCGTCGCCGTCATCCTCGTGCTGGTCGGCATCATCCTGTTCGCCCTGTTCTTCAGCCTGTCGCTGCTCCGCGCGAACCGGCAGGCGGGCCGGCAGGCGGAGCCGACGGAGAAGCCCGTGCAGGTCGTGTCGCGCCGCGAGTTCCAGCGCCGCGCGCTGATCTCCTCCGTGTTGCTGTTCTCCGCGGAGTTCGGGCTCGGGACGGTGGCCTTCCTGTGGCCGAACCTGCGCGGTGGGTTCGGCTCGAAGATCCCTGCGGGCTCGGTCAACGACATCAAGTCCTTCATCGAGGGCAACAAGCAGCCGTACTACGTCGGTCAGGGCCGCTTCTACGTCGTCGAGTGGAACGGCACCCCGGGAACCGGTCAGGCGAACTATCCGTCGCTCCAGGTAACCGCGCAGGGGATCATGCCGCTCTACCAGCGGTGCGTGCACCTCGGGTGCCGCGTGCCGTTCTGCCAGCAGTCCCAATGGTTCGAATGCCCGTGTCACGGGTCGAAGTACAACGACGCCGGTGAATACCAGCTGGGCCCCGCGCCACGCGGGATGGACCGCTTCGCGCTCACGATCGAGGGCGATCAGGTGATCGTCGACACGTCCGGGGTCATCCTCGGGCCGCCGCGCGGAACGAACACGATCAACGAGCCCGCGCAAGGCCCCTTCTGCGTCGCGCCGGGCTGAGGGCGGAGACGATGCTGGCCGAGACGAATACCGCCGGGATCATCCTGGTGGCGCTCGGCGCGCTCGCGTTCGCGCTGTCGATCGTCGCGTTCGTCCTTCGGAACCGAGCCCGCGGGAAGAAGGCCGAGGTTCCGAACGCGCTCCGTCCCGGCCCAGCGGACGCCGCGCTCGAGACGCCGCTGCTCAACCGGCTCCAGGGCTGGGGCGTGGTGCTCATGACGTTCTTCGTGATCTGGTTCCCGTTGCAGTGGCTCTTCGAGCCGTCCCGGAACCTGAGCCAGGAGAACGAGCTCCGGGTGCTCGCCGAGCAACGCGGAGCCCAGGCGGTGCTGCCGTACTCGGCGGACAACCAGCTCGGGGTCGGCTGCACCCGCTGCCACGGCAACGAGCTGAAGGGCGGCGTGATCCCGTACACCGATCCGACGACCGGCGCGCCCGGCTACGGGTATCCGCCGAACCTGACCACGATCTGCGCCGGCATCCTCGACCCCGCCGGAGCCCACCCGACGATCGTCAGCGTCGAGGACATCTACCAAGTGATCCAGGAGGGGCGAGGCGACATGCCGTCGTGGAGCATCCGGTTCGCGGGCGCCCTCGACGACCAGCAGATCAACGACATCGTCACGTACCTGATCAGCATCAGCTCCCAGGTGGTGTCCAACGACATCAACATCTGCACGAACACCGATGCCCAGGCCAAGGCCCTGGCGCTCGCCGAGAAGAACCAGGTCGTCACGGAGAAACCCTGATGCTGGCCGACACCTGTCTCGGGTTCAACGTCGCGTGCGGGACCTTGTTCAAGGGCGGCGGGGTCGTGCTCGCCGGCTTCATCCTGTTCATCGGCAGCGTCTACGTCCTGCTCGCCGCCGTGTTCGGACGGTGGATGGGATACCTGGTCCTGATGATCGCCTTCTCGGGCTGGATGATCATCCAATCGTCGATCTGGATGTTCGGGTTCTGGTCGCAGGGCCCGGACACCAAGACCAACCTCGGTCCCCGGGGCTCCGAGCCGGCCTGGCAGGTGATCGACGCGGGCCTCAGCCCGTTGGGCCCCTATCCGGAGTTCTCCCAGTACCCGAACCCGCCAACGTGGAACCCACCGGACCCGGTCGCGCAGGCGGCCGACATCCAATCGGTCCAGGGCGCGGCGACCACCTTCCTCGCCAACCAGGCGAACGCGACGTTGGGCCGGAGCCCGGACGCGCTGGATGCGATCCAGACGACGCAGTTCGCGGTCGATTCCCTCAGGTTCGCGAAGGCTGCGAACGGCACCCCGATCGCGGTCGCGCAAGCGCACTTCATCGGCGGTGGCCCCGCGACGGTCCTGTCGATGAGCTACAACAGCGGCAGCGTCCCGCGGTACTCGCTGATGTTCCTCGTCGCCTCGATCCTGCTGTTCGTGATCCATCTCCCGCTGCTCGATCGAGCCGAGCGTTCCCGGAAAGCGTTCCTCACCGGGGGGAGCGCTCCTCCCTGGTACGGGCCGGCATAGGAGGAGGGAAAGACCATGCTGGGGATCGAGACGCCCCTCCTGGATCAGGGAGCCATCCAGTTCATGATCCTGGTGGTCATGCTGGTGATCGTCGCGGTCGTGATCTGGATCACGATCCCGCGATAGCGCCGCCCTGCTTGCCGGCCGGCCCCTTGAGCTCGCGGACCGCATCCCGCTGCTCGTAGTACGACAGGATCTGCAGTTCGATCGCCAGATCCACCTTCCGGATCGTGACCCCTTCGGGGACCGTGAGCATCGCCGGCGCGAAGTTCAAGATCGAACGGATCCCGGCCTGCACCATCCGATCCGCCACGTCCTGCGCGTCCGTCGCCGGGGTCGCGATCACGCCGATCGCGACCTGCTCCGCGCGAACGAGCTTGGGCAGATCGTCGAGATGCCGCACCTGCATCCCGTCGAGGCGGCTGCCGACCTTCGCGGGATCCACGTCGATCAGCGCCGCCACACGGAACCCGCGCTCGGCGAACCCCTTGTACCGGGCGAGCGCCTGACCGAGGTTGCCGACGCCCGCGATCAGGATGGACCAGTGCTGGGTCAGCCCCAGGGCCTGCCGGATCTCGTGGATCAGATGAGCCACGTCATAGCCGATGCCACGGGTGCCGTAGGAGCCCAGGTGAGAAAGGTCCTTGCGGACGTTGGCGCTCGAGACCCCGGCGGCGTCGGCGAGGACGTCCGACGACACCGTCGCCTCACCCTGGTCGGCCAGCTCCACGAGCACCCGCAGGTAGAGCGGGAGCCGGGACACGGTGGCGTCGGGGACGGGCCGCGTGGTCACCGGGGAGCGCCTCGCTCGGCCATGCGCCTAGCGTATCTGGACGAGTCCTTCCAACTCACGCTCGTCGACGGCGATCTCGAAGCGCTCCTCGCCGTCCACCGTGACGACGGGGATCCGGATCCCGTAGTCGCGCATCAGATCGTCGTCCGTGTCGATGTCCACTTCGTCGTACGCGAACGGTTCGCGCGCGCGAACCGACAGGATCGCGCGCCGGGCCTCGTCGCACAGGTGACAACCGCGACGCGTGTAGAGGACGACGCTTCGCATCGGCTGGGAGGATACGGTCCGTGCGCGACGGCGACCGCGAGGATCGGGACCTCCATCGGCGACTCGCTTCGGGCGACCGTGGCGCGTTCGATGAGCTCTATCGACGATACGCCGGCTCCGCCTACGGGCTCGCCTACCGCGTGACGGGACAGCAGATCCTGGCTCAAGACGTCGTCCACGATGCCTTCATGGCGCTCTGGCGAGCGCCCGAGGCGTACGACCCGGCACGGGGACCCTTCCGAACCTTCTTCCTCGCGCTCGTGCACCACCGGGCGGTCGACCTCGTCCGGCGGGAGTCCCGGCTGCGAGCGAGGTCCGAGCGCGCGGCGAACCTCGAACCCCTGGTCGGCGAAGACCCTGCGGAAGCCATCGCCGAGGAGTCGTTCCTCGGTGTGCGCCGGAAAGAGGTCCGAGAGGCCCTCGTCGACCTCCCTCCCGAACAGCGGCAGGTGCTCGAGATGGCCTACTTCGATGGGAAGACCCAGGTGCAGATCGCGGAGGAGCTGGAGATCCCGCTCGGGACCGTCAAGACGAGAACGTTCGCGGCGATGCGGAAGCTTCGCGCGGCATTGGAGGATGCAGGGTGATCGACCGCCACGGTGAAGCCCAGGAGCTCCTGGCCGGATACGCGCTCCAGAGCCTTTCGGGCGAGGATGCCGCCGAGGCCGACCGGCTGCTTGCCGAGCATGTTCCCGGTTGTTCGGAGTGCCGTCGGACGCTCGACGCCTTCCAGGCAGTCGCCGGCGAGCTCGCCTTGGATGCCGAACCGATCCCGCCTCCGGACCCGCTCCTCCCCAGGATCCACCGGGAGATGGAGCCGCGGGGCCGCTCGGGCGGACGATGGACCTCCGGGCGACTCGTCGCGGCGGCTGCGGGGGTCGTGCTGCTGGTCGGCGCCGGCGGGCTGGCCATCACGCAACTCGGGGATCGGAAGACGGCGCAGGTCCCGGCGGCCGACGTGCAGGAGCTCGTCGATTTCGCCATCCACCACAAGACCCAGGCGCAGACCCTCGGCGGGAACGCGCAAGAGATCTCCGCGCGCGGCGTCCAGGAGCTCTACGTCTACGGCAGGGGCGTTCCGGCTCCGGGGCCCGGGTTCGTCTACCGCCTCTGGGCCGTGTCGGCGAAGGATGCCACGCACCTCCGTGACTTCCTCCCGTACCCGGACGGGACGGTGCTGGTCCGCGTGGCGGTCGACCCGTCGACCTTCGATCACCTCTTGGTCACCATGGAGCCTGCCGGTTCGGAGCCGTTGGTGCCGGGCGAGCCGGCGTGGCCGGAAACCGGCTAGCGCTACGAGCTCAGAGCGCCGACGCGGCTCGCAAGGCGATCGCGAGGCCGGCGATCACGATCGCGACCGCTGAGAGGGCGACGCGTTCGGACGCCCTGCGGACGATCGCGTCGCGCGCCCGGAGCGCGCCGATCCCGACCCCGAGCAGCGCGCAGGCCAGCCCCGCGCTGAACGCCGCCACGAGCGCCAGCCCGTAGACCACCCGGTGGGCCTGGATCGCGGCCAGCATCGCCAGCAGGGCGCTCGGCGCCGGGAGGATGCCGCCGGCGAAGGCGAGCGTGAGGATCCCTCTTCGCGACAATCGACCGTCGGGCCGCAGGACGAGGACTCGATCGTGGTGCGCATGAGCATGGTCATGTCCGTGAGCATGGCGGCGGCGGTGGCGCCGATCGCTCGATCGCGTCCACAGGAGGTACCCGCCGAGCGCCACCGCCGCGACGCCCGAGAGGGTGCCCAGCCACGGGTAGAGCACCTCGGGACGGAAGGTCTGCTGGAGCCCGATCACGGCGAGGCCGAGCGCGATCACCGCCGCCGAATGCATCGATGCGACGGCCGTCGCGACCGCGAGCGCCTGGCGAGGTCGCGCGCCGGAACCCACCATCGCGCCGGCCATCAGCGTCTTGCCGTGGCCGGGGAGCAGGGCATGCCAGGCGCCGAACCCGAACGCGAGCACGAGCCCGAGCAGCACGAGCGGGAGCCCGCGGCGACCGAGGACGCCGGCGAAGCCGGCGTCCTCGGTCGCCGGACGTGCGACCGCGTCCACGGAAGCGCCGGGCCCGCTCCCGGCGCTCGCGGCCGCTGTCGCGGACGACGAGAACGTGGCGCTCATCGACGTCACGTCGAGGGGGCTGGAGAGCATGTCCTGGGGGTACGCCCGCAGGTCGTCGCTGGGGCTCGTCGCCGGCACGTTCGAACCCGCGAGCGCCACACCGTCTCCGCTCGCCGTCACCTCACGCCAGCCGATCCGGCCGTCGTCGGCGTTGCCGTCCTGATAGGCGATCGATCCCGAACCGGTCGTCACCCTGCCGGAGAACGCGCCCTCGAAGCGAAGCGTCTG
>WNGO01005707.1_pt1 | contig 10179 bp, 10 predicted proteins | sample 5400511 | NCBI WGS metagenome assembly WNGO01 (sample SAMN13153380, study PRJNA577476) | soil metagenome | isolation source: 20 cm soil or saprolite under Garry oak tree replicate 2 | place: USA:California | collected 2016-06-15
CAACCCAAAGTCAGGAATGTTGAAGCCATGCGTCACGTCCTTTGAGGTTAGCTCCAGCACCACCGGCTCGCCGATCTTCAGGTGGATTTCACTCGGTTCGTATTCAAACTTATGGGCGGTTATTTTTACGATGCGCTCGGTGGTTGGGGCGTCTCCTGAGCCTAATGCGGTCAAGCCGCAGAAAACAATGAGCGCTGAGAAAACAGCTAGAGTGGCGAGTCTGGAAATCGTTCGCTTCAGGATCAGCTCCTCACCACCGGAAATTCGGTAATCTCATATTTAGCCTGTTTCAGCTCAGCTTCTACTTCCCGAAACCCTAAACCTTTATATGGCGTGGCAGCATCCCACGGCACCGGCACGCGTTTGGGTTGTGAACCCGGCGCGGGCAGCGGGAAGATCAGGGATTTGGCCGCATGATGGGCGATGTGGCCGGTCATATGGTGATTTTCCTGATGGATATGGCCGTAAAAGACAGTTACGTTGGGGTGTTGAAGGAGTATCTTGGTTGCCTGTGCTCCGTCGGCGGTAGCCCAGTCCCACTGCGGATAAAGATCGAACAGCGGCCGATGGGTGAATACGACGACTTTCGAATCCGGTTTCTGCTTGCTGAGATCCTCTTGCAGCCATTGCAATTGCGCGTCGCCCAATCGGGCGCGCGGGTCGGAGACGTTATCGAGCACGATAAAATGCACGCCTTTGTGATCGAACGTGTAATGCGTCGGCCCGAAAAACTCCTGAAACGCCTTGCTCTGGTCCAATGAACCGTCATGCTCGCCGGGCATGAAGCGCACATCCTGTACCTTAAGACGGCTGACAATTTCTTTGAACTCCCCAAGCCGGCGGCGCCGATCTTTGGGATCGTCGGTGGTATGGGTCAGATCGCCGGTAAAGACGATGAAATCCGGCTGTGTGGTGAGCTCGTTTGCCGCGGCTACAGCCTTGGGTAACGTTCCCGTGGGGTCGGGGTTAGCCTCTGGGCCGGTAAAGCCCCAGTGGGTATCTGATAGTTGTACAAAGTAGAAGTCTTCCGTCTCGGATGGATTCGCCGAAGCGCCGTGGCTTCTTGCTGGCCAGCCAAGACCCGAGGCAACAACGACCCCGCCGACACCGGCGAATTTTAAAAAATCCCGTCGATTAATGTTTAACGCCATGATCAGTCTCCTTAATTGTGATTTGCCGCTAACGGTAATACTGCGACAAGTGCTAATTTATTCCCGTCGTCCACTAATTTACGATCAGTGTGTTAAACCTCGCTGGCGGGAAAGCCCCCTCGCAGACGGCAATTTTGACAACAAGTTTGCGTCGTCGTGGACGAACAATACGATAAGCATCCTCTCGAAAATGCGTGTTTCCCTCGTTTTCTTTTCACAGAAAATCATGACTTGGTCGTCGGGACAGCCTTGCATCCTTTGCGACTCAGCGTGGTATTTTGCGACGCACTTTGGTCGTGATTCTGAAGAGCGGTAGACTTCAGCCTGAGCCGCGTCACTTGGCACGTACGACCACGTGACCGGTCATATAGGGATGCACCGCGCAATTGTAATCGTAGGTTCCGGGTCGATCGAACCGGCGACTAAAGGTCGCTCCAGGTAGCATGAGATCCGTGCCCTTTGTACCATCATGATACGCGAGCCCATGCGGCGCGCCGTCATCGTTGGTCCAAGTGACACTCTCGCCGGGAGCTATCGTAATGTCGGCCGGCGTAAACGCAAAGTTAACGATTGAGACTTTTGCGCCACCCTCCACTGAGGCCGCCGCTGCTTGCTGCACGACAGCCTTGGATGCCGCGTTGTCAACCGCGATCGCCGCGGTCCGGCCGGTCACGAGGTCGACGACGGCGGCATCTTTCGCGGGATCGGCAAACACCTGGCGCGCCATCTGCGTCAAGACAACAAGTGTGCAAAGCCCGGTTGAGAGGCCGCCAACCATGGCGGTAAACGGCCTCCAAGAGTTATTGCTGATTTGCCTATTGTTCGGTGTCATCCTAGCTTCCCTTCCTTGTGATCGGCGCGGTTCGTTGGACGACAACCTTGCGCGGCGCGTTGCCGACCGCGATCGTCTCGGTCCGACCGGTGGCGAGGTCGACGACGGTGACATCGTTCGAGCCTTCGTTGGTCACGTAGGTTGTTTTGCCGTCGCCGGAAGTCGCCGCCCAGTGTGGCTGTTTGCCGACCGTAACGTTGCCCGTCGGCTTGTTCGTTGTCGGATCGAACAAGGACAGCTCACCTGGGCCCTGTACGACGACGATGCCGAACTTCGAGCCGGATGGATAACCGACGAAATGGGGCGATCCGTCGTAGCTGAATTCTCCATCGCGTGGTGTCTTATCGAGCGCCAGAGAGCGAACGACGCCGCGGGTAGGTACGTCGATGAGGGCCAGCGCAAAGTGGCCTGGTTCCTGTACTGTGACGTACGCCGACTTGCCATTGGGGCTCATCGCGATGGTATGCGGCTTTGGAACCGTTATCGCGCCAACTATATTTTGCGTCGAGGTGTCGACAAAGACGACACGATTTTCGTCGTACACCGCGACCAGCAGCAGTCGGTTGTCGGGCGTGAGCGCCACGCCGTTCGGTGCCTTACCGACATTGATTGTCTTAACGACTTTGTCGATGGCGGTATCGATGACGTCGACCGATGAAGAGCCGTCACCGCTTACGTAGACAGTACCACCGTCCCGCGTGATCGCCATGCCGTGCGGGCCGGCGGCAACCGGAACAGTCGCGATCACCTTACCAGCCTCGGTATCGATCACGCTCACCGTGTTGTCTTTGAAATTGGCAACGTAGGCCTTTGTTGCCGCGGCGGCGAATGTTGGTTGCATCAAACCAAAAATCAAACTAATGACCGTCAACAGGGATTTCATATGTGGATCTCCTTCGTAACTTTATGACTCTTTCAATCTTAGGTTTATTCCCAAAAGATAAGTTTGACCCTCGCCGGGCTGTGCCTAGGACGATGATGTCGCCCCAGTCCGTTTTCTTAAGTACCGGCTGCGCCGTGCCCAACGTTGGTTCACGAATCTCCGGGAACTTCATATGGCAGTAGCTGCCCTCAGTAAGGCGTCTTTAGAGACGACACTCGCCACGGCGGCGGCCGACGATACGCTCGGACCCATCGCACCCAGCAAAAAGACCCCGGATAAAATTGTTTTGTGATCTTCATTGTTCTGCTTCCTTTCCGGCCGCTGATCGGCCTTTGCTCCGTAGACTGAAATTCCGCAAGGAAATTCCCCTCCGGCAGAAACTTTTTTCTTTTCATCGTTGGGGAATTTTCTCGTTATAGAACCAGTCCTCCAAGTGGATAATTCGGCAGACTGTGATGAGGAGGCATCCGCGACTTCAAAAACTCGGATGGACAACTTCCGGCCGTGACGCGGTGCATTGCAACGATTGGCTCCCGAGACGAGCTACATTGACTTGCCGCAGGCGGGCTAATAGACTTTGCCGCGATCTTGGCGCGCAGCAGTCTTTTTCGGTTCGCCGTGATCGTCGGGAATAAAATCGTTGGAGGAGCGGTCTTAACGTTGGGAGGTAAAGATAAACTGGAGCGTTTCGAACAGGCCGTATTGCCGCATCTCGATGCGGCGTATAATCTGGCCCGCTGGCTGACACGCAATGAACACGATGCACAGGATATGGTGCAGGAGGCGTCCCTGCGCGCGTTTAAATTTTTTGATGGCTTTCACGGCGTGGACGCGCGCGCGTGGCTGCTCACCACGGTGCGCAATACCTGCTACACCTGGCTCGCGCAAAACCGCCGGAGTCAGGTCACAACTTCCTTCGATGAGGAGATTCACAGCGTCGAAGAAGATGCTTTGAATCCCTCGGCGTTGGCGCTCAAGAGCGGTGACGTGGAAATGCTCAAAGAATCTTTGGAGGAGTTGCCGGATGAGTTTCGCGAAGTCATCGTTTTACGTGACCTGGAAGAGTTGTCTTACAAACAGATTGCCGAGGTGATCAACGCTCCACTAGGAACGGTCATGTCGCGTTTGGCGCGCGCTCGCGGCAGGCTCAAGCGGATTCTGTGCTCGCGCGTGAAGGAGAAGCCCTAGAATGGATTGCACGAACGCACAGAATTTACTCGATGCCTACGTGGACGGAGAGCTTGAACCGCTGCGTAATTTGGAAATCGAAGAACATGTGCACGGCTGTGCTCGTTGTTCGCAAACTTATAGTGACCGCCAAATCATTCGCGGAGGCCTCAAAACTGAATCGCTCTATTTCAAAGCGCCGGCCGATCTGCAAAAGCGCATCCAGCACTCTGTGCGCCAAGCCGCTAAAGCGGAGGCGCCGGCGGGTTGGTTTTCCGGATCATGGTTTAAAATCGCCGCGCCCATCGCCGCAACGGCGCTGGTCGTTTTGATGCTCGTTCCGTATTTCCACGGTCTGTCGTCCGACGAACTTTTGACGCATGAAGTCGTTGCCGGCCACATTCGCTCGCTGATGGTCAATCACTTGGCTGATGTTCCCTCGACGAACGAACATACGGTCAAGCCTTGGTTCAATGGCAAACTGGATTTTTCACCCCCGGTCAGTGACTTGGCAAAGCAAGGGTTTCCGTTGGTTGGCGGCCGCCTCGATTATTTAAACAATCGACCGGTTGCCGCTTTGGTCTACCAGCGCGACAAACACGTCATCAACGTTTTTGTCTGGCCTTCAGACAATGGCGCCCAGACCGGCGGTCCAGTCAAAACGCAACAAGGCTACCATGTGATTCGCTGGAGTAGTTCCGGGATGAATTTTTGGGTTGTGTCCGATCTCGAACAAAACCAGCTCGCGAAATTCACCGACTTGCTAAAATCATCAACTACGACGTCGGCTAGCTGATTGTACGAATCGCTTGATTGAATGAATTCAGAAACGGATTTCTCTCGTGACGGATTGCGAGCGCTCTCGAATCGGAAACACACGCTCGATGAAAGCATCGCTCCCATGACCGGACGCGTCGCCATTGCCGACGTCGAGAATTAACGTTGCGCGGACTGTGTAGGGACGATCCAGTGCAAAACCTGGAAAGCGCTTGCGAATTTCGTCCTGCCTAAGGAAAACTCGTAGGTTGCTATTACCATCCACATAATAACCGGAGGCATGCAGCAGCGCAGTGTCTTTGCCGGTATTCGGTTCAACAATCTCAAAGCGTAGAACATAACCATGCGCGTAATCGCCGCCAAACGACGGAATGATGTCGAAGTCGCGACCGTTGCCGTTTCTTTCGATCCGAAAGTCGCGCAGCCTGACGGCGCCTTTGAGGTAAAGCCGCTTGATCTCTTCCAGCGTCGTTCGATCCGTGGCGGTACCTTGTGCGACAAGGTCACGGCAACGGGCTCTTGAGTATCCCCAACTGGACGACAATAGCGACACTCGTTGTCTCACTTCCGCGCACAGAGATTCGTCGCGAAACTGAACCGCGGTTCTTTGAAAGCACTCGGAGCGAACGTAATACGAGCGATAACCCTCCGGATTGAAAAATAATCCGTTCTGGTACTCAGCAGGATCGATCGCTTGGCATTGTTTTACCGCCGCCGATCTCAATTCGTCGTAACTGACCGAGAATAAGGAAGGAACATCGACCAACAATCCGACCACAGCGGCTGAGCCGACGCTCGACAGCAAAAACCTGCGCACAAACGGCATTTTTATTGATTTTATCAGCAAGTCGGCTTGGCGCACGGAGCTCGCAACAATTTACGCGAGCGCGTTACCTCAGGTCTAACGCATGTGTCCAAATGGTATTAGTATTTAAAGATCGTTCAACCGGAGGCGCGGCAAATGAAGAACGCCAAACAGATCGTCTTCGCTAGTCTCTTGCTCGCACTCTGTGCCTGTACGAGTCAAACCGTAAAAATGATTCAGCCGGACACCGGCGCCACTGCCAGCTGCAGTGGTTCAAGCGTCGGCATCGGACCTCTTTTCAGTGAAAGTTTTACTGACAGTTGCGCCCGCGTCTACGAAAACCGCGGTTACGTTGCCTTGGAGCGCTTGACCCCGGAGCAGCGTACGAGTCTAGAGCGGCGCGGTCTGTTACCGAAAGATTAGCGGATAAAAAACTCGAACAACTTTATCCGCCGAGTGAAATCATTTCGATCTTGCGGTGGCTTTTGGGATCGTAGTTGGCGGAGTTTAACGCCTCCAAGCGCTCGACGGAGTAACGATCGGTCCTTTTCCGCCAGATCGCACTGAGGAACACACGGATCTCGTCATCCGTCGCGCCGCTGCGCAGCAAAGTTTTGACGTCGTGTCCTGCCTGTGAAAACAGGCAGGTGACGATCTTGCCGTCCGCCGTGAGGCGAAGTCTGGTGCAACTCGCACAAAAGGGCTCGGTCACTGACGCGATGACGCCGATATCGCCGCAGCCGTCGACAAATTCGTAATCGACTGACGGCGCGCTGCCCTGATCACGACCGATTTCCCTGAGCGGATAACGAGCGTGAATTTTTTCGATGATCTCTTTTTTCGCCACCAGCTTTGCCGAGGTCCAACTGTTCGCATTCCCGACGTCCATGTATTCGATAAAACGCATGGCAAAGCCGTGTTCGCGGGAAAATTCGACGAGCGGAATGATGTCGTCGTCGTTGACGCCGCGTTCGACCACGGCGTTTAATTTGATCGGCGCCAAACCGGCCGTCTTCGCGGCAAAAATCCCTTCGAGCACTTTGTTAAGGTCGCCACGCTTGGTCATGCGTTTGAACTTGTCGGCGTCCAAGGTGTCGATGCTGATATTGACGCGGCGCAGGCCGGATTGTTTAAGTGCTTGAATCCGCTCGCTCAGCAACGCTCCATTGGTGGTAAGACAAAGATCCTCGAGTCCGGCGAGCGCGGCAAGTTTCTCGACCAGCAGCGGTAAGTCGTGACGCACCAGCGGCTCGCCGCCGGTAAGTCGAATTTTTTCCACACCGAATTCGATCGCCAGCTTGGCGAGCCGGGCGATCTCTTCAAAAGTCAGGATTTCCTTTTTGTCGATCCACTGATATTCGTCGAGCGGCATGCAATAGCTGCAGCGAAAGTTGCACCGATCCGTCACGGATATGCGGAGATCCTTAATTGGCCGCTGGTAAACGTCGACTAACATCCCATTCACTATGCAATAAAGGGCCAGGAGGCGCAAGCCGATGCTTTTGTCGAGTCAAATCACAACTTTGCTGTGTTTGGCCGATCTGATATCCTACTGCCTAAGATGAGTTTGCGTCAGCAACAAGTGGCGGTGTTCTGCGCGACGGTCGTTGTCATTTTCGGTATTCTCGGCATCGGCATTTGGTGGATCGCCCAGCGACTTACGACCGAAGCCACGCTCCAAACCGCTCTCTTAATGGCACGTCAAGTGGAAATTGCCCTGGCCGACAGCCTGCGCGAGCGCTCAGTCGTTGTCGAGCCGCGCCAGGAGCAAAGATCGTCGCAATCTTCGTTCTGGGATTTTCTTGGCAATCTCTTACCGGGCAGGGGCGCCGGCAGATCGTCTTCCGGTTCGACCCGCTACACTCCCTCGCGCCAAGCCGAGGTCAAGGGACTCATGCAGGCATTCGTCGATCGCAGCGCCAGCATCGAGGCGATGTGGGTCGTCAATGGCGACGGCCGCCTACTGTACAGCTCGGTCGAGGGGGAGAAGAATCGCCCGCCCGCAGGTGATACGGTGATGGAGAAGCTGCGCAGCGGCGACAGCATCATCGATGCCAAGCGACAAGGGAACATCAACTACTACGATGTCTGGGTACCACTGCAGATGCCGGCGGGTGTGCGCAGCCCTGGCGGCCTGAGACTGTGGATCAATCCGGCGGATTGGACGGGATTGTTATCGGGACTCTGGAACCAATTCATTCTGCTTTTTACTCTTGGCGGCTGCGTCGCCCTGCTCAGCGCCTTTCTCACCACCGCGCTTTACACTCGCCGCTTTCGCTTGATCAGCGATACTTTGCGTCAAGCCGAGGCCGGAACGTACGCGCACCGGCCGGAGTACGCCAGCCACGATGAAGTCGGCGCCAGCTTGGACTTGATCGACCGCTTGGTCATGAAACAGCGCAAGCCCGTCGGCGCGCCAGCGCCGGTGCAGCGACTAGCGATCGCCGCGCGCACCCTTGCCCACGAAGTCAAAACGCCGCTCAACGCTTTGGCTATTCATTTAGAGGTGCTGCGTAGCAAGGTTGCGGGTGAAGAAGGTGACGGCGCGCAGTCACACCGTTCCATCGCAGCCCTCGACTCAAGCATCCGCCAGGTCGACCGCTTGGTGCGGGATTTCACCGACTATTCGGCACCCGTAACTATGGATCGCAAACCGATCGACATTGCCGAAGTTTTGTCGACGAGCTTGGAGGTTGCCGGATCAGCTTGTGCAGGCAAAAAGATCAACCTGTCGACAGAACTCACGCCCGGACCCTGGCCGAGCAAAGGAGATGCCACGCGACTGCGGCAAACTTTTGATAACCTCCTGCGTAACGCTATGGAAGCGCAACCCGACGGCGGTGAGATTCACGTGAGCGCTCATAAAAACGCCAATGAAGTGATCGTCGAGATCAGCGACTGCGGTCCCGGCGTGCCACCGGAACGGCGCGCGGAGATCTTCGAGTTCGGCAAGACAAGCAAAGTCGGTGGCAGCGGCATCGGTTTGCCGCTCAGTCAGTTGATCGTCGAATCCCACGGCGGCGCTTTGATCTATCAAGATCGAAACGGTAACAGCAGCGGCGCAACTTTTCGCGTGACCTTGCCGATGGAGGCAGTGCTTTAAATGGCGCGACCGCGGCAAACGGTGCTCGTCGTCGACGACGACGACGCTACTCGTAACGGTCTCACTGTCCTGGTGGAAAGCTGGGGCTACAAGCCACTGGAAGCCTCCGACGGCAAGGCGGCTTTGAAAATTTGCGACGACGAGTTGCCTCAAGCAATCGTCACGGACTTGATGATGCCGGGGATGAACGGTCTCGAGTTCGTCACCGCGCTCGGCGATCGAGTGCGCCAGATCGCCATTGTTTTTGTCACCGGGCAAGCGACGATCGACACCGCCGTGCAGGCGATCAAACTCGGCGCCTATGATTATCTACCCAAGCCGCTAGAGCCTGAGCGTTTACGCGAAGTGCTCGAAAAAGGATTGAAACAAGTAACCCTTATGCGCGAGACAGGCGCGCTGCGCCAGCGGCTCGAATCGCCACTCGGCTCCTACGGCGCGTTAATTGGCAAATCCGCACCCATGCGTCGGCTCTACCAACAGATCGGTCAGATCGCGCCGACCGATGCGGCCGTCTTGGTGAGCGGTGAAAGCGGCACAGGCAAGGAGTTGGTCGCGCAAACCTTGCATGATCTCTCGCCCAGGCGCGAAGGGAATTTTCTCGCGCTCAATTGCGCGGCGATCTCTCCGACTTTGATGGAAAGCGAACTTTTCGGCCATGAAAAAGGTGCCTTTACGAGCGCCGTCGACCGCCAACTGGGTTGTTTCGAGCAGGCCGACGGCGGCACGCTTTTGCTCGACGAGATCACGGAGATGGCACTGGAAATTCAGCCGAAGTTCTTGCGCGTGCTCGAAGAAGGCCAAATTCGCCGCATTGGCGGCAACAAGAACATACCGGTATCCGTCCGGGTTGTCGCGGCGACTAATCGCCAACCCGCAGCCGCGGTCAAGGACGGCAAACTGCGCCAAGATCTATTTTATCGATTGAATGTCTTTCATCTCGAGCTGCCGCCGCTGCGCGAGCGCGGTGAAGATATCGCGCTTCTCGCCGGCTATTTCCTCGAGAGTTTCGCAGCCAAGTATCAACGAACTGTTTTGCCCTGGAACGCTGATTTCGCCCCGGCGCTGCAGGCGCACAATTGGCCTGGCAACGTCCGCGAGCTACGCAATGCCATGGAACGCCTGACGGTGTTGACTGCAGGCTCGGAGCTTAAGGCGAAAGATTTTCAGCAGTATTGCCTGACCACACTGATCGAAGAGCCGTCCGACTTGGCACCGATGTCGCTCGCCGAAGCCGAACGCCAAGCGATCGAACGCGCGCTCGGCGCCACGGGCGGGAACAAGACGCAAGCGGCGCAGCTCCTCGGCATCACGCCGAAGACGTTGAATGCCAAGCTCGCTTTGTATTCGAAAGAGTAATTTTTCCCCGCCCTTGAACATTTTTCCGCGATGGTTTGGTTCGACGGGAACGTAAGAGGTCTATTTTTTTACTCCTGGCTGGTGGCACGGGCATTGCTCGTGATA
>WNGO01006858.1_pt1 | contig 10175 bp, 9 predicted proteins | sample 5400511 | NCBI WGS metagenome assembly WNGO01 (sample SAMN13153380, study PRJNA577476) | soil metagenome | isolation source: 20 cm soil or saprolite under Garry oak tree replicate 2 | place: USA:California | collected 2016-06-15
GACGTAGGCGTGATTGATATGGAAGGATTAATTCACGATGGATTGTTGGAAGGTACACCGCCGGTTGCCGGCCTGCTTGGTGCGGAAACGCTGCGGCGGCACCACGGCATCATCGATTTCGGCACGCGCACGCTTTATTTGCAAAGGCGCGAGCTTCCATGGCAGCGGGTCGGTTGGCGGCGTTCCGCTGGGCCCAACTTGACCTACTAGGATTACTGAGTAACCGCGCGGTTGCCCTGTAATTTGTGATGGAAACGGAACCAAAGACGATTTGCGGCGGTTGTCTCTGCGGCGCTGTGCGATACGAAGGCATTGGCGAGCTCTACAACGTCACTCATTGCCATTGCGAAGATTGTCGCAAGAGCGCTGGGGCGCCATTTGTGACCTGGGCTTCGTTTCAGCGAAGCAATTTTCAATTTACGCAGGGAAAAACGCTTGAAATCGCATGGGCCGGGCGCGTTCGCTCGTTCTGCGCGACGTGCGGCAGCGCGCTAACTTTCACGAGCCAACCCGATGCTGATGAAATCGATGTCACTGTTGCCACCTTCGATCAGCCCGAAATCGTTACTCCAGCCGACCATATCTGGACGGAGGATCGAATATCGTGGATTAAGCTTGCCGACAATTTACCACAGCATGCACGAGGCAGAACGGAATGAGCTTGAGTCGATGCGCATCCGCGCATTGGCGATCGGAGCGCAAAGCATCGGAGCTTTCGCGCTCGGGGCGCTGGCGATTGGAGCATTTGCAGTGGGCGTCGTCGCGGTCGGCCGCCTCGTCATTGGTCGAGCGAAAATCAGGCGTCTTGAAATCGGCGACCTTGTTGTGAACAGATTGCGAGTGACGGATTCGCTGGAAATTCCACGCGATTGAGTTAATCGCGCTTCAAATAGTTTTCTTTCGCTTTAACTGAATCTGTGGTGCGATGAACACAATCACGCAAGCTTTCGTTCTCGCTGCTGGGCGCGGTACACGCCTGCGGCCGCTGACGGATGATTTACCGAAGCCCCTCATCCCGATTTTTCAAAAGCCACTCATCACTTTTGCGCTCGATCATTTAATTGCGGCAGGCGTGCAATCCTTTGTGATCAACACGCACCGACTGCCGAACTTGTTTCATGAATTTTTCTCGGGGAACGGGTACCACGGTCATTCCGTTACGCTCGCTCATGAACCTGACCTGCTCGAAACCGGGGGCGGAATCAAAAATGTCGAAAGCATTCTCAGGAAAGAACCCTTCATCGTTTACAGCGGCGATATTTTGACCGACGTCGCGCTCGAACCGCTGATTACCGAACATTTTCGCGCCGGCAATGATGTGACGCTGGGGCTTCGGCGGAACACCGGCCTCGGCGCCGGCGTGGTTGTGCGTGATGGCCGCATCGTAGAGATCTCAACAAAATCCAACCCCAAGGAAAACTTCGATTACGCTAACATTTCCATCTGGAACCCGGAAATTTTCGCGCGCATTCCTGCCAGGAGGAAAATTTCATTCATTCCCATCCTAATTGATTGGATCAACCAGGGGGGAACGATCGGCGGCCTGGCGCTGGATGACGGGAATTGGTTCAACATCGGGTCACGCAAGGAATACCTCGACGTGCACCGCGCAATTTCGAACAAACATTGGCGACCGGCATACGTTAAAACGCGCGAGTGGCCCGAACCGGTCGCGAAAAGCGCGCATGTCGATCCGACCGCACAAGTTCGCGGCTGTTCTGTGGTTGGGCCGGACTGCTGCGTTGGAGCAGAAGCCGTTCTTGAAGACACAATATTGTGGCGAGCCTCAGAAATTGCTTCCAAAAGTCAGCTTCACGGTTGTATTGTCCGCTCCGAAAAAAGGGTCAGCGGCATCCATCGTAACAGCGACATCTAGTATGAGGACTGAATTTCTTCTCCGGCGAACACGGATGCACTTTCCGCTGCTGGATGAAACCGATGTAAAAATTCGCCCGATTGAAAAAGGCGGGTCGGATCGAAAATTTTATCGGATTCGTTGCTCAGCGAATCAGACGCTCATCCTGGTTAAGTACAATCTGGAGCGCGACGAAAATCGGCATTACGTCGAGATCGCGAAATTCCTCGACGTTCACGGAATCCGGGTCCCCAAAATTTATTTTCACGATGAAGCGGAAGGTCTTATCTGGATCGAGGACCTGGGCGAGCAAGACCTCTACGGTTATCGGCACGACAGCTGGCTGGTCCGCCGCGCGTTCTACGAATCAGCGCTCGATGAAATTATCAAACTTCACAGTCTGCCGGAGTCCGTGTGCGTGGAAATGAAGGAGCATTTACCTGCCGAGTTTAACGCGGCGCTTTACCGCTGGGAACAGAGATACTTTTTCAACAATTGCCTCGGCCGCTATTTCACGGTTAGCGAGTCAAAACGCAAGGAACTGACAGCTCTTCCCGGTTTGCGCGAAATTGCAAAACGTCTGGAGAGTTTACCAAGGGTCTTGGTCCATCGCGATTTTCAATCGCAAAATATCATTATTCAGAACAGACAGGCCAAGCTGATTGATTTTCAGGGGATGCGACCGGGTTTGGCTGAATATGATCTGGCATCGTTGCTTTTTGATCCGTATGTCGATCTTTCAGGCGCAGAGCGATCTGAGTTGATTAGTTATTACCGGCAAAAACAGGCGGACAATGGGCGAACCATTGACCAACAGTTGGACAACACTCTGCAATTATGCGCGATGCAACGCCTGATGCAGGCGCTGGGTGCTTATGGCTTTTTGGGTTTGGTCCGGGGACATGAGCATTTTCTGCGATACGTTCCAAGAGCTATGCGCTCGTTGCGGGAGATCGTGGCGAAGATCGACGACCTCAAGCCGCTCGCTTCTCTTCTCGCCGACCTGGGCTAGTCTGATTTCAGCTTCAATAGAGCCACGGCCCGGTGACGCTACTCCAGGCCGACAAAAGGATTCGTGCGACGCTCGGTTCCAATCTTCGTCGGCGGCCCGTGCCCGGGGAGCACGGTCACGTCATCGCCGAGGGAAAATATTTTTTTTCTGATCTCTTGTACTAGTAGATCGATATCTCCGCCCGGTAAATCTCCGCGGCCGATGCTGCCGGCAAACAACACATCACCGCCGATAAGCAATCGATCGTCCGGCAAAAAGAAACAAAGACTCCCGGGGCAATGGCCGGGAACTTCCAACACTTGGAATTGGGAACCGAGAAAATCCCGGCTCGGCGTTTCTTCGATAAGAAAGTCAGGGTTCGCCGGCTGGATTTCGAGTTCGAAACCGAAGCTGCGAAAAAATTCTCGATCCGAAATCATCGGCGCAGTGAGCGGGTGACAGCCGATTGGACAATCGAACTGCCGCTTGATCCTGGCGACATCTTGCACGTGATCGACGTGTCCGTGCGTCAGGAGCAAAAGTTTGAGATCGACTCCGAGTGACCTGACCCACTCGCAAGCCCCGTCCGGCGCGTCGAAAAGAATCCAGCCTCCCGATGCTTTGAGCAGATAGCAATTTGTCTCAAAGATGCCACCGCAAAACCTCTCGTAAATCATTGCGGATTTCATTCTAGTTGGGCTTCGCTACAACTGAAGGCAGGAGTTTTTACGAATATTTGAATGTTCCCCTTTGTTGATTGTCTCATTCACTTACATGTCAATCCTATCTCGTTATCTTGCGCTCCCTGCTGAAATCTGCGATGGTGGTAAACCGCCTTTTTACAGATGAGATCATCTCTACGACAGTCACTGGCGCTTTGCGCCATTCTTTTTACGGCCACAATCGCGGCTCCGCCGGCCATGGCGGCGTCGAGAGAAACAATTGCCATGTCGGTTGGCCGCCTCCTGGAGGAGGGTCATTACACCCGTCAAAAGCTCAATGAGGACGTTTCGCGAAAATTTTTGCAGACGTATCTGGAGATGCTCGATTTCAGCCATCTCTTTTTTACTCAGAAGGATGTCGATGACCTAAATGCGAAGTATGGCAATTCGATGGCCGGGGACGTGCTGCTCGGCAACCTCAAACCCGCCTACGAGATTTACGCTCTCTACACCAAGCGCATGGACGACCGTGTCGCTAAAATCAAAGAGCTATTGAAGCAGCCGATCGACTTCAAGGGCAGCGCCACCGTTGAACTGAGCCGTCAAAAGTCGTCGTGGCCAAAAGATGACGCCGAAGCCGATCAACTCTGGCGCGGTAGGATTGCGAACGAACTCTTGCAGGAACATTTGAGCGAGCATCCTATTGAGCCTCCTGCGCAACTCGTTGCACGCCGCTACGATCGCCTCGCCCGTAACGTCCATGAGGAAGATAAGGACGAGCAAATGAAGCTCTATCTCGATGCGCTGGCCCAGGCGTATGACCCGCATTCGGAATACTTAAGCAAGGCCGACATGAAGAATTTCAGCATCAACATGGGCCTCTCGCTTGTGGGCATCGGCGCCATGCTTCGGTCGGAGGACGGTTACGCTAAAATTGAAAGCTTGGTACCTGGCGGGCCGGCGCAAGCCGATGGAAGACTTAAGGTAGGTGACCGGATCACTGCAGTAGCGCAGGGCCCGGCCGATTACGTTGATGTTCGCGAGATGCGTTTGGACAAAGTTGTCGAGATGATTCGCGGGAAGAAAGGCACGCACGTGCGTTTGCTCGTGATTCCTTCGGATGCCACAGATCCTTCTCGCCGAAAAAATGTCGAACTGGTGCGCGATGAAATTAAGCTGAAGGATCAGGAAGCCCGCGCCGATATCATTATTAGGAAAGACGAAAACGGCGATCCCATAAAACTTGGATGGCTTACGCTGCCTTCGTTTTATGCCGACATGGACAAGCATCAGAAAAGCACGACGCGCGACGTGCTGGCATTGCTCAAACGGCTCAAGAAAGAAAACATCGCTGGCTTGGTCATCGACCTGCGACGAAATGGGGGTGGCTCACTGGAGGAAGCACTGTCCCTCACGGGCCTGTTTTTGAAGTCTGGTCCGATCGTTCAGACGAAAGATTATAACGGAAGCATTAGAGTCTCGGCCAATCCCGATCCGGGCATCGCTTATTCCGGACCTATGGTCGTTTTAACCAGCCGGCAAAGCGCGTCCGCCAGCGAAATTTTCGCGGCCGCTCTTCAGGATTATGGTCGCGCTGTGGTTGTTGGCGATAAGAACACGTTCGGCAAAGGCACCGTGCAGACGATTCTTCCGATTGGCAGGTTCGCTTCACTTCTCGGCAGCCGTTCGGATGAGGATGGTGCGTTGAAATTGACGATCCAAAAATTTTATCGGGTGGCAGGCGGTTCCACACAGCTTCACGGCGTGGCTTCCGACGTTATTCTGCCGAGCTTGAGCGATCTTCCGGAATTTGGCGAAGGTGCACTAAAGAACGCGCTCGCCTATGATGAGGTGGCGAAGGCGAGATACACGAAGTGGTCGGACAGCCACTCCCTGTTTATCGATCAACTGCGGCGACGCTCGGAAGAGCGGGTCAAGAACGATCCGGAATTCCACTACGTGATGGAGGACATCGGACGTTTGCGTCACAAGCTCGATGAGAATCGGATTTCGCTAAACGAAGATCAGCGAAAGAAGGAGCTTCAGGAGGATAAACTGCGCAAGGAAACGCGGTCGAAGGAGCGCCTGGTGCGGAATCAGGAGGAGCCGCAGATTTATCGGGTGACACTCGACACGGTTGATAAACCGAACCTGCAATTGATCATGTATCCCGGGAAATTGGCCGAAGCAAAGAAGAATGGGACTACCCCCAAAGTTGATCCCGACGCTGCTTCGGATGCAGATACAGATTTGATCGGAGGCGCTGGCGGCGCGGATGATGATACCAAGACACCGGCGATCGATCCGGAGCGCGACGAAGCGCTAAACATCTTGGCTGACCTTGTCGATCTCACGCGTGGGCCAAAGACGGCCAGTGCGAATAGCGTTGATAAGACCGCGCCCGAACAGCGGCCGTAACACAACCTTTCGCTCTTCGCCTTTCTCTGTTCTGTAATGGCAGCCGTGTCGGCTGCTTGCACTCGGCGCGCAACAAAAGGTTTGGGACTTATCGCCACCACCAAGGTGGCGGCGGCGGAGCAAATCTTGGATCGAAGCGCGGGTCTCCAAATCTATTCGGGCTCCTTCGAAATGTCGGTCGTAACTGACCGAGGTAACGCCCGGTTGGCGTCCTTCCGTACACCGTGACCGGAGTGCCAACGCTGACTGAATTGAAAAACGCAATCGCGTACTGTTCCGGCATCCGGACACAGCCGTGCGATGCTGGATACCCCGGTAGATATCCGGCATGCATTCCATCGGCGCCGGCGAACCGCATGAAGTAATGCATTGGCGCCGGAATAAATTTTCCTCCGGCCGGGACCGGCATGTCTGCATCTGCGTCGGCAACGATCGTGTTTCCACGAGAATCGACGATCTTGCCGTACATACTCGAATAATGTGTTCGTTCCTTTTCCAAGACTTTGAAGGAACCCTTCTCCGTGAGATGCCCATAACGACCGCTCGAAATTGGCGAAGCGAGAGCGACCCGCCCATTTTGCAGCAAGTAAACCCTCTGTTCCTCCAAATCGATTTCGACTGAAGTCTGTGCCCGCAATGAAATGGCGGCGCAGAAAAAGACCGGCAGCGCAATCGCGATCCTCACACTGCTTTTAAACCCGTGCGATTCGCGAAAGTCGCAGGGCGAGATTACTCAAACTTTCTGTGGTGGCAGCCGTATCGGCTGCTTGCGCTTGTATTCCTCGCAGGCGACACGCTTGGCTTCTGCGGCTCGTTTACACTGCGATAGGTGCTTTGATCGACGGATGCGGGTCGTAGCCAATAAGCTCGAAGTCCTCGAATTTGAAATCGCGAATGTTTTTTACGGCGGGATTCAGTTTCATCCGGGGCAAGGATCGACAATCTCGTGAAAGCTGCTCGTGCGCTTGGTCCAGGTGGTTCTTGTAAAGATGCAGATCGCCAAAGGTATGGACGAAGTCGCCCGGCGTAAGATCCACAACCTGCGCCACCATCATCGTAAGCAGCGAGTACGAGGCGATATTGAACGGGACACCGAGAAACAGATCTGCGCTTCGTTGATAAAGCTGACAACTAAGTTCGCCGTCCTGTACGTAAAACTGGAAGAGGAGATGACACGGCGGCAGCGCCATTTTGTCGATTTCCGCCGGATTCCACGCGCTCACTATCAGGCGCCGGCTCTGCGGATTTGTTTTGATTTGCGTGATCAGATTATCGATTTGGTCCACTCGCACTCCGTTCGCGCCGCGCCAGTCGCGCCATTGCGCACCATAGACGCGGCCGAGATCGCCAGTTTCGTCAGCCCACTCGTCCCAGATGCTCACACCATGTTCGTTGAGATAACGAACATTGGTATCGCCGCGCAAAAACCAAAGCAGTTCGTAAACGATCGATTTGATGTGCAGCTTTTTTGTTGTGAGGAGCGGGAATCCCGGACCCTCCGTGCGCAAATCAAATCGGGTCTGCGCAACGTTCCGGTGCCGGTGCGATCCGTTCGTGGCTGACCTTTGTCGAGTACGAGCCGGAGCAGATCGTGGTAATGTCGCATCCCAGAAATTTATCGCCTCAACTGTGCGCGCGAAAAAGAAATTTGTTTCGTATTAACTGCGCAGTTTTAACAAAAAGGTTCAGTGAGAGGGCACTGTTCGGTCTCGCAGGTTTTCCGAAACGAATAATTAGCGCGCTTTCTAAATTGCCAATGCACTTGCGTTACCCGCAGCCTTGCGGCAAACTGCAGGCTGGCAGCCTGCGCTTGCTAAAATAGGAGTGCCGGGCTGGCACACGAGCTCCGATTAGATGGTTAGAATCGAGCCGAATTGGCTCAGTTTGGGCCGAACCGTAGGACGCGTAATCAAACAGTAACCTCTCGTAAAGAAGGGCTTAAGCCGTAGTAGGCCAGACTGGCCCGGGCCTTGCTAGAGAATCTACAGGTTTAACTAGCAGTCTCGCCACGGCGAGTCCGTTCGTCGGCGAGTTCGAATCAGAAAGGAATTTTCAATTATGGCTAAAGTTTTAGGTATCGATTTAGGCACCACTAACTCCTGCATGGCCGTGATGGAGGGTGGCGACCCGGTAGTTTTGGAAAATAGCGAAGGCGCACGCACGACTCCGTCAATTGTTGCATTTACAAAGAGCGGCGAGCGATTGGTCGGCCAGGCCGCGAAACGCCAGGCGGTGACCAATCCGCAGAACACGGTCTCTTCAATCAAGCGGTTCATGGGACGCAAGTTCGATGAGGTGCATGAAGAGCAGAAACGCGTGCCCTATAAGATTGTGAAGGCTGCTAATGGTGACGCCCATGTACAAGTAGAGGTAAACGGCCAGCTCAAGGCATTTTCGCCGCCCGAAATTTCGGCGATGATTTTGTCGAAGCTCAAAGCCGACGCGGAAGCGAAGCTGGGCGAAAAAATTACGCAGGCGATCGTTACCGTGCCGGCGTATTTCAACGACTCGCAACGCAACGCAACAAAGGACGCGGGCAAAATCGCAGGTCTGGAAGTGCTGCGCATCATTAATGAGCCAACGGCAGCGTCGCTTGCTTACGGTCTCGACAAAAAGAAGGACGAGGAGATTGCCGTTTACGATTTGGGTGGCGGCACGTTCGATATCTCCGTTCTGGAGATCGGCGATGGCGTTTTCGAAGTAAAGGCGACCAACGGTGATACGCACCTGGGCGGTGACGATTGGGATGCGAAAATCATGGATTGGATCGTCAACGAATTTAAGAAAGATACCGGCATCGATCTAACGAAGCAGCCGGACGCGATCCAGCGAATCAAAGAAGAAGCTGAAAAGGCTAAGATCGCGTTGTCGAGCTCGCAGGAATACGAAATTAATCTGCCGTTTATTACAGCGGATGCGAGCGGGCCGAAGCACATTCAGAAAAAATTGACCCGCGCAAAGCTGGAACAGCTTACGGACGATCTGGTTCAGCGAACCGTTCCGCCTGTGAAGGCATGTCTCAAGGACGCACAGGTCACAGAGAAGGACATCAACGAGCTGGTGCTTGTCGGCGGCATGACGCGCATGCCAAAGGTCCAGCAGGTCGCGCGCGATCTAATTGGCAAGGAACCACACAAAGGCGTGAATCCGGACGAAGTCGTTGCAGTAGGCGCGGCGATTCAGGGCGGCGTTCTTAAAGGCGAAGTCAAAGACGTGCTCTTGCTGGACGTAACCCCGTTGACGCTGGCGATTGAAACCGCCGGTGGCGTAGCCACACCGATGATTCCGCGCAACACCACGATCCCGACGCGGAAGTCGCAGATCTTTTCGACCTACAGCGACAACCAGCCGGGTGTGGAGATCAAAGTGCTTCAGGGCGAGCGCCCGCTGAGCCGCGACAACAAAACGCTCGGCACATTCCATCTCGATGGGATTCCACCGGCGCCGCGCGGCGTTCCGCAGATCGAAGTCACTTTCGACATCGATGCCAACGGCATCTTGCACGTCTCCGCGAAAGATCTCGGCACCGGGAAGGAACAGAAGATTTCGATCACGGGCAGCTCCGGACTTTCGAAAGAGGAAGTCGAGAAAATGCAGCGCGAAGCCGAAGCACATGCCGAGGAGGACAAGAAGGCGAAGGAGGCAATCGAGATCAAGAACAACGCCGACATGCTGGCGTATCAATCCGAGAAGCAGTTGAAAGAACTGGGCGACAAGATTCCAGGCGACAAGAAAAAGCAAGTCGAAGACGCCATTGCCGCGGTGCGTGACGCGATCAATCGCAACGATGCCGAGGCGATGAAACGGACCTACGACGAATTGCAGAACAAGTTCCAGGAAATCAGCGCCGATCTTTACAAGCAAGCGTCAGCCCAAGCCGGTCCGCCTCCAGGAGCAGGCCCGGGCCCCGAAGCGCAGCCGCGCGGTGGTGCCGAAGAAGGCGCCGGCAAACGCGAAGGCGACGTTGTCGATGCGGAGTTCGAAGTCGTTGACGACGACAAGAAAAAATAACGGAAACAATTTGTCGGCGGTCGTCGGAGGATCGACAGCCGCCGGCTTAAACAAAAAAACCAAAGGAGTAAGAACAACTTATGGCAACAGTTAACGTAAAACCGCTCGGAGACCGGGTGCTGGTGCAGCCGCTTGAAGAGCAGGAAGTAAAAAAAGGCGGGATCATCATCCCCGATACCGCCAAGGAAAAACCACAAGAGGGGAAAGTGGTCGCTTTAGGCACCGGCAAAATCGATGA
>WNGO01003715.1_pt1 | contig 10173 bp, 5 predicted proteins | sample 5400511 | NCBI WGS metagenome assembly WNGO01 (sample SAMN13153380, study PRJNA577476) | soil metagenome | isolation source: 20 cm soil or saprolite under Garry oak tree replicate 2 | place: USA:California | collected 2016-06-15
GGCGCCGGCGCGAAGATCGTGATCTTATCCCGGCCGGCTTTTGCCGATTCGGCGAACACGGATCCAAGCCACGCGCCCGGGTTTTCGCCGACCGGCACCGACGGCGAGCACGCCTGCGTCATTGTCGCCGCCCGGTCCAGGAGAGCGGCCAGGTCTACGCCGCCCAGGGCAGCCGGTACCAGCCCGAAGTACGAAAGGGCCGAGTATCGCCCGCCGATGTCAGGCGGGTTGAGAAAGACTCGTCGGAACCCTCGCTTTGTCGCTTCGTCCGCAAGCGAGGTCTCCGGGTCGGTGATGGCGATGAACTGGCGGCCGTTGCGTCCCGCTCGCTCGAAGAAGTATCGATAGTGTGAGAGCGTTTCCAGCGTCGTTCCCGATTTGGACGCGACGATGAACGCGGTTTTCCTCAGGTCGATCGATCGCTCGACGGCGGTGATCGCCGCCGGATCGGTGGTGTCGAGCACATGGACGTTTAGCCCGCCCTTCGGTGCACCGAACGTCTGCCGAAACACCTCGGGGGCCAAACTGCTGCCGCCCATCCCCATCAGCACGGCGTCCGTGAGGCCTTCCGCGACCAGCTGGGCCCGCAGGTCGTCCAGCTCCGGCACGCGTTCCTCCATCCGGTCGGCCACCTGGAGCCAGCCGAGCCGGTCGCGAATCTCCTTCTCGATTGTCCCGTTCGACTTCCAGAGCGCGGCGTCCTTCTCGGAGATCCGCCGGACGATGGCAGCCTGCTCGAGCTGGGCCAGGCGCCCGTCGACCGCGCGGTCGATGGCGCCCAGGTTCGCCTCGTGGGCACCAACCTCGCCGGCTCTCAGTTGCTGCTTTTTGTGTGCGATCTCTTCCAGCAACTTCGTGATCGAGTCCGCGAACAGCTTGACGCCGTCCACCTGAAGGTCGTAGGTGACTTTGTCCATGTCGATGCCGATTGCGGCCAGCTCGCGCATCACCTGCTCGGCGCCGGCCAGGTTCTCGAGCAGACTGGGACGGACCTCGCCATGCTCTTTGAAGGCCATCATGGTTTGTTGGGGCATGGTGTTGACCGTCTCTGGGCCGATCAGCTCCTCGACGTACATCACGTCGCTGTAGTGCGGGTTTTTGGTTCCGGTGCTGGCCCAGAGACATCGCTGGACCCGGGCGTCCTGGCTGCGCAACGCCGCAAATTCCGGCTCGTTGAAGATTCGCTGGAACGCCTGGTAGGCCAGCTTCGCGTTCGCGACAGCCGCCTTGCCGAGCAGATTCTGGAGCCGCTGGCGCTCGGCCGGGTCGCTGGCGGCGGCGATCTTCTGTTCCAGCAATTTGTCGACCGCGGTGTCGACCCGGCTGACGAAGAAGCTGGCCACCGAGGCGATGTCGACGGGCTTCCCCGCCTTCGCCCGCCGCTGAAGGCCACGGATATAGGCGCGCGCGACATCCTCGTAGACCTTGACCGAGAACATCAGCGTGATGTTGATATTCAGCCCGTCGGCGATGCACTCCTCGATGGCCGGGAGTCCCTCATCGGTTGCGGGAATCTTCACGAAGATATTCGGCCGCCGTACACGTTCCCAAAGATCGTGGGCCATCGTGATCGTGGCCTTTGTGTCGTTCGCCACCCGAGGAAGGACTTCGATGCTGACGTAGCCGTCCTTATGCTTCGTCTGGTCGTAGACGGGCTTCAGCACGTCGGCGGCCATCTGGATGTCCTCGACGATGAGGCTCAACATGATTTCCTCGTCAGACGTGTTGTTGCCGTCGATCAGGTTCCGTAGCGCCTCGTCGTAGTCGCTGCTACCCCCGATCGCTTTTTCGAAGATCGTCGGATTGGACGTCATCCCCACGACGGCGTCCTCCTCGATCATTCGCTGCAGTTCACCAGACGTGATCAGGCTGCGCCGGATGTAATCGAGCCACACGCTGGTGCCCGCTTCGGCGAGTTCAAAGAGTGGGTTTTTTGCCATCGCTCCTCCTGTGGCACAAGACAACGAGCGCCGAATACTAGACTCTCACACCCGACGGCGCCCCTGTGGCGCGAAGCCTAGGTCCCGACGCCGCTCAGCGTGATCCGCTGGGTGCCGACGTTGTCGGTGATCGTCACCACGCCGGAGCGGGCGCCGATCGCCTGGGGGAGGAAGCGCACGGTCATGGTGCAGCTCGCTCCCGCCGCCAGCGTGCGTCCGCAGTTGCTGACCATCACGAAGTCGGCGCCTGTCAGGCTGACGCTGGTGATCGAGAGCGGCCCGTTGCCAGCGTTGAACAGGACCGCGCTTTGCGGCGCGGAGGGATTGCCCACCCGGTTCCCGCCGAAGGTCAGGAACCCGCTGCTGAGTACGGGTCGGGCGGCCGTCCCGGTGCCGCGGAGCGCGACCGACTGACTCCCACCCGCGCCGTCGTCGAACAGCGTCAGGGTGGCGCTGCGCAGGCCATAGCCACGGGGGGCGAAATTCACCGTGATGGAACAGGAATCGCCTGGCTGGATCGCTCGCAGGCAGGTGTTCACCTGGCTATAGTCGCCGGCGGCCGCACCGCCGATCGCGATCGCCCGAATCGTGAGCGCACCGTTGCCGGTGTTGGTCACGGTCACTCGCTGCGGGGTGGCCGAGCCACCCAGGTTGGCAACCGGTGAGAGGACGGCGGCGCTCAGGCCGGCCACCGGCTGATAGCCAACGCCGGTGAGCCGTATGCTCTCCTGCGAGCCGGCCAGGGCATTCGCGTCATTGGTCACCAGGAGGTTGCCGTTGCGCGCGCCCCCGGCCTGCGGCGTGAAGCTCACGCCGATCGAGCACGACTGTCCGGGCAGTAGCACCGGCGGACAATGCGAGATAGCGCTGAAATCACCGGTGGCGACGATGCGGGCAATCGTCAAGGGCCCGTCGCCGCGGTTCGTCAGCGTCGCGGTTTGCTGGGCCGCGGTCGCGCCGACATTCTGGCTGAAACTCAGCCGAGCAGGCGTCAGTTGCACGAGGGCCATGGTCGCGATGCCCGTAACCGGGATCCGCTGGGGACTATCGACGGAGTCATCGGCGACGACGATGTAACCGTCGCGCTCGCCGAGATTGGTGGGCTCAAAGATCACGCTGATGGCGCAGCTGGCGCCGGGGGCAAGCACCGCAGGGCAGTTGTTGCTCTGGGCGAAGTCGCCATCGTCGTGGATGCCGCTCAGGTGGAGCGGAGCCTGCCCATTGTTGCGCAGCGTGATGGTTTGCGCGCCGCTCATCGTCCCCAGGTTCTGCGTAAACGTCAGCGCCTGCCGGTTGAAACTGGCCACGGCCTGCGCCAGACTCCCCGTCAACGGCACGGATTGGGAAGTCCCGCCACCCGTCACGTTGCCGGCCGCGTCATCCTTGACGACGAGGGTGCCGGTGCGGGCCGCCTTGTCAAGCGGACCGATCTGGCTTAGCGTGATCGTGATCTGGCAACTGCTGTGAGCCGCCATCACGCTCGGACAGTTGTTGCTTTGAGAGAAATCGGGACTCGTCAACTGGTCCAGCGCAATCGAGATAATGTGCAGCGGACCATCGCCGTTGTTCGTCAGGGTCACGACGGCGGGCGTCGAGGGGGCGTTGGCCGGCTGGGTGATGACCACGCCTGGCGGGCTGAGGGTCACCAGTGCCGAGGTCGCTTCACCCTTGAGGGTCACCTGCTGCGGTCCGCCGACGGCGTCGTTTGGAATCACCACGGTACCGGTATGGCCACCCGGATCGCGCGGCTGGAACGCCACGTCGAAGGAACAGCTGACTCCTGGCTCGAGGCGCGCCCGCGCGCAAGAGTTCTTCGCTGGATCGAGATAAAAGTTGTTGCGATCGTCCCCCAGGTCGACCGCGCCCATCACCAGCAGCCCATTGCCCGTGCTCGTCACCGTCACACTCTGCGGCGGGCTCTGCCCGGCCAGGTTGGTCGGATCGAAGTTGATCTGGGTGCGCTGGATGGCGGCCTGGGGCAGGCCCAGCCAGCGAATCCGATTATTGAAGCTGTCGGCGATCAGCATTGCACCCGAATCGCCGAGCATGCTGAGCCCGCGAGGGCCGTCGACTTGCGCCGCATCGGCCGGACCGACGTCTCCCAGCAGACCCGCGGTGCTCCTCCCGGCCATTGTCGAGACGGTACCGGCCGTGAGGTCGACGCGGCGAACCCGCTGATTGAGAAAGTCGGCGACGTAAAGATTGCCCTTGTCGAGGGCCGTGCTCCAGGGACGGCCGAATTGGGCTTGGGCGATCGCCGATCCATCAGCGTAGGCCTGGTTCCCGGTCCCGGCGACGGTCGTGATCAGGTTCCCGGCCACCTTGCGAATCCGGTGATTGAAGCTGTCGGTGATGTATAGCGTCGAGCCATCGACGCTGATCCCGTACGGCAAGTACAGGTCGGCCGATGTGGCCGGGCCACCCTCGCCACTGAATCCCAGCCGACCAGTGCCGGCCACCGTGGAGATCCGGCCGCCGACGACTTCGCGGATCCGCCCGTTATAGGTGTCGGCGATGAACAGGGCGCCAGCCTGGTCGACCGCGACGGCCGTCGGATAGCTGAGCAATGCATTGGTCGCCACCCCGCCGTCGCCGCCGTAGCCGGCCTGGCCGGCCTTTCCGGCCACCGTGCTGACCTTGCCAGTCCTGAGATCGACGGCGCGGACGACATTATTAAAGGTATCGGCCACGAAGAGTTGATCGCCCTTGGGACTCAGGGCGGAACCCATTGGATAGGCGAAGCGCGAATCGGTACCGTCGGTCAGCCCCCGCACGCCGCCTTTGCCGGCCACCGTATTGACGTCGGCGGCACGGTTGTTCGGGTCGGTGTCCCGGGTTGAAAATGCTCGAACCGCCTGGTTGAAGGTATCGACGATGTACCGCCGGCCGGCGATGGCCGGCACCGCCACATTCGTCGACCCAACGGCGGCGAGTTGCGAGAGGACCGCCGCGGGCCCGGCGAATTGCGCCTGGGTCGGCGGCTTTCCATCGCCGGCGAAGCTCGCCGTGCCATTGCCGGCCTCGACGTCAATCGTCGGCGCGACGCCGGGTGCCTTCGCCGCTTGCAGCACTCGTACCAGGTTGTTGCCGGTGTCGGCGATGACGACGTCGCCATCGGGCCGAACGGCGACCCCCGTCGGTGACGAGAGTTGCGCCCCGATCGCCGGTCCGCGGTCTCCGAGCCTGCCGGCCTTACCGGTACCGGCGATGGTTCGAATCGCGTTATCGGAGAGCTGGCGCACCACGTTGTTGCCGGTATCGGCAATGAGCAAATTCTGCTCGTCGAGCGTAATGCCCGATGGACGTTGCAATTTCGCGGCCGTCGCGACGCCGTCGACATAGCCGGCCGCCCCTGTCCCCGCCACCGTCGTGAGCCCGCCCTTGGCCAGGTCGAACCGGCGAATCACGTTGTTATCCGTATCAGCGATGTACAGCGCATCGCCGTTGACGGCCAACCCGCGCGGATGACTCAGGGGGCTGCCAACCAGGCTCCGGATCGTCCCTCGGCTGTCGACAACACGCACCCGGTTGTTCAGCGTGTCGGCGATGTAAAGCACGTTCCGTGTTTGATCCCAGGCAAGGCCATACGGCGAATTGAGCTGGGCCGACATCGCGGCACCGCGGTCACCAGAAAAACCGAAGCTGCCCGAGCCGGCGATCGTGCTGATCACCGCTGTCAACGAGACCCGGGGCTTGTCGATGGTTGGGATGGTGACGGTCGCCTTGCGGATCTGGTGGGCAAACGTATCCGCGATATAGACGTCGAAGCCGGTGACCTGGTAGCCGACCTTGGTCACCTGTCCGATCGCGACCGCGTACGGCCCGGCCAGCTGGGCCGCCGCCGGATCGCCACCATCGCCATCGACGGCGAGGCTGCCAAGGCCGGCAAAGGCCACCTCGGTGTTGTCGATCAGCAGGCGTACGACGTGATTCGTCGGGTCGGCCACGAACGTATACCGATCAAGGACGGCCAGGCCAAAGGGCTGCTGGGCGACCTCGGTCGGTGTGCCCGCGGCCGGCGCGCCCGCGTAGGTGGATAGCTCGGGCCGAACGACAGCCGGCCCGGCCGCCTGGGCATTGATGACCCGGGCCGGACCGACCTGAGGCATCACCAGGCTCAGGAGCAGGGCGGCCGGACCCACGGCGCGCCAGCACCGGACTCCCCAGTGGCCCCGTGTCACCATGCGTTCCCCCTTGGTCGGCTACCCGCGTGCATCATATCGTGACCTGAGCACTCACCGTCGCAATGAGAAATCCGAGGGTTGCGAGCGGCCGGGAGTCACCAGGAATGGCGCGTCGGCTTCGATGGCCACGCCGGCGCCGTCGCCCTGATCGTTGGGGACGATCGCGCGCAACATGCGGGGGCCCAGCAGATCGTGATAAAGAACCAGGACTGGAATTTGGAACGAACCCGCATCGTCGGTCTTGATGCCCTTCGGAAGCGGCGACCGAAGCACCCCGCCGTCCCAATTCAAGAAGGCAATGGGGCTATTCCGCGGAAAACCGCGTCCGACCGCATAGGTCACGAACCCGGGAGGTCCGATCGGCGGATTGAGTGCCAGCGATGGCTGGTAGCACGGAATCTGATAAGTCGTGTCGTCCGCCTCCCGTTGGCGGAAGTCGTCGGCACGGATCAGGTGGACGCCCTCCGATGGCTCGACGACCTGGATGGTCCGACTGAAATGGCCGAACACGTCCGTCTGCGCCTCGAAGCTCTGCGGGAGACCGCCGGGGCCAGCATCGAACGTGATCAGCACGGCGCTGAACGGATTGAAGTTCTCGCCCGTGATGGTGGTCGTCCCGGTTTCTGATAAAGGCGATGCCGTTGGCGTCGTCGCCGGCTTCGGTGTGGTTCTGGGCGCCAGTGCCTTGAATGAATCGGAGCTCAATTTGACCGCGCCGGCTGGCTGGAAACAGTTTGGCTTCGCCGTGATCGTCGCCGGCGAGCGGATCGCGGTCGCCGCCGGCCCGCTGAGCCAGACCACGAAATGGCGATTACTCCTGTGCACTTCGAGGCCGTCGGTGAAGCTCGCCTGCACGGCGTCGATGCCGGGCTCCGGACCATTCGCATAGGTGACCGAGGCGCGACCTTTACTGTTCGTCCTCGATGAGGCGAGCGATCGGCCCTTGTTCGGGCCCGAGACGACGGCAAAGCCCACAAGCATGTTCGGGACCGTTGCCCCGTGCCAGTCCTCGACGACGGCCGTGATCGTGCTCTTCGTGGCCGGGTCGCCGGGCCGCCGAGGCATGTCGACCGAGGTCGGCGCGACGTCGAGCTGGATGCGCGACGCCGGGAAGGTATTGCTCAGCCCGATCGGTGCGGCGAGCGCGCCGCGACCCAGGACCAGGCCGGCGAGGACTCCGACTCCGAGTGCGGCCGCGGCCAGTTGGACGCGTCGCATCCGTTAGCTGCTCGGAGGGTTCTTAAAGTACCCGCTGTAATACGCGGCTGCGTCGCACCGGCTGCCGGCCGGATCAGGGCCACAGCTCAGGGCCATCGTCTGCTTCTCTTTGAAAACGAGCGGGGTCACGAAATGGAAGTCGAGATCTCGGAAGTTCTCGAGCCGCAACGTCATCAAGACCTGATCGGGCTTGTTTGTCTCGCGACGAACGAGGTAGATGGTGCCGCTGTTGCCGTTGGGATTCTCAAAAACCAGGTCCGTCACGGCGAGGCCGCCACCGTCCGGCACGGTGATCGTGCTTTCGAGCGGCTTGACATCCGGGTTGATCGCCAGGCGTGACGACCAGACCTTGCCCTGCACCGGGTTTGCGCCGGTCGCATCCGCTCCGCCGCCCGATTGCGCCGCCGGATTGGCCGCCGGCAATCGACTGGCGATCGACTGCATCGCTGAAGCCTGCGGCGCGACCGCGTCCTTGGCGGCGCTCGAGATGCTCGGTTTGAGCAACGCGAACCAAAGAATCACGGCAATCAACAGCAGGGCCGCGAGCCCGATCAGGGCCGGAACCAGCCATCTCGGAATCAGTCCCTCCTGCTGCATCGACCCGTCGACGGTGATCGTCGGCAGGCCATCCTGATGGACCAGGACCTTGTACGGATTGAGCTTCGGCGGGCCGGTCAGAAACCGTTGTCGCGGGCTGAGACGGACCGTCGCGAAGCTCGCCGTTCCAGCCTCCGCCGTGATGGCCGGCGGTGTGATCGTGAAGTTGAGTTTCCGGTCGGGGTCGGCCGCGGTCAGGCGGGCGTTGACCCGGACGTTGCCGCGGTTGTCGAGCGCGAGCTGGGTGCGGGCGCGTGAGCTGCCCCTGGCGGTGCGCGGGATCAGCTCGGCGGACGTATCGTTGAACGGCCCGACTTCGACCACGCCTTCCTCCACGAGGGACGCTCGGGCATCTTCACGGGATTTGACCCGGACGGCAAAGGGAATGGCGCGGGCCGGAACAGTCGACGACTTCGGCGGCTTGAACTTGATCCGGGCCACCGCCTCGGCGCCCGGAAACAGGGGGACGACAGCAGGCTCAACGATGGCCCACGCCGACGCATCGCCCAGGACCTCGATCGTGAATTGGTCGACCACGGTGCCCGAGTTGCGGACCCGAACTTCGGTCACTGCTTCGCCACCGGGCGTGACGGTGACAGCCTTACTGGCAAGCGTGGCGGTTGCGGCCATGGCGCTCGCATCATAGGTAGCGCTCTGTGACCGGGCCATAGCCGGAGAGGAAGACGTGCAGGCATCGGGTGCTGCCCGTTAAGTCACCGTTAAGTGCCCGGAAAGTCGAGGCCGTCACACTGCAGGCCAGCGGTGCCCCGGGCAGGAAGGGTGCCGACCGAGGAGGAGGAAACCGTGATCGCAACTCGCCCGAGTGTGTTAACTGACCGTACTCGTGTCTACGTCGCCGCATCGGACCCGGTCTCGCGCGCCGGCATTGCCAGCCAGCTTCGATCCCATCACGGGCTCGACATGGTGGAGGAGCGCCAGGTCGATGCCGATGTGGTAGCCCTGGTGATCGCCGACCAGATGGACGAGGAGACCGCCCAGGCGATTCGGGCGCTGAAGCGCCGGGGCGTCGAACGCGTCGTGCTCATCGTGACGCGAGTCGATGACACCGGACTGCTGTCGGCTCTCGAGGCGGGGGCTCGCGGCGTGCTGCGCCGGAATCAGGCCACGCCCGAGAATCTCTTCGAGGCGATTCGAGCGGCTGCGGGCGGCGAGGGGGCGCTATCACCCGATCTGCTTGGCCGGTTGCTCGACCAGGTCGGTCGGCTGCAGCGTCAGGTCCTCAATCCACGCGGCCTGAGCTTCGCCGTGCTGACGGATCGTGAAATCAAGGTTCTCAAGCTGCTCGCCGACGGCCAGGACACGGCTGAAGTGGGACGCCGGCTGTTCTATTCCGAACGAACGGTCAAGAACATCGTCCACGACGTCACCAGCCGGCTCAACCTGCGGAACCGAACCCAGGCCGTGGCCTACGCGTTGAGACAGGGACTGATCTAGAGCCGAGTCTTCGGGTCGTCGTGCCCAAAGTGGCCGTCGAGGCCGATGAAAAAGCTCCGGCGCGTGGAGCGGAGGCACAGCGCCAAAATGCCGCGCCGCCGCTCGAAGAAAACGTCGGCGAGCTGGCTGGTCGGCCTCCCGTCCGCGAACTGGCTGCCGCGCCGCGCGGCGTTTTGCACCCGCGTCTCCTTCTTGGGCTCCAGGGCATGGCCGGCAACGCCGCCGTCGCCAGCCTGATCCAGGAGACCCGCCGAACCGAGCCCGTCCAGGCTGCGACGCTGGCCGCCGAAACGGCGCCGCCAGAGCTCTCCTCTAGAAGCGACTCAACTGCCGCCAAAGACAACTCGCAGGACGTTGCCGGCGACGACGAGCTGGCTCCTCTCGATGCGGCAGCCGAGGCGCCCGCCGTCGATCCCGATGCGCCCACTGAAGGCGCCCGCGAGCTGGTTGCGCACCCCCGCTGGAGGCGCCCGCGAGCCGGTTGCGCAGGACGCGCAGGCCGAGCTCGACGAGCGCGCGGATCCAGGCGACACGCCCGAAGCCGGTGCTGGGGCCGCCGAGCCTGGCATCCCCATCGAGGCGCGGCCGCCACCGGCCGTCCCGGATGTGGGCGCCGCCGAACCGGCGGCGGGATTGGCTCGAGTCGCTGGACTCCCACCGGCCCAATTACTTGGCTCACTCGAAGCCGTTTCCGGCGCAGCCGATCGCCATGCCGACCAGGAACACAAGCGCCTGATCGTCAATCCCCCAACCCGGCCGCGTCACCCGGGCGCCCCCTC
>WNGO01038400.1_pt1 | contig 10172 bp, 8 predicted proteins | sample 5400511 | NCBI WGS metagenome assembly WNGO01 (sample SAMN13153380, study PRJNA577476) | soil metagenome | isolation source: 20 cm soil or saprolite under Garry oak tree replicate 2 | place: USA:California | collected 2016-06-15
ATGTCGCTCGGGGTTGGCGGGCTCTCCTCCGCCGGCGGCGCCGGGCTCGTGACGCGAACGCTGATCGGAATCAACGTCGCCGTCTACCTGCTCGAGCTCGCCACGGGAGGAAACATCGACGGTGTCGGCAGCCAGATCTTCGAGAAGGGAGCCCTGTTCGGACCGCTGGTCGGAAACGGTGACTGGTGGCGCCTGATCACGGCCGCGTTCCTGCACTACGGGCCGATTCACCTCGGTTTCAACATGTTCTTTCTCTACTGGATCGGCACACCGGTGGAGCAGTACCTGGGGCGCGGCCGCTTCCTGGCCGTCTATCTCGTCTCGGGCCTCGCCGGCTCGGCCGGCGCGCTTGTTCTCTCGCCCACGTCGGTGACCGTCGGCGCCTCGGGCGCGATCTTCGGGATTCTCGGCGCCGCCCTGGTTCTCGAGCGCCAAGGCTCGTACGTGCTCGGCGGCAGTGCGATGGGACTGATCGTGATCAACCTCGCCCTGAGCTTCGTGCTCGCGGGTATCTCGATCGGGGGCCACATCGGCGGCCTGATCGGGGGCGCGGCGTGCATGCTCGTGCTCTCCCGCTTCGGCCGCGGGCATGGTGCCTACGGACGGATTGGCGCTAGTGGAATCGCGGGTCTGGTCGCAGTTGCGTTGCTCAGTGTCGTAGTCGCGTACTGGAAGGTTCGCGGCTACGCGAGCTAGCCGAGCCGCTCGACCTGAGCGACCTGGTCAAGCTTGTCCTTCCAGGCGTGGTCCATCCCCAGCCCGCCGTTGAGGCGGTCGGCGAAGCCATCCCAGGCCCAGATCATGTCTCGCCCCGCGCCGCCGTAGACGGTATCTCTGCCTGCGTCGCCCTGGAGCCTGTCGTTCCCGGGCCCACCGTAGAGGACGTCGTTGCCGTCGCCTCCGCCCAGAACGTCGGCCCCGGGCCCGCCGATCAAGACATCGTTGCCGCCGCTGCCGCCCAACTTGTCGTCGCCGCCGAGTCCACAGATCACGTCTCGTCCGGACGTGCCGATCAGGACATCCGGACCGCTCGTGCCCGTGATTGTGCAGGCCTGCGCTTGGTGGGTTGCAGCGTGCACCTTCGTCGCGCCAAACAGAGCAAGCGAGGCGAACATTGCGGCTAGTGTCCTGATTCGATTCGCGTCGCGTGGGGCCACGTTCGAGACCTCCTGAGACTTCCGGCGTGGCCGCGGCGCCGAGCTCCTCTTACGAGGCTGTGATCGGCGTTCACAGCTTTTGCGCGATCCCTCGGCGTAGTGAAATCTCTAAGCGGCGGCGCGAATCGCAGCGAGCGCCCGCTCGGCCGCCGCGGTGCGCGTCGATGCGAACGCCGGCGGCATCGGAGGCGCCGCCACAGCGGTCGTCGGGCGCCACGCCGCCTCCCAGCCACCGGCCCGCTCCCTGAAGGCGAGCAGGTAGCCGCGCTCGAGCGCCGCGTCGACGATCTCCGTCACCCGGTCGTCGTAGCGATCACCGTCACACACTCGATCGAAGTTACGCCGCGGACCGGACAGCATCAGTCTTGCCGGACGAGGGCCGATCTTGGCTTGGGTTGAAGCGAGCGCGATACTGGTTTCATGCGCCGGCTTCTCGTCGTGGCAATCGTGGCCGCGGTCGCCTGCCCGGCCGCTTCTGCGCGTCCGTTCCTGGGCGTCCTCGGCGCGAAGTCGCGCTTCCAGACCCTGACCGGACAGCGCTCGACTGTCGGCCACATCGTCATCGGCTGGAACCAGGGCTATCGCTGGGGTAGGCCCCTCGCGGCATTGATACCTCAGTACGGCCCGATGCCGATGCTCGGGATCGGGACGTCCTCGTATCCGAGCAAGCGCGAAGTAATAACTCCACAGGGAATCGCGCTCGGGCACGGAGACGCGTATCTCTACGCGTTGAACCAGGCGATCGCGCGCTGGGCGCGGCCGATCTACCTGCGGCCCTTCGGCGAGATGAATGGTCACTGGAACGCCTACTGCGCTTACACCGCCAGCGGGCGCCCAAAGGGCGGGTCCCATTCGACGGCGTGGTTCCGCAAGGCGTTCGCGCGCGTCTATCTGCTAACGCACGGCGGGCCGGCTCTCGAGGTCAACGCACAACTCAGGCGGCTCGGGCTGCCGCCGGTCCGGACCGACCTCGCTCCGAACCCGTACCCGATCCTGCGGGTGATCTGGAATCCACAGGCCGAGGGAAGCCCGAACGTCGCGGGTAACAGCCCGCAGGCCTACTACCCGGGCGACCGCTACGTCGACGTGGTCGGGAATGACATCTACGACATCGGCTTCCGCCCTCAATGGGCGGCGAACGAGCGCCTCTATCGAGCCCATCCGTCCAAGCCGTATGCCTTCCCCGAATGGGGGCTCTGGGGAATCGACGATCCCGCGTTCATCCGCTCGATGGCGAAGTTCGTCAGGACGCACCGCCGGGTGGAGCTGCTCTCGTGGTTCAACGGCCAGGCATCCGGCGGGACGTTCGACATCGCGACGAAGCCGCGCAGCCGGGCCGCCTATCGGGCGGTAATCACGCCCCTCGGGCGCTAGCCGCCCGCGGTGACATACGCCGCGCCCTGCTCCGCGAGCGCGGCCTGCGCCGCCGCAAGGCGCGCGAGCGGGACGCGATAGGGCGAGCAGCTGACGTAGTCGAGGCCGAGCTCGTGGCAGAACGTCTCGAACGGGTTCCGTTCGAGCACGCCGTCCTCGAGATAGCGGGTCAGGAACTTGCCTTCCGCATCGTCGCGCGAGAATCCGAGGGTTGTCTGGGTGAGATCGTTCGTGCCGAAGGAGAAGAAGTCGGCGTACTCGGCGATCTCGTCCGCGCGGATGCAGGCGCGCGGAAGCTCGATCATCGTCCCGACGAGATATTCGACCTCCTCGCTCTCCTCGTTGGCCGTCGAGATCGTGATCGCGCGAAGCCGGTGGAGCTCCTCCGCGAAACCGACGAGTGGATGCATGATCTCGACGAGCGGCGGCTCGCCGGTCCGTTCCTCGACCGCGACGGCGGCGCGAATGATTGCCCGCACCTGCGTCTCGTAGATCTCGGGCCAGAGCAGGCCGAGCCGGCACCCGCGCGTGCCGAGCATCGGGTTCGACTCCTGGAGCGACTTGATCCGCTCGCGCATGCGTTCGTCCGTCGCCTCCTCGAGGGGAGGCAGGAACTCATGCAGGGGCGGGTCGAGGAGGCGGATCGTCACCGGGAGGCCGGCCATGGCCTCGAAGATCCCCTCGAAGTCGGACTGCTGCATCGGCAGCAGCTTGTCCAGGGCGTCCCGCCGCTCGTCCTCGCCGGAGGCCATGATCATCTCGCGGACGATCGGCAGCCGTTCTTCGGCCATGAACATGTGCTCGGTCCGGCACAGGCCGATCCCCTGGGCTCCGAACTCGCGTGCCTTCGCGGCATCGTCGGGGGTGTCCGCATTCGCGCGTACCTGCAGGCGGCGGTGCTCGTCCGCCCAGCCGAGAATGGTCTCGAAGTCCTCGTTGATCTGGGGCGCCACGAGCTCGACCGGGCCGACGATGACGAGCCCGCTCCCGCCGTCGATCGTGATCACGTCTCCCTCGGCCAGGTCCTGCTTGCCGATCCGGACACGGTGATTCTCGGCGTCGATGCTCAACTCCTCGCAACCGGCGACGCACGGCTTGCCCATGCCGCGGGCCACCACCGCCGCGTGCGAGGTCATGCCGCCGTGCGCGGTGAGGATTCCCTGCGCGGCGATCATGCCGTGGATGTCGTCGGGCGAGGTCTCCCAGCCGACGAGGATCACAGCCTCGGTCTCGCCCCGCTGCGCAGCCGTGTCGGCGTCGAGCACGATCTTGCCGGACGCCGCTCCCGGTGACGCGTTCAGCCCCTTGGCGGCGACTTCGTAGTCGGCGTTCGGATCGAGCATCGGGTGCAGGAGCTGGTCGAGCTGCGCCGGGTCGATCCGGGCGACGGCGTCCTCCTTCGAGATCAGGCCTTCGTCGACCATCTCGACGGCCGCCTTCAACGCCGCCGCGGCGGTGCGCTTCGCGGCTCGGGTCTGCAGCAGGTAGAGGCGGTCTTCCTCGACCGTGAACTCGATGTCCTGCATGTCCCGGTAGTGCTCCTCGAGGCGGCGCATCGTCTCGAGCAGCTGCTCGAACGCCTCCGGGAGCTGTTCCTTCATCTCCTGGAGCGGCTGAGGCGTCCTGATCCCGGCGACGACGTCCTCCCCCTGCGCATTCGCGAGGAACTCGCCGTAGAGACCCGCTTCGCCGGTGGACGGGTCGCGCGTGAAGGCAACACCGGTGCCGGACCGGCCGCCCTTGTTGCCGAAGACCATCTGAACGACGTTCACGGCCGTGCCGAGGTCGTCCGGGATGCGATGTGCACGCCGGTAGACCTGCGCGCGCGGGGTGTCCCACGAGTCGAAGACGGCGCGCACGGCCCGGCCGAGCTGCTCGCGGGCGTCCTGTGGGAACGAACTGCCGGTCTCCTGCTCGTAGAGCTCCTTGAAGATCGCGACGAGCTGTTTCAGGTCAGCCGGCGAGAGATCGACATCCTGCTTCACCCCGCAGCGCTGCTTGAGGTCGGCAAGCGCCTTCTCGAAACGGTCGGCGTCGATGCCGTCGACGACCTCCCCGTACATCTGGATCAGCCGCCGGTAGGAGTCTTGAGCGAACCGCTCGTTGCCGGTTTTCGCGCCGAGGCCTTCGACCGCGTCGTCGTTGAGGCCGAGGTTGAGGATCGTGTCCATCATCCCCGGCATCGAGACCGCCGCTCCCGACCGGACCGAGACGAGCAGGGGATCCCCAGCTTCGCCGAAGCGCTTGCCCGTCGTCTCCTCGAGCGAGGCGAGGTGCTCGTCGATCTCCGCCTCGAGTCCCTCCGGCAGTTCCTTCGTCCGCAGGTAGTCCCGGCACGCGTCGGTCGTGAAACCGGGATCCCAAGCGCGGTCATCTCGGCAAGGCCGACGCCCTTTCCACCCAGGAGCTCCTTGCCCCCTTCGGCCGATTCGTCGAAGTCGAAGACGTAGCGTCCGCCCACCGTGCGATGGATCTTCCCATGAGTAGGCGGGATTACGCTCTGCGCGCCGTCTCGCGTGATCTAGATCACAAGCTTTCGGACCCGCTGACCGGCGGCCGGTAGCCCGGGCGGCGGCGGGCGCGGAAGTCGGCAAGCCAGGCGAGCGCTCTTGTCGTCATCCAGAACGGCGTGAAGAGGACGTAGAAGACGAACAGGGCGGCGGCGAGGATCCCGCACCACGTCACCCAGCGCCAGAGCGGCACGGGGGGCTTCGGCGTCATGCGGTCGTGAGCGTGGCGCCGGCCTCGGCGCGCCGCTGCTCGATCAGCCGGATCACACGCGCGGCTGTCTCTTCGATCGAGAGGTCCGAGATCTCGATCACCGGACAGCCGAGCCGGCGGTGGATGGCCTCGGCGGCCTCGAGCTCGTCGTAGATCTCGACCAACTTCGCGTACTGCCGGTTGTTCCCGCCGAGGCGCCGCACCCGCTGCTGCCGGATCTCGGCGAGGCGTCCGGCCTCGATCGTGAGGCCGACGATCTTGAGCGGGTCGATCTCGTACAGCGCGGGCGGCGGCTCGATCCCCTTCACGATTGGGACGTTCGCGGTTTTGTAGCCCAGATAGCCGAGGTACATCGACAGCGGCGTCTTCGACGTTCGCGAGACGCCGACGAGGACGATGTCCGCCTCGTGGAGCCCGCCTCCCATGCCGTCGTCGTACTTGACCGCGAACTCGATCGCGGCCATCCGCTTGAAATAGCCCGAGTCGAGCGGCGGCCGCGCGCCGGGCGTCATCTGTGCCGCCTGGCCGGAGACCCGTGCCACGGCGTCGATCGGGTGCCCGAGCAAGTCGCAGTAATGGAGCCGCGCGCGGCGACAGAGGACGCGCATCTGCTCGCGCAGCTCCGGTTCGACAAGGGTGTAGACGACGACCGCCGGACGTCCCTTGGCCCGCTCGACGGCGAGCCTCAGGTGATCGACCGTCTCGACCCGCGGGTGGCGGATCTCCTCGAACTCTTGGTCAGGAAACTGAGCCTCGAGTGCGTGCACCAAGCGCGTCGCCGTCTCGCCGGTGGAGTCGGAGACAACGTGCAGCTCGACGGGGGTCTTCGCCATCGACCCGGAGGCTAGCGCGGGATCTGCGAAAAGTCGCCGAGCGCGCCGAGGGTGTCGCGCACGTCGAGCAGGAGACGAAGCCGGTTCGCCCTGACGGCCTCGTCCTCGGCCATCACGAGCACCTCGTCGAAGAAGCGTTCCATTACCGGCGCCAACTCCGCGCCGGACTCGAGCGCTGCCTTGATGTCCGGCTTCCTCCTGCGCCTTGCCTGCGAGGCGGTGAGCGCGGTCGTAGGCGGTGTAGACGCCCTCGAACTCGGGCGACTCGCGCTCGCGATAGAGCTCTTCCGCCCGCCGGGCAACCCCACCCAGATCGGGGACATTCGACGCGCGCGCCGCGCGCACGTACTCGACCGGGACGTCGAGCAGCGACTCCAGGCGCTCCTCCACGAACTCCCGCAGCTCTTCGGGCAGGAGCTCGCGGTCGATCGTGAGCCCGCCCTCGAGCGCGAGCCGGACGAGCCCGATTGCGGCGCGCCGCAGCCCGTACGGGTCGCGCGAGCCTGACGGCTTGTGGCCGAGCTCGAAGGCGACGCGCAGGGTGTCCAGCTTGTCTGCGGCTGCGAGCACTTTCCCGGGCTCGGTCTGAGGGAGCAGGCCCCCGGAGGCGTCGGGGAGGTACTGCTCCTCGATCGCCTTCGTGACCGCGTCCGGATAGCCCGCGAGCCGGGCGTACTCGGCGCCGATGTAACCCTCGAGCTCGGGGAACTCGCGCACAAGCTCGGAGGCCTGGTCAGCCTTGGCCAGCCTCGCCGCTTCGAGCGAGGCGTCGCCCCCGCCGAGGCGCTCCACGAGCTTCGCGACCCGCTCGGCCTTTTCGGCGAACGAGCCGGCGCCGGCGAAGAAGGTGATCGCGGCGAGCCGCTCGGCCAGAGCGTCGATCCCCGCCGCAACGTCGCGCTCGAACGTGAACGAGGCGTCTTCCAGCCGAGCCTCGAGGACCTGTGTGTGCCCAGGGCCGACGACATCGGGGTCGCCGCCGTTCGCGACGAGGGCGAACCGGTTGCCCTCGATCGGGAAGTAGCGCTGGTGCGACTGCATCGTCGTCACGATCACACGCTCCGGCAGCTGGAGAAAGCGCTCGTCGAAGTGGCCCTCGAGCACCATCGGCTTCTCCACCAGATGGACGACCTCGGCGATGCCGTGAGTGAAGCGGTGGCCGTACGACGTCTCCCCCACGATCGTCTCCGCGTCGAGTTTTGCCAGCACCCAGCGCACCGGGCGCGCGAAGCGGATCCCGCTTTCGTCCCAGCGCATCGACTTCGTAAACGAGAAGCCGCGAACGATCCGGTCGATCTGCTCGGGCAGGACCTCGCGGAGCTCGCGGCCCGGAACGGTGACGCCGAGGAAGCCGTCGCGCAACTCGAGCTCGTCGACCGCGACCCCGTGTTTCTTCGCGAAGCCGGCCGCGGCTCGGTCACGCAGGTTCTCCGGCGGGCCTTTGACCCACAAGTCGGCAGTCTGCTCCGGCAGGTCGTCGATCAGGAACGCAAGCCGCCGCGGCCCGACGAAGAGCTGGGACGGCGCCGTCCCGATGTGCGCACGCGCGAGCTCGGGCAGCTGCGCCTCAGCCTCGCGGCAAGCGCCGGCCGGGAGCTCCTCGCAGCCGATCTCAAGCAGCAGCGACGGCATCTTCTTCTTGCATTCCGAGGTAAGCCTCGGCAACGCCGCGCGCGAGCTTACGGACGCGGCCGATGTAGGCCGCCCGCTCTGTGACCGAGAGCGCGCCGCGCGCGTCGAGCAGGTTGAACGTGTGCGAGCACTTGAGCACCTGGTCGTAGGCCGGAATCGGCAGCCCACTCTCCAGCAGGTGCCGGCACTCCGCCTCGTACTCGCCGAAGCGGCGCGTGAGCACGTCGACCGGGGCCTCCTCGAAGTTGTACCGCGACCACTCACGCTCGGCTTCGAGGTAGACGTCACCCCAGGTCACTCCGGGAGCCCATTCGAGCTCGAACGCGGTCCGCTTGCCCTGGAGGAACATCGCCAGCCGCTCGAGCCCGTAGGTCATCTCGGCGGGAACGAGCTCGACGTCGAAGCCTCCGAGCTGCTGGAAGTAGGTCCACTGCGTGATCTCCATCCCGTCGCACCAGACTTCCCAGCCGAGGCCCCAGGCGCCGAGCGTCGGCTGCTCCCAGTCGTCCTCGACCAGGCGCATGTCGTGCCGGCGGAGGTCGATGCCGAGCGCCTCCAGTGAGGACCAGTAGAGGTCGAGGACGTTCTCCGGAGCCGGTTTCAGCACGACCTGGTACTGGAAGTAGTGCTGGAACCGGAAGGGGTTCTCCCCGTAACGGCCGTCCAGTGGCCGGATCACCGGCTCGACGTAGGCGACGTTCCACGGCTTGGGCCCGAGGCAGCGGAGAAACGTATTCGGATTCATCGTGCCGGCGGCGAGCTCCGTGTGGTACGGCTGCATCAGCACGCAGCCGTAATCGGCCCAGTAGCGCTCGAGCGCGATGATCATCTCCTGGTAGTTCACGGTCTCCGGAGTGTCGCATTTGGCGCGACGGGTTTGGCGCCCGTAAAAACGTCATGGTTTCGGCACAGACGCGTTTCCGTTCCGCGCATTTTTTCTCAGTAGGCTCGACGCGGGGAGGAGGTTGGCTGTGCCTTCATCAACGCGACCGAGCTCTCGGTCGGCGGCGCGCTCGTGTAGCGAGCTACGCGGGGTTGGATACGAGCAGCCGCAGCCCGGCGTCGTACTCGTCGAGGCCGCGTAAATGACCGTGACGTGCATCCCAGGTTCCGTCTTGCAGGTCGCGCGCGACCGCCGCGACGACACGGTCGACGACCTCCTGTGGCATCCGGGCGAAGCCCGAGGTCGAGTTGCGTGCTTGAGCGTCGAGCACCCGTTCGGGGTGCGCCCAGAAGGAACCGAGTAACCAGTCGGGCGTGTCGCGCGAAATCGGCACCTCGCGGATGGCGACCTCTCCGTCGAGCCAGCGCGCGATCGTGTCAGGCGGCGGCAAGCTCCGACTGTCGAGCTCGGCGACTTCCGGGAAGTAATCCGCCATCAGCCACATCCGGGCGCTGACCTCCGGGTCGAAGGTGAGGATCACAACCGGGCCCCGTGCGACGCGACGCATCTCTCTCACCCCGCGTTCCTGGTCTTCGCCCCAGTGGTGGATCGTCAAGATCGCCATCGCGGCGTCCACCGTTCGATCGGCGAGAGGCAACGGGTAGGCGCCACCAACGATCGCCGGCGGCAGTTTCCGGTCGCGCTGGGCGATCATCACCTCGCTCGGCTCAATCGCCAACACGTGCCGGTCGCGCGGCTCGTACGAGCCCGCGCCGGCTCCGACGTTGACGATCGTCCTCGCCTCACCCAGCGCCGCCCGGATCCGTGCGGCAATCCACGGGTCCTCGCGGCGCGTCACGGCGTACTCGGCGCCGATCAGGTCGTAGCGCGTGTCAGGCATCGGCGATGTCGAAGCTAGCCCGCGAGCGTCCGCAGCCGAAAGCCGCCGTAAAACTCGTGTGACGAGTTGACGACCGTCAGCGCGTCCCGCGTTGCCCGCGCGCTGAGACCCGCCTCCCCCGCCTCGGCGAGCGGCCGGCGCAGCAGCGCCTCGATCCCGCTCAGCCCCTCCGGCGCGAGCGTGAGCGTGGTCTCGTCGCGGCAGACAGAACAGACCGCGCCGCCTGCTCGTGGCGAGTAGCCGACAAGACCCTCCTCCGCCCCACACTCCGCGCAGCTCGTGACGTGTGGCAGGTAGCCGGAGAGCCACAGGAGCTTCAGCTGGAAGGAGAGCGCGAGCGGGTCGAGCGCGGCCCTAGCGGACCGCTCGCTTCCCGGCGGCCACCCGTCGAGAAGGTCGAGGAATCGCGTCAGAGCGCGGAACGCGCGCGCATTCGCCTCCTGCTCCGTGAAGAGGCGGAGCATTGCTTCGAGCCCGAAGAGCCCGACGTTCAGCCGATACGGATCCTCGCGCGCCGCGTGGTGTGACTCGATCAGGTCGGCGCCTGTGACCGTCTGCAGCTCGCCGGAGCCCTGATGGAGCAGCAGCTCGACGTGGCTCAACGGCTCCAGCCTTGCGCCGAAGCGCGATTTCGTCCGACGGATGCCTTTCGCGACGGCCCCGACACGACC
>WNGO01005964.1_pt1 | contig 10171 bp, 11 predicted proteins | sample 5400511 | NCBI WGS metagenome assembly WNGO01 (sample SAMN13153380, study PRJNA577476) | soil metagenome | isolation source: 20 cm soil or saprolite under Garry oak tree replicate 2 | place: USA:California | collected 2016-06-15
CTGTTTCGCGGCGCGCCGACCTTGGTGGCGAGCCTCGTTTCCGGGGAAATGGAAGTTGGCTACACCGGCGGCACGTCGGTGGTGGGAGCCGCGGGGCAGGGGACTTATTTGCGCATTCTTTCGTCGATCTCCAGCACACTCACGCATACGATGATGGCGCATCCGAGGATCAAGCGAGTTGAAGAACTGCGCGGCAAGCGCTTCGGGATTCAAAACATGGGCAGCAGTACCTGGATGCACACCATGCTGGCGCTGGAGTATGTCGGACTGGAGCCCAAGCGCGACAACATCAATATTCTCAGCATCGGCGATTCGGTGTTGATTGGCCAGGCTCTCGAGGCGGGACGGGTGGACGCGGCGGTGCTCGACGGTGCGCTTGTCCGCAGGCTTCGCAGCAAGGGCTTCTCGACGATCGTTGAGTTGCAGCCGGCGAAGATCCCGATGCTCAACCAGGCGGTCGTCGTGCACCCGGACTTTTTACAGAGACGCTCCGACACCGCGGAGAAGATATTGATGACGTTGGTGGAGAGTCTCGCGTTCAGTCTGGCTCCGGTCAATAAAATGGTCGTGATAAAAACCATGATGCGGCGCTTTCAAATCAGCGACCCGGCGGTGGCGGAGGAAGGCTATCAAGACTATCTCACCAGCGTGGAGCGCAAACCGATCCCGAATTTAGACGGCATGCGCAATATCCGCAGACTGTTGGCCATGCTCAATCCGAAAGCGGCGAGCGTAAAAATCGAAGAGCTGATCGATGGCCGCTTGATCAGCAAGCTCGACGAGAGCGGTTTCATCGACAAAGTCGGCGCGACTTATGGTTTGCGATAGCTTGATCAAGTTACAGTTCACGAGGCAAGGAAATGAACAGGATCGGCTTTATCGGTCTGGGCACCATCGGTGGCGCGGTTGCTAAAAATATTCAGAAGGCCGGTCATCCCATGATGGTCTGCGACGTCCGGCCGGAGGCAACCGAGCCGTTGGTTGAGGCAGGAGCAGAGCTCGCAGAATCGCCCGCCGAAGTCGCGCGGCATTGCCGGGTGGTGTTCAGCTCTCTCCCCGGTCCGCCGGAAGTGGAACAAGTGGCGCTCGGCGCCAAGGGTCTTATCGAAGAAGTTTACCAAGGCAGCGTCTATGTCGATCTTTCGAGTAGCAGCCCGGACCTGATACGTCGTATCGAGGCCGAGTTTCATTCACACGGGGCGCAGGTGATGGACGCGCCGCTCATCGTCGGCAAAGGCGGCATCGCCAGTAGAAGCGTCGAAATCTTGGCTTCGGGAGATGCCGAAATATTCGCGGAAGTGAAGCCTCTGCTCGAGAGCTTCGGCGACACGGTTGTCTATACAGGAAAACTGGGAACCGGCACGGTGATCAAGCTCGCGCATAACTTGGTTCGTCGCGGCATCGGTCTGGCGATCGGGGAGGGGATCGTTTTGGGCGCCAAGGCCGGCGTGGCGCCGCAACTGCTCTGGGATTGCATGCGCTGGGGGTTGGAAGTGCAGCTCCAGCAGCTGGCAAATTCTTTTTCGGCGACGATCTTCAAGGGAAACTACGAGGCGCCGGCGAGCTTCGATATCACGCTGTCACGTAAAGACGTCGGCCTTGCGACCGAATTGGGCCGCCAACTCAACGTGCCGATGCCGATCGCCGCAATGGTTGAGCAAATCATGGTGCAGGCGCTCAATCGCGGATGGTCGGAACAAAGCACGGCGTCTCTCTTTCGGCTCCAAGAGGAAGCCGCCGGGATTGAGGTACGCGGGCGATGACAAAAAGATTCAGTGCTCAATTACGATCCCGCGCCGACCGAATCTGGCGGGCCATCGACGGTCATCCGTTCCTGCGCGAGCTTCACGCCGGCACATTGTCGATGAATCGTTTTACCTATTTCATCCTGCAAGACTACGTCTATCTTCTCGACTTCGCGCAGGTGCTCGCTCTGGGCGCGGCCAAGTCTCCCGATCTCGAAACTCTCGAATTATTCTGCCGTCACGCGCTTGGCGCGGTGGAGGTGGAGCGGAGCTTTCACGCCAGCTTCGGCAAAAGTCTCGGTCTGACGCGCAGGCAACTCGACGAGGTGAGTAAGGGGCCGATGACCCAGGCCTATATCGGCCATCTGCAATCGGTGGCGCGCGGCGGCACGCTCGGGGAGATCGTCGCGGCGGTGCTGCCGTGCTATTGGATTTACGGCGAGGTCGGCGGTCGCTTGTATAAAAACCGGCCGCGCCAGCCGAAAATCTTCCGCGAATGGATCGAGATCTATGCGTCCGAGAGTTTCTGGCGGCCGGTGCGCGAGCAAATCGAGCTGATGAATCAGTTGGGCGCGGCGGCGAAGGGCGGCGAAAAGCGGCTCATGACGGAGCATTTCATTTTGAGCAGTCGGTACGAATTCCTGTTCTGGGAGCAGGCGTATCGAATGGAGAAGTGGCGGGTGTAAAAATGAAGGCTATGGCGCAAAAGGAAATCGCGTTGATTGTCGGCAGCGGACCGGGCCTGAGCGCGTCGCTGGCGCGGCTTTTTACCAAAGAAGGCATGCAGGTCGCGTTGGCCGCGCGGGATACAACAAAGTTGGCGGCTCTAGTCCAGGAGATCAACGGTCGAGCCTACGCGTGCGATGCGAGCATCCCCAAAGACGTAGATCGCCTGTTCGAATCGTTGAGCCATGATCTCGGCGAACCGGACGTCGTTGTTTATAACGCCAGCGGGCGAGCGCGCGGTCCGCTGACCGAGTTGGATGCGGAAGCGGTACGCAACACGATCCTGATAACTTGTTACGGCGGATTTCTCGTTGGACAGGCGGCGGCGAAGCGGATGATCCAGGCTGGGCGCGGCACGATCCTGTTCACCGGCGCGTCGGCGAGCATCAAGGGATTTGCCAATTCAGCGGCGTTCGCCATGGGGAAGATGGGATTGACCGGCCTGGTCCAGAGTATGGCGCGCGAACTGCAGTCGCAGAACATCCACGTCGCGCAGGTCGTTATCGACGGCGGCATCTACGAGCCGACCAAACGGCCGGAGCGTCTCACCTCGCGCGGACCCGACGGCAACCTCGACCCGGATGCCATCGCGCAAACGTACCTTCACCTACACCGCCAGCATCGCAGCAGTTGGGCGTCGCACATCGAATTGCGGCCATGGGTGGAGAAATTCTAGCCGGATGGTCACGGATTGCACGTACCACACGCTGGTACTCGCAACGGGTCAATCGAACTAACGAGGAGTTGATCGAAGCCGGCAACGTCCGTCACGAACATGAATTCAAAGTCTGGCGCGACCTGAAATTCCCCGCGGGAAAGATCCTCATCCCCGGCGTCGTCAGCCACGCCATCGATCTCATCTAGCACCCGGAACTGGTAGCCGAATCGCATCATCGCGTTCGCTGAAATCGTCGGTCAAGAAAACGTCATCGCCGGCTCTCCAAAATCTTTTTTATCAAGAGTAAACGGGCTGTTGCTCAAACCTGCGTTGTTCCGAGGAACAGGCTTACCCGCTCGACAGTTGGCCGGTTTAGAGAATAACCGGGGATTGAAGATGGAGGATAGAAGATCGCGATTTTTGATATTTAGTGAAATGTAACAATTGATCCGCTGAGCCGCGTCCAAATTCGAAGAGCCCTTCGACGGAGCTCGGGGCGAACGGATAAGGAAAACCGTTCGTGGCGAGTCTCGTCGAACCACGAACGGCGGACATGATTAACTTATGGCGGTCTACTGGTCGCTACGCGGCGCTGCCTTTCCGATAGCGCGCTACACCGATGTGACCCACGCCGATCGTGAGGATGCCCAGGACAACGTGAACGACCTGCACGACCCAGTGTAACTCGCCTACCATGAGCGTCGACTGGATCATGCCGATGACGAGGGTCAGCGCGCCGACGGTCAGCGCAGAAATAGCGATGACCCAGCTGCCTCGGTTGGCAAACGCTTGCGCGATGCCGATCACACAGAGCGCGCCCACCGCCAGCAGTCCGACGAGCATATGCATGGACAGTAAATTTAAAGCGGCGCCGGTCCAGAGAAGCAAGCCCAGAATCAATGCAAGTAATCCGGCCAAGCTCAAGACAACAGATGCGGTGCGAACAACCATATGCGAAAATGTATAGACTACGCGTCGTGCTTGCAATCTCGCATCGGCGATTTTCAGGACGCCGCTCCAATGATTATTGAAAATCTTTCAAATGTTCTATCCGAGGAAGCTTTGTTTGCCAGCGCTACTATCTTCGGATACAATCCGGCAAGGTCATGCCTTGACGCTATTGGTGCGCAAGAGGTCGAAGACCGGCTGACAAACTCCACTCCGGCATGGACTGCGGCGTAGATATTACGTCGAATGATTTTCCGGTCTTGCCACTCCCCCCTCTTCCTAAGTCCGCAGGCTAGCCAAAGCCCTGCACGAGGAGGGAGAATTATGCATCCTCTATTGATGGTTGCCATTCCGTTAGCTTTCAGCATCTTGGTATGATCTTGAACAGGATTGGTTTAGATCGGGTTGCCTTTTGCAAACCCTCGGATCTCAAGCATAGCGTTGCCGCTTGGTGATGCTGCGGCCCGGGATATCTACTGCAAAGAAAGAGCAAAGGAGAATAACTGGTGATTGACTTGGCCAAGCGATTATTTGTGGGAATCAAAATTTCCAAGGGACTGCAAAATGAGTTGGATAGTCCAGCCCCAGGCACGAAGCAATACTTCGAAGGGACTGACGACAATGATTACCTTCAAATCATCAACCAGGGAGAGCAAAAAATTATCGGCAAATATGTCAAAGACGGGTATCCCGCAACGGATATCGGGGAGGTGAGCCGAGATGTCTGCAGCATGCTAAAATTGATCACGCGCGGACGCCGCATCGAGGAAAATGATGTCCAAATTTACTCGTCTTAAGCTTTGGCGCTGCGGAATAGTTCAATGGATTTGGTGACGGGCCGCACGCTATGGAACACTGAGGCAAGGTCGGGAGCGCGTTCGCTTATGAAGCGCTTAAGTGGTAGTCTATCGACTCCTTTAGAGCTTATTCGACGTATTTGCGGGGGCTTCCGAGCTTTAAACGAGCCGGAGGCTTTTTTCGATGGGAGGTCGGTATGTTGGAAAAAATCGAGATTAGTTTGCGCGACGGGACATTGGTACGGCATAAACAGAGGGGGTATGAAGGGAAGATCGAAGGCACGACTGCCATCAAAGCTTGCTTCACGAAGGGCGGAGCTTTATTGGCGATGCCGATCACCAAAGAGGCTTTTCAGTATCGCATCTTGGTCAGCGGCGAGTCGATGCGGTATATCGCGCCCTTCGATGATCTAGAAGTCCTCGACGCTGCGACAGAGATCCTTTGCGCCCGTTGTCATAAAGCTTTCCACAGCAAACCCGGTTTAGCCGGCAAAGCGTGCGGACGTTGCGCCTGCGGCGGTTGGATTTGCCCGGCGTGCATGGGCTGCCAAACGGAGGAGGCGGCCAAAGAAAAAGCGACCTCTTGCGCCCATCAGCGTAAACGATTCTTAAGAAAACTTGCCAGCGACAAGAAATAGTTTGCCTGAGGCCGGCAGGGGCCAAGACAAACACCATGTCGAAAGACAACGAAGGCAACTTCGCAGAGCCGGCGTGACCGAAAAACGACCGGCGCCGGACTTTCGATAGCGCAGAGACCGAACCCGTTGAACTTGGTCCGCGGGAATCCACTTGTGGCAGATGGGTATGGAGTCAGCCTTCCTGCTTGGCGTAGTCGCAACGGGGGCAGACCAATCCGACCAAGACCGGCCAGCCACATTCGCGACAGTTCACCACCGGCTCTCCTAGCATGCCTCGAACCATCGACCCGCAGCGGCGACCGCCGCAGGGGCCGGTGCCGACCCCGGTGCGTTTGCTGACCTGCTCAAAAGTCTTGGCGCCCGCCTGGATCGCTTTGACTACGGTGCCTTTGCGGATCTTGTTGCACAGGCAAGCGGGTTTGAGATTCTCGATGATCGCCTGCTCTCTGGCTTTTTGTTCTAGCTCGTCGATGGCCCGATACCTTTCTTTGCTGCGACTTCGGTATTAGTCTAGCACAATTTTTCCCGAAGCTAATTACTTCGTCCCGATGACCAAAGACGAAGTGAGCGGCGGCGGCAGATCGATCTGACGCACTTGTCTTAAGCCTGCGAGCTCCATCCAGCGTTGAATCTCGCCGAAGCTGTAGCAACGGCCGCCGTCGGTGGTGAGCAGCATCAATAAGCTGAAGATCGCGCCAACCCGCGGCTCGGCGCGCGTCTCGTGGAGGATATGATCTTTGATCACGAGCCGCCCCGACGATTTAAGATTTGTAACGAGCTTGCCGATCAGCGCCTCGTTCTTTTTGTCATCTTCGCCGTGAATGATGTTCGACATAAAAATCACGTCGTACGTTCCCGGAATCGGATCGCTGCGATAATCCCCCGCAATAAGTTCGATATGCTCTGTCATCCCAGCTTCGCGCACGTAGCGCTCGGTGATTCGCAACGTTGCCGGTAAGTCGAAGACGGTCGCGCGCAGCTTGGAAGATCGTCTGCACAGCTCGATAGGGTAGGTCGCGGGACCGGAACCGATGTCGAGCAACGTCACCACGCCACTCCAATCCAGCGCGCTTGCCGTGACGGCTGCATCGCCGCGCGCCTTAACCAAACAGTCCATGGCATTGATAAAAGTCTCGGTTTCATGCGGATCGCCTTGATACATATTGGGCGGCCGCGCCGGTTTGCCGGTTTGGATCGCGTCCGACAATGTTTCCCAGCATCGCCATAGCGAGGCGTCGAAACGAATCATGCCGCCGACGTATCGCGGCGAGCTGCTGATGAGATACTCTTTTGCCACTTCCGTGAGAAAAAAAGCTTCTGCGTTTTTGTGCAGCAGCTCCAAAGACGCGAGGGCGTTCAGCATCAGCTCGGTTGCGTTGGATTCGAGTTTAAGACGGCCGGAGATTTCTTTGGCAGTGAGCGGGCTGTTTCCTAGCGAGTCGAAGACGCGGAGTTCCACAGCGGTCTGGACGATCCGCGCCTCGACATGGCCGCCGGCCAAGCTCATGAGCTGGGAAAAGTTCATTTGCCTTGAGCTGCTGTGCGCCGCGAAAGGATTCGTCCCTGTGGTTGAAATGAGACCATGAGTTCCAGTTCCAACTGTTGCGTCATGGCTCCATTGCCTAGAGTCTTTCGATGATGCGGTAACTTCGGCTCTTGGGCTTGAGCGGCGCGAGGATGCCACTTTTTACCATCAGGCGAATGTCTCGATACGCGGTGTCGCGGTCCACTTCGGCGATTCTCTCGTATTCGGCCGTCGAAAAGGTTTTGCCGTGGCAGTACGCGTAGGCGAGCAGACGGCGCTGGCGCAAATTGATCTGGGCGGTGCTGAATTGATTGAGCCACCTGAGCGTTGCCTCGTCGTAGACCGGTGCGTTGCGCAGGGTGACGGTAAAAATAAAGCCTTCAATGGACAACTCGGGCGGGTGAAGACCGTAGCTTTCCATTTCTTGAAACATGCGCGGCACGCCTTCGCCCATTTCGCGCAGGTAGCCGAGATCGGCGAGTACGCGGACGATCAGCGGGTTGCGGGAAAAGTGAATGCTTTTCTGGCGTCTCAATTGTTCCAAGGTGACCGGTTCCGGCGGCGCGCCCGGGCTGCGCACGCTAATATGATCGTCGAACATCCACACTTCGATGCAGGCACCGCTCAAAGAGTAATCGCGGTGCGCCACGGCGTTAACCAACGCCTCTTGCCAGGCGAAGGTCGGATACTCGAGCCGTTCGCGGAAAAAAAGATCGTGTAGGATCGTGCGCTCGCGGATATGTTCTTTGATCCGGCCGACCGCTTCATCAATCAACCTGACCAGCGGTGCCTCGAAGCGGATTCGTTTGACGACATTGAGAGCGCTGCCATGCTGCCGTTCGGCGCCATCATATTTGACGAAGTCGATACCGGCGCGCGGATGCCAACGGGTCGGATCCTTGGCGAATAGCAGTAGCGCGGCCATGTTCGGACAGGGAAGCGCGCGCGAATGATCGAGTAGGTGGTAAGTCTGGCTGAGAAATACTTGAGGATCTTTACCGGGCTGGGTTTTGTTGACGAACTCCGCCACCAAATCCGCATCGAGATCGAACGCGGTGGCGTTGAGCGCTTGCTGGCGCTCGTAGAAGACGTGTTTTTTTGCTTCCTTCAAGGCGTGGATCTGATCGGCGGGAAGCGATGCGGTCTCCGCGGCAATCCGGTAAAATGAGCGGCCACCGGCGACTCGATAGATCTCCAGGCCCGAGGCGACTTCGAACTTAAGTAGCTGTAAATTTCCGAGACGGACTTTTTCGCACGACGGGCTCAGCTGCGGGCGCAACAGGTTTTGCGGCGCCTGGATGATGGCGTGCAATTCATCGTGATCGTACGGGATGCCGGTGACGCTTTTGTCCGGCTCGACACCGACGAGCACAGTGCCGCCGTCGGCGTTGGCCATGGCGGAAAGCGCGCGCACCACTTCGCGAGCTAGATCTTCTTCACGTTTTTTCTGGCCGGCCGCGCGGCGATATTCGTAGGCGCTGATAAATTCCAGGAACTGGCCGCGCTCCTGTTTGAGCAGGAGTCCGATTTCTTCTGCTTGCATGGTTCGACGGGTAAGGGGGTGAAGGGTAAGGGGTTACGGGTTCAGAAAACACCTCACGCCTTACACCTGACCCCTCACGAATTCTGGGCTGCGTTGAGTTTTACGATTTCTAAAACGATTTGGGCAGATAAGTATAGATCCTTGAGATCGAGCCATTCGTTGACCGTATGAATTTCACGCATGCCCGTCGAAAGATTCGCGACCACCAAGCCTTTCTGATTGAGCACGTTGGCGTCGCAACCGCCACCGGTGGCGAGGGTTTTGACTTCGAGCTGGAGATTTTTCGCTGCAGCGTGGACGAGCTGCACGATCGGTGCGCTCTCCGGCACATCCATGCGGTCGTAGTCGCGCTCGATCTTGGCTTCGATCCTAGCATTGTGGCGCTTGCCGTCAATTTCAAGCGTATAACGTGCAGCGGCGTCTTCGAGGCAGCGCTTCATATGCTCGGTCTGCCGATTGAGTTTTTCCTCGCTATGGCTGCGCGCTTCGCCGCGCAGAATCACCTGATTGGGCACGATATTCACCGCCATGCCGCCTTCGACCACACCGATGTTCGCCGTGGTCTCGTGATCGATGCGACCCAGCTGCATTTGCGCGATCCCTTCGGCCGCGACTTTAATCGCATTGATACCCTTTTCCGGACACACGCCGGCGTGGGCTTCTAGGCCGTGCACGCGAAATTCCATGCGATTGGCCGCCGGCGCTTTGGTGAACAGAAAGCCGACGGAGTCGCTGTCGAGCACCAGACCCATGCGCGCGCGCAAATTGCTCACGTCGAGACATTTGGCGCCGATGAGCCCCGCTTCTTCGCAGATCGTAAAAACCACGTCAACAGCGCTGCACGGTATGCGGTTTTCTTTGATCACGCGCAGGACTTCGCAAATGATCGCAACCCCGCTCTTGTCATCGCCGCCGAGAACCGTGCGTCCGTCGGTGCGTAGAATATCGCCGTCCAAAATCGGCACGATGCCTTCGCCGGGAACCACGGTGTCCATGTGGGCCGAGAGTAGCAGCGGCTCGACGCCGGCGACGTTGCCGGGAAAATGAGCGATGAGATTGCCCACGTTGCCGCCGACCTTTTCACCGGCGTCGTCGATGAAAACCTTTGCGCCGAGCTCTTCCATCTCGCGCTTCAGGCGCATGGCGACATCGTACTCCTTGCGTGAGAGACTGTCGATCTTAATGAGCTCGATCAGGAAGTTTTTGAGCCGCTCTTGGCGGACCGAGGCCCCATGAGTTTCGGGATATTTCATAGTCGAAAGTTCCGTGGCCATTTCTTATACGGCTTGCTCGAGGTTTTCAATCAACAGGGCGATGCCCTGTCCGCCGCCGATGCAAGCGCTCCCCATTCCGAAGCGCGCCCTGCGCCGGATCAGCTCGCGCATAAGCGTGATCGTGATGCGCGCGCCGGTGGCGCCCAACGGATGGCCGAGCGCGATGGCGCCGCCGTTGACGTTCACCCGCTCGCGGTTTAGGCCTAACTCGCGTTCCACGGCGAGATATTGCGCGGCGAAAGCTTCGTTTACTTCGATCAGGTCGATTTGATCCAGCGTGAGTCGAGCGCGCTCTAGAGCCGCGCGTATCGCCGATG
>WNGO01007492.1_pt1 | contig 10169 bp, 9 predicted proteins | sample 5400511 | NCBI WGS metagenome assembly WNGO01 (sample SAMN13153380, study PRJNA577476) | soil metagenome | isolation source: 20 cm soil or saprolite under Garry oak tree replicate 2 | place: USA:California | collected 2016-06-15
TATCTGGGCGACGCACTCTTCCTGCGGAATCAACTCGTGCACGCCTTGGAGGAAGCGGAAACCGAATCCGATCCCGAAATGCGACGGCGCCTGCTGACCTTTGTCGTGGCCGGCGGCGGTTTCTCGGGGGTGGAATGTATTGCGGAGATGAATGACTTTCTGCGCGAAGCCGTTCATGCCTATCATAACATTTCGGAAAAAGATCTGCGACTCATCCTGCTGCAGCGCGGAGAGCGGATCCTCCCGGAATTGACCGAATCTCTCGCAGGCTTCGCCCACAAACTGCTCGCGAAACGCGGTGTCGAGATTCGTTTGGGCGCGGGCTTGAAGGCGGTCAGCGCCGATGCCGTCGTGGTCGAGGACAAGACCACCGGACGAACAGAAATCGTTGCGACCCGCACAACCATCGCCACGGTGCCGGCAGGACCGCACCCAATGATCACGTCCCTGCCCTTTCCGCAGGACAAAGGGCGCATCGTGGTAAATCAGCAAACAGAGGTCACCGGTTGGCCCGGGGTCTGGGCGCTGGGTGATTGCGCCGCGATCAAGCAGGTCGATGGGCAGACGTCGCCGCCGACGGCCCAGCACGCTTTGCGACAAGCCAAGACCTGCGCGCAAAACATTGCCGCTTCTTTCCGAGACACACCGAAAAAGACTTTCTCATTCACCGGACTTGGAAAACTTGGCTCACTCGGCCGCCGCTCGGCCGTAGCGGAGATGTTTGGCATTCATCTCAAAGGCATCATCGCCTGGCTCCTGTGGCGCGGCGTCTATGTCACAAAATTTCCCGGAGTGGACGGACAGCTTCGATTGATCGCCGACTGGTTCCTCGACGTGTTCCTGCCGCGCGATATCACACAGTTACGCCTTTTTCGTGAAGAAGCTGTGCATCGCGAACATTTCGAGGCGGGCGAAACGGTTTTCGTCTCGGGGGACTTCGGCGATAAGATTTATTTCCTCGTCAGAGGCGAAGCGACGGTCGAACGTGATGGCGCCACCTTAGCCAACCTGCGCGATGGAGATGTATTCGGCGAGGCCGCACTCATTTCGGATCTTCCACGCAACGCGACGATCCGCGCGACCACGGCCGTCGATGCGATTGCTGTCTCACGGGAATCCTTCCGGGAATTGCTCGGCCATCTTCCCGGACTAAGCGAAACGATGGAGAAAATCATGGAAATCCGAATGGAGCGAACGATTGACCTCAAAAAGGAGATGCCGAACACCAAACCGCCCGAAGGAGCAAGGCGCGGAAGAGGCTAGCGAGCGCGCGAAATATGTCAGGATTTCCGAAAACGGCGCGCTCGATGCGCTGGTTGATTCTTTTTTTAGTCTTCCCGGAGACATTGCTGCAACAGGCGGTAGCGGCAGACGGCAATGAACAGTCCCGGATCGATTGGCAACCGTGGTCTGATTCCATCTTCGACACCGCGCGGAAGGAGAAGCGTTTTGTTCTTCTCGATCTCGGCGCGGTCTGGTGTCACTGGTGCCACGTGATGGAGGAAATCACCTATCGCGATCCGCGGGTGATTTCCCTGATCAAATCGCATTACATTGCCGTCCGGGTGGATCAGGACTCAAGACCGGATTTGTCGAACCGGTACGAAGATTACGGCTGGCCTGCGACGGTCGTGTTCAACACCGACGGCAGCGAAATTGTAAAAAGACAGGGATACATCCCGCCGAAACCGATGGTTTCGTTGCTCCAGGCCATTATCGATGATCCTTCGCCCGGTCCATCCATCGTCGCCGAAGTCCCGCTCGAGCCTAACAAGGACGGCGACCTGACCGAAACCCAACGCGCCGCGTTACGAAAGGTTTTGCGGGATAGTTATGATCCGAAAAACCAGGGTTGGGGCACCATCCACAAATATCTCAATTGGGATATCATCGAATATTGCAATGGTGAAGCAGCCCGTGGTGATGACGATGCCAAGCGAATGGCCCGGGCCACGCTGGATGCGCAGCGGCAGTTGATCGATCCGGTCTGGGGTGGTGTGTATCAGTACTCAACCGATGGGGATTGGAAACATCCCCACTTCGAAAAAATCATGCAAATGCAGGCCGAGAACCTGCGGAGCTACGCTCAATCTTATGCGCTTTGGAAAGACACAGCCTATCGGGATGCTGCCCAGAAGATTCGAAGCTACTTAAACAACTTTTTGAAAAGCCCGGAAGCCGCGTTCTACACCAGCCAGGATGCCGACCTGGTACCGGGCGAACATTCCGCCGATTATTTTGCGCTTTCAGATGCCGCGCGCAGAGCTCGCGGAGTTCCACGCATTGACACCCACCAGTATGCGCGTGAAAACGGATGGGCGATCAATGCCTTGGCAACACTCTACGGCGTCACCGGTGATGAGACCGCTTTAGCCGAAGCCACCCGCGCAGCGGATTGGACGATCTCGCAACGATCTCTTCCCGACGGCGGATTCCGGCACGACGCCGAAAACTCCGGCGGGCCATACCTTGGTGATTCCGCTTCGATGACGCGCGCGTTCCTGACTCTTTATGGCGTGACGGGCGACAGGAAATGGCTCTCTGCTGCTGAAAAGACTGCTCAATACATCGAGACAAATTTCAGGGGCGACATCGGTTATATCACCTATCCACAAGCCGTCGCCGGAAAGTTGCAGCCGCGACCGCAGGTTGATGAGAATGTAGCAATCGCGCGGACGATGAACCTGCTTGGTCATTACACCGGAAACGCGCATTACCGGGATATGGCGAGTTACGCGATGAGATTTCTTTCCGCTCCATCGGTGGGTAAGCATCAGGGATTTGAAGTCGGCGGAATTTTGCTCGCCGGTCAGGAACTCGGCACGCCTCCATTACACCTGACCGTGGTTGGTCGAAAAGATGATCCCGACGCGCGTGCTCTTTTTCGCGCCGCCGTCGGCCATCGCACAACCTACAAGCGAGTAGAATGGTGGGATTCACGAGAGGGTAATCTGCCGAACGCCGACGTCGAATATCCGCAGTTCGACAAGGCGGCAGCGTTTGTTTGCACAGATCGCAGCTGCTCACCGCCGATCTTCAATCCGGTTAAACTGGCCGAATTTAAACAAAAGACGAAATGATCCCCGGCAGAGTTATCGCCGCGCTGCTGACGGTCTTGGTTGCGCGAGGTCTCCGGGCCAGCGACGACGAACACGTCTATTATCAGAAATTTCCTGTGAACAACGTTCGGATTTACATCCGCCTTTTCGACGGCCGCGGTGTGCGCGGCGGATTCACCAAAGGATGGAATGGCGCGTCGATCAGGATTGCGGTCGGAACGCGCAACTCAGCGTCCGACTTCGCCGATGATTGGGAACTGACGCACGAGATGGTGCATCTGGCTTTTCCGTCGGTAGCGGAAGCGCATCATTGGATCGAAGAAGGATCAGCCACTTATGTTGAACCGATCGCGCGGGCCCGGGCCGGAAATTTAACGCCGGAAAAAGTTTGGGGCGATCTGGTGGATGGACTGCCGAAAGGCGAGCCCGAAGCGGGAGACAGAGGCCTCGATTACACGCCAACGTGGGGACGGACTTATTGGGGTGGAGCGCTTTTTTGCCTGCTGGCCGACATCGAGATTCGGAAACGCACCGGCAATCGCCAAGGCTTGGAAGACGCATTGCGCGCTGTCCTCGCTGCCGGTGGGACAATTGAAACGGAATGGCCGCTGACCAAAGCGTTGCGGATCGGTGACGATGGGACCGGCGTTCAAGTGCTGACCGAGTTATACGAAAAAATGAAAGCGTCGCCGTCTCCGGTTGACCTGGAGGCTCTCTGGAAAGAATTGGGCGTGGAACGAAAGCAAGGAGAAATCCGGTTCAAAGATTCCGCGCCATTAGCCCGCATTCGACGCGCGATCACGACGCCGAAATCGGCTTCAGGCCATTAAGCAGCGCCGGCGAAACCCAGCACCAGAACGTCGGGAGGAACCGGAAAATGGAGTTTTGTCATCCCCCCTCCAGCATCTAGTATCCAGCATCGAGAAGTCTCATGCCGCCTCTTACCTATGCTAACTACCTGGATCTGGAGAAGCTGCTTACCATGCAAAAACCGCGTTCCAGCCCGCCGGAACACGACGAGATGCTCTTTATTATCATTCATCAGACCTACGAGCTGTGGTTCAAGCAGCTCCTGCATGAGTTCGAGAAGATCAAAAGAGACTTTTCCGCCGGCGATCTCTTCGGCGCGATTCACTCCTTCAAGCGCACCCGCACAATCATGAAGACTCTGGTGGGCCAGGTCGACATTCTCGAGACGATGACGCCATCTTCCTTTTCGAGCTTTCGCGACCGGCTCGAAACCGCATCCGGATTTCAGTCGGTACAGTTTCGAGAAATTGAGTTCGTACTCGGATACAAGAGAAAATCGACACTGGCGTACGTTCGGCCGGATTTCCCAGGCGTTGATCGGCTTCAGCAGCGACTGCGCGAGCGGACAGTAGTCGATCACTTCTACGATTTCCTCGGCACGCACGGTGCGCAGATTCCAGACGAGCTGAAAAATCGCGACCTCTCGGAGCCAAACGCGCCTAACGAGCAGGTTCAGAAAGAAATCCTTCGGCTCTATAAGAGCTCGCCGGAAGTCTCCATTCTTTTCGAATTGATGACTGATTTCGACGAGGGATTGCAGGAGTGGCGTTACCGGCACATCAAATTGGTCGAGCGAACGATCGGCGCGAAGAAAGGCACCGGCGGATCACCCGGCGTGCCGTTTCTGAAGGAGTCGCTGTTCAAACCAATGTTTCATGATCTGTGGGCAATTCGGCACGAGATGTGACGCCGCTGCCAAAGCAGCGGCAATGACGAAATCCGAATGTCGAATGTCGAAGATCGAATGACGAAGATCTACGATATTTCGCCAGCGATCACGCCGAACCTGCCGGTCTGGCCGGGCGACACGCCGCCGAGTCGCGAGGTGCTACTGGATATGACCCGCGGTGACAACATCACCCTCTCGACGTTGCGCGCGACTGTTCATCTGGGCGCGCATGCGGATGGACCGAATCACTATGGCAAAGACGCGCCGGCGATTCACGAGCGCTCGCTCGATTATTATCTCGGACCTTGTCAGGTGCTGCGAGTGAATGTTGCGCGGTCGACGCGCATCATACCTGCGATGCTACCACGCGAGTTGATGATGCCGCGGGTCCTGTTCGCTACCGGAACGTATCCCGATCCGCAGAATTGGAACGCCGACTTCGCGGCCCTCTCGGTTGAGCTGATTGATTTGCTGCACGATCGCGGCGTGATAACGGTGGGGATCGACACGCCGAGCGTTGATCTGTTCGAATCGAAAGATTTACCCGCGCACAAGGCGCTGCTGCGACACGACATGGCGATTCTGGAAGGGCTCGTGCTGAACGATGCGCCGGAAGGAGCGTATGAGCTGGTTGCCTTACCGCTGCCGCTAGTGGGATTCGATGCCAGCCCTGTCCGGGCGGTGCTAATTAAAAAGTGATGAGTGACTAGTGATAAGTGACAAGTAAGTGAATCGAATCTCCACTTTTCACTTTTCACCTTTCACTTTTCACGCACCACTCATCACCTATCACTTCTTCAGTTAGCCGCCGGCGATCGCGCCCATAACAATGAAAGGCTCCGCTCCGCTGACGATGGCGTCGGGCAGCGGCGCATCCGGCGTTTCATGGGATAGATCTTCGCCGCAAGCGAAGAACCGCAAAAACGGCCGGCGCAGTTGCGTGACGTGGTCGCGGATTGTCCCGCGCAGCATCGGATAGTTAGCTTCGAGTGCATCGAGGACACTTCGCTGCGTACCGTGCCCTTAATCTGGAGTTCAACTTCACCGTCGACGCGCGCCAGCGTTCGCAAATGGTGCGGGAGCTCCACTCGTATCATGGCAATGTCTGGACTTCGACCGACAGAACGGCCGGAAGATCTCGCACGATAGGGTTCCAAGTGTCACCCGCGTTGGCTGAGGCGTAAACCTGTCCGCCGGTGGTGCCGAAATATACTCCGCAGGAATCGAGCGAATCGATGGACATGGCGTCGCGCAGCACGTTCACATAGCAATCTCGCTGTGGCAGACCTTTGGTCAGCGCTTCCCACTCGTTTCCGCCCGACCGGCTGCGGTAGACGCGCAGTTTCCCATCTGGTGGGAAATGCTCGGAGTCGCTCTTGATTGGGACAACATAAATGGTGTCCGGCTCGTGCGCGTGAATGTCGATTGGGAACCCAAAGTCACTCGGCAAATTACCGCTGACTTCGCGCCATGATTCGCCCGCATCGTCGCTGCGCATCACGTCCCAGTGCTTCTGCATAAACAGCACATCCGGCCGCGACGGATGCATCGCAATGCGGTGCACGCAATGGCCGACTTCCGCCGTTGGATCGGGAATGTATTGCGAATGGAGCCCGCGATTGATCGGCTTCCAAGTCTTGCCGCCATCATCGGTACGAAATACGCCCGCGGCCGAGATCGCGATGGACATTCGCTCCGGATTCTTCGGATCGAGCAGAATCGTGTGCAGACACATTCCGCCCGCTCCCGGTTGCCACTTCGGACCGGTGTCGTGTTTGCGCAGTCCCGACAACTCATGCCACGATTTGCCGCCATCCGTCGAGCGGAACAACGCCGCGTCTTCTACTCCGGCGTAAACGGTGTCGGGATCGCCCAGCGATGGTTCGAGATGCCAGACTCGTTTAAACTCCCACGGATGCTGCGTGCCGTCGTACCACTGATGGGTGCCGGGAACGCCATCGTAGACGAATTTATTGCTTTCGGCCTTTGGCATTCCGTCAGGAGTGGTGGTCGGCTCGCCGGCCGGTGTACCCGGCTGCATCCACGTCTTGCCACCATCATCTGAGCGCTGGATGATCTGCCCAAACCACGCGCTAGTCTGCGACGCATACAGCCGATTCGGATCGACCGGCGAACCTTTGACGTGGTAAATCTCCCAACCCGCAAAGTGCGGACCACTGACGTCCCATCGTTCGCGCTTGCCGTCCGATGTCAGCACGAATGCGCCCTTCCTTGTGCCAACTAATACTCGTACTTTACTCATTCCTTACTCCTTCGCTTCATTAATGGGTCTCCTGAATCATTATAAGTATGATCGTGCTTATCGCGGCGCAAAGTCTCGGCCGACGATTTAGCCGTACATTTTATTCGTGTCATTAGTTCTTTGGCCATACTTCTTTTCCTTTTCACGCCCGCGGAAGCCCTCACCACCAAACGCCGGTCCGTGTAACATTCATTTCATAAATAGTATTCGTAAAACCTAAGTGGCGAGGGAGGTCGCGTTCCACTGGTGACATAGCTGTTGCGCCTCGAACAAATCGAAAGCACGCTCCCGTATGCCGGTCAAAAAAGAATTGGTGACCTCCCGTAGCGACGAAAACTTTCGTAAAGGGGCGTCTCACGCAGCAGAGTGGCTCAGCCAAACCAGCCGCACCCTCGCCGCGCAAGGACGCACCGGCGCGGAAATCTCAGAACACCTGTCGCAGTTAGTCGGCGTCCTATCGGACTGGCGCGGGCAGAAAAGTCCCCTTCCCGATGGCAATCCGTGGGACTGGAGCTTTAAGGATTTGGCTAGTGTGATTAAAGCGCGCGAGCACGACTCGGCAGGGGAAGGTTGAGAGTTGAGGGTTGATTGTTGAGAGTTACAATCGCGCTTTCCAGCAAATGCATACCAAAGCAACACCTGCATTTCGCAAGACCGCTGGGACTACAAAAGAAGTGACCAGTGACAAGTGATGAGTGATAAGCAAGAAACGAAACAACCAAGCCCAACTCGCCTTCGCCAAGGGTACGGCGCGACAGGCAGCAATCTGAATAGCACCGCTCAAGTAACGCCAATCTTCCGGAAGACCGCTGACACTTTCGCGGCAGGAGCGAAAACGCTTGAGCAAAAGTATTTTGTTTCACTGGAAATTTTTGCCCAGGAGCAGGCAAAAATCTTCTCGAAACAATGGGTTTTGGTCGGACATCAGAATCAGATCACGAAACCCGGCGATTATTTCGTCGCTGAAGTAGCCGGGGAAAGTCTGATTATTGTGCGCGATAAACGCGGGGAAGTGCGCGGGTTTTACAACGTCTGTCGTCACCGCGGGACGCGGCTGCGCGAAGACCGAACCGGTCATGTCCCGAGGATTCAATGCCCGTATCACGCGTGGACGTACGGGCTCGACGGAAGACTTCTCGGCGCACCGCACATGGACGATGTTCCGGGTTTTGATAAGGCCGACTACTCGCTCAACGCGGTGCCCCTGGCGTTGTGGGAAGGTTTCATCTTCGTGAATCTGGCGACGTTTTCCCCAACCGCCGGAAACGCCTCGACAGAGCGAGGCGGCTACAGCCCAATCGAGGAATGGTTCGCGCCTTTAGCCGGAAAATTTACTCACTGGAATCTGGCGAAGCTGCGCACGGCAAAACGGATCGAGTATGACGTCCGGGCCAATTGGAAGTTGATCTTCGAAAATTATTCCGAGTGCTATCACTGCCCGGGCGTGCATCCGGCGCTCGCGAAACTGACACCGTACGATTCAGCAGAGAATGATCTGACTGAAGGACCTTTTCTCGGAGGATTCATGCGGATCACGAAGGGCAACAGTCTGACCATGAGCGGCAAATCTTGCGCGCTTTCGGTGGGCGATTTCGGCGAGGAAGATTTCCATCGCATTTTCTATTATTCCATTTTCCCGAACATGCTGCTCAGCTTGCACCCGGATTACGCGATGGTGCACCAGCTTCGCCCGCTGTCGCCGGAGCGGACGCTAATTGTGTGCGATTGGTTTTTTCATCCGGAAGCGTTCACCCGCAAAGATTTCAAACCGGAGGACGCGATCGAATTCTGGGACGTGACGAACAAACAGGATTGGCACGTGTGCGAGTTAAGCCAGCGAGGCATCGCATCACGCGCGTATCAACCCGGGCCGTATAGTTCTCGCGAAAGTATTCCGGCGGCATGGGACTGCGAGTATCTACGACAGATGGAGTAATCTTCCGTTTCCCTTTCCTCTGAACCTTAACTTGCTCATGCTTTTGATCGAACTCTGAGCAAAGTTCGTGTCGGCGAAGGTGCCGACACCAGCGTGCGCTGCGCAGATCTCGCAGAATCTCGCTTTGTGATCCAGAATCCAGCATCTAGTATCCAGAATCGAGATGCCCCCACTGACTTACGCGAGTTATCTGGATTTGGAAAAGCTGCTCACGCTGCAAAAGCCGCGCTCAAGCCCACCGGAGCATGACGAGACGCTCTTCATCATCATCCATCAGACGTACGAGCTGTGGTTCAAGCAGTTGTTGCATGAGTTCGAGAAGATAAAGAGAGATTTTTCCGCGGGCGATCTTTTTGGCGCAAGCCACACGTTCAAGCGCGTGCGCACAATCATGAAGGTGCTCGTGGCGCAGGTGGACATCCTCGAGACGATGACGCCATCATCGTTTTCGAGCTTTCGGGACCGGCTCGAGACGGCATCGGGATTTCAATCCGTGCAGTTTCGGGAGATTGAATTCGCGCTCGGATACAAACGTGCGTCAACACTCGCGTACTTGAAGCCGGATTTCCCGGAATACGACCGGCTTCGAAAGCTGCTGGGCGAACGCAGCGTGGTCGATCACTTCTATGATTTTCTTGCTACGCGCGGCGCGCAGATTCCCGAAGACCTAAAGAATCGCGACGTGACGCAATTAAATCAACCCGACGACCGTGTGCAGAAAGAAACCCTTCGCCTCTACAAAAATTCGCCTGAGTGCTCGATCCTTTTCGAGTTGATGACTGATTTCGACGAAGGATTGCAGGAGTGGCGCTACCGGCACATCAAGCTTGTCGAGCGAACGATCGGCGCGAAGAAAGGCACCGGCGGATCGCCGGGCGTGCCGTTTCTCAAAGAGTCATTGTTCAAGCCGATCTTTCACGATCTGTGGGCGATCCGGCATGAGATGTAGTGTTGCTTCGCGGCGAAAATCCGAACGTCGAAATCAGAGGCCAAGGAATTCGCGGGCGGTGCCGGAGAGTAGTTGCGCCTTATCTTTCGCCGAAAGTTTAATCGATTCGATGAGTTTACCGGGATTGGCTTCGCCTAACGGGAACGGGTAGTCCGAGCCAAGCGCGACGCGTTGCGCGCCAAAGAGTTTGAGCAGCAACTTGAGCGCGTCGGGATCGTGGACGAGCGAGTCGACGTAGAACCGCGCGGGGGCGACGTCACCCT
>WNGO01012606.1_pt1 | contig 10168 bp, 9 predicted proteins | sample 5400511 | NCBI WGS metagenome assembly WNGO01 (sample SAMN13153380, study PRJNA577476) | soil metagenome | isolation source: 20 cm soil or saprolite under Garry oak tree replicate 2 | place: USA:California | collected 2016-06-15
GGATCCTGAGGTCGCCGAGCGGCCAGAGGATCTGGTTGTCTATGGCGGTACCGGAAAGGCGGCGCGCGACTGGCCGGCCTTCCATGCCATCGTGGCCGCCTTGCGGCGGTTGAAAGACGACGAGACGCTCCTGGTCCAGTCCGGAAAACCGGTGGGCATCTTCCGGACGCACGAGTACGCGCCGCGGGTGCTGATCGCGAACAGCCTGCTGGTGCCGCGCTGGGCGACCTGGGAAACGTTCTGGGAGCTGGAGCGGCTCGGCCTGATCATGTACGGGCAGATGACGGCCGGCAGCTGGATCTATATCGGCAGCCAGGGGATCCTGCAGGGCACCTACGAGACATTTGGGGCGCTGGCGACCCAGCGTTTCGACGGCACCCTCCGCGGCCGGATCGTGCTGACCAGCGGACTTGGCGGGATGGGTGGCGCGCAGCCACTGGCGGTCACCATGAACGAAGGCGTCGCGCTGTGCGTCGAGGTCGACGAGGCGCGCATCGAGCGCCGGCTCAGGACGCACTACCTCGACCGAGCCACGGCCAAGCTCGATGAGGCGGTGGCGTGGGCCGAGGAAGCCCGTGCCCGGAACGCACCGGCGTCGATTGGCCTGGTTGGGAATGCGGCGGAGGTGTACCCGGAACTCCTACGCCGCGGCTTCGAACCCGACGTCGTCACCGACCAGACATCGGCTCACGATCCGCTGCGCGGCTACATTCCGGCGCCCCTGACCGTCAAGGAGGCGGCCGAGCTGCGGGAACGCGACCCGCTCGAGTACCTGGAGATGGTCAAGCAGTCGGTGCGGGATCACGTCGGCGCCATGCTCGGCTTCCGGCGCAAAGGTATCGAGACGTTCGACTACGGCAACAACCTGCGCGGCCAGGCACTCGAGGCCGGCGTCACGGACGCCTTTGACATCCCCGGGTTCGTCCCCGCGTACATCCGGCCGCTGTTCTGCGAGGGCAAAGGGCCGTTCCGCTGGGTGGCGCTCAGCGGCGAACCGGAGGATATCTACCGCACCGACCGCGCGGTGATGGAGACCCTGCCCGAGAACGAGCCCCTGCATCGCTGGTTGCGGCTGGCGCGCCAGCGCGTCCAGTTCCAGGGGCTGCCGGCCCGGATCTGCTGGCTCGGCTACGGCGAGCGCGAAAAGGTCGGCCTACGCTTCAACGAGATGGTGAAGTCCGGCGAGCTGGCAGCCCCGATCGTCATCGGGCGGGACCATCTCGATGCCGGTTCGGTCGCCTCCCCGTATCGCGAGACCGAGCGGATGCGTGACGGCAGCGACGCGATTGCCGACTGGCCCATCCTGAACGCGCTGGTGAACACCGCCGCCGGGGCCAGCTGGGTCTCCGTCCATCACGGCGGCGGCGTGGGCATCGGCAACTCCATCCATGCCGGCATGGTGGTGGTTGCTGACGGCACCGAGGCGATGGCGGACCGACTGCAGCGGGTGCTCACCACGGACCCGGGGATGGGGGTGATCCGGCATGCCGATGCCGGCTATGAGACGGCCATCGACTTCGCCCGGGAGCACGGCATCGATCGCGCGATTTGAGGTGAACGCGGCGTGATCCACGCCGACTTCGCCCTTCGGCACGCGGGTCAACTGGCGACCATGCTGCCGAATGCCGACGATCCCCTCGGCCGCATCAGGGACGGCGCCCTGGCGGCGCGCGAGGGACGAGTGGTCTGGATCGGTGAGGATCGCCGGCTGGAGGGCGAGGTCGACCTCGACGGCGACCTGCTCGATGCGGCGGGTGCATGCGTCATCCCCGGCCTGGTTGATGCCCACACCCACCCGGTCTTCGCGGGTTCCCGAGCGGATGAGTTCGCGGAGCGAGTGAGCGGTGCCGCGTACCCGGCGCAGCAATCGGGCGAGCGTGGCATCGCCCGCACCGTGCGGGCCACCCGGGACGCCGATGCCGCCACCCTGCTGGGGCTCACCGAGGCCCGGGCGAACCGGTTCCTCGTCAACGGCACCACCACCATCGAGGCGAAGACCGGTTATGGGTTGGACCTGACGCATGAGGCGAAGTCCTTCGACGTTCTGCGGCAGCTCGCCGCCCGGCTACCGCTTCGGATCGTCCCGACCTTTCTCGGCGCCCACGTCGTTCCACCCGCCACCGACCGCGCGGCCTATCTGCGAGCCCTGACGGAGGAGATGCTGCCCACGTTCAAAGCCCAGGCCATATTCTGCGACGCCTGGTGTGACGAGCCGGCGTTCACGCCGGCGGAAACGCGCGCCATCCTCGGGCGGGCGAAGGCGCTTGGTTACCAGCTGCGTATCCACGCGGCGCAGCTGGCGCCCGGCGAAGGGCCGGAGATTGCGGCCGAGCTGGGCGCCCGTAGCGCCGACCACCTGGAGTTTGCCACGCCGGTGCAGGTCAAGGCGCTGGCCGCGGCGGGCACCGTCGCGGTGCTCTGCCCCGGGGCCAACTTCACGACACATGGTCCCCGCCCACCGATCGAGGCGATGCGCGACGCGAGGCTGCCGATGGCGATTGCGTCCGATCTCAACCCGGGCACCAGCAATTCGGAGAGCCTGCCGTACGCCATGAGCCTCGCCTGCGTGGCATGGGGGATCAGCCCCTTGGAGGCGCTGCGGGGTGCAACGCTGCACCCGGCGCGGTCGCTCGGGCTCGAAGGGCTCGCCGGATGTCTTCGGCCGGGCAGCTTTGCCGATTGCATCGTTCTCGATGTCGAAACGCCGGAGGCCATTCCCTACTATGTCGGCGTGAACCGGGTACTTCAGACGGTTGCCGGAGGCGTGGTCTGGCGGCCCTCGTAGAGTGCGTCCCGAATTTTTCTGAGGGTCGCCGTTCGGACGTGATCACGGCGATCGGTGACGCGATCCGCGCCGCCGGGGCCCGGGTGATCGATGTCCAGGCCGATGCCGCGCACAACCGGATGGTGGTGACATTTGTGGCAGAACCGGACCTGGCGGTGGAAGCGGCCATTGCCGGCGCCGCGGTGGCCACGGAGCGCATCGACCTGCGCCGGCATCTCGGTGAGCATCCGCGAATGGGCGCCACCGACGTCGTCCCCTTCGTGCCGTTCGCCGACCTGCCGATGAGCGTCTGTGTCGACCTGGCCCGCCGGTTTGGCTCGCGGCTCTGGACTGAGCTTCGCGTGCCGGTCTACTACTACGGGGAGGCGGCCACCCGGCCCGACCGGCGGGAACTGGAGCGGGTTCGCCGGGGTGGTTTCGAAGACCTGCTGGCCCACTTGGGCGATCCTGATCGCGCGCCGGACGAGGGGCCACCCACGGTGCATCCGAGCGCGGGGGCGACGGCGGTCGGCGCCCGCATCCCCTTGATCGCCTACAACGTGAACCTGAAGACAACCGACCTGCAGGTGGCCAAGGACATCGCGAAGGCCATTCGCGCTTCCTCCGGCGGCCTACCAAACGTCAAGGCGCTCGGGTTCGAGCTGGCCGACCGCGGGCTGGTGCAGGTCTCCATGAATCTCACCGACTACCGGGTCACGAACATCTGGAAGGTCTTTTCAGTCATCCGCGACGAGGCCCGCCGCCGAGGCGTGGACGTCGACGCCTCCGAGATCGTCGGCACCATTCCCCTGGCGGCGGCCGTCGGCGTCATCAAAGACGCAGTCATCGAGCCGGCCTTCCGCATGGACCAGATCCTGGAGAAACGCGTCTGGGCGGGCGAATGACACGCGTCAAGGATCAGACGATCGGCGACTACCTGCAGGCGCTCGCCTCAACCGCGGCGGTACCCGGCGGCGGCAGTGCGGCCGCGCTCGCCGCGGCGATGGGCGCCGCCCTGGTGAGCATGGTGGCGAAGCTGAGCGCGAAGAAGGCCAGGACCGACACGATTCGGGCGGCCCTGACTGGACTCGCTCGAGCGGGCCTATGAACGGGCGGCCGAGGTGCCACTGGCGGCCGCCTCGGCGGCCACGCGTGGGCTCGCACTGGCCGCGGAGACGAGCAGGAACGCCTGGGACATGACGGCGTCTGACCTCTCCGCCGGCAGCGAGCTGTTGCAGACGGGCCGCGATGGCGCGCTGGCCAATGTGGCCATCAACCTGCCCGAGCTCCGCGGCGAGCCGGCGGTACGGATCGAGCGCGCCTACCGCGAGCTGATGGCGAAGGCGTAGCGGATCGAGCGGCCGTACCATGAGTCCAACTCTCGCGCAGGGGTGATGCAATGGGGAATCGAGCGCTCGTACAAACCGTTAGCCTGGTCTTTGGTGTCATCTATTTCGCGGTTGGGGTGCTTGGGTTCATCGGCCCGCTGATTGGAACGAGCAGCTTCATCACGATCACGCAGGACCGGCACACGCTGCTGGGGATCGCCGACATCAATCTCCTCCACAACCTGGTGCACCTGGTGATCGGGATCGCGGGGCTGGCCGCCGCCAGCAGCGTCGCCAACTCGCGGAGCTTCTGCCAGGTTGTCGGTGTCATCCTGCTCATCCTTGGACTCCTGGGAGTTTTTGTCGGCAACCTCCTCGGCGTTCTTCCCCTGGCCGGCTTCGACATCCCGCTGCACCTGGTTACCGGTGCCGTCCTCGCCTACTTCGGGTTTGCGGCGACGGTCTCGGTCCGCAGCAGGGCCTAACGCCGATAGACTCAGGTCATGGCGGCGCCCTTCCCTTCGTTCGATAGCCGCACGGTAGCGATCGATGGGGTCAATATCCACTACGTCTGCGGCGGAAGCGGCTCGCCGCTGGTCCTGGTGCACGGCCTGGGCAGCTCGGCCGCCGTCGAGTTCTACTTCAACCTGGAGCCACTGGCGGCGAACCACCGCGTGCTCGCCATCGAAAAGGCCGTCCGCGATGTGATGGCGTCCGAGGAGCTGACGCGGGCCGCCGTGATGGGGGTTTCAATGGGCGGGCGCGTGGCGCTCGGCCTGGCGCTCGAATGGCCGGAGCTCGTCGAGCGATTGGTGCTGGTCGATGCGCTCGGCGTCGGCCCGCCGCGGCGCGTGCTCGCCTATCGCATCCTGCTGACCAAAGGTCTGGGTGAGCTCACCCTGAGCGGGACAGCCCGGGCGCTGCGCCGCATGAATCCGGCGACCATTCGGCGGTTCTGGGGTTGGTACCTTCGCCGCCCAGGGCGGGTGGACACGATCCTGAGCGATGAGCGGATCGCCAATCACGGCACGCTGCTCTCGACGCCTGAGTACCGGGCGGCCTACCTCTCAGCGCTCCGTTCGATCGCCAGGATGGGCCAGCTCCGGGACGGGATCACCGTTGAGGATCGTCTCGCTGAACTGCCGATGCCGACATTGCTGATCTGGGGCCGCCACGACCACATCTTCCCGGCGAGTCACGCCGAGACGGCGAAGCTCAAAATGCGCAATGGCCGGGTCGAGATCTTCGAGAATAGTGGCCATACGCCTCAGATGGAAGAGCCTAACCGGTTCAACAAACTCGTCCTTGATTTCCTCAGCGAGCCGATGAGCCGGCGCGGCGAAGGGGTCGCCTGACGGTCGCCGGCGAAACGATGCATCGCGACGATCTCCGAAACGTGGCGATCATCGCGCACGTTGACCACGGGAAGACCACGCTCGTGGATGCGCTGCTGAAGCAATCGCATGTGTTCGCCGCGCACGAGCAGGTGGGCGAGTTGATCATGGACTCCAACGTGCTGGAGCGAGAGAAGGGCATCACCATCCTGGCCAAGACCACCTCGATCCGCTATCGGGGGATCAAGATCAACATCATCGACACCCCCGGCCATGCCGATTTCGGCGGCGAAGTCGAGCGTGTGCTGGGGATGGCGGACGGCTGCCTGCTGCTGGTGGACGCGCTCGAAGGGCCGATGCCGCAAACGCGGGTGGTGCTTCGGCTCGCGCTCGAGCTGGGCCTGGCGCCGATCATCGTCGTGAACAAGATCGACCGGGTCAACGCGCGACCGGCCGAGACCGTGGAAATGACCCACGACCTGCTGCTCGAGCTGGCCAAGCATTCCGATCAGCTCAGTGCTCCGGTGATCTACACCAACGCGCGGGCGGGTACCGCGACCGCCGACCTGCGCCACCCCGGCAGGACGCTCGAACCGCTCCTCGACGCGCTGCTCGCCTACGTCCCGCCGCCAAAAGGGGACCCGCTGGGCCCGTTGCAGCTGCTGGTCAGCAACCTGGATCACGACAATCACATCGGACGGCTGGCAATCGGCCGGATCGCACGTGGCACCATCCGGCAAGGGCAGGACGTGGTCAGATGCAGCGAGGCCGGCATCGGCCCGCCGCAGCGCATCACCACCCTGCTGACGGTTGAAGCCTTGCAGCGGCGTCCGGCCGACGTCGCGGCGGCGGGGGAGATCGTGTATCTCGCCGGCCTTCCCGACATCGCGGTGGGAGACACCGTGGCGGATGCCGAGTATCCCGAGCCCCTGCCACGGCTCGAGGTCAGCCAGCCGACGTTGCGCATGCAATTCTCGGTGAACCAGTCGCCGTTCGCCGGTCGTGAGGCGACCACCAGCAGCACCTCGCGCCAGCTCCGCGCCCGGCTCGCACGCGAATTGCAGACCAATATTGCGCTCAAAGTTGCCGACGGGGCGACCGCCGACATCTTCGAGGTCAGCGGCCGGGGCGAACTGCATCTGGCGATCCTGATCGAGACCATGCGACGGGAGGGGTATGAGTTCGAGGTTTCACGTCCGGCCGTCATCACGCGCGACATCGACGGCCAACGGCACGAACCGGTCGAGGAGTGCATCATCGACTGCAGCCTCGATGCCGTAGGGGCCATCACCGAGGCGCTCGGCTCACGGGGGGCGCAGTTGCAGACCATGCGGACCGATGCCGGCAGCGGAGCCCGGCTCACCTACCTCGCCCCAACCCGGGCGCTGATCGGATTGCGGAGCCTGATCCTGACGCTCACTCGTGGAACCGGCGTGATGTCAACCAGGCTGGTCGGCTGGGAGCGGTGGCGGACGCTGCCATCTCGAACGCGCAATGGGGTGCTCACCGCGAGCCAGACCGGCATGGCCGTCGCCTATGGGTTGCAGGGCGTCCAGGAGCGCGGTCAGCCCTTTATTGGGCCGGGAACGCAGGTCTACGAGGGCATGATCATCGGGCTCAACCGACGCGGCGGCGATATCGACGTCAACGCCACCAAGCAGAAGCAGAAAACGAATATGCGCGCCTCCACTGAAGACGCTACTGTCAAACTGGTCCCGCCGCGCCAGATGTCACTGGAGGAATGCCTCGACTTCATCGAAGACGACGAACTGGTGGAGGTGACGCCGAAGGGAATCCGGATGCGAAAGCGCGTCTTGATCGCGAGCGAGCGGATCAAGCTCCGCAAGCGCGAATTGCCGGCGGCCGGCTAGGCACCGGGTTGCGGAATCCTAAGCTTGAGCTGTGACAGCACCAGGAGACGACCCTGTCACCAATGAGCGCGATCAAACGGCCGATGTGCGGGAACGACTGGCCGATGAACGCGAGGGGCTGGCCGACGAGCGCGAACGCCTCGCGGACGATCGGGAGGCGGCTCTTGATGCCCGAGAACGGCAGATCGAGGCACGAGAGCAGCGGGTACGGGAACGGTCGGCGCGTCTCGGTCTGGACGCCCTGAGCTCTCAGGAATCGGCCCACGAGGCAATCCGCTCGGCTCGGCAGCGGATCGAGCACTCCCGCAACTCACTGGATCGCTCGGAGGCTGACATCAACCGGCGGGACGCCAAGCTCGAGCGCGGCGATGCCGATGCCGCGCGCGACCAGCGCGAGATCGAACGACAGACGCATGAGCCCTCCGGTTAGCTGATCAGCCGATGGGGTGGCCGAGCCGAGCGGCGTAGAAGCCGAGCAGCCATTGGAAGAGCAAAACCAGGCCCCATATAAGTAGGATGGCGCCGGCCAGGCCAAGGGGGGCCGGCCAGAGCCGCTTCAGCCGGTAGCGGGCGAACTCGGGAAAGGTCTGCCAGAAGGCGCTGGAGAACAGGGCGACCCGCCGGGCTTGCCGGAGGGCGATTCGAAGCAGGAGAATGCCGGCAAGGCCGAGTCCGAGGCCCCAGATCAGCATCAGGCTGGTACTAGCATATGTTGTGGCCTAAGGTACTGGGAAACCCTACAGGCTGTGGTAAACTGCTTGACAGGCTTCATCCTACGGCATACGATGTGGGCCGCTCTCCACCCCACCCTACGGAGGTTCATCGATGGCCCGATCCACCCAGAAGACTTCAACTGACCGACCCAACGTGACCGCGGCGGCGCCCAGTAATGCGCCCAGACGTAACCGCAACGGGCTTCCCTGGAAGCGGTACTTCACCCGGCCGGGCGTGGCGCCATTCGACGAAGTCCAATGGGAGACGCGCGAGGCCAGCATCACCAACGAGAAGGGTGAGGTCGTCTTCGAGCAACACGAGGTTGAGATTCCGACCACCTGGTCACAGGTCGCGACGAATGTGGTGGTTTCGAAGTATTTCCGTGGGGTGCTCGGGACGCCCGAGCGCGAGCGGAGCGTCAAGCAACTGATCGGGCGGGTCGTGCGCACCATCCACGGGTGGGCGAACAAGCAGGGATACTTCGCGACGCCTGAGGCGACGGAGATCTTCCGGGATGAGCTGACCCATCTGCTGGTGCATCAGAAGGCCGCCTTCAACAGTCCCGTCTGGTTCAACGCCGGCATCGAGCAACGTCCTCAACTTTCGGCGTGCTTTATCAATAAGGTCGAGGACAGGATGGAGTCAATCCTCACCCTGGCCAAGACCGAGGGCATGCTCTTCAAGTACGGCTCGGGCACCGGCACGAATCTGTCGCCACTTCGCTCCTCGCGCGAGCTGCTCGCGGGCGGCGGCACGGCATCCGGCCCCGTCTCCTTCATGAAGGGCTTTGACGCCTTCGCCGGCGTGATCAAGTCCGGCGGCAAGACCCGGCGGGCGGCCAAAATGGTGATCCTCAACGCCGACCATCCCGACATCGTCGAGTTCATCAACTGCAAGGTCGAGGAGGAGCGCAAGGCCTGGACGCTGATCGAGGGCGGATACGATCCATCGTTCAACGGCCCAGCCTACAGCTCGATCTTCTTCCAGAACTCCAACAACAGTGTCCGGGTCAAGGACGATTTCATGAAGGCGGTGGAAGAGGACGCCGAGTGGCACACCTTCGCCATCACGACCGGCCAGATCATGGATACCTACAAGGCCCGCGATCTGATTCGGATGATGGCCGATGCGGCGTGGGCGTGCGGCGATCCGGGGCTGCAGTACGACACGACCGTCAACCACTGGCACACCTGCCCGAACACCGACCGGATCAACGCCTCGAACCCGTGCTCGGAGTACATGTTCCTCGATAACACCTCCTGCAACCTGGCGTCGATCAACCTGATGAAGTTCCTGGACGAGCGCGGCGAGTTCGACGTCGAGGCCTATCGAGAGGCCTGCCGTATCTTGATCACCGCCCAGGAGATCCTGGTCGACAACGCCAGCTATCCAACGGAGGCCATCACGCAGAACAGCCGGGACTTCCGGCCGCTGGGGCTCGGCTATGCCAACCTGGGCGCCCTGCTGATGGCGTCGGGTCTGCCGTATGACAGCGACGCCGGGCGCGACGTGGCGGCGGCCCTCACGGCGGTGATGACCGGTGAGGCCTATGCCCAATCAGCCCGCATCGCCCAGAGGAAGGGCCCCTTCAACGGCTTCGCCATCAACCGCGAGCCGATGCTGCGCGTCATGGACCAGCACCGACGCTCGGTCGACCACATCAACCCGGCGCATGTTCCGCTGCCGCTGCTGAGCGCCGCACGAGACGCCTGGGACAAGGCCTGCCAGCTGGGCGACCTCTATGGCTACCGCAACTCGCAGGCGACCGTGATCGCCCCCACCGGGACGATCGGATTCATGATGGACTGCGACACCACCGGCATCGAGCCGGACATCGCCCTGGTCAAGTACAAGAAGCTGGTCGGCGGCGGCATGCTGAAGATCGTCAACCAGACCGTGCCGATTGCCCTTCGCCGGATCGGCTACCCGGAGCCCCAGGTCTCCGAGATCCTCCAGTACATCGACGAGAACGACACGATCGAGGGCGCGCCGCACCTGCGGCCCGATGACCTGGCCGTGTTCGATTGCGCCTTCAAGCCGGCGAAGGGCTCCCGGACGATCCACTACATGGGGCACGTCAAGATGATGGCCGCGGCCCAGCCATTCATCTCCGGTGCCATCTCCAAGACGGTCAATATGCCCGAGCTGGCGACCCCC
>WNGO01004675.1_pt1 | contig 10162 bp, 11 predicted proteins | sample 5400511 | NCBI WGS metagenome assembly WNGO01 (sample SAMN13153380, study PRJNA577476) | soil metagenome | isolation source: 20 cm soil or saprolite under Garry oak tree replicate 2 | place: USA:California | collected 2016-06-15
CACGATGGCCGGCAATAGACGCCGGTAGTCGAAACGGCAAAGAAGAACTCCCCGTCACGCTTTGAGTCACGCGCGATGACGGCGTCCCAATAGCGATCGTCCGATGAATCAGCAGATCCCGCTGTTTTTGCTTGAGTGACCGGCATGGCTTCCAGAGGTTCCGTTGCGAGTATGGCATTCGTCGTCATAGTAAGAAAAGCCTACGTTGGCGGGACCGAACCGACTATCCGAATCTTGCGTCCAAACTCATTTTTTCCGCCTGCCGCAGAGGAAGCATTTGCTCCTCACCACGAGAAAGACTAAAGTTCCCAGAGTCGATTTGAAGCTCTTTCATGGGCTTTGCAAGGGCGCGGCTTGAGCCGCGCCGCAAAGCGGTTTTAGTGGAAGAGCGGCCCTTCAGGGCCGCGTTAGTGGGCCAAGATTGGAGGGCTTCAGCCCCCTGAAGGCCCCAGAAAAGGAACCGTTGCGATGAACAAGTCGGGTCTGAAAATGCTCTCCACGGTTGTACTCACGCTGATTGGATGCGCCAGCGCCCAGCAGGTCACAAAGCACGTGCTCAGTGGCGACGAACTGAAAAAGGCGGTCCCCGCCGAGTACTTCTTCCGCGGCCAGAAGGCTCCCGTGCAACTGCGCAACGCCGTTGGATTTCAACTCCCGGACGGCAAAATGATGCTGGCCGCCCTGGTCGATGCATCCGGATACTCGACCGCGATCCAGCAGAAATATCAGGGCATGCTGATCACGGAAACGAAGCTGAATGTCGGCGGATCATCCCTGCCGCCCGGCCAATATGGCTTCGGCTTCACAGCCGACAATAAGTTCATGGTCATGGACGTAGCCAACAGTGACGTCCTGAGCGCCGCCTACCAGACGGATCAGGCGCTGCAGCACGCCGTTCCTGGATCGCAATTAAAGCAGAGTAAATCGAAAAGCACCAGAAGCCAGTGAATCATTACCAGCACTTCAGCAAGGAGTGGATCGTTTCCCCGACGGCGCGTCGCGTTTATCGCATCGCCGCCGTTCTCTCACTGACGTTGTACGTGTCACTCGCGGCGCTCATCGTTTACGGTCCGATTCCTGCTCTCAAGCAGTTCCTCTTCGTGGGCGTGCTTGCTACGGCCATCAACGGCACCGGGATGGAGTTCTTCCTGTTTCGCTTCGATGATTCCGCAGCTTGGAAGCAAATCCTTTGGTTCTGCGCGTTGATCTTCATCCCGATCGGACCAGCTCTCTACTGTTTTGTGGTGTATTCGCGTTCGAAGATGGTTCTGAATGCCGTCGCCACCGACGCAGGAGACGTTTCAAACGTCCCGAAACAAGGTGTATGAGGTCCGAGGTCTGATCCGCTGCCCGCCGTCAGTGCGTAAGCGGTTGAAACGGCCCCAACACAGTCGTGATCCCTGCCCGCTTCCGCAGCTCTGTCAGCAGAGCGCTGGCCGCGTTCTGATAAGTTTTCCCCGGATCGGAAGGATCGGACCACACAGCGTCATAAATAATCTGCGCCGTCCGTAAACCGGCAAACCGATTCTGGAGCGTTCATGACTCCCGCATGCGCCTCAAGCATGTGGGACTTGAACTGACGCAGAAACTCCTCCCGCTCCTTCTCTAAAGCAGCACCATCGGGAAGTGCGTCGGGAATGGCTTGCGCTGGCCGGATCGGCAGCTTCGGGGCGACAGCAGAAACCCTCTCCTTGTGATGGCAGGTCGGGCATTCGTCGAGGTCCGCCGGGTAATACAGATGGCATTTCAAGCACGGCAGCCCATATCCCGCTTCCTTTCTCGAGCCGGGTTCTTGCGTGTCCGTTGCCACCCGGCGCGCGCCGGCGTCCTTCGCCAAAGCCGCTTGAGCGGCCGCGGCGCCGCTGTTCTGCTGTGATCTGGTTACGTTGGTCGGCATCGAGTGATCCCCTGAGTCCCGCGCCAAGGCACGGCTTAAGTCCTTCTCGCCCTAATTTAAGCCCTATGCTCGGTTTCGCCTACAGACCGGAGGTACGACGCTGCCACTGACCCATTGGCGGATCTACCGCGAGTTCGTGTCCTTGATGAGCTTCAGGAGTTCTTCGCGGCGGGCCCGATATAACGTGCGCTCTGGATCAAGCTTGCTGGCTACATCGATCTCTGACAGCGCCTCCGGGTACCGATCCAGGCTCATCAGGCAGGCAGCCAGCGAGAAGTGATTGTCTGCCGAGGCGTTCACCCGCAGCGCTTCCCGGAACTCTTTTTCGGCCGCCATCAGATCTCCTTGCTGAAACAGGACCGTTCCCAGCAGGTGGTGAGCAAGATCCGAGTCGGGATTGAGCGAAACCGCGATGCGCAGCTCGTGCAGCGCCTCTTCCGGCTTGTTGTCGAGAAGCAGCCCCTGCGCCAGAACGCGGTGCTCGGTCGACCCGGTAGGGTTCTGATGCACTGCGAGCCGCAACTGCTCGACCGCATCGTCGTACTTGTTCTTCGCCATGAAGGCGCTGGCCAGGCAAGCATGGCCCTGCTGCCACTCCGGATGCTGCCGATAGAGTTCCTTCATCTCCGTAATGGCTGCATCGAACTTGCCTTGGTCGCAGTACGTATTCCCCAGGTTGTTTCGCACCGAAGCCTCATCCGGCGCAATCCGCTTGGCTTCGCGATATTCCGCCACAGCCTGAGCAAGATTGCCTTCCTCGTGCCGGAGCAGTCCCAAATTCGAGTGCGCTTCCCAGAAACCGGGCCGAAGTTGAATCGCCTTCTGATACGCCGCAACTGCGGCCGGAAGATTGCCGCTGGCATGCAGCGCGATGCCCATGTCGTAGTAAGTATCGGGGTTGTCGCGATCGCGCGCCAGCGATTCAGCATATGCACGTACTGCCGCCTCGTACTGTCCCAGCGAGTAGTGTCCGAGTCCCAAATACTGGTACGCCTCACCATTTTTCGGGTCGATGCTCAGGGCTGTTCGCGCCTCGGAAATCGCATTGGGTCCGTCATCCAACCGGTAGAACAAATAGGACATCGCGTTGTGATTTTCCGGAAGGTCGGGCATCAGCTTCAAAGCCGCCGCAAGTTCGTCGTATGCGTCGTCGAACTTATCTTCCTGGCGCAGCACCACACCCAGTGCGAAGTGCAACGCGGCGTTATCGTCATCAGCCGAGGTCACTCCCCGCAGCTCGGTTTCGGCCTCATGAAGGCGCTGCGCTCTCGCGTCGGCGGCCGCCTTTAGCAGCCCTGCCGGAATCGCCGGACCAATCTGAGCCGAGAAGGCCTTCCCCGAACTGACAACCTTCATCAGGTCCTTGCCCGCCCCGGCCGATTCCAGCTGTTTCAACTCATTGTTTGTCGGAAGCGTGGCAAGCCCGCGCTCGGCTACCACACCCGCCAGACGGCCGCTCGAAACTCCCCCTGCCAGCCATGCTGCAAGTTGGGTAGTGGTTACGGCCCGGGACCGTGGATCCGAACTATCGGAAGAGTATGCGGCCACCATGGCCAGAACCAGCATAGACAGCAACAACGAAGCCTTGATTCTCACCGTACTCCCCAACTTGTGGATTGGCTTGCGTAGAGCGGCTTTTCAGGGGATTGCCAATGCAAACGCCTGCGGAAAAGCCCTCCTGAAAATAGCCTGCCCGCCGTTTCGGGGGTAAGGTCACGGAGGTAACCGGGCAGAATAACTTTGACTTGAAGTTTGTCTTCTCAAACGACCACCGGTCTGTGCGCCAGATCACACTGGTGCGTGGGACGCTTCACCGAAAATGGCTGCAACTCGCGTAAAATAGAGGACAAAGCTGATTTCGAGGCTGGCAGGGCGCAGTCTTTCCCTCCACCACGCAAATAGCGTATGATCTTAACTTGCTTGTATCCCTCGGAGGCTCCCGATGTTGGAAGGTCTATTTCAACCGTCACACCTGATAGTGATCTTCTTTATTGCGCTGCTGGTGTTCGGTCCCAGGAAATTGCCTGAGCTTGGAAAAGGTCTAGGTGAGGGGATCCGTGCCCTGAAAGACGGCATGAAGGATACTCCTCCCACACAGGCTTCGTCCGATCAGAGCAAAAAGGACACCGAAACCAAGAGCTAGCCCGACTCCTAAGTCGGAAAGCACTCCGGGCAGAGCTGTCTGCCCCTTCGTCTGAGTTTCTCGAACGATTCGCCGCAATCTCGGGTTCCCAAATAGCAATTCACAGGCTGTTTCATAAAATGGCTTTGGGTAGGGCACGGCTACAGCCGTGCCGCGTGGGCCAGCATAAGAATACGAGCTTCAAGCCCCTGAGGGAAGGCGGAGACCACTCTCGCGGTTCATCGTGAGATAGCAATTCATTACGTCTGCAATTATGGAGGGTAGGACGTGCTACGCAAGCTGGAAGTATTGTCCCTGATCGCATTCTTTGGATTCTCAACCTTTTCATTCGCCGACCAGGTCACTCTGAAAAATGGTGATCGCCTCACCGGCACTGTAGTCAAGTCCGACGGCAAAGAACTGGTGCTGCACACCGATGCCGCCGGCGACGTCACTCTGAAATTCGACGCCATCCAGGAAATAAAAACCGACGCTGAACTCCACGTCACGCTCAAAGGCGGAAAAACCGTGGTCGGACCGGTCACCACAAGCGACGACAAAATTGAAATTGCCACCAAGACCTCCGGCACTGTCGAAGCCCCAAAATCAGACGTCACCCTCATGCGCAACGATGCCGAGCAGCAGGCCTACGACAAGTCGCTTCACCCCGGACTCATGCATGGCTGGGATGGCGGCATCAACGTGGGCTTCTCGGTCGCTCGCGGCAACAGCCAGACAGAGAACCTTGCACTCGCCTTCAATGCGATGCACCCCACGCTCCACGATAAGATCACCCTGTACGCCAGTTCGATCAACACCACGAATAATCTCGCCACCCCAAGCACCGTGGCCAGTCTCGAGCAGGGTGGCTTCCGCTACGACCGCGACCTGAAGCCAAAGTTGTTCGTCTTCGGTGCTGCCGACTTCATGGCCAATGCGCTGCAATTCCTCGATCTCCGCCAGGTCTACACTGGCGGCTTCGGATTTCATGCCATCAAGTCCAACCGCACGATCCTGGATTTCCTGGGCGGCTTGAACTATACGCACGAAACGTACTCCAATGGGACGCTGCTCGTTCCTGCTACCCCCCCGAATCCCGCCATCTATGAGTCCTACGGCAAGACCAACAGGTTCGCGGCTCTGACCCTGGGCGAAGAACTCAACACCACGCTAGGGAAAAGTACGGTGCTCACTCAAAGCGCGGGCTTCTTCCCCAACCTGCAGCAAACCGGCGAGTACCGTTTCACGTTCAACCTCGGGACCGTAACGAAGTTAAACAAGTGGCTGGGTTGGCAGAATCAGTTCGGAGACATCTACGTCTCGAATCCACCCACTGGCTCGAAGAGCAATGACGTGATCTTCACCACCGGCCTGAACATCTCGTTCACCCACTAGAGCTCCCTTAGATACCCGCTAGAGCTCCCTCAGACATCGTTTTGAAAAGGCGCGGCTTCGGCCGCGCCGCCGATGCCCAACAGACGCGGGCTTTACAATTTGCGCAACAACCGGCTCTGGGCGGCCCAGCGCTTTAAGCGCCGCGATGAAGCCGTTATTCTGTAATGGGCTTAGCCCCTGAAGGAGGTGGTTGGCACCTCCGTCGTTACTCGTTAGGGCCGATGGTTGCTCACAAGACTGAACTACCCTTGACAGTGCGCTCAGCAGAAATTACCGTTCATTCGAGGCTCGGCTAAAAGTGGAGCGAATCTTCGGGATGTTCTTTTTGCTTTTTGAGAGCGCAGTTCAGGCGGCAATGCGGCCCGCTCGCGATCCCGAGACTGCTCACCACGAAAATGCAGCCTGGCCGACTCCTTCACTCCCGAAAGTTAACACTCCGAAACGGCTCTCTTCAGACTGCAATTCGATCGCGGCATCGATTTCTTCGCTTGTCGATTTCCATAATAAGACGCTCCCAGACTGGATCTCGACGAAGGACTCGATGCCGGAAGCATTCCCTCCAACCGCCACTTTGCAGTTCCTGATGTAATTGGCTTTCGCTTTGAAAATGCCGATCGTGCTCTGGCCGAGCATCGTTGATGAATCGAGTGTCGAAGTGGGTCCTGAACGAACACTAGCGCGGATCTAAGTCTCCACAGAACGCGTTTCAGGACAGTGCGTGTGAAATCACGCATTGAAAGGGCCGAATGCAGAAGAGGCAGCCAGGGCGTACCAAGCGGCGGGCTGGTTTACCAGCCATCAAGAAGCGGCGTCGGACTGAAGCCGTGAAGGTCTTTGCCCGGGTTTACAAGCTGCTGGAAGAATATGGGCCTCGCTGGTACTCGTTAGAGTTAAGAGGGGAACTCCGGGCCGCTCTGAAATCGTTCCGTCAGTAACCTCCGCGCCCTCCGCGAAGTTTGTACCGTTGCACCTTCCCCGTCGCCGTCTTCGGAAGTTCCGGCAGGAACTCAATCCAGTGTGGCCGTTTAAAGATCGGCAGACGATCCACCACGAATTTTTGTAACTCAGTCGCCAGTTCTGCGCTGCCATCCCCATTCCGCAAAACCACGCAGGCTCCCGGCTTTTCTAGTCCAGCGCTATCCGGTCGAAACACCACGGCAACCTCCAGGACTGATGGATGTTCCGTCAACACGCGCTCAATCTCGATCGGACTCACCCACACGCCGCTCACTTTCATCATGTCGTCGGTGCGCCCTGCGTACCAGAAATATCCATCTTCGTCCTGATGGTATTTGTCCCCTGTGCGCAGCCAATGGCCTGCCAGGGTGTTCTTCGTCTTTTCGTGCTCGTTCCAGTAGAACGCGCACGTCGAGTCAGCCCTGACAACAAGATTCCCGATCTCGCCCTCCGGAACGGGGTGATCGTTATCATCGACGATCTTCGCATCGAAGCCCGGAATGATCTTGCCACTGGATCCTGGCCGCACCTCTCCCGGAACATTCGAAATCATCATGTGCAGCGCTTCGGTAGACCCGATCGCATCCAGAATCTCAACTCCAAAACGCTGTTTGAAGTGGTGAAACACGGTGGCCGGCAATGCCTCGCCCGCAGAGACGGCGTGGCGAACGGACGAGAGATCGAACTCTCTGCTATCGGGCGCAGCGTGCGCCAGGAGTTTGACGAAATTCGACGGCACCGAGAAGAACAGCGTCGGCCGATGCCGTTCAATCACCTCAAACACATTCTGCGGACGCGGCGGGCCTGGCATCAGAATGCTGGTCCCACCCACCGCCAGAGGAAAATAAAGGCCGTTCCCCAGTCCGTAAGCAAAGAATAATTTCGCCACGCTGAAGAACCGGTCCTCCTGTGAGATCTTGAGAATCGCTTTGGCATAGCGCTCGGTGCTGACCACCATGTCGTGCTGCAGATGTACACACGCCTTGGGCTGTCCTGTGCTGCCCGACGAGTAAAGCCAGAATGCCGCGTCATCCTTGCTGGTAACGGCGGGCTGCAATTCATCGGAGCTGCCCTTCAGCAGATCGTCGAGAGCCAGCATCCCTGCGGGAGCTTTGCCCTGCACCACAATCGTTTCGAGATAACGTAACTCCTCGCGCGGGATCGCCTGCACCAGCGGAAGCAAGGAATCCCCGATGATCGCGACCCGCGCCCGCGAATTGTTGAGCAGATACTTGTAGTCCTGCGACTTGAGCAGAGTGTTGACGGGCACAGCAACCGCGCCGATCTTGATCGTCCCAAAGAACGAGAACGCAAACTCCGGCACATCCGGAAGCAGCAGAAACACGCGCTCTTCCATCCTCACGCCCAGGCTCTTCAATCCATTGCCAAGCTGATTGACACGGGCGCAGAGTTCGCTATAGGTCACGCGAACGTCGCCGCACTCAATCGCGACCCGGGAAGAGCGCCCTTCGCCCTTGTGGCGATCGACAAAATACGCCGCAGCGTTGAACTCGTCCGCAAGCATGATGGGAGGGGCCAAATTCATGGGAATCGAAGAAATCAGCCAATTCTATCGCGGCGCTTTATGCCGTCGCGAAAAGCTTAATCCGCGATGAAACCCTCGAACCCCATACAGATTTTCCTTCGTATCCCTTAGCCTGCCCTGGGCGACGTCGAAGGGTGTCCTTAATGCTGAAAGCCTTTCGCCTAACTTGATACCACCCGCAGTCTCCCAGTATCATCCCAGCGCTCGCTGCCGGAGAATCATGATGACCTTCACCACGCGCTCGATGCGAAGAATCACTTGGGCTCTCCTATTCTGCTGCGGCCTGTCAGTCGCCCAGTCGGCCGATTCCGCCCAAGAGTCTCTCCGCCTCGATCGCCTGGTAGCTCTCGCCAAATTGTGGGCAGCCGTCAAATATTTCCACCCCTATCTCGCCTACCGAGACGACATCGATTGGGACGCCGCCCTGGTCAAAGCGCTCCCCAAGGTGAATGCTGCGAAGAACGGGGCTGACTATTCGGCGGCCGTCGCGGCCATGCCGAGCATACCGGGCTCTTCTTCGAGGCGGCCAACGGTACGAAATTCGTCGGAAACCCGACGCAGGGTGCCAATGGTGATGTGACCAACCTATCGTTGCCTGGAGGCATTTACGTCCACTTCAGCGGTCAGGGAGTCTGGCATGCCGACGGACGTCAACTCCAGCGCCTCGGCCTGCAACCAGACGTCGAAGCCCATCCCACGCTAGCAGGAATCCGCGCCGGAAAAGACGAGGTGCTCGACAAAGCGGTCCAGTACGTGGCTCAAGCCTTGAAGGCCCAAGCTAAGAAATAGATCAATGGTGGGGCATGCAAAGAAGAACGGCGTGCCAATCAAGGCACGCCGTCGTAGTTCTTAAGTGTTCAGACCCTTTACGCCACCGCTTCTTCCGCGTCATGCACCGGCGTGATGTCTTCCATCTCTTCCTCACGAATCGGCGAATGGGTCTTCGCCACCAGCATGTAAATCGACGGCACCACAAACAGCGTGAACGCCGTACCGATAATCATGCCGCTGACCAGCATGATACCGATACTGTTTCTCGCCCCCGCTCCAGGCCCCTTCGCCAGCACAAGCGGGAAGTGCCCGAACACCGTCGCTGCAGTCGTCATCAGAATCGGCCGCAATCTCGTAGTGGCTGCGCCGATGATCGCCTCTAGTTTACTGAGTCCGGTCTCCTGCAAGTGGTTCGCGAACTCCACAATCAGAATTCCGTTCTTTGAGATCAGACCGACCAGCGTAATCAATCCGACCTGGCTGTATATGTTGAGCGTAGTGAATCCCAGGAACGAAAATACCAGCGCCCCCGAAATCGCCAGCGGCACCGACCCCGCCAGAATGATGAACGGATCGCGGAAGCTCTCGAACTGCGCCGCAAGCACCAGATAAATCAGGATCGCCGAAAGCAGGAACGTTCCGAGGAACTTGCTGCCCTCCACCCGCAACTGCCGCGACTCGCCCGCGTAGTCGACAGTGAATCCCTGCGGCAGGACCTCTTTCGCGTCGTTCTCCAGTTCCGTCAAAGCCTGATCTAACGGCACCGGCGGAGGAATTACTCCCTGAATCCGCACCGCATTCAGCTGCTGGAATTTATTCAGCGATCTCGGCTCCGTCGTCGTCTTCAACGTGGCAAATGTCGACAGCGGCACCAGTTTGTCCGCCGATCCCTTCACATAAATCTGCGAAAGCTGATCCGGCGTCAGCCGCTCGATTCGCTTCACCTGCGGGATCACCTTATAGCTGCGTCCCTGAATGCTGAAGCGGTTGACGTAGTTCCCGCCCAGCATCGTCGACAAGTCTTGTCCCGCCTGGCTTAGATCCACGCCTTGCGAGCGCAACTTATCCCGATCGAACACAACTTCGGTCTGCGGCTGATCGAACTTCACATCGGTGTCGGCAAAGATGAAAATTCCCTTCGCCATCGCCTTCTGCACGATCTGCTCCGCCAGGGCGCTGACCTGCTGCGGCTCAGCGGCCGAGGCGATCACGAAATCAACGGGGAAGTTTCCGCCTCCCGGTAACGGTGGCGGAGTCAGCGGAATCACGCGAACGCCGGCAATCTTCGACAGCGGCCCCGTAGACTCCACCAGCAACTGCTGCGTGGTCTTCGTGCGCTGGCTCCACGGCTTGGTCACCATGCCGCCGAACCCGCCGTTCGGAGTCGTAATCTGAAACGTGCTTCCATTTTCCGGGAACGCGTGATACACGTCGTAAACCTGCTTCGTAAACAGGTTCGTCTGATCGATCGTTG
>WNGO01017907.1_pt1 | contig 10162 bp, 9 predicted proteins | sample 5400511 | NCBI WGS metagenome assembly WNGO01 (sample SAMN13153380, study PRJNA577476) | soil metagenome | isolation source: 20 cm soil or saprolite under Garry oak tree replicate 2 | place: USA:California | collected 2016-06-15
TGAAAGAGTAACCAAGTTTTCCCGCACCGCCCCTAAGTGTCAACGCCTGACGATTCGTCGAACCGTTGCCTCCTTCGAGGGACAGGCCAGTCTCCAGCGGTCCTTGGCCTTTCTTGGTGATAATATTGATGACGCCGCCGATCGCTTGCGAACCATAGAGAGTTCCGCCCGCGCCGCGAAGAACTTCGATCCGCTCGACGTTTTCCGTCGTCAGATGGGCAAAATTAAAAGCGCCCAGCGTCGTGCTGTTAGCTTCGACGCCGTCGATCAGAACCAAAACATGATCCGACTCGGAGCCGCGAATAAATACAGATGTTGTGTTACCACGGGATCCGGACTGAACGACATCCAGTCCCGGCACAGTGCGCAAAACTTGCAGCACAGTTTCAGCCTGTTGAGCTTGAATGTCCTTATCTGTGATGACGGTCGCCGAGGTTGTAACCTGCGAAAGGGGAATTTCCGTGCGTGTCGAAGTCACGAACACCGGAGGAAGGATCGGCTCCGGTGTTTGAGCGCTGGACAGCTCAGACGGCGGAAACACGAACAAAAATAAAAAGAGTAAAAGAACTTTCATGGAAACCTCCTTTTCCCGCGAAAGGGGATTGTTGTGGCAGGGCAGATAGGTCTCCTGGCTTGAGCTTCAAGCCTACTCGCCGCGCCTTCCCATCCTGCGACCGGGCTCAGGACAGTGACTTCATTGCGGCTTTCGTAGCTCCTACAGTTGCGGGGCAGCAGGGGAATTCTCTGAAAGGCTAAAGAATTTGGGCTGTAGGGATGAAACTTTCATTGATCCTTTGCCCTCTGCCTTTATCCTTTAGGAGTCACCCCTTTCCCTTACATCCGCCTGCAGTCAATAAAATTTAACGCTGCGACCTCCTAATTTTTCACCACGATTTTCTGTCAGCGAGGCTGAAGTCGATCGGAATACGAATCCAGCTCTCAACGGCTTTGTCACCATAGCGAGCCGGAATAAAGCGCCACCGCTTGATCGCTTCCGCCGCGGCGCGGTCCAACACCTCGCTTCCGGAGCTGTTGTTGATCTCCACCTGTTTAGATCGACCATGATCGTCAACCAGCACACGGAGAAGCACTCGCCCTTCACGACCTTCATTTCGAGCGCTCTCTGGGTAAACTGGTCTGGGTGTTTCGCTGTAGCGCGCTTGAATCAACACAGCGGCATTTCCTGATGAGCCGTCGCCGTTGCCGAGCCCCGTACCGGTTCCAGATGATCCTAGTCCGTTAGCCCCGCCTCCAAATCCAGTATTGTTGGAACCATTGCCGTTACGGCCCGCCGAAGTGTTTTTTGTGTCGCTACGGATTTCGGCGGAGGTTGAAGGTACGAATTCTAACGCCGCGCGGTTGCTTTCGATCGGATTCGTTGGACCCTCGGCGAATTGATATTGCGGTGCCTGACTATTGCTCGGGGTCGATTTAACGAGATTTTGAGCGGTTTGTGCTGCATGTCGTGGCGATTTTGTATTGTCTCGCAACGCGCGATTCCCACTCTTCTCGCCTTGCTCACCGGCGCCGGTTGTTTCCTGTCCTATGGGCAAAATCCTCACCGGAATGAGCTGCTCGTGTTTCCGTTCCGGAGAGGAAACGGGATAGACTAACGCGGCCGCGTGAAGAGTCAGGGATAGGAAAAAGAAAGAGGCCAGTCTCATGTTCGCCCATGCGTGGCCTCAGCTTAATCGGGGAAAGAGTGAAACACCTTACTCTCTTCTCCGGAGAGGCCGGTTTAACGCTCTAGGCAGGTTTCCTGACTTGGGCTTTTTCCTACTCGCCGCGCCTTCCCATCCTTCGACTTGCTCAGGACAGTGGCTTGGTTGCGGCTTTCGTGGCCGTCACAGTGGCGGGACCGCGCCGGATTTGCACCGGACTTCCCTATGAACCCAGAGCTGTAAATTTATGTAGGCGGAAGCTACAACGCGGGATTGATCGTGTCAAGAGTACCATTCGCGGCCGTTCATGACAAAGTAGGCAAAGCGAAGCCGCGCGAGTAAAAGCGAAAGATAAAAGAAATAAATTCCAATGAGCAAAGCAACGCCGGCGAAAATAAGCGCGATGCCGCCGAACAAGACCGCGATATCTCCGGCGGAAAGTGGCCTGCTCGCAAGCGAGCTGAATACAAAGAAAGCTTGCCTAGGTAGACAATGATCTCTGTCACGGACGCTAGGTGATCTTTTTCCAATGGGCAAAAACGAACCCTACGGCGATGAGAAAAAAACCGGGACAACGGGTCCAAGCGGCCTAAAGGGTTCCATTTCTAAGATTCGATGTCACATCGTTCACAGCGAGGCGAGCAAAACGAGGCTGAGCGTTTCACCGAGTTCGATCATCGCGCCGAAGTTGTGATGGGTCAGATTGGCGCGGAATCGATGTATTAGACTCCTTGTCGTCAAAGCAAAAAGTGACAACGAAAGGGCGATCCACAGCCCTCTGCGCCCGAGGTAATAAACGGTCAAAGCCAGGGTTCCTAAAGTAGCGACAGTCAGATGCCAGAATCTCACCTGTTCGGCAATCACCCTCGAAGTGTCGTCGCAACGGTCGTGGTAGCCATAGGCAAAGATCAATAATCCCCAACGCGCCAGCATGGGAGCGAGCAACAAGCTCAATGCGAGCTTTTCGTCCATGCTGTCGGTGGCAGCCGCCTTGAACAAGATCACCATGACAATTGCGATGAAACCAAGGGTATTATTTTGATTAGCTTCGGTTAGAGACACTTTCGTCGGGGCGTCGTCAAAGGTATGTTTGAGGCCTTTGAGATGAGTTCCTCCAGTCGAGACAATCAGACTTGTAATCAAAACCATGCTGAGAATTTCCGGCGGCAGATAGGGCGCGAGGAGATAGTTCAATAACGCGAGTAACAATCCCAAGATCAAACCTACGGCGGGAAAATAGATCATCGCCGCGCCGATCAAGACCGGCGTTGGTTGAAAGGCGCTAAAGCGGCTCCAAAGAGTCAAATATTTAAACGCTGCGGCGAGTTTTTGCACGGCATTCCTTTTCGCTCACCTATCTCCAGCTGTCAACCTGTTCAAGGTCACGATAACGACTTTCACCGGGGGTTTGTTTCGGACCGCCCGGAATGGGAAAATTTGTTAATTAAATCAGGAGTTTAGGAATCACTTTGCGCTTTACTTTATGGTCGATTTCAGGTACTATTCTAAAAGCGTTAGATTCGTCCTAACCCCATAAATTTTAAAGCAAAATCTGCAACTTAACCTTAGGTGAAAATGGCAGAATCAAAAACCCCGCAAGACTCCGATTACAATGCCGATAACATAAAGGTTTTGGAAGGCTTGGAAGCCGTTAGAAAACGGCCAGGCATGTATATCGGTGACACGAGCGAGCGAGGTCTCCACCATCTCGTTTTTGAAGTCGTCGATAACTCCATCGACGAAGCGTTGGCTGGCCATTGCGACTCTATCGAAGTGACTATTCACATCGATAATAGCGTTACGGTGATCGACAATGGTCGCGGTATTCCCGTCGACCTTCATCAGACTGAAAAAGTTTCCGCCGCGGAAGTCGTGCTGACTAAACTCCACGCCGGCGGAAAATTCGACAAAGCTTCCTACAAGGTTTCCGGCGGATTACATGGCGTCGGTGTTTCGGTCGTCAATGCGTTATCCGAAACTTTGGAAGTCGAGATCAAGCGGGATGGAAAAGTTTACCAGCAAAGTTATAAGCGCGGCGATCCACAAGGTGCACTGCAAGAGGTCGGTAAATCCAAAGAACGCGGCACGCGAGTAACTTTCAAGCCCGACACCACGATCTTCGAGACCGCTGATTTTAGCTTCGATATTCTTTCGCAGCGCTTGCGCGAGCTCGCGTTCTTGAATCGCGGCATCAAGATCACCATAGAAGACGAGCGGACCCAGAAAAAACATGAATTTTTCTCCACGCCAAAGTCGTATACTTCGAAGGCGAGAAAGACGGCGTCGGCGTCGAAATCGCCATGCAGTGGAACGACGGCTATACGGAAAGTGTTTTTTCGTTTGCCAACAACATCAATACCATCGAAGGCGGCACGCACCTGATCGGCTTTCGCTCCGCTCTGACCCGGACCATCAACAATTACGCGGTCAATAGCGGCCTGCTAAAAAAAGACGAAGAAAATCTCCAGGGTGAAGATGTTCGCGAGGGGTTGACGGCGGTGATCAGCGTAAAAGTTCCCGAGCCGCAATTCGAGGGGCAGACCAAAACGAAGCTCGGCAATAGCGAAGTTAAAGGCATCGTGGAGGCACAGGTAAACGAAAAGTTCGGGAGCTATTTGAACGAACACCCGAGCGAAGCGAAAAAGATCGTCGCCAAAGGCGTCGAAGCCGCGCGCGTGCGCGAAGCAACCCGGAAGGCCAAAGACTTGGCCCGGCGCAAAGGCGCGCTCGATTCCGGTTCGCTCCCGGGCAAGTTGGCCGATTGCCAAGAGCGCGATCCTGCGCTCAGTGAACTGTATCTTGTTGAGGGCGATTCCGCCGGCGGTTCGGCCAAGCAGGGGCGCGACCGGCGCAATCAAGCGATTCTTCCGCTCAAAGGGAAAATCCTCAACGTCGAAAAGGCGCGCTTCGACAAGATGCTTTCATCCCAGGAAATTCGCCTCATGATTACCGCGCTGGGGACCGGCGTGAAAGAGGATTATGATGCGGCGAAATTGCGTTATCATTCCATCATTATCATGACCGATGCGGACGTCGATGGCTCGCATATCCGCACTTTGCTGCTGACTTTTTTCTATCGCCAGATGCCGGACCTAGTCGAAAAAGGATATCTTTTTATCGCCCAGCCGCCGCTCTACAAAATCAAACGTGGCAAGCAGGAACGCTATCTGAAAGACGAGGCGATGCTCGAAGATCATTTAATCGAGCTCGGTACGGACAACGTGCGCTTGCGCGCAACCCAGGATGGCAACGGACTCGTCGGCCAGCCGTTGCAGTCGTTTATCAAAAAAGTCGCGCGCACGGAAAAATTGATGGGTTTGATCGTGCGCAAGCGGAAAAATCGCACGGTCGTCGAGGCGCTCTTGCTGGACGATGGTTTTAGCGATGACACTTTGAAAGACGAGAAGGCACTGATCAGCCTGCAGGGCCGTTTGGCTTCGTACGTGAATCTCACGGCGCCGGAGCAAGCGCCGCTGTCCTGCGCTTTGGAAGAAGACGCGGAACATAACTGTTTTAAGCTCATTGTTTCGACTCGCGCCAATGGCACGGGCCACCAAACCGTGATTGATCGCGAGTTTCTCACCAGCCCTGAGTACAGAGAGATCAAAAAACTGTTCAATGATTTGTTGGCCATCGGTATGCCGCCCTATTCGATCGAAGACGGCGAGAGCAAAACTCAGGTGAAATCACTTGCCGAGATTCTCAATTACGTCATGGAAGGCGGTAAAAAAGGCCAGTACATCCAGCGCTACAAAGGTCTCGGTGAAATGAATCCGGCGCAGCTTTGGGAAACCATCGAAGATGCGGTGGAAGCGGACGAGATTTTCTCGACACTGATGGGCGATGAGGTCGAGCCGCGCCGGAAGTTTATCGAGGAGCATGCGCTCACAGTTAAAAATTTAGACATATAGTTCAAGCCGTTCCAATCGTTCAAAACGTTCAAGTCGTTTGAGTGCTTAAGGTCCCCGGGCAACTCGGACGAGCGAGTCATTCATGGAAGCGACAAGCAGACCACAAAAAGTACCGGTTTACATCGAAGAAGAGATGCGCGAGTCGTTCATGGCTTACGCCATGAGTGTCATCATCAGTCGGGCTCTGCCCGATGTGCGCGATGGGCTAAAGCCGGTGCATCGGCGCGTGCTCTACGCGATGTACGACGCGGGCAATACTTCCGACAAACCGTACAAGAAATCCGCCCGTTTGGTCGGCGATATCATGGGTAAGTATCATCCCCACGGCGACACGGCGATCTACGATACGATCGTGCGCATGGCGCAGGATTTTAACCTGCGCTACCCGCTGGTCGACGGCCAGGGCAATTTTGGCTCCATCGACGGCGATAATCCTGCCGCGATGCGTTACACGGAAATTCGCATGACGCCGCTGGCCGAGGAAATGCTCGCCGATATCGAAAAGGAAACCGTCGATTTCATCGCGAACTATGACGATTCGCTCAAAGAGCCGGCGGTTTTGCCGTCCCGCATTCCCAATCTGTTGATCAACGGCTCCGCGGGGATCGCCGTTGGCATGGCGACCAATATTCCGCCGCATAATTTGAGCGAAGTCATAGACGGCTTGGTCGAGCTAATCGAAAATCCCGATATCACGATTACGCAATTGATGCAGCATATTCCCGGGCCGGATTTTCCCACTGCGGGATTCATTCATGGCAAGGAACCGATTGTGCAGGCTTACCATGAAGGCAAAGGCATCGTGCAGATGCGCGGAAAGGCCTTCACCGAGACCGTAAAGCGCACGGGGAAAGAACAAGTCATCATCAGTGAAATTCCTTACCAGGTAAACAAAGTTCGCCTCATCGAGCAAATCCGCGATTTAGTGTTGGAGAAAAAGCTCGAAGGCGTCGCTGATCTGCGCGACGAATCGGACCGCGAAGGTATGCGAATCGTCGTGGAACTGAAGCGCGACGCGGTCGCGGAAATTATAATCAACCAACTCTACAAACATACCGCGCTGCAGGATTCCTTTGGCGTGAACATGCTCGCGATCGTCGACGGCAAGCCGAAGCTGCTGAACCTCAAAGAAGCGCTCAAAGCCTTTATCGACCATCGAAAGGAAGTCGTTACGCGGCGCACCGCGTACGATCTGCGCAAGGCGGAAGAGCGGTTGCATATTTTAGAAGGATTTCGCATAGCGCTGGACAGTCTTGACGCGGTGATCACGCTGATTCGCAATTCAGCGGATCCGAGGGTTGCCAAAGAAGGCTTGATGTCGAACTTTGCCTTGAGCGACATCCAAGCGCAGGCGATCTTGGATCTGCGTTTGCAGCGCTTAACCGGTTTAGAGCGCGACAAAATCATGGAAGAGCACCGCGAGACCGTCGAGTTGATCGGTAAGCTCCGTGCCATCCTCGCCGACGAAAAGGAAATCTACAAAATCATCGTCGAGGAGCTGAAGGAGATCAAAAAAAGTTACGGCGATGAACGGCGCACGCAGATCCTTGATCGTTCCGACGAGATTTCCATAGAAGATACAATGGTCGACGAAGACATGGCGGTGACGATTTCGCACGACGGTTATATCAAGCGAAATCCGGTCACCCTTTACCGCGCGCAACGGCGCGGCGGCAAGGGCAAGATCGGCACGACGACGAAAGAGGAAGACTTTGTCGAGTATCTGTTTATCGCGTCGATGCATTCCTACATTCTCTTTTTCACTACCATAGGAAAAGTCTACTGGATCAAGGTGCACGAGCTGCCGCAGGCAAGCCGGGCGGCTCGGGGCAAGCCGATCGTCAATCTGCTCAGTCTCGAGCCCGGCGAAAAAGTTTCCGCCTTTCTCACTGTGCGAGAGTTCCAGGAAGGTCGTTATATCGTGTTTGCCACCAAGAACGGCTTGATCAAGAAGACCGAGCTGATGGCCTACGCCAATCCGCGCTCGTCTGGAATTCGCGCCATCGGCCTCGAAGAACGCGACGAGGTGATCGGCGTGCGGCTCACCGATGGCAACCAGGAGATTATCTTGTCGACGGCGGATGGGCAGTCGATTCGCTTTAAGGAAGAACAGGTGCGTCCCACCGGACGCGGCACCTTCGGCGTCGTCGGCATGAGGCTCGACGCGGGCGACAAGGTCGTCAACATGGAAATTCTCAGTCTTGGCGCCGATATTCTCACCGTTGCCGAAGGCGGCTACGGCAAGCGCACCGAAATGGATGAGTATCGCTTGCAATCGCGCGGCGGCAAGGGCGTCATCACGATGAAGACGACGGACAAAACCGGTCGCGTCATCGGCGTTCAGCTCGTGACGGAAGACGATCAGCTCATGATGATTTCCAACACGGGGAAAATCATTCGTCTGCGCATCAAGGATATTCGAGTGATCGGCCGCAACACTCAGGGCGTGCGGCTGATCGAGCTCGAAGAAGGCGAGCGGGTGGTGTCGGTGGCGCGCTTGGCGGAGAAGGAAGAAGAAGAGGGCGAAGAAGAAAGGGACGATGAATAATCTCCTGGCTCTGCCGGCCTAGGTTCAAATTATCCGCTCTACAAGTACAACCGCCAAGGACGACTGCTCTCAAAATCGACCATGCCTAGTGATATTGGAGTGGTGGGCGCCGGTGGCTGGGGAACAGCGCTGGCCAAAGTTCTCGCCGACAAAGGTGAAAGGGTGACCCTGTGGTGTCACGGCGCCGACAGCTTCCGTGAAATAGTCGGAACTCGGGTAAACCGCAGCTATCTTCCCGAGATTTTACTTCCCACCAACATCAAAGCGACACAGTCACTCGATGAAACAGTTTCGGACAAGCACCTGGTCATTTGCGCGGTGCCATCGCACGTGGTTCGCGAGGTTTTTGCCCAAGTCGCATCCAGTGTCGCAGCGGAAACCATGATTCTTTGTGGCACCAAGGGGCTTGAAGAAGGAAGCCTGAAAACCATGGGCGAGCTGTTATCCGATCTATTCGGTACGGCGCGCCAAGCACGGCACGCTTTTCTTTCGGGGCCGACGTTCGCGATTGAGGTCGCTCGCCAGCTCCCCGCTGCCGTAACCGTCGCGGCCCGCGACGAGCAAGTGGCAAGGTCGATCCAACAAATCCTCAGCACGCAAAACCTGCGAGTGTACACGTCGTCGGACGTGATTGGCGTTCAGATGGGCGGCGTCGTCAAGAACGTTATCGCCATCGCTGCCGGCATTAGTGATGGATTGAATTTGGGCCAGAACTCCCGCGCAGCGTTGATTACACGCGGTCTCGCTGAAATCACCCGGTTAGCGGTGCTCATGGGAGCCGATCCATTGACGCTCGCAGGGCTGCCGGGATTGGGCGACTTAATCCTGACTTGCACCGGCGATCTAAGCCGCAATCGCGCCGTCGGTTTGCAAATCGCGAGCGGGAAGAGCTTACAAGAAATTATCGCATCGACGCGCGCCGTGGCAGAAGGGGTACGCAATACCCGCTCGGTCCGAATGTTGGCCGAGCGGCTCGGCGTTGACCTGCCCATCGTTGAGCAAATGCATCAGGTGCTTTACAGCCGCAAGACGCCGGCCGACGCCGTGCGCGATCTTATGCTGCGCTCATTGAAGCCGGAAGCGGGCTAAAATTGACAACGCCAAGGCGGTATGATTGAAATAAATATTTGGCCCTTTGAGCGGCCCAAGGGAGTACTAGTTTTATGAAACGAACATATCAGCCGAGCAATATCAAGAGAAAAAGGACGCATGGCTTTCTGGCGCGCATGGCAACACCCGGCGGTCGCAATGTCCTTAAACGGCGCCGCGCCAAGGGACGCAAACGCTTGACCGTAACTGTGCCGCCGAAGCGGTCGCGGACGTAATTAAATCACAAGGGATGTTGCTCAAAGGCTCGCAGCGGTTCCCGAAAGCGGTTCGCCTGCGAAAACGAGCCGAGTACGTAAATCTATCGCGCACCGGAGCCGGCATTCAATCGGCGAATTTCGTCATCATCACTAGGATGAACGACCGATCGGAGAGTCGATTAGGGATCACGGTTAGCGCCAAAGTGGGCAACTCGGTGATTCGCAATCGCATCAAGCGGAGGGTCAGAGAGTATTTTCGCCGCCACCGTGCCGACCTTCCGCATGGGACCGATATCCTTATCATCGCGCGCAAGACGGCCGCCGGGCTTGAGGGCAATACCGTCGCCTGCGAACTTGGGAGAGTTTTCGCGGGTCAACGCAGACGACCCAAAATGTAACTGAAATGTTCCGCACAGTTTTGCCCTGGCTCGTTTTGGTTTATCGAAGCGTGATCTCCCCGTTCTTGCCGCGCGCCTGTCGATTCTACCCAAGCTGCTCCACCTATACCGAACAAGCCATTCGCAGACACGGAGCCCTCAAAGGAATTGTCTTCGGAATCGGCCGGATTCTCCGTTGTCACCCCTGGCATCCGGGCGGTTATGATCCGGTGAAGTAATTTTGATCCATGGATAAACGCGCAATCATCGGCATCGCCCTTTCGATCCTCGTACTGGTCGTCTATCAACAATTGGTGACACACTTTTACGGCCCGCCACCGACCACTTCCGCGCCAGA
>WNGO01003465.1_pt1 | contig 10158 bp, 10 predicted proteins | sample 5400511 | NCBI WGS metagenome assembly WNGO01 (sample SAMN13153380, study PRJNA577476) | soil metagenome | isolation source: 20 cm soil or saprolite under Garry oak tree replicate 2 | place: USA:California | collected 2016-06-15
CCCGCAAGTCGGCATCATGGTCTTCTGGCTGATTATATGTTTCGCCCTGGCTTTGAAACTCTTCCGCTGGCGCTAGACTCTCCGGGGATGCTCGCAACGCGAGTCAAGGTAGCTTCCCTTCGTCACGACGCAGGTGTGCAGAGGATTCTAAGGAGTTCATGTTCTCGAGTTCCTTGGCCCCAGCAAGTTGCTAAAAAAAACGGAATGCTGTCATTCTGAGCGCCGAACTTGCGCGAAGAATCTCTCTCAGGCTTTTGTTTGGAAGCAGGAGGGGTTCTTCGCTTCGCACAGGATAACAACCACAGGATTTTTTCTGCAAACTGCTAGATAGACCGATGCTTGAAGGTGCGATGGCCCTTGCTGTAACTCGCGACCGTTTGTCCTTCGCCGAAAAGCTTATATTTGTAGGTGGTGAGTCCTTCAAGGCCCACTGGGCCGCGCGCGTGCAGTTTTCCCGTGCTGACGCCTAGTTCCGCGCCCAACCCGTAACGGAAACCGTCGGAAAACCTGGTGGACGCATTCTGAAAAACGCCGGCCGCGTCGACGAATTCCATGAAGCGCGCCGCGACGTCGTGGCTTTCCGTTACGATCGATTCCGTGTGCCGCGAGCCGTACCGGTTGATGTGTTCGATTGCTTCGTTGACGCCGTCCACGATCTTGATCGAGATAATCAGGTCGGAGTATTCCTTCTTCCAATCCTCTTCGCTCGCGGGGAGAACTTCCTGCCCACCGGCAAATTCCAAAGTTCTCGAGTCGCCGCGAACCTCGACTCCGGCCGCCCGAAACTGGGCGATCATTTGCGGCAGAAACGCGGCGGCGATGTCCCGGTGCACCAGCAAAGTTTCCGCGGAGTTGCAAGCCGCCGGGTATTGCACCTTCGAATCGAGCGCGACATCGAACGCTTTCTGCAAATCCGCGTCCTGATGGATGTACACGTGGCAAATCCCCTCCCCGTGACCCAGGACCGGGATGCGGCTGTTTTCGGTAATGTAGCGGACGAACTGCTCGGAGCCACGCGGCACGATCATGTCGATCTCACCATGCATCGTCAGAATCAGAGCCACATCTTCGCGCGACCGGAGCAGAACAACCGAGTCGGAGGGGATATCGGCGAACGGCTCGAGCGCTTCGCGCCAGATCGAAACCAGCACCGCGTTGCTCTCCGCCGCCTCCGCGCCGCCCTTGAGGCACACTGCATTGCCGGACTTGAGAGCGAGCGAGGCCACTTGCGGCACCACTTCGGGCCGGGCTTCGAAGATTACGCCGACCACACCCAGCGGGCAGCTTTCCTTGTAGAGAACGAGATGGTCGTCGAGCTCCGTGGCGGCGAGACGGCGGTGCAAAGGGTCCGGCAGCCGCGCGACGTCCCTCACACGCTCGGCCATTTCCACGATTCCGCGCTCCGTCGTCCGCAAACGGGCGAACATGGTGCGCGACATCTCGCCGCCTTCTACGGCGGGAAGCGCCGCCGCGCAATCCTTTTCATTCGCGGCGAGGATCTCCGCCGAACGGCTTTCGATGGCCTTGGCCGCGGCAAGCAACGCCTCATTGCGCCGCTCACCGGAGAGCGCCGCGAGAACATGCGCCGCCCGCCGCGCGCGCCGAACCGAGTGCTGGATGTCCGAAACTTCGAGTTGTTTCTGCACCACGCTCATTTGCGATCCATCAGAACGATATTATCGCGCTTTACAAGCACACTTGCACGCCCGTTGGCCCTGCCATTTGCCGGTCCCTTCGAACCGTTGCCGATCATGCCTTCCGCATCGCCGCGAGAATAATCCGAAATCCCGCGCGCGAATTCCAGACCTTCAGCGTCCACGATGCTCACCACTTCGGCGGCCTCGAATTCGCCTTCGACGCGCACCACACCCGAAGCGAGCAGACTCGCCTTTCCGCCCGTCAGGGCGTCGCGCGCGCCCGCGTTCACGACTACGCGCCCGCGAACTCCTGCGGCGTAGGCGATCCAGCGGCGCTTTCCCGCCATGCGCGTCTTCGACAAAAATACCGTGCCGGCCGGCTCCCCTTCAAAAATCCGTGCAAGAGTGTCCGGTCTTTTTCCGTTTGCGATGACGGCCACGCCGCCCGCTTGCATGGCGATTTCTGCCGCATCGAGCTTCGTCAGCATGCCGCCGCGCCCGCCTTCGGAAGGTCCGAGCGCCAACGATTTCAATTCCGGCGAAATTTCCTCGACCAGGGGGATCACGGCAGCCGCATCCTTCGTGCCCGTGGGCCCCAGTTGCATCAATCCGTCCACGTCGGTCAGCAGCACGAGCACGTCCGCTTCGATATGGCTCATCACCAGCGCCGCCAGCCGGTCATTGTCGCTGAAGATGCGTTCGCCCGCGCGAATATTCAAGTAGTCGAGTTCGGCCGTCGAAACAGTATCGTTTTCGTTGACGATGGGCAGGACGCCTAGTTTCAAAAGCGCCTCCATCGTCTGACGGAGGTTCGAATACCGGTTGCGATCGACGAAATCTCCCTCTGTGAGCAGGACCTGAGCAAGCTGTACGCCGTGCGCCTGAAACAGTTTTTCGTACTCGTGCATCAGCAAGCTTTGTCCGACGGCCGCGCACGCCTGCCGCATCACGAGGTCATTCAGCCGGTCACGATGAAGCCCCAGCCGTCCACGCCCCAACCCGACGGCTCCGGAAGACACGAGCACAATCTGACGGCCGTCCCTCTTCAGCGCGGCAATAGTTCGCGCCACCGGAGCGAGATGTTCGACGTTGAACTGACCGTCGCTCCCCGTCACGATGCCGGTGCCGAGCTTGATCACCGCGCGCCGCGCCGCGCGCAGCCTCTTCCGTTGCTCGCTCTCTGGATTCTGATTTTTCACGGCTTTCTACTTTATCACCGACTCGTCAGGTCAGTATGCTAGTTTAGGTCATTTCCAAGAACGTAGACTTTTCACCTGTCACGGCTCAAGCGGCAAGCTCAGGTTTGCGAATGTAGAAGTTCGAGCGTCAGCAGAATTGTCCGGCCCACGACCTCAAGACTGTGTTGTGACGCTTTTTCCATCGTGTCGTTGTTACTGTGATGGAATTCACCCATGGCGTCGAACCTTATGCCCATCCGGCCATACTCGGCATCGACCACGTCCACTGCGGGGATTCCAACTTGAATAAACGAATTGTGGTCGTCGATGATTTTGGTTTCGTACTGGAAAAAGTACCGGCTGTAACCGAGTTGACTGGCGGCTTGGGCAATGAAATTTTGCAGCCAACCACTGGAGCCGGTCTCCCGCGCCACGTTTAGGTCCTTATCGCCGATCATGTCGAGGAGAAACAATCCGCGAATTCGGGAGATCATTCTGTTTCCCGCCAGCTTCTCCGCTAGATGGCGGCTCCCGTAGAGACCGTCGGCGCCTCCGAAAGAATGGATCGCCTCCTCCAAGTCGGTCCACACCAACCAGATTTGCATCCTTGTCTTTTGTTGAGCGAGCACATCGGCAAACGCCAGCAGAATCGCCGTGCTCGATGCGCCGTCGTTTGCTCCGATAAATCCCGGTTTAAAGAGAGTGTCATCGTGTCCAGCGAGAACAAAAATATCCTGGTTCGGATTGGCGCTGACGTTGAACTTGCCGATGATGTTGTGCACCGCAATCGGGCCACGCGGCGTGGTAGCGATGAAGTCGTCGGCTTCGATCTGCGCTCCGTCCCTCTGCAGAGTCTGATGGATAAGGTCCTCTGTCTTCTTATGGCCGGGCGATCCGGGCCAGCGTTCTCCGAACCCGGCAACTTCAGCAGTGTAGGCGTAGGCCTGTCGCGAGTTGAACGCGTCGTGCAAGGAGATAGACGCGGCTGGCGAAACGGACGCTACCACCAAGGCAGCAATCATGCTGAGTTGAAAGAACATACGAACATATTACGCCCCATATCGTCTTGGCCACAAAGCGGTCAAGCTCGTCGGTCAAATTGACGTTACGGGTTGGTGTGGCGAAGGGCCTTTCCATGAAACGGGATGTCAAGCCCATCGCGACATGATTGGCAATGTTTGGCAATGATCGATTTGCGGCGTCTTTGGTCCCGCCAGCCCTGCTTGCTGCCTTCTCAGTCAGCAGCGGTTCCCGCGGATGTTTTTACCTGTGCCTCCGTCGTCGTGCCGACAGATTTGGCCGTAATTTCGAGTCCATTCTTGTTCATATCGAATCTCTGTTTCCGGTCCAAGCCTTTGACAAACTCACGGGCCGCTTTAGCCACGGCTCCAGGAAGACTTGACGCATCCAATTTGACCGTCGATTCCACCGCTGCTTCATTTCGATCCCGATAGCGAAATTGCACCTCAAACGTTTTCATTTTCCTGACCTCCTTTTTTAAGAAAACAGTATCCAGTTCACCCACTCCAAACTAAGTGGGTCCGCAACACTACGTAGACTTTGACCTCCGGCGACGCTTTCGACTCGCAGCCTTCGCTCCGGAGCGCTTCGTTTTTCGGGCCTTACTTTCTGCCTTAAGTGCTTCGTTCTCTTTCGTCAATGCATCGCGGGCAACCGTCAGTGTTTCGAGATTGTTTCCCAATTGGCCGTTCTCTTTCTGAAGCTCCGCCACCTTGGCCTTCAACTGCTCGTTTTCTTGTAGAGTTTTCGTGTCCGTGCAGGCAGTCAGGGACGAACTCAGCCCTACTGCCAATACAAGGCCTGCCCATGTGTTTTTGCACGCCATCCGACAACCTTCCTTTGCAAGGTTCTGAACTGCAACAGGAACAACCGGTAGCGGGTGAGGAGGGAAGACGCCGCAGATGACTGAGACAGCGTAGCGAAGTTTCTTGGTTGGTGCAAGCCTGATAAATGAGATTCTCACACAGCGGAAATTCACCCCAGGAGACCTCAGGCCACATTCCGGGAATCTGAATTACTAAGACTTGCAGCGAGCGGCGGGCGCTTTCTCTACAGGTAATAGCCAAGGTCAGAAAAGACCGTCTGCGGGGATCCATGATTCAGGCTCCGGACTGTGCATTTACGTGTGCCATCACTTCGAATACTGACATGACCGCAGTGATAAGAATGCGCTCGCGGTCCAATAGACAAAGGCTCCCAGAAGGTTAAACCCGCCTCAAAGAAGCAGCCATACGCCGAAGGGAAGCACCTCTCACAGTGAATGCCAGATGATGAGACCTTTCCCATCCGGGAATTGTGCGCTGCTCGAGTTTCGGAATGGGAAACTAACAAATCTCGTAATCAACATTCGACGCAGACATCTGTTGATTCTGTAGGGCTTACGCGACTTCAACCATTGGTTATCGCGGTGCTAGACCGAGCGCGGGAGGCTGACATGTTCTTTGGCAGCCCTTTCCTGCACTACCGTCTAATCCGCGGAGTGATTACCGCCGTTGCGTCGATGCGGTCTGTCACGTTTCGTGCCAAAGAATATATAGCCCTATTAGTCCTAGTACTGCTAATAATACAAAAGTTTTACACAAATAGGATAATTATATGCTACAAAGTGGCATGTTTTTTCCCACATTTCTAAGAGGCGAGTCGGCAATGCGACCAAAAAGTCCGGGTCGCTCTTGTCCATCCAAGGTTTTGCGGCCCAGGGCTGGCTGCGGCAGGCGCCGGAGTTGGATCTAATATACCGTTAGTAGTATGTAACACTATAGTAACCTACAGCGTGATAGTGTAACAGGCCTTTGTCGCCGGCGCATTTCTTGATTCCCCAAAGGATCGCCGACGCTGAGGCTGAAAGGAAACTGGAGCGGCTGGAGACAGCTACCACGCGTATCAGTACGCGCAAGTGTGGCCGGAGATTACCAAAATGTCCGGCCAACGTGGAGGGGTCATTAAAGCAACAGTTGCAGCTATCGCAGTAGCAGTCGTTCTGGCAGCAATTCCAAAAAATGAGGCTCACCTTCGTGAGCGAGGACAGATGAATTTACAGGAGTAGTAAGAATCCAACTAAGGGGGCAACACCCTGAAGTTTGACGAGCTTTCCACGACACACTATCAGAGCGTCACTGACCCAAGTCTGTATTACGGGTTCAGCTTCGAGAACGGCAGCGGCGTGAGCTCGCAGTACGTCACGCACACTCGCACCGGAAAGATTTTCGACTGCAACAAGACGGGTATTACCACATTTAAACTGAGGAGACAATGATGAAGCTCACACTCGCAGGACTTGCACTGGCACTTGCACTTTTCACCGTCATACCGGCTCATGCTCAAGTACCAGATGAGGCTCTAGGGCACCAGGTGGTATTCACCGGAACGAAACTCCCCGCCAACGGCTACAGCTGTGGTCGATCAACATACCCGCTCTATTGTTATGGCGTTCCTACCGACGATGGCGGCACGTTCTGGCTTGATGTGTACTACAACGCCTACCCCAAACCGACAGGATTTATTCAATTCTTCAATGTGGCCGATTTGGGGCAGGCCTCAATCACGAGCGCCACGACCCAAAAGGATACCCTCGGACACATTAGTCAGCTTGACGTGGCATTCAACGGCCTGACGAATGATGGCGACAACGATACATACTCGGGAACCGCGAGCTTCACGTTCACCTACGTCAAGATGACGGGCGGCAGCGGCAGGGGCGGCGGGTATCCGGGGTATTTGATGTATGTCAGCGGTTACACAATGACAATCCCGTACAACTAACCTCGACTTCAAGGGGCCGCTCTTTGGGAATGCGGTTAGAACTGAGCACGTATGGAGCGTCGTGGCAGGGACAGATGTACTAAGCGGCCGTGCCACCTATGGCCAATTATTTCGAGTAGGACCCGGACGGCCTGGAACAACCTTCTGTGACCATGTCTTTGCACCGAGGCGATAACAACGGCGCGAGGCCGTCCGGCGGGTGACGAATCACGCCGACAATAACAACAGTTGTTCCGGTAATTGATTTCAGGCCCTGGCTCTATCGGTACCTTCGGGTTGGCGAATCCGGTTGGGCAGCCAGCACAATAGCGAATTAACGAATGCTCCTGGCTGCCCACCGTGTCCAACTCCCGATAAACGCTCTTGTTTTGCAGGAATTCGACTACAAATCGCGGCGGCCTTCCATGGCCTTCATCATGGTGACTTCGTCGGCGTATTCCAGATCGGAGCCGACCGGAATGCCAACGCCGATGCGCGTGACGCGCACGCCGAGAGGTTTGATGAGCTTGGAGAGATACATGGCCGTGGCTTCGCCTTCCGCGTTGGGGTTGGTAGCGATGATGATCTCTTCCACCTCGCCGCCCTTGAGGCGTTCGATCAGACTCTTCAGATGCAATTGATCGGGGCCGATGCCTCGCAACGGCGCGAGCGCTCCGCCGAGGACATGATACAGGCCGCCGTATTGGCGAGTTTTTTCGATGGCCATGATGTTGTGCGGCTCTTCGACGACGCAAATTGTCTTGCGATTGCGCGTGGGCCCCGTGCAATACAGGCACGGATCGGCGTCCGTGATGTTGTTGCACACCGAGCAAAATCGCATATTCAACTTGGCGTCGCGGATGGCGTCGGCGAGGGCCAGCGCATCTTCCGGCGCGATGCGGAGGATATGAAACGCGAGCCGCTGTGCAGTCTTGGCCCCGATGCCGGGCAGATGTTTGAGCTGGTCGATCAAGCGCTCGACAGGTTCGGCAAAATCAGCCATGAGGAATTTTCCGTAACGGAATGTGGCGGGCCGGAGAAATCAGTCTCACTCGGAGTGTCCACTTCTGCATATTTCAAGAATTGGGTCAAACATTGCGTTAAAAGTCGCGCTTAAAATAGGCCTGGAATTTTCAGTCCGGCGATGCCAGGAATCCCGCCCGTAAGACTTTTCATCTGGCTCGTGAGTTCTTCATCCACGCGGCGCGCGGCTTCGTTCACGGCGGCGCGCACCAGGTCCTGCAGCAATTCCTGATCTTTTCCGGCAAAAATCTCCGGGTCGATGCGAATCTCCGTGAGCTGTTTTTGGCCGTTCATCCTGACGGTGACCATGCCGCCGCCGGACGAAGCTTCGACGTGAACGTTTTCGACCTGCTTCTGCAGGTTCTCCTGCATCTGGCGAAACTGCGTGAGAATTTGCTGCAGCGCTTTTACTTCCATGGTCTATTCCTCGCTCCGAAGTTTGACGTCGGAAATCTGGCCGCCGAACCGTTCGAGCATCGCGCGCACGATCGGATCTTGCTCGAACTTTGCGCGCAATTCGCGCGAGCCGGAGGAAGATCGCGTTGCGGCCCCCAATCCCGGCACTGCTTCCAGTTTAACACAGACGCGCACGGTCTGACCGAGTATGCGGCTCGAAATGTTGCGCAAACGTTCCATGGGATCGCGCGCCTGCAACATCTCGGCAAGCGCGCGGCTTTCCGTGGGGAAAAATAATCGCACTTCGCCGCCGCTCAGCTCCCACCGTGACGCGTGTTCGATCAATTCTCCCAGAAATTTTTCCTGGCCAAGGATCGCTGCCTTGATGGATTCCACTTGACCGGTTTCCAGACCGGCCCCCGCTTCGGCGGTTCGCGGGATCACGCTGGGCGGAAAACCGGGAACGGGGTCGGCACTCGCGTTTTCAGAAACAATATTCGGGCCGTTGTTCGCTACAGGCCGCGTTGCGGGAGGCGACACTGGAGGCGCTGCGGGAGGTGCAACAATTTCGGGCCGCGGGACCGCGGTACTCTGCATTCTTACGTTCGTGGAAGCCTGTGGGACTCCCTGCGTAAATCCGGGCGATGCGGTGGCGGCGAACGCAGCCGGGGCATTGCTGCGTGCAGGCGGACGCGTTTGCGAAGCTGAGCTTGCTGGACGCTCGGACGCGCCACCTTCAAGTTTCGCTAGAATTTCCTCGAGCGGAGCCAGCCGCGCGGCGTTCACCAAACGCAGCAGGCCCATTTCCAGATGCAGTCGCGCATCGGGCTTGCGGCGCAAATCGTCGTCCGTGTGCAGGAGAATCTGGAAAAATCGCGTGAGGTCTTCTTCGTTGAATGATTCCGCCGTCTGTTTCAAACGCGGGCGCTGATCGGCGGGCGCGGCGACGAGAGCGGAATCGGCCCCGCAGACCCGCGCCACCAGAAGATTCCGGAAATGGCCGATGGCTTCCCGGCAGAAATGCTGGAGGTTTTGCCCCTCCGCGAGCAGCCGGTGCACGAGCGTCAGGACTCGCTCCGCCGATCGCGCTTCGATGGCGCCGGTCAGCTCATCGAGGATTTCTTCGGGGACGACGCCGAGCAGCTCGCGGACTTGCATATCGGTGATGTTCGCGCCGCAGTAGGCGCGCGCCTGCTCGAGCAGGGAAAGCGCGTCGCGCAAGCTGCCTTCGGCGGCGCGAGCCATCACGCCGAGCGCGCCGGGCTCCGCCGTCAGGTTTTCTTTTGCGCAGATTTGTTCGAGGGCGTCAACGATTTCGGCGAACGAGAGCGCGCGAAAATGGAAATGTTGCGATCGCGAGCGGATGGTCTCGGCGAGATTTTCTGGCTCCGTCGTGGCCATGACGAAGATGACTTTGTCGGGAGGCTCTTCCAGCGTTTTGAGCAGCGCATTGGAGGCTTCCGGCGTGAGCATATGCGCCTCGTCGAGGATGACGACTTTGTAGCGTCCCCCGGCGGGCGCGTAGCGGACCATTTCGCGCAGCTCGCGGATCTGGTCGATGCCGCGATTCGACGCCGCGTCGATTTCGATCACATCGAGCGAATTCCCCAGACCGATCTCGCGGCACGAGTCGCACTCGTTGCAAGGTTCCGCGGCAGGGCCCTTCACGCAATTGAGCGCTTTGGCGAGGATGCGCGCCGTCGTCGTCTTGCCAACGCCGCGCGCGCCGGAAAAAATGTAGGCGTGCGCCACGCGGCCGGACTGAATGGCATTGGAGAGCGTGCGAGTAACGTGCTGCTGCCCGACTACGTCGGCAAACCTTTGCGGCCGCCATTTTCGCGCGATGACCTGATAACTCATGCTCTCGGAACCTGGTTTCTTGCCGCTCTTCCTTCTCTGCGCTCTCGGTGCGCTCCGTGTTGAAATCCGAAAAGCTCGACACGGAGTCCGCAGAGACTCACAGAGAACCACAGAGAAAGCCTGCACGCTGCAGATGAGAGGAACTTCGGGTACTCCGCGGCGCACGAAGCGATCCCGGTACCGTTGCTCCCTTCCGGGCCTGGCGGGGTTCGCGGGACTTCGTCGCACAGAGCCCGAAGTTCCACGCATCGGCAGTCGCGCCTGCAAATTGCGGCTGCGGAGGAAGTCTAGCACAGCGCCGC
>WNGO01003470.1_pt1 | contig 10156 bp, 18 predicted proteins | sample 5400511 | NCBI WGS metagenome assembly WNGO01 (sample SAMN13153380, study PRJNA577476) | soil metagenome | isolation source: 20 cm soil or saprolite under Garry oak tree replicate 2 | place: USA:California | collected 2016-06-15
TCTCCAGCCATCTTAACATCATAATTCATCAAAAGGTATGCAAGCATGACTTTGAGGTTGTTAGTTGCTAAAAACCGGCCAGGACTACGATAGATCCAGTCAGTCGCATGTACCAATATAATTAATCTGAGACATACCATGAATGGCGCCCTAGTCCAAAAGGTAGATATTCGTTTGTGGGAGTCACTGTTCCGTGTTTCGTGCCTTCGCCTTCTCCTTCACGCATCCTTGCATATCTGTATCCATCAAAGACATCCGGATCTGAATAATTCTCCTGAAAAAATAGATTAAGATAGGTATTAAACGCTAGAAGGTTGAATACGCACTTTATCACATTGCACAGCGCGGTGGGGAAGGCTGATCAGACAACCCGCTGGGACCGTCGTCCCATCTGAGAACGTAAAGTCTTTCAACACTTTGCGCTTGGTATTAACTATGAAAACAAAGTCAGTAAGTGCTCAGAAAGCGAAACGACAAAACGCACAGACTGCAGTCGCGTACATCCGCAACGATTCTTTGATGAAACTATCCACTTTTCTGAGTTTTCCCATGGCAGCTTTAGTCCAACCTTCCTCGCTGATCACAGCCTCGACTTCTTCGCGCATAGGTTGCACATATTCAGGACTGGTAGCAAGAATGTACAGCGCAGTTGTAAATGCCTAATAAAGTAATGTTTGATTCTTTTACGGTCTCGGACCATGGAAGCTGCGTACTAATGTCGTAGTATGGATACCTGTGAAATTCATAAATATTATGCGGATGGCCAATTTTTGGACAGTTCGCCGATGTGATTCTTTCGCTTCTTCCCATAACCAGGTTATGGCGTCGTTCTTTTCAAAAAAAGACTCAGTACTTGGAGCGGAGAAAGAGGAGGGTGGCTAACTGGTTTATCCGGCCAATCGTCCCCGTGTTGTTCTAGCTGCTCAAGCCGGTCCTTGATCAAGGGTTCCAAGTACTTCTCTAAGCGTTTGATACGCCGGGGAACCATCCATAGAAAACGGGCGACGAAGCTGCGGGAACATTATCGTATCAGTTCTGCACTCGAGGCATATTTATGACGACTTGCTGTTTTAGAGAAATTGGGAATAGGTTGATAATATTGGCTGAGAGCATGACCTCAACTGGAAGCTGCTGGATCGATGATATGAATTCCGGATCACGGCCTTGGTGGGGTGAATTATATGTGCGGATAGACGGGGAGGATGATGCTCACATAGGGGTAAACCCACAAGAAACCTATTGAGTATCCTACACATGATGTTCAAATTAACTTTGTATGCAACAACCGTCGTCCATTCTGATTCCGATCAACGATTTTGTTTACCGAGAAACTTATCGTTGCTTACCATCGCCGTTGGTAGGGACAGATTCTGCAAAGGCCGTTGCAATCTCGTCGTAGACTTCTGAAAATTGGGCCGCAATATTTCTCGTAAGACGATTCCTGATGACCCCGGTGTGATAGGTATCGTCATGCGTTTCACGGCCGAGGAGAACGTCAGTATGAATCGTCTTGCGTAGTGTGCGTGTACGTCAAAATTGAATGACAAGTATATGTACGGGAAATTACCTCAATGGCTGCATCTACTAAGGAAAGTTGATCGTCAGAGCCCCGTCGAATATCCTCGATCAATCTCGGACCAGACACGAGAATCATCCAATGTGTCAACATTGGTACTTTGAAGATAGACCCGCGGTACTATCGAGATGTGTTGTAAGTGCACGTACGAGTCTGCATATTCAGCGCGCTTACTTTATCATAGCCTTCCTGCACCATCGCTTTACCATGCCTAACGAATCGTAAAGCGCCGATGTACGAGGTCAATATGCCAGAAGGCCCGACTGTTGGAATGGCACTTAGCTGTGGTAACCAACTATTTAGGCCACGGCACTGCGCTGATTAGTGAACAACACGTACCCTTCTGTGGTTGGCAACCCTTGTCCATATAGACGATACACAGTAAATGGATGCAACCACTGCAAGCGCGGTGAGGACGTTCGCATCCATGAGAGGGGAAAGACCTGAATGGGCTTCTTAAGCTTGTGGATTCCACGATGCTAAATACCAGCATTGGTTTCTATCGGAGATCCGGGGCGTGCGGCGAACCCCACGGTGGACGGGATAACCACCGTAATTCGTAATCTCGATGAGTCAGTACTTTAGTTGTCGAGCAACGATCAGCACAATACGTCCCGGGTATTGATACATGATGGGCGTATGTACATTGTCTGATGCTAATGTGTTGTGCCTTGAACCATGGCAGCTGGTGCCTCTTGCAGCGCGCCTTTTCTTTCCTCGGCTGGTTTAGGTCGGTGTCACGAAGCTCGTGATTGAAACTTTTGACTGGGAGCTTTATGACCGCAAGCGAACGGCATTTACGGCATTCAAGAATGGCAAACTGCGGGGACAATCAGGCTAAGCCATTCCGACCCAGGGGCAGTCTAACTATAGGCGCGAAACGGTTGGGACCTGGTAACTGGGTTTCAATCATGACCTACCGCTTTTGGACGCGAGAGTACGTTTGGATTACATCCGTCGCCACTGCTGAGCGCAAAGAACTTGCAAGAATTAGGATAGAGGGGATATCAGCACGAAGGTTAGCGACGAAATTGCCCGTTTTCGGACCTTGCTGTCTGCGCCGACATGCCAAATCATCAAATTCTGCATATTTCCGAGTGCCATCGCAAGCTCGAATTTCTTCCTTGGCGTCACGTCCCCTGAGTTCAATGCAAAGTACCACCAGCATCGAAGCTTTCTGTGGATTATTGGAGAGCGGGTATAACAGTGACAAGGCTTTCTTCACCCAACTGACATAACACCATGCCAAGTCCTCTTCCAGAGAAGTCAATGTGACCGTAGAGAATATATTCGGCCACATCTCGTAATGACCTACGTACTTGAGAACAGTCAAATGGTTATGTGAGCAATGCTGCAATATTTGAAGCTGTACGTCCTCACCGGGAAGGATGACTACATTGTTCGGGAACAGGCGAAGTAAAAATATCACTGATCAACGAATCGGAGTAGCAAAATAGACGCAACTCACCACAATCCGACTCGGTGCTGCTGTTTCGGACGTTGAGCTTCAAGCTTCAAGCTTCAGGGTGGATCGTCAGCTTGGTAGTACTTGCGAGTCGTCGTGCAAGATGGCGGAGGCATGTAACAAAGTGTGACGGTTGTGACATCCGATTTTCCACTTCAGCGCTGAAAGACAGGTTTTTTTGCGGTTTACAATTCATTCAATTCTTGCGGGAGATAGGTCGGTCGACGCTTTTACCCAGACTTTGTTTTGAGTTTTTTTTCTACGCTTCTGCGAAGCTCAGGAGGCAGGTCTATACCGCACCGCACCTCAGGCGTTTCTCAACCCCGTATGCAGCGCCATTCCAGACTTAGGGTCATTCGTCGACCCACATACACTTAACTGTGTCGCTTCAGAAATTCCCGCGGGAACATTCGGATCCCATCTTTCTTGGGCGTTTACACCCTGCCGGTCCTGCCTTTAGTTAAATCGAGGCATCAGACCGAAGCAAGACTGTGCTCATCTGTCCCATCGATAGATCCCCATACAGGACGTTTGGCAAGTGAAGTTCATTGTGGCAGGATCCAAGCCTGACTTCGAAAACGCTGAACCATTCGACGTTATTATCTGCTTGATGCTCATTTTTTCTCCGTCTGAAGCTTGCGTTTCAAATCATTCTTCATTGTGCGACCGCCCAACTGCAGAATTACTCATTCACGTAGGAGATAATCACGTAGTATATGTATGCGTATATACAATCAATGGAGATGATTTAACTCCTACCACGTGTGGGAGATAAGATTGGTATATGAACATCAATCAAATACAACTATGAATCATCTTCGTTCTCCTATATATCAGTGAGAATCCAATCAGAGCCTCGTTTACGGGACCATAACAGGGTGTTGTGTGACTGATGGCATTCGAGCGTGATATTTTGTAGATTTGGGCATGCGCAGTACCTTAGATTTGGCAGTAAGTAATATTGTAAATCCGTGGAGAATTGATGTAAAACTTCATCCTTAAGGTCTATGAAGTAGAAACATACTTCCGCACCGTCAAAGAGCGCCAATCGGTTCACAAATTCGGGATAGCGCCAAGGCTTCTGTCATTGGAGAATGAATGTCAGAATGTATTGAAATAGTTGAGAGCTTACTTGTACGAAGTTTTCGTGGATGATAATCGTTAAAATTGGACAAGGCTCGTCCTGCAGGCAAACTCCTATTGCTCCCACCATCTCGATAGCCAAACTGATATTTTCCTCGGAAATCCCAAGGAGGTCAACCGATAGCGAATCACATTTTCTGTAGAAATAATTGGGAAACTTGCTTATCGACGCAACGGCTTCTCGGCACACTTGTAGTGCTTCTCCAGGTCGATAAAAAGAAGGGAGAAAAGTGATCGGGCCGATGAGGTCCGAACAGTGAAGCAAGAAGATGGTCGGCATTGTGAGATGGCGAGATGGAGTGTGGTAGAGCCCTTTGATTTTTGTCCAAAAACGCGCATTCATGACGACGTAGTCAAAGTATATTCCGACAAGTTGTAAGTGGGGCTGGGCGTCAACGATCCCTTCTAGATCATCGTGAGAATACTCTAGGAATAATGTATGAAGTCTGAAGTACTAACCGCCTCTGTTTGGCGCCAGATCAGACAATAGCCGCATTGAATTGTCAGCGCTGCGACGAACCTGATGACTTGGCTGATTCTCCCCTCTGACGGATCCTCCATTGGGAGATACATAATCCGTAAATCCACCAAATTGGACATGTTTTCTAGTGCATCGGCAAGCTGAACGAGGACGAGACCAACTACTTTGTTAGGGACAACATATTGGTTGTTGGGTTCTAGTAAAAGGTAAAACGTCTTCACAATCGTTGCCTTCCGTGGGTCGGCGGCTAAGGTATGCAGGAGCGTCCTCTCATCTTTCCACCGTGGGGGCAGCATAGACCAGGGGTGGATAATCATGTCGAGCGGCCGTGCGTGGAAGTGAATGTGGCTGTACAGAACGTACTCCGCCACGTCTCGTACTGATGTTTGCACTCTTGAAAGTGCGGCCAAATCATTGGATGAACAAAATTGTAAGATTCGAACCTGTACCTCAAGAGGAAGGTCGTTGAGATGCATCTAAGATGAGACGGTTTTGCACAGCCTCTTGATCTCCGCTCGGCTAACTGACCCGTTCGGCGTTTGCCGTACCTCCTGACTCCTTCGCCTGGTAGGTTAGGGGTATTGGTCGAACATTCCAGCCCATGTCAAGTCCACAGACGGTGAGTATCAGCTCTCGATGGTAGTAAACTCTGAACTCTGCGGCCTGCCTTACCTGTCAGCCCAAATTCATCTGGGAATCTGGCAGCCCCTGGGGTGCCGTTCCGCGCTGGCTCTCGCTTCCCGATGTTACTGCAATCGAATCAGTCGCCAGGAAGCACCTCTGGCTCTCTGCGAGCGATCACATTTCTGCAACCTTCTTCGCAGAAGGGGCCTTCAACAAATTGTTCGCTATCACCGTTTCCAATACCGGTAGCACCCTCGTCACCCCTCAGTACATATTCCGCACCACTGGGCCTGTGGAGCCTTTCTTCAAGACTGCAGGCGAGGTCGCGACCCTTTCCTACTTGCTGGAACACATGTCTATTCCGGTACCACGTGTCATTGCCCACAGCTCTACCTCAGATAACGAGGTTGGCTGCGAATGCACCATTTGACACTAGTAGAATTCATTGCATCATGAGATTTCTCATGACCATAGAATACATTGTACCATGACTAGTGTTACAATTAATTATACTCAAATGCTTAATGCTACTTTTAACACGTAGAATTCATTGTACCAACCATACTACCTTACAATTAACTCTATTGTTTTCTATTGAATTTCAATGTAAACGGTAACATAGCCTAGCAATTGAGATAAAAATTCTAATGACCTGTATACTGTGCGTAAAGCGTTAGAGATACAAGGGAATCAATGCAATTTGTCCACAAACAGTGTGGGGAGAGGGACTTACCCTATGGCTGTTTGGGTGCAGGCTTCGGTGAGGATGGATGCGAGCGTAGTGGGAAATACTTCGTTGAGGCACCTGAAGGTAGCGGTGTGTATAGCGACTTGTTTCGAAGCAGAGGGAAAGTTGAGGGTAGGCAAGGGTCCAGGATGATGGTGAAACAGCAGGTGACGAAGTCTGAAATGGCCGTTAAGAAGGAGAGTAAAATTAGAACAAAACTTATCTACATCATTTTCCACCGTCACACGGCATCCACTACTCCCTCCCTTTCAAGCTATTTGTAAAAGGAAAGGGCGACGTGGAATCTTCGTCCCGTTGGGAGGAGGGTATGATGTGTAATCTGATAAGACATGGGAGAGAATCGATAGGGATAAGATTTGCATATACATACTTTCCTTTTCGAGGAATAGGTCGGTGAGCGCATCAATTCTCGCGCCCTCGAGCCTCGCGAACCTTGTGCTTCTGACTCTCAATCGTTATACCTATCTCCCTCACGCACATCCACAAGCCTATGTATGTCTAACGAAACCCAAGGACGATTCTTTGCCTACAGGAAGGGTCCGGAATGGGACCTACCTCTTTCAGAAAGGAAGGAAGCGCTAGAGAGGACTCGGGAGGCTGTAAGAGACAAGGAGAGCGACATACGAGAGAAGCTTGGGATCGAGTTGGCTGTGGACTGGGTTATAATGTGAGTTGAGTTCTTGTTATCGTCAGCAGATTACAATAACCTTGAGGAGGGGAGGAGCCGATGCACATGACCCGCCATATGAGAGGCATTGGACGGTGCGCGGCTTCCAGAACGGCCGACCAGGGTACACTCTCCATGTATTCCCTGGTGTGAAGAAGGCACACGGCTTTGAAAACGGAGGCAAAGGATGGCGCCGCAAACCCCTCGACATGGAACAGAAGTGTTATCGTTTAGATGATGCTGTTGAGGACGGGGGAGAAATACTGGACGATGCGAACGAAAGTAGGGGAGGACCGCAGTGGCAAGGAATCACGGAAGGAGAATCAACGCAGGCGGGGCTGAACGTGGAAGCGGAGAGGGGACACACAGAACAGAGTGCGGAAGAAGAGGGAAAGGGACAAGCGGAGCTAAATGCGATGACATAGAAGAATAGGACCTTGACAATGGTCAACTTGATCTATGAGAATAATGTACCATACCATGTTAACTGTATTATATATATACGGGATTGTACTCTTGAACGCAGGTCACAACACACCCGGGGCATCTATCTTATTGGTCAGGCGTGATCGACTCAGAGATGAACTTGCTCTTACCCGCCAAACTGTCTGTGTGCGGCCGGCGTGAATATCCTTCCATTCGCGCATTGCGATCAATCGATTCAATACCCACGACAAGTCTCGGTCAGTGTAAACGAGACTGAAAAACAAAGTAATGCCTATGATTGGCAAGTGAAGGCAGTTATGTATGTACACACATCACTAGTTTGTCTACTATAGTAAACGTTTCCGTATTGTCTAGTAAGTCCGTCAGCCAAAGTCTGAAATTGTCTACGAAACTTACCAAATACAGACGCCGAGTGTATACGCTAACCAGACGCCTAGAATGGCTACTATAAGGCACAATGGTTACGATTACTATTGGGGAACTTACATCTGAACTTGATTTATCCACAGTGGCTTGTAAAGTGATAGCCTTTTCGTACATTGTCCTGCAATCCTCTGCAAGCGCGCAGTACAATGAAGCCTGTTTATGTGCGTATGCTGCGCTGCTATTAAAATTTGCATCCTTAGCCAGCATGGTCCAAACGTCACTCATCCTAGTAAAAGATCGTTTTGTACGGTCAAATTCAGCTTTTAATATTTCCATTTCTTCTCGTGCACGGTCTCTGGCTGCCCGATCTCTGAACCATTTAACTCTATCCACTGATCTTAGTTAGCATGAATGCACCTTCCAATGCGGATAGGATCTTACTTTCAACTACCCAGTCCTGATCCTCAATGTCAGAGTTGCGAACACGCTCGACTTGCCAAAACCAAGGGTCCTCCTTCCTATTGTCTCCCAATTGTGCTGGTTTAGTTGTATCCTTCATGAAGAGCTGGCTGTCGAGCAAAGGCTGTTACGTTCGTTCGTCAACTTCGTAACTCAAGGTTACAAAGGTACCGTAGGTTCCTCAAGGGAGTTCTGGCACTTAATGACAAAAGAAGTATAAGAGGGAGTTATCGATTAATCCGTCAAGCGGGCTTAAACGATAACAAGATAGATTGACTATGAAAACTAGACTACCGTTAACGACGTTACAAGGTGGTTTATATAATACAAGGTAGTCGTACAAAATAGGTAAAGGAGAAGCATGTGAATACGGTTAACATGTGAAAGTCGTAGACATGTGAAATCGTAGACATGTGAAAGTCATAGGCATGTGTTAAAGGAAGAAGATCATAGAAGGTTAAGGACGTCATAGAAGAAAAAGACGGGCATATACGGAATGTCGAACGGGAGACGTAGGAACGAGGAACGGTTGTAACAAAGGCTGCAGTGACTGATCATCCGGTGCCAGACCAAGACGTAGAAGTCCCACATAAGCACGGCGATACAGCTCGGCAGCTTGCTTCCTCTCTTCTTCTAATTTCTGGATTATCCGTTCTGCACGGGTCACTGCACGCTGACCTCGAACATTGTCACGTTTGAAGTCAACGTTGCGAGTGTATTCGCGGATTGCCATGCGGAGCTTTTCCAGTGCGTCATGTGCCTGGCCCTTACGTAAAGTAAACTCAGCGCATGCGAGCTTGCCGATCCCAAGGGACAATCGAGTATGTTCATTGAAAAGGGAAGGAAGGGGTATTATTGCTTCCTCAGGAGCATCCGAGTCAATACAGTGGAGATGGTCCTGAAGAGCAGGATACCGTGAAAGCAAAATGGCCTGCCACTGTGTAAACTCATTACAGAGTCTCGTACGTGCATGGCAAAGTGTCTCATCTTCATCACCGCTGCTACTCATGGCACGTAGGCGTATTCTGGATCATTTAGTGAGTTTATTTCTTCCATAACCACTCTTTTACGCACTGGTCATTCTCCAAATTCATTCCGATATTTACCAGCTGAGCATCTCCGAGTGACGTCATACTATGGGGTTCGGCAAGTCTTCTCGTCATCTCATCCTGAACAAGATCTTGGTAAGCCTTGAGTTGCGTTGGAGGCGCTAAGCGTACTGCGAAGTACATTAATTGTCAAGATCGTCAAGTTGCGTACCATTAGCAAAGGAAGTTTCGTATACACTGACAACAGCGCCTTTCACAAGTTTCGGTTGGTCGTCCATTGCTTCCCATAGTGCTATTCTGTCTTTTGGAAAGCGGCTTGTAAGGGTATCGAAAGCGTCCTCTCTCGTTTTCAGGGTTTTTACGCAAGTGCTAAACATGCGATACAACGTGGAAGCTAACCAACACTGTAAGCGATTTGGCATGAAAAATACAAGGACTTACACATCTGATGGAGCTTCGTCCAGTTCCAGAAACCAAAAATGTCATCGAGGGTATCATGTCGATGGCCATCGTTTTGCTCCTTAGTGCTCCCCGCTGCCTGATTTTGTTCAGCCCACCCGCCCTCTATATTCTCCCCCCAGGTCTCGCCCGAATACTTTAAATAGTTAAATGCCCATAACTGTTGGCAAGACGCAATATGATTTTTTATATGCATTTTCGGAATCGCACCTCGTATGCGTGGCAGTAAAATTGAGGCATCGGGAAAGCACCTCTCAAAATGTTTCTGAATGTTGATAGAATACTGACACCAGATGTCGTAGCTTATCATGATCCACCGCTGATCTTTCGCCTCCGCGAGCGAATGAGCAATTGCATAGTCAGTATTTGCGTATCTAGGGATAGTTAGGTATCTACATTTATAGAAGAGTGAATGGACTTACGCTTTGCCCTTCTTTAAGTCGACAATGCCGCAAGGCATGTAGTGACGAAAGGAATCGCCCAGCAGCGCAGCGTCTAGAGAGTATAGAGATATACTTACATAGATGTGAGCGGGGTAGCGTCCACCGATACTCAGTCGAGATGGTGGTGGAATGAGGTTAAGAAAGCTTAGACCTATACTACGATACATGCCTGGTTTATATACTACAAGTATCCTAATAGATCATAATATATGTAAATATATGTAAAGCT
>WNGO01003473.1_pt1 | contig 10155 bp, 7 predicted proteins | sample 5400511 | NCBI WGS metagenome assembly WNGO01 (sample SAMN13153380, study PRJNA577476) | soil metagenome | isolation source: 20 cm soil or saprolite under Garry oak tree replicate 2 | place: USA:California | collected 2016-06-15
ATCCCCGGCTCGAGCGTGATCACCATACCCGGCTCGAGCGGCCGGCTGATCCCGACATCGTGCACGTCCATCCCGATGGGATGACCGAGACCGTGGTTGAAGAACTCGCGGTCATCGCACGTCAGCTGCCCACACAAGTTCCCTGAGTGGTCGTGCATGTACCGCCGCGCGATGGCGTCGAGCTCCCGCATGGTGACGCCGGGGCGCACCGCGTCGAACGCGGCCTGCTGAGCGGCGAGCACCAGATCGTAAATTGCTTTCTGCCGCGGCGTGAACTTCCCGTTCACCGGGAACGTGCGCGTGACGTCCGCGGTGTACTGGCCCCATTCGGCCGCGGCGTCGATGACCACCAGATCGCCGTTCTCGGTCTTCCGGCGGTTGACGTCGTAGTGGAGCGTCGTGCTGTTGGGCCCACTGCCGACGATCGACGGGTACCCCAGCCGATCGGCGCCATTGCGGCGGAAGCCATCTTCGAGTGCCGCTTCCAGCTCGTACTCCCACATCCCCGCCCGCGCCGCTCGCATGGCGGCGATGTGGCCGGCGACGCTGATGTCCACGGCGCGGCGCAGCCGCGAGACCTCGTCGGCGTCCTTCACGACGCGCATCGAATCCACGATCGCGGTGACGTTGACGCTGTTCGGCGCCATGTCCGGCGCTCGCGGTGCGCGGCCCCGGCCTTGCGGCGTGTACAGCGGTTGGAGGGCGGCGCGGACGCGAGTGTCGAGCGAATCGAGCGGCAGAACGGTCGGGATGCCGGAGAGCCGCACCGCGACACTGTCCGGTCCGAGCCGTAATCCCGTCCATCGCTCTTGCGATGGCGTCCGCGGCGGCAGAAACAGGACCGTCTCGAGCGAGTCCGGGCCGCGGGCGGTCATCAGAAGGAAGGCGTCCTGCGTCTCGAGCTCGGTGAAGTAGTAGAACGTGTTGTCCTGCCGGAAATCGTTGTCCTGGACATAGTCCTGCTCGATGTTCCGCTCGTGCGCCGCGGGAATCAGCACCGTACCGTGCCCGATGCGTTTGAGCAGCGCGCGCCGGCGGGCCGCCACGGCGGCGGTGTCCACGGGACGTCCCATGCCGGGCAGCTGGGGGATCACGGTGTAGGCCCCAATCGGGGCCGCAGATCCCGCGGCCACAGATCCCGCTGATTGCGAGGCAGATTGCGCGCAGAGCGCGACGATGGCGACGCTCGTCAGGGGAATGGTTCGCATGAGGGGTAATCTACACGCGCTTGACTCCCCCTGAGTCCCCGAGCGAAACTATGGCACTCATGACAATCAACTCGGCTCTCACACACGCGGAAGCGGAACGGCTCGCCGCGCGGATCGCCGAGCTCGAGCATGAGCGGAAGCATCTGCTCGCCGTCATCGAGATTCTGAAGGAAGCGTCCAGCTCCTTACACTTTATTGACATTCTCCAGTCTATCGCTCGCAAACTGGGCGAGTCATTCGGGCTGGATCGGTGCTCGATCTTCCTCGGCGAGAAGGGCGGCAAGCAGGTCCGCCTCGTGGCGTCATACGAAGACCCCACGATCCGCAACTACGTCGTCGATCTCGACCGCTACCCCGAGCTCAAGCGGGCGATGCAAAGCGGCGAAACGGTCTTCATCCCCGACGCCGCCACCGATCCCTCCTTGCGGCATGTGAAGAGTGAGATGATCAATCGCCGCGTGAAGTCGATTACGGTCGTGCCGATCACGTGGCGGACCGTTGCGATCGGCGCGATTTTCCTGCGTACCTACCGCGACGGCCCCACGTTCTCTGACGCCGATGTGCGCTTCGTGCAGGTCGTCGCAGCCCTCACGGCGCAAAGCCTGCGCAACGCGCATCGCTACGAGCGGCTCGCCCAGCGGACGCACGAAACGGGCGATCTCCTCCGGCACATGGAGCTGGAGCGCGTCGCGTTGCTCTCCTTCTTCCGACGCCTTCTCGACGCATTCGGGGGGCGCGAGGGTGCGTGGGGCGAGGGCCTCCTTCCCAAGGCCAGCGCCGAAGAGCTCGACCGCCTGGTCAGCGTGGCCATGGCCGTCATCCAGGAAGAAGCCAAGGGGCGGTGAAGCCGGCAGCACGCGCCGCTGAGCTGCGGCGGATTCTGGAACGGGCGAATCACGCGTACTACCTCCTCGACAAGCCGGAGATGTCGGACGCCGAGTACGACCGGCTGTTCCGCGAGCTCCAGGACCTCGAATCGAAGCACCCCGAGCTCCAGACTCCTGACTCCCCGACGCTGCGCATCGGCGGCGAGCCGGCGAGCGCATTCCGCAAGCACCGTCATCTCGTTCCCATGCTGTCGCTGGCAAACGCGTTCACCGAAGCGGAGCTGCAGGAATGGGAGGAGCGTAACGCCCGGCTGGTGCCGGAGGTCAAGACGGCGGGGTACACGCTCGAGGTGAAGATCGACGGCGCCGCGGTGAGCCTCACCTACGAGAACGGCGTCCTCGTCACCGGCGTCACGCGCGGCAACGGCGTCGAAGGGGAGGACGTCACGGCGAATCTGCGGACGGTGCTCGACCTGCCGTTGCGCCTGCGGGGCAAGGGCTGGCCCAAGAAGATGGAAGTGCGTGGCGAGGTCTATCTGCCCAAGAGCCAGTTCGCGGCGACCAATAAGCAGCGTGAGAAAGCGGGCGAGCCGCCGTACGCCAACCCGCGCAACGCGGCCGCCGGCGCACTGCGCCAGCTCGATCCCAAAAAGACCCGCGCCCGCGGCCTGCGGGTCTTCACCTTCCAGGTCGAAGCTCCCGGTCTGAAGCTCGGTATCGAATCGCAGCACGAGCTGCTCGAGACAATGCTGAAGTGGGGACTCCCGGTCGAGCCGCACCACACACGGGTCGACGGCCTCGAAGCCGCCCACAAGGCGATCGCGCAGCTCGAGGCGCTGTTGCCGACGCTCGACTACGGCGCCGACGGTGTCGCCGTCAAAGTCGACAAGCGATCGCTCTACGCCGAGCTGGGCACGATCGGCAATCGTGAGCCTCGCTGGTCGGTGGCGCGCAAGTTCGCGCCCGAAGTGCAAATCACGAAGCTGCTCGAAATCCGGATCAACGTGGGCCGCACCGGCGCGCTCAATCCATACGCCGTGCTCGAGCCGGTGGAGATCGGTGGCGTCACCGTCTCGAACGCCACGCTGCACAATGCCGAGCTGATCGCGGCCAAGGACATTCGTGAGGGCGACTGGGTGGAGGTGACCCGCGCGGGCGAGGTCATCCCGCAAATCCTGGGTCCCGTGAAGGACCGGCGGACCGGTGGCCAGAAGGCCTACAAGATGCCGGAGCGCTGCCCCACCTGCGGCTCGCAGGTCGAGCACCCGCAAGACGAGGTGATGACCTACTGCCCCAACATCTCGTGCCCGTCGCGCATCCTCGAATCGATCGTCCACTTCGCGAGCCGCAGCGCCATGGACATCCGGGGGCTCGGCTACGAGCGCGTGCGGGCGCTCCTCGACGCGAAGCTGATCGCCAATGTCGCAGACCTGTACAAGGTGACGCCGATGCAGCTGCTCACCCTGGAAGGCTTCGCCGAGAAGTCCGCCCAGCAGCTCGTCGACAGTATTGCCGCCTCGAAAGAGCAACCGCTCTCGGCAATGCTGTTTGGGCTCGGCATTCGCCATGTGGGGCAGCAAGGCGCCAAGCTCCTGGCGCGGCATTTTGGCACGATGGACGCGCTCGCGGGCGCTTCCGCCGAGGAAGTCGGCGAGGTGCGCGGGATCGGGCCCGCCATTGGCGAGGCCGTGGTCGGCTTTTTCACCGACACCCGCAACAAGGACCTGCTCAAGAGCCTGGCCAGGTCCGGGGTGACGTTGAGGGAAACGGCGTCGGCCACGGGCCCACGGCCCCTCGCCGACCAGACGTTTGTCGTCACCGGCACGTTGCCCACGCTCTCGCGCCAGCAGGCGCGCGACCTGATCGAGGCCGCGGGGGGCCACGTGTCCGACAGTCTGTCGAAAAAGACGACCGCGTTGGTCGTCGGCGCCGATCCGGGGTCCAAGCTCGAGAAGGCGAAGTCGCTCGGTGTCGAGCAAATCGACGAAGCGGAACTCTTGCGCCGTGCGAACCGCAAACCCTAAGTTGCTTTCCCATATGACGGCTCCGAGCATCGTTCGCCAACTGCATGCGAGCCTCGCCGCGCATGCCCCGGATCAGCTCATCACGGTCCTGCAGGAGGCCGGCTACGCCGCCGGCGAAGGTCTCTTCAAAGCGTTCACCGCCGTGACCAGCCCGACCGACCTCGATGCCGACATGCTCGGTGAAACGCTCTCCGAGTTCTTCACGAGTGGCGGCTGGGGCGCGGTGACGCTGAGTCCCGTAGGGATCGGGGCGCTCGCGCTCGATTCAACAGACTGGGCCGAAGCGGAGCCCGGCACGGCGCAGTCCCCGATGTGCTTCTTCTCGGCGGGGATGCTGGCCGACTTCCTGGGACGATTGTCGGACGAGACGGTGTCGGTGATGGAGGTCGAGTGCCGCAGCCGCGGCGACGAGCGCTGCCGTTTCCTGTCGGCGACGCCGGAGGTGTTGGAGCGTGTCTATAACGATATGACGGCTGGACGCTCGTATGAAGAGACTCTGAGCCCGTAATAACAGGTGTCTGGTGTCTGGTGCCAGGTGTCTGGGATGTGCAGACCTGACACCAGACACCTGACACCATTATCTGCGAGCGACGCTCACACCATCCAGCAACAGTGAGGGCGACCATCGGGCTCCCAGCCACCTGCCGTCGCTCCCAAATCCCCCAATCCGCTTGAGCAGATCGTAGGCGTCTCCCGCGACCGCGGCGTCCTTCACGCGACCCGTGATCTCACCGCGCTGTACGCGATACGCGAGTCCGACCGGGTGGCTGAACGCGCCGCTGATCACGTTGCCCTGCCCTACACCGATCAGGTCGTCGACGATCAACCCATCCTGAATATCATCGATGAGGCCGCCGCCTAACATATGTAGGTGCGCAGCATGCTGCGCCCCTACATGCGGGCCATCCGCCATCCGAAACACAATGTTCGTGTAGCCGATGTGCGGTTTCCCAAACACCCCGCGCCGGCCGTTGCCCGTGCTCTGGGTCTTGGCGCGCGCGGCCGTTTCGAGGTCGTAGACGAATCGCCCTACGACACCACGCTCGACCAATCCGGTGCTGCGCGACGGGACGCATTCGTCATCGACAGGACGCGAGGCGGGCCGGCCCGGCGTGAGCGGATCGTCGACGATCGAAAGCCGCGCATCGAACAGCAGCTCCCCGACTTTCCCCGCCAGCGGCGAGCTGCCCTGGAGCACCGTTTTCCCCGAGAGCGCCTGCTCGAGCGGCAGCACGACGGCGGCCAGTCCGGCCGGCGTAAAGACGACCGGCAGCGCGCCGTCCGGCGGCGTCACGATGTTGAGCGCCGCGGTGAGCCGGGTCTCCACGGACTGCACCAGCGCCTCGAGATCGGCGTCGCTCGGCATGTCGGCGCCGATGTATTGATCGTAGACCATCAAGACGTCGTCGCCCGCAATCCGCGTGATGTCCGCCGTCACGGCGATGCCGGTGGCGCGGTACTCGCCGCGGGCGCCGGCGGTATTGCCGACGGCGGTGTCCGCGACCTCCCGCTGAACCGCGACGTTGACCTGGCAGTCTGGCCGCGACAGCCGTTCGACCAGCAGCCGGCCCATGCGGATCAGCTCGGCGAGCGAGGCGTTGGCGGTGCGGTCGAAGAACGTGGGAATCGGGGGTAGGGACTGGGGGCTCGGGTTAGGAAACGCAAGCTCTACCACCTCTCCGAGTTCCGCGGACGCGCCGGCGCGAGCGACCAGCTCTTTCGGATCCGGTTTCGCCGCGGTGGTGCCGGCCACGCCCATGCGGCCCTTGGCGACCACGCGCAGGTTGAGCCCTGCCTCCTCCGAGATGCCGGCCGACTTGAGCCTCCCCGACTCGAACGCGACCGTCGTCTGCTCTTCGCGCCGCCACAGCGCGTCGGCGCCGTCGACCTTGCCACGGGCGGTCTCCAGCACGCGATCGATCATACGTCGCCGCCGATCAGCGCTTCTTCGATGCGCACGTGCGGCGCCCCTTCAGTCACCGGCAGCGGAAACTGGCCGCCCTTGCCGCAACCGCCGCCCATCTGATTCCAGGTGAAATCGCCGGCGATGTGATCGATCCGATCCAGCGTCTGAAAGAGATTGCCCGCCAACACCACATCCTTCACCAGCTCCGCCACCTTGCCGTCGCGAATCATGTATCCCCAACCGGCGGTGAAGGAAAAGTTCTCGAGCATCGTCTGGCCGCCGAACGCCCCACAGGCGTACACGCCGAGCTTGATATCGCTGCTGAGGTCGTTGAATCCGACGCCCTTGGTGCCGGGCGCGATGTAGGTGTTCGTCATGCGGACAATCGGCGCGTGGCGAAACGAGATCGCGCGGGCATTGCCCGTGGGTCGCTCGCCGAGCTTCGCGGCGGTTTCGCGGGAGTGCAGGCGGCCGACGAGGATGCCCTCTTTGATGAGCGGCGTGTCCTGCGTCGGCGTGCCTTCGTCGTCATAGGGCAGCGTCCCGCGCAGCCCCTTCGCGGCGCCGTTGTCCCCGACATTCAGCACCGGTTTTCCGAAGCGCCTGCCCAGCGTCATCATCTCGCGCGCCTGGGGGTTTTCGTACACAAAGTCGGCTTCGGACAAGTGCCCGAACGCTTCGTGGATGAAGACGCCCGCCAGCTCGTTGTCCAGGATCACGGGATAGGCGCCGCCGCGCACGCGCGGCGCGTCCAGCAGGTCGACGGCACGCTGCGCGACGACGCGGAACTGATGCTCGAAGTTCTGGACGCTGTTCCAGCCCTTCCGCAAACCGATGGACTCGAGCCCCTTCTCGATGTTGCCGTTGCGCCGTCCGATGGCCGTGCCCGACAGGACCACCTCGGGTCGCAGCTGATAGAGCGACGTGCCCTCGGAGTTGACGTACCAGACTTCCGAGACTTCGTCGCGGTAGCTCGCCTGCGTGTCGACGATCGCGCTCGAGACCGCGAGCATCGCGCCATTGTAGCGGTCGAGCAGCTTCTTCTTCTCCGCGAGCGGGACGCCGCGCACATCGCCGTCGAGCTCGAGGAGGGCGTCGGCGGACTGCGGAGGCGTCTCGGCCAGCCTGATGGGATCATCCACGCGCACCGCGCGCGACAAATCGTTGGCGCGCGCGACCATGGCGGGTAACTCATCGAGCGACGTGAACGAGGCAATGCCCCACCCGCACCCCTGGTTGAGCACGCGCACGAAACCGCCCTGGTCCTCGCTGACGGTCGCCGTCTCGAGGCGGCGGCCCCGGAAAGCGACGGCGGAGCTCCAGGTGCGTTCGACGCGGATTTCGGTGTAATCGGCGCGAGACTGTTTGACTGCCGCGGCGAGACGATCTTTCAACGGGGCGGCGTCTCTTTCAGTTTGGCCCGATAATCGGGACGGACGACGATCTCGCCGTCGACGATGACTTCGAGGTCCCACGGCAGGATGATGAAGTTCTCGTTCTCGAGCGCGTAGAAATCGGGCTTGTACGTGCCGGTCTTGAAGGACACGGCGGTCTTCACGGCGGCCGGCTTGAGATCGCGCACGGCGGCCAGCGCGACCTTCATGGTGCTCCCCGATTCGCACGTTTCGTCTACGAGCAGCACGCGCTTGCCGGTCACGAGGCGCGGCGGGCCGGCGATGACGGAGCCTTCGTGCGTAATGGCGATCGAGGCGAAGTCGCGTTGCAGGATGCTCGCGACGACCGCGCCGGGAATCACGCCGGCTTTCGCGATCCCGATGACGACTTCCGGGTCGTACTCCCGGAACACCTTGAGGGCCAGCACCCGGCACAGCTCCCCGAAGAACGCCCAGTCCACCTGCAGCACACCGCGTGGGGTCTTGCTCGGGGGGCGCGTCCCGGCGCTGGGACGGGGGGTGGGACGGGGGGAACGAGGAGGGAGGGGCATTGGGGATTCTACATTGCCAGCGTCAGCAGCCGCAAGCTATTTTCGCCCCATGGGTTTCTGGCGTCGCTGGTTCGGGGGCTCGTCGGGGGGAAGCGACGATCTCAAACCTCAACGTCTCGATTATCTCAATGAGGCGTTGGCCCTGGAGCGTCAGGGGGATTATGACGCGGCGCTGACGTCGTATCGGTTGGCGCTGCGCGATCACCCCACCGACGCGCGCATTCTGCAGAACATGGCGATCGCGTTCACCAAGACGCGCCGCTTCGACGAAGCGATTCGCCATTACCGGCGCGCGCTCGAGCTCGACAGCTCGCTCGCCGGCGCGCATTACGGACTCGCGTTCCTGCTGCTGCAACGCGGCGATCCCGACGGCGCCGCGCAACACCTCAAGACCTTCCTCGCGCACCCGCCCCGTGGACCCGACGCCCAGAAATGGATCGAGCACGCGACACGGGCGCTGCACGATCTGGGTGCCCAGCCCGCCCCCGGAAGTACCGCGTCGGCGCGTGCGCCTGAAGAGAGGACCGGCAGCCCCTGATTCGGAGATTCGCGCTGCTCGCGTTCGCAGCCGTGCTCGCCTGCAAAATCAAAACCGATCCCGACCAGCCCGTGGCGATCGAAATCGTGTTGCCGGACAGCGGCCGCGTCGAGCTCCCCGATACCTTCCGGCCGCGGGGGCGCGCGCTCAACGGGTTGGGGGACTCCGTACAAGCCGATCTCTTCTGGAGCTCTCTCGACACGGCAACCATCGCCGTCCTGGATAGCACCACCGGGGTGTCTCGGTCGAAAGCGGTCGGCATCGGCCGACTGCAGGCGCGGACCGGCAACCTCTTCTCGAATCCCCAGTCCGTGACCGTGCTGGCACGTCTCGATTCTGTGCGCGCCGACAGCGCGACCCGCGATACCGTCAAACTGACGCCCGACTCGACCGAGCACCTCGACTCCCTGTCGATACCGCTCCAGGTGCTTGCGTTCGCCACCGGGGGCACCGCTGAGCGCCGGCGGGTCGTGTACGTCGCGACCACCTTTCCCACCAGTGGCCCGGTCGTCACATTAGTGCCGAATGACACCGTGCTGACGTCGGCCGGCATTGCCGCGGTGCGGCTACGGGTCCTTCCCGGGGCCAGAGCCGATTCTGTGGTGGTGACCGCGACCATGAAGCGCTTGGACGGCACAGAAATCGTCGGCAGTCCCGTACGTTTCGTCGTGGAGTATGGCCCATGAACCGAGGCACGCTCAATCAACTGTTCTTCACGACAGTGGATCGGCACGCCGGCCTGCCGGCGGCGTTCCGATCGAAGGTGGGTGGTGCCTGGGTGCCCATCACCCATCGCCAGGCGCTCGAGCGCGTCCAGGCGATCTCCCTCGGGCTCCGCGAGCTGGGCATCAAGCCGGGTGACAAGGTCGCCATCGTCTCGGAGAATCGCCCGGAATGGGCCCTGAGCGATTACGCGTGCCTGACCGCGCGCGCGACGGACGTCCCCATTTACCCGACGCTGACCGCGAAGCAGACCGAATACATTCTGCGCGATTCGGAGTCGGTCGCCGTGTTCGTCTCGACCGCCGCGCAGCTGGACAAGGTCCTCGAAGTGAAGGGCAACCTGTCCGGTCTCAAATACGTGATCGTGTACGACAGCGCCGCGGTCGCGCAGCGGCGGGGCGAGGGCATCGTTTCCCTCGAGGCCGTCGAGGCCAAGGGCCGCGCCGCCGCGCCGAAGCATCCCAAGTGGAAAGCGGAAGCGCTGGACGCGCAGCCCGATGACCTGGCGACGCTCATCTATACATCGGGAACGACCGGCGATCCCAAGGGCGTGATGCTCTCGCAGTACAACATCTGGTCCAACGTGCAGGCCGTGCTGCAGATGATTCCTATTGGCGGCGGTGATGAGTGCCTGTCGATGTTACCGCTGTCGCACAGCTACGAGCGGATGGTGGATTACACGCTGTTCCAGGCGGGTGTGATCATCAATTTCGCGGAATCGTTCGACACCGTCGCCGCAAACCTGGGAGAAGTGAAGCCCACGGTCGTCTTGTCCGTGCCGCGGCTCTACGAGAAGGTGTACGCGCGGGTGCTCGAGAACGCGCTGTCGGGCAGTGCCATCAAGCGCAAGATCTTTTTCTGGGCGAAGCGCGCCGGCGAGCAGTGGGCGACGTTGTCGCTGGCGGGGCTGCCCATTCCCGGCGGACTCAAGCTCAAGAAAAAAATTGCCGACCGGCTGGTGTTCTCCAAGCTGCGGGCGCGCAC
>WNGO01010071.1_pt1 | contig 10155 bp, 8 predicted proteins | sample 5400511 | NCBI WGS metagenome assembly WNGO01 (sample SAMN13153380, study PRJNA577476) | soil metagenome | isolation source: 20 cm soil or saprolite under Garry oak tree replicate 2 | place: USA:California | collected 2016-06-15
TCGGCGGCGTGGGCTACTACAACGTCAAGGAATCCGTCACGAGCTCATCCGAGTCGAAGGTGGGGTTCGGTTTCGGCGCGGGTGTCGCGTTCAAGATGGGCGCCGGTTCGACCCGCCTCTTCGTTGAAGGGAAGTGGACCACGGTGAGCACCACCGGCTCGTCCATTTCGTTCATCCCGATCCGCGTCGGCCTGCGGTTCGGTGCCAAGTAGTATCCCGTAGTCATTACCCTTGCCCCTTCTGACGGCTGCGAACGGCCGCTTCGGGAGGGGCATTCTCCAGGAGGGCACATGCTGAGACAGTCGAGAGTGTTGATCACAGCGGGCGCGCTCGCGCTCGTCACCGTACCGGCCGTGGCCCAGAAAGCTATGGCCGCGAAGCACGAATTCGGTGTGGATGCGGCTTTTGTCTACTCCAAGCCGTCCGGCGGCAATGGCATCACGCAGTTGGGCACGCCGGTGGACGTGCGTATCGGCTTCGTGCCGAAAAAGGGCAACCTGATGTTCGAGCCGCGCGTGTCGCTGGCGTTCCAGAGCACCAGCGGCGCCTCGGCGCATGACCTCAACCTCGACGTGAACGTTCTGTACGCGAAGAATCAACGGAAGGGAATGTATTGGACCGGCGGCGCCGGGATCGATCTCGTCGGCGTCACGGGCACCAGCGGCTCGATCATCTCGTTGAACGGCGGCATCGGCACGCGCAAGCCGTACGAGTCCGGTGCGTGGCGTCTGGAGGGGTTCGTGCGCTACGATCTCAAGAACACCAGCCTGGGTGTGCCCAACACGCTGAACATCGGTGCCCGCGCGGGCCTTTCGCTCTGGCATTGACCGATCGAGGTGGTGCGGTGTGAGCCGCATCACAGTTGGGTAAACCGATGGCCCGTCGCGCAGTTCGCGCGGCGGGCCATCGTGTCTCGGACCCGCCACGCCCCCGCAGGGGAACGCCGCCAGCCCCAGTGGGTACCCTGTGTTGACTCACAACCGACACAAAAGGGAACGACCCAATGAAACGCATACTCTTGCTGACCTGTGTGGCGGTGTTGGGAGCCTCCGCGCTCGCGGCCCAGGCGACCGGCATGCCGCTCTACAACGCGCCCTATCGCGCGTTCCAGCGCTCCGAGATCGGCGGTGCGGTGAGCTTCCCCAGCGGCGGCGGCACCGCGTTCATCGGCATGTACCGCATGGCGAGCGGCAAACTGGACCTCGGCTTCCAGGCGGGCGTGGCCACGTGCAGCGGCTGCAACTCGGCGTTCCTCGCCGGCGTGGAAGCGCGGGAGCGCGTGCTTACGCACAACGCCGATTTTCCGCTCGACGGCGCCGTGATCGTGGGAGTGGGCGGCGAATTCGTGAGCGGGGCCAACTTCCTCGTGATTCCCGCGGGCCTTTCGCTGGGCCGCCGGGTACAGCTCTCGGGGACCAGCATCAGTGTTGTCCCCTATGTGCAGCCGACGCTGTTCATTCTGGCCGGCGACGCCTCGGGCACGAATTTCGCCCTCGGTTTGGGCGCCGACTTCCGCCTCACGCCGCGCTTTGACGGGCGCTTCAGCGCGGGCCTGGGCGATGTGGACGGTGTGTCGCTTGGCTTCGTGTGGCTGCATTAAGGCGACACTGTTGACTTGCCGGGGGCGCCTCCCTACCGTAGGCACGGCTTCACCTCGGGGCGGAGGCACCGCCCCGAGGTCCCTTACTTGTCCGGAGGACGTATGAAGCGTGGATTGATCGTGCTGGGATTCTCGGCATTGCTCGTGTCACCGGCGGCTGCTCAGTGGTTCGGCATGCCGGTGTGGAACAACCCGAAGGGTGGAACCGGCATCACTATCAGCGGTGACTTCGCGAAACCCGGCACCGACTACGGGAAGGGCACCGCGTTCGGCGCCCGCGGTTCGCTCGGGCTGAGCAACCTCACGATTACGGCGGGCCTCTCGAGCTGGAAGCCCGAGGGGGCGACCAACAGCGCGACTTCCGTCGGCGGCCAAGTGGGCTTCCGCGTCATCGGTGGCAGCCTCATTCCGATCGCCGTGAACCTGCAGGGCGGTGCGGGCAAGGTGTCCTCCACCGGCGCGCCCGGTGTCACGCTCGCGGGTGCTGCTGTGGGTGTCAGTGTGAACCTGCCGACCCCGGGCCTCAACATCGAGCCCTACGTCTCTCCAGGCCTCCGCTACGTGAAGGTCTCGGGCGGCGGCAATGAGAGCGACTTCGGCTTTGCCTTGGGCGTGAACGTCGGGCTGGGCATGCTCGGCTTCCACGCGGCGTACGACTACCAGAAGACGAAGGCGGGCGGCGTCCTCACCGGCGTGGCGGGCCACATCTCCACGATCGGCATCGGCGCGCACATCGCGCTCAAAGCCCCGGTCGGGATGTAATTGCGTTAGGTTTGGGGGCGCGCCGTTCGTTCGGCGCGCCCCTTTTTTTTACGCTCAGGAGATCCGTTGATCAAGACTCTCATTCGCACGAGCTGCGCGTTCCTTGTGCTCGCCGGCGCCGGCTGCGCGCTCACCATCGACAGCACGCATCTGGGCGTTCCCGCCACGCTGGCCGAAGCGGCCCCAACGCCGCCCCAAGGCACCGCCTTCCGGGTCACCAAGCACCCGATCTATCTGTTTCTGGGATTGCTGCCGGTGTCGCAACCCGGCATCGAGGACGTGCTCGCGGGTCAGATGGGGGCGGGTAGCGCGGTGGCGAACCTGCGCGTCAGGGTGACGAGCCGCTGGACCGACCTGTTGGTGGCGGGGCTGACGCTCGGGATCGTGGTGCCGCGGTCGGTGACGTACGAGGGGGTTGTGACGGGGAAGTAGGTTCTCAACCTCCACTCTTCTCCATCAACTGTCGTACCAACGCCGTCGTTCGCTCGGCGGCCCCCCGCCCGTCCTGCACCATCCGCTTGGCCGCATCGCCGGCCCGCCGTCGCGCCGCGGGGTCGTGATGCCACACGATCCACTGCGAGTGTAATTCGCGCCGGCCGTCGGCCGGGAGCGCCACCGCGCCGCCCCGCTCGAGCAGCAGCCCGGCGTCGCGGCTCATGCGCCAATGCGGGCCGAACGTCACCGGCACGCCGAAGACGGCGGGTTCGAGGACGGAATGCAATCCGGCTCGATGATTGCCGCCGCCCACGAACGCCACGTCGGCCAGCGCGTACAGATCCGCCAGCACGCCGACGCGGTCCACCACGATCACGGGCGCCGCCCCCGCGTGCTCCAGCTGTGACAGCCGGACGGGCCGCGGCAGGCCCACGTGCTTGGCGCGCTGCGCGATCCCCGCGAGGTGATCGGGGTTCGGTTCGTGCGGCGCCAGAATGAGCCGAGCCTGCGGATGCTGCGCCACCAGATCGAAAAATGCTCCCAGTACGATCGCTTCGTCGGACGGCCAGGTGGAGCCCGCGACGATCGTGAACGTCCCGGCCGGCGCGGCCGCGAGGCGTGCCAGCGGCTCGCGCGTGCGGTCGAGCCGCTCGGCGCGATCCACCACGCTGTCGAACCGCGTGTCGCCGGTGACCCGCAGGGCGTCCGCCCGCACACCCAACTGCTCCAGGCGCTGGCCATCGTCCGCGCTGATCGCGCCGACGCAATCGAGCGCGCGATACGCCGGCGTCGCCCAGCCGCGCACGGGCCAGCGCAACCGGCTGCTCTCGGGCGACACCGTCGCCGAGATCAAGCCGAGATGCACGCCGGCGTTCGCTGCGGCGAGCGTCAGCTCGGGCCACACATCGAGTTTGCTGTAGACCAACGCGGTGGGGCGCAACGCCGCCAGGGCGCGCTGCACGTCGCCGGGACGGTCGAGCGGGATGTAGTCGGTCACGTCCACCGGCAGCGTGCGCGCCAGACGCTCCGCCGAGGGCGAGAAAAACGTGAACGCCAGCTGCCACTCCGGCCGCTCCGCGCGCAGCGCCTCGAGCACGGGCTTGGCCTGCAGCGCTTCGCCGACCGACGGCGCGTGCACCCACACCAACGGCCGGGCCGCGTCGCGCTGGCTCTCGGCCCAGCGCGCCAGGCGATCGCCGAGCCCGGCCCGCGCGTCGAGTCCGCGCGCGATCTTTTTATCGAACCGCGCCGCGAGCGGCGCCGCCGTCTCGGCGACGTGCAGGCTCAGCCGGTAGAAAAAGGAAGGGCGCGCCATCAGCGCGCCCCTGTCTTCGCCTGATACAGCGAGTCGAGCAGGTGGCGGAACACCGCCAGCGGCGCCGCCCCCGATACCAGCAGCTTCTCCACGTAAAACGTCGGGGTCGCCGAGGCGCCCGCGTTGGCAGAGCTCGCCGCGTCGGCGTCGACCTCGGCTTGCGCCGCGCGCCGGTTCACGCAGCGCGCCAGCCGCGGTCGATCGAGCCGGGCGCTGTCGCCGAGTGCCAGGAAGAAGGACGTGGGGTTGGCGAGGCCCGCCCACTCCGTCTGATGGCGGAATAACAGGTCGTGCATCGGCCAGAACTTGCCCTGCCGCGCGGCGCAGACACCCAGCTCCGCGGCAGCCTGCGCGTTCTTGTGCACGTTGGCCAACGGGAAATTCACGTAGATGAACCGCACTTTGCCGGTGCGGACATATTCACTGTCCAGCGCCGGCATGGTCTCGAGCGCGAAGCCGCGGCAGAACGGGCACTGGAAGTCCGACATCTCGAACACCGTGATCGCCGCGTCGGCGCGGCCCTTGGTGCGGGCGGCGAGGGGATCGGCCTGGGCGCGGGCGGTCCGCACCAGCGCGACCAGCAGCGCGGCGCAGGCGAAGGAACGAAGCGTCACCGGCCGGTCGGGAGGGGTTTCAGCTCGATGCGGCGCAGCACGCCGCCCGTGCGGTCCAGGGCGTAGAGGGCGTCGGTGCCGGCCGCGAGGGCGGCGACGAAACCGACCGAGCGCGCCAGACCGATCGCCTCGAGGTGGCCCACGCCCGCGCGCAGCACATACAAGCCTTCGGGGCCGGCCGCCACGTAGATGTTGCCGCCCCACAGAGCGACGTCGTACACGAAGCGCGGCTCCGTCCAATGCGCCAGCACGCGCGGCAGGGTGGGGTCGTTGAGGCGCACCAGATAGACGCCGGCGGCGCCGGCCGCCACCGCGGCGAGCGTGTCCCGGATGGTGAACCGCCGCGCCGGCCCTTCCACATCCATGGTCGCGAGCAGCGTCGCCGCTGAATCCGCCGGTACGCGGTAGCTGGCGAGCTGGCGCTCCGTCAGCAGCCACAGGGTGGAATCGTCCTGCCAGCGCGCGTCGGCCACGCGGCCGTTGAGGGCGAGGGTGTCGATGCGCCAGCGCACCGAGTCGCCCGTGACAGCGCCGACGCGCAGCATGCCGCCGGATGTCACGGCCACGCGGCTGCCGCGCATCGCGACGGCGCTCACTTCACCATCCAGCGCGCGCAGCCCGGCGGCGTCGCCCGACACGGCGAACAAATACAGGCCGGTGCTGGTGCCGACCAGGAACCGGGCCGAATCGGCAGGCAGGCTCACGTCTTGAATGTCGCGCAAGCCGCGCGCCCGATGCCCGAGATAATCGAGGCGCGGCTGGGCCGAGACGAGCTCGACGCCGTCGTCGCCGGAGATGGCGACGACGCCCGCGCCCAGCTCCAGGCCGGTGGGCCGCGTCCGCAGGATGCGCGTGCGGTCCGAGACCTCGAACGGCGGCGCGACGCGATAACGCAGCCGGTAGCGCTCGTCCTGGTCGTGGCCGATCATGTAGCCGACGAGCGAGCCGCTCACCGTGCTGAAGATGCCGACGCAGCGCACGCTCGAGCACCAGCCGAGGCTGCGGTTGAAGTCGCCCGAGCCGTACACGGCCGTGAGCCCCAGACCGATCGCCGCGCCGCCGGCGGCCAGGAGCCAGCGGCGGCCTTGGGCTGTCGCGGGCTGGCCCAGCAGCGCGAGGGTAGCGGCGAGCGTGACGGCGCGGCGCATCACTGGCGTGCCTCCGTGATCTCGATGCGGCGGTGCCGCACGGCAATGCGCCCCGTGACCATGTCCTTGACGCTCATGTCGAGACTATACACTCCGGCGGGGGCGCCGCCCAGGTCGAGCGCCAGGTAGATGGGGATGCGGTCGCGCCCGTCGATCGGCTCGCGCGAGACGAAGCTCAGCAGGACCTGGTTGTCGCCCTTGGCGGAGGCTCCGACGGCGTCCAGGAGTCCGCCGATGATGCGCGCGCCGACTTTCCCGCGCTGCAGGGTGTCCACGCGCAGCCGCAGCGCCACTTCGACCTCCGCGACCCCCTCGCTGCCCGGCTTGGGACGCAGGTGGTACACCTCGGTATAGAGATGCGATGAAGAAGTCCTGGCGGCCGCGCAGCGCGCCGCCGTCTTCTTTGGGCGCGACGCGATCGGCGACCAGGACGTCGCTCATGCTCAGCGTATCGGTGTGGAAGTCGTCCACCGGCAGCAGGGCCGATCCGCGGGCGGCGCGCGTCACGTCCGGCAGCAAGGCTTCGAAGCGGTAGTAGTACGAGCCCGACGGCAGCCGCGCCTCGTAGGTGCGGTTCTCGAACTGGTCCGCCGCGCCGAACGCCACGCCTTCCGCGTGGCGCCGCACCACCACGTCGCGTCGTGCCGCGTCGCTCACGAACAGGCCCGTCTCGAGGCGGCCCTGCCGCAGGTCGACGCCCGCCACCATGTTGTGCACCGGAATTCCCGCGAAGAACACGAGATCGGTGCCGCTCGAATCGGCCCCGGGCAGGAACGCCGCCGGTTGCACCAGGATCGAATCCATGTTGTGCGCCACCGGCACGTTGTTGTAGACCGACGGCACCTGCGCGCGCAGGTTCTCGGCGTACGACGGGAAGTCGCCGGCCAGGCGCTGGTAGTTGTACGCCGGCGGTCCGTAGAACACGAAGCGCAGATTGCCTTCGGGATAGTACCACACGGTGGTGACCATCCCGATTTGCAGCACGTCGTCCGTGTTTTCCTGCGGATCGGGCGGGAACGTGCCCACGATGGGCGGCGGACCGTAGCGCACCAGGAGTTGGCCGCGGTCGGTCTGCCAGCCTCGGATCCGCAGGTCCGGCGCGCTGAACAGTAGGTCGGCGTAGGCGACGCGGGCGAGATGCTCGATGCGGAACTCGTTCTCCGGCGTCAGGCGCAGCGGTTCGGCCGTCCACCAATACGTGCTGTCGAACGCGACCCGCGCCGATTCCGACAGCTGGCGATACCCCAACGCATCGGGTGCGCGCAGCACCGTCGACAGGTCCTCGAGCGGCTCGCGCTCGGCGGCGGGCATGCGCGCCAGCGCCCGCTCGAACGCGGAGTCCGCCGCCGTGCCGCGATGCAGGCGCCACAGTGCCAGCCCCAGGGCGAGCCAGGCGTCGGCGCTGGTGTCGGCGGCAGCCGCGAACGTGCGCGCGGCGTCGAGCAGCTCCTCGTCGCGATCGGTCGCGGCGAGCATGCCGAGCAGGGCCGAGTTGGCCGCCACGGAGGCGGCATCGACCCGCACGCCGGCCCGATAGTGCTCCTCGGCCCGCGCCAGATCGGTCTCGCCGCTTTCGGGCAGCGGCACCGTCTGGTCGAGCAGCATGTCCTTGGTGTAATGCGGATTGGCCATCGCCATCGACCAGTCGAAGTCGTGCGTGGCGCCCACCACCACCCGGCGGTGGGCCATGGCGTCGTAGCGGCGGAAGTAGATGTTGCCGATTTCCGCCTCGACCTCCGCCTCGAGGGCGGGGTCCTTGCGCTTGCGGGCGGCGTCCAGCGCGCGGCGGAATAACCGTTCCGCCTGGAGGCGCAGGATCGGCGCCTTGAGCCGGAGGCGGGCGACCTCCATGAGGTAGCGGGGATTGCCGCGATCGAGGCGCAGCGCCGCCTCGAACTCGCTGCTGGCGCTGGCGCGCCGGCCCCAGCCGGTCACATTGGCCTGCGAGGTGCGGGCCAGGAGCAGGCCGTAGAGGAAGTGCGCGTCGGCCAGGGTGGGATCGAGGCGGGCGGCCTGCGCCGCCCGTGCGATGGCCTGGGTCGTGTCCCCCCGCTCGGCAAAGCCGATAGCATCTTGAACCATGCGGCGCGCGAGGGCGGCGGCGCTGTCCGCGCTTGCGGCCTGGGCGGCGCTCCGGGCCGCCGGGGCGGCGGCGAGGGCCAGGGCCAGGAGGGTGGAGCGGGCGCCCTTCATCTATATAAGGGGTCGCACAACGCGCTCGACCGCAAGCCGGCCGGAGGGGTGCAGCCCTCTTGCGGAGTTGGACGCGAGGCGTAGGATATGAGTGGCAGTATTGGGTGCACTGTTAGCATAGCATTCTCTCCAAGGCCGTCGCGCGCAAGTACGTCCTCCCTAGCCGTTGGGCGCCGCTGCGTGAGTCTCATAAAAGTAGTCTGACAATTGAAGGTCCCATGCAGCGCGCGACTCCTCGCGTGCTGCGCGTTTCATTCACCGGAAGGAGGACGCACTCATGCGTCACATTCTGGTTCGTTTGGCGGTCGGCTTTGCCGTGTTGTCGGTGGCCTACCTCGCCCGGCCACAACTGGCCGCGGCGCAGACGGGTAAACTGACGGGCGTCGTCCGTGACGCGACCACTAACCAGCCGCTCGAAGGCGTCGAGGTCTTCATCGAGGGTTCGGGCCTCACGGCCTACACCGCCTCGAACGGCCGGTTCTTCCTGATCAGCGTGCCACCCGGCGTGTACACGGTGATCGCGCGGCGGCCCGGATTCCAATCGGTCTCCGCGCGCAACGTGAACATCGCGATCGATGTCACGCGCGAGCAGGACTTCTCACTCAACCAGGCTGCCGGCGTCACGCTGCAGGCCATCACGGTGGAGGCCGATGCCACGCCGCTGGTGCAACCGGGCGTGTCCAGCAGCACGATCGGCATCTCGGGCGACGTGATCCGCTCGCTGCCGGTGGTGAGCATCGAGGGAGCGTTGAAACTGCAGCAGGGCTTCCTCCAGGTGCCCAACAACACCGACATCATTTCGTTCAGCGAGTCGCGCCGTGAAGTGACGAACCCGATCCGCATCCGCGGCGGCCGCGCCGGCGAAACGGTGACGCTGATCGACGGCATCCCGGTGAACAACTGGATCTACGGCGGCCCCGCGATCTCGCTCACGCCCGAAGCGCTGCAACAGGTCGACTTCATCAAGGGCGGCATGGAGCCACAGTACGGCAACGCGCTGTCGGGCATCATCAACATCGCGACGCGCGACGGCAGCACCGATCTCGCCGGCTCCGTGCGCTACCAGACGTCGGCGGTGGGCGGCTGGCTCGGCAACCGGCAGGACGAGCTGCAGGGCTACAATCTGTTCGACGGCTTCCTGTCGGGCCCGGTCCCGGGTACGAGCAACAAGCTGCGCTTCATGGTGTCGGGTCGGCAGCAGCGCTCCGCCGACCAGGTGCTGCAGTTCGACAACCAGGTGGCCGATCCCGACCAGGCGCCGACCGACAACGCGACGCCGTTCCTCGGCCCGAACTTCGTGGACATGTGGCCGGGGTGGCGCGCGTTCGGCTACAACAATCTGCGCGACGTCTTCGGCAAGCTGACCTACGTCTTCAAGCCGAACCTCAAGCTCGGCCTGTCGATCGTGGACCAGCAACAGCAGCGCCAGCCGTTCGACTTCACGTATCTGCCGACGTACGGCGATCCGCTCTCGTCCCCGGTGATCGATTCCTACGCCGACACCGTGGCGATCATCGGCAACCGCTGGGGCTCGCGGGTGGCGCCGTTCGACTTCCAGAAGGTCATCGAGGGCTCGGTCAATGCCGGGCGCCGGCTGTACGTCGGCCACTTCGATTACGTCGCGGGCCGCACCAGCTACAAGTTGGCGCTGGGCCGCTTCAGCCTCGACCGCACCACCTGCAACTATTTCCAGGGCGTCTGCCTCAAGGACAACTTCGGCGACCCCAACTTCACCGACGACCAGTTCATCTCGCCGTTGGCCGGCACGTGCTCGATCCATCCGACGTGCGGCACGGACTACTTCTACGGCGGTGAGAGCCTCAAGAGCTGGGAAGGCCGGGCGGACGTCGAGTCGCAGGTCAGCGACCATCACAATCTGATGGCCGGCGTGATGATGTTGAGCCACGACGTGAACCTCAACCTGATCCAGAACATCGGCGGCAACAACGTCATCAAGTATCCGCAGAAGTACGCCGCGACACCGTGGGATGCGTCGCTGTACGTGCAAGACCGCATCGAGTACGACTTTCTGGTGATCAAGCTCGGCGCGCGGTTCGATCTGGGTTCGGCCGGCGGCCGTTTCTGGGT
>WNGO01004315.1_pt1 | contig 10154 bp, 7 predicted proteins | sample 5400511 | NCBI WGS metagenome assembly WNGO01 (sample SAMN13153380, study PRJNA577476) | soil metagenome | isolation source: 20 cm soil or saprolite under Garry oak tree replicate 2 | place: USA:California | collected 2016-06-15
TTTACGAGGGAAGCGACCCTAACGGGATTCGAACCCGTGTTACCGCCGTGAAAGGGCGGTGTCCTGGGCCTCTAGACGATAGGGTCACAAAAGCGCGGGCAATATCGGAATTGCCATTCTTTTGCGCAAGGCAAATTGCCTCGGTCTTCAAACTTTGGCGTCCGCGTCGGACGGCGGACAGCACTGTGCCTACAGACTCGAATGAAGTTCGTGAATCAACGCCGCTGCGCGTGCGGTTGCGCCTTGATGCGCGCTCAAAACCTCATGCGCGTTTTCCACAAGGCACTGCCGCGCTTTGCTATCGCGTAGAAGCTCGGCGACCGTTCGCTCGAGAAAATCGGCGTCAGGGACTTGGATCGCACCCTTTTTTGAGACGAGGGCTTTGGCAAGCGTCGCGAAGTTTTCCATATTCGGACCGAATACGACCGGTTTGCCCGCCAAAATCGGTTCAACAGGATTTTGCCCGCCATGTGCAGTGAGGCTTTTCCCCATGAAAACAACGGTGGCTATATCGTACCACCGTTGAAGTTCGCCGGTTGTATCTAGAAGCAAGCAATCCAGGTCATAGCGTCCGCGGCCGGGGCACGCTTCGCTGGCAAGCCCGACGCGCAACTCTAATGCATCCAGTTGCGCTCGGATTTCCTGCAGCCGTTCGACGTGGCGGGGCGCAATGAAAAGCCGCAATGACGGAAATTGCTGACGCAAGCGCAGAAAAACCGCCGCCAGGATTTCCTCTTCACCGCGGTGCGTGCTCCCGCCGAAAAGTACGGCGCTATCCGGGGCGTGAATCGGCCCGTCCCACAGGGGCACGGCTACAACCTGGCTTTGTGTCTGAACGTCAGGATCGTACTTGATGCTGCCAGTGCACTTGATTTTGCTGCGCTCCACTCCAATTCGCTGCCATCGATCGGTATCCGTGGGCTCTTGTACGCAAACCAAATCGAGAAGCCGGAATATCGGTGCGACAAAAAACCGGAACCGTCGGTATCTTCGCTCAGAGCGCGGGGACAATCGCGCGTTCACCAGCACAAGTGGAATGCGACGCGTGTGACCTTCGGCGGCAAGATTGGGCCAAACCTCCGCCTCAACCAGAATAATTCGCACAGGACGAATCACAGAAAACGCACGTCGCATGACCGGCCAGTAATCGAGTGGCGTGTAAATAACTTCCATCCAAGCCGGAGCGTTTTGATTTGCAATGGCGAATCCGGTGGTGGTTGTCGTGCTCAAAACGCAGTGCAAATCCGGCTCGGGCGCGCGCAACGCGCTAGCTAGTTTAAGCGCAACATTCACTTCTCCCACACTGACTGCGTGCAACCACGTCGATCTTTGATTCGATAGACGGACGCGGAGTTCGCGATTGTACATTCCAAAGCGCTGTCCGAAGTTTTTGCGGTAACCGCCGCGGCGAACCATTTTCATGAAATAGCTCGGTAAAAAGAACAGGAGGCCGATCGGCCAAAACAAATTATAAATGAAACGGATCATTCAATTGCGGATTGCGGAAAGAAACAAGACCTCCGTAGCCCCATATGTTTTTTGTCTGACAATTCGCCAGAGCTTCATTTTAGGAAGAACTTCATTCGGTCGTTTCTCCAAAACGAAAACGCCGCTGGACTCCAGCGATCGTTGCAACCCATCGTCGGTCAGGAGCTTTTCAGTGTAGCGCTCGCCGCGGTTTGTCTTCTCATACGGCGGATCGGCAAAGATGATCTGAAAAGTTTCTGCAGCGGAGGCGTGGCGCAGAAAATCGAAAACGTCCTGATGTCGAATGCGTCCTCTTAGTTGCGTTTTGGCGAGGTTCGCCTCGATGATCTCGGCAGATTGCCGATCTTCTTCAACAAACACGACGGACGACGCGCCACGGCTGAGCGCCTCAATTCCCAAAGCGCCGCTCCCGGCGAAAAGATCGAGGACGCGGGCGCTGATAACCGCATCGCCCAAGCTGGAAAAGATGGCGGCCTTGACGCGATCCATTGTGGGTCGCACACCGCGATTGGGAACTGCCAGGCGGATCCCGCCGGCGCTGCCGGCGATCACCCTCATGGCGACAGAACCGGTGTCGGCGTTGAAGTGGCTTGAGGCGGCGCTTCCTCGGTCGAAGCAGAGGGCGATGGCGCTGCAGGCATCGCCTCTTCGATCTGCTTCTTTTTCTTCTTTGATCGATCCTTTTTTCCGCCAAAAAGGCTATTGAGCATATTGGTAAGATCGCGGCCGACGAGCCGATCCATCAAATTTGTACTGGGTCGCTCGATCGTACCGTTTACCTGAAAGTCGATGGCAGAATAGCCGGGTTCATTAGTGGGTTGGAAATTCACGCGAATGGCTTTGAAAAGCTGGCCACGAATCCTGTCGTTGATCGCAAGCTGGGAATCGAGTTTCAACCTGCCGTCGAATGCGACTGTGCCGGACGCAGTCAGGCGAATATTCGGCGAGCGCAAAATCAAATCGTCAATCGTGACCAACCCTGGGCTCAAATGATATTTCGCCTCGGCTTGCTCTAAATGGAGCTCTTGTAGCTCTTCGATCTGGAGAATCTGCCCCAGCAATACCAGTAAGCTATATTGTTGAACGCGCCCATCACGCAGGAAAATTTCCCCCCTGCCAATGAGCGCGTTCGGGTCAGCAGTTTTCCCGGAAGCCTGGAAACTTCCTTCCAATTCGCCTTTCACCATTCCCTTGGGACCGCCGGCGTTTTCGACAATCTGGTCGGCGAGCACATTCCGAAACTTTACGCTCGTGGTGAACGGTGAATCTTCCGCTTCCGGTTGCATGGCAAAATAGCCGTTGATTTCGCCGTTTCCAGCGCGGGCAGAAATTTTGGAAAGCTCCAGCACGTCGGGCTCGTACCGAAGCGCGGAACGCAGTTCCTCTAAAAAAAAGCGATCCCGTAACGAAATTCTTGCCACCTTTGTGTCGCCATGTAGTGCCGACGCGCTTCGGATGCTGGTACGAAAATCCACCCCCGTAAAGCTCGCGAGCAGCCCCCCAGCCTGATCGAGAAAACTGAAACTGCCGTCCTTAATGCTCACTCGTCGAACTTCGGGAGCCACTGCTCGTCTCGGTGGTTTATTGTCGACAGAAGGCTGAGCTGGCGGAGAAAGATTCGTTGAGGGCGCAATATCCACAGGGGGGACCGTCGGCTGGACGAATTCGCTTTCTCGTCGCGACTGGGAAACGCTTACCGGCGGTTTTCGAGAAACTCCAGACGACTGCACTTCTTGCGACTTGGGTAATTTCCACTTTCCTTCCGCGTCTTGCGGCCAGACGACACGGGGCTTGATCAGTGAGACTTCTTTGATCACAAGCCTTCGGGAAAAAAGGGAAAGGAACCGAACGCGGAGCCGAAATGTTTTTGCTTCGAGAAAATGCCTCGGGGCCGCCGGAGAGGTCTGCGGAATTATGATCCCGCTGAGTTGGAGTCCGCCCCAAGGAGTCACGCTCATGCTACGAATTTCCAGTGTGGTGCCGAGGCGTCGGCTCAGTTCCTGCTGAATCTTTGCTTGTGTGCCTTGCGATTGCACATAGAGATTCACTCCAAGCAAGAGAGCTCCGGCGAGCGCAATCACGGTGGTGAAAGCAATCAACGTAATCCGACGCAATTTTCGCACTCCAAGACGTTACCCCGCGGAAGTTTGAAGAAAAGACCAAAGCCCTGGGTTACTTTTCCCGCATGACAAACACCGTTGTCATTATCAATCCTGCCGCAGGCAGTCCCGAAACATCTCGGCACTGGCAAGAACGCGTTGAATCAATTGTCCGAGATTGCCCCATCCGCATTACGTCGCATCCGGGCGAAGCGGAAGCGCTGGCCCGGCGTGCCGTTGAGGAAGGCTTGGCACGAATCGTTGCGGCCGGAGGCGATGGGACGGTTAATCACGTGGCGAACGGGCTCGCGGGTAGCAGTGCGGCCTTGGGTCTTCTTCCCTTGGGCACAGTAAACGTTTTCGCGATGGAGGTTGGATTGCCCTCGAACAATCTGGAGCTTTGCTGGGAAATCATCAACGGCGGGAATGTCCGTTTGGTTGATCTGCCGAGCGCGAACGGAAAACACTTTGTCCAGCTTGGTGGGGTTGGCCTCGATGCACAAGTGGTTAAGGAAACGAGCCTCGCATTCAAGCGCAGTTTCGGCCCACTAAGCTATCTCATCTCCGCAGCGCAGATCGCGGCGCGGCAACCACCGAAGCTATTCCTCGAGTCGGAGAATGCTTCTGTGAGCGAAGGATCGTTCGTCCTCATCGGCAACGGGCGGCTTTACGGCGGACCTTTCCCATTTTTCAAAAACGCCGTTTTAGATGACGGGTTGTTTGATGTCGTCGTATTCAAACGCCTCGGCTTCCTCGAAATCATAAAGTACCTGCAAGACGTTGTATTCAGTTCTGAGATCCGTGTTCCCGAAGTTGAATATTTTCAAACCGAGCGCCTGCGCGTATCGAGCGACCAGGACGTTCCCTTGGAGCTTGACGGCGAGCTGGCCGGCAACTGTCCGGTTGATTTCCAAATCCAGAAAAAAGCGCTCCGGGTTTTGGCGCCACCTCCATCGTCTTAGTCCCGCGTGGTGGCTAGCTGGTCTTTCGATCAACATGACCTCATGTTTCGCGTGATGGCTGGCGGCACTGATTGGACCCGGGAGAAAGGGGCGGCATCGCTGAACCCTTCGCAGGTCGGCACCACTCTGGTGCAACTCAGTGAACGATGGCCAGCAAAGGCGCGCCCTCTTCGGCATCTCATCGAACAATTCGCGCTGGGTGAAGCGGCTCTGCTTCATCTTCTGGCGGTCTCGAGCATTTGTGCAACGCGATTGACGCGGAACCCCGAGATACTCCTGTGGCTCTGCCAACCTGAAGTATGCCTCGCATCTCGCCGGTACGCGGAAATGTTCAGCGAACTGCGCGCCCTGGCCGGCGATTCGATCGCACAGCAGGATTTCGCGGCGCTTCGTTTCTGGAAAGGCCGCGAGATGACGCGCGTTGCGCTTCGCGAACTGGCGAATGTGGCGCCGTTGGAAGAGACGACCGGCGAGCTTTCACAGATCGCGGAGATTTGCATTCGTCGCGTGTTCGAACATTGGGACAGCGAATTGCGTAAGCACCATGGTTCACCGATGGCGGAATTTGCCATCCTTGGCCTGGGGAAACTCGGCGGCAGCGAGCTGAATCACAGCTCAGATGTTGATCTTCTTTTCCTCTACAGCGAAGAAGGCCAACTCACGCCGCATATTTCATATCACGAGTTCTTCAACCGGCTCGGTAAAAGAATCCTCGAAACGTTTTCGACTCCGCATCCAGCCGGTTCACTTTTTCGGATCGATCTTCGCCTGCGCCCGGAAGGCTCGGCGGGACCATTAGCCCGCTCGCTCGAGAGCATGGAAAATTATTACGCTGGGTTCGGCGAAACTTGGGAACGGCTTGCGCTCATCAAAGCACGCGGAATCGCCGGTAGCCGTGAGGTCGCTTACGAATTCTTGCGGCAACATCAGCCGTTCATTTACCCAAAGAGCACCAGTCCCGATTTGCTGGATGAGATTGCGAGCATCAAGCATCGCATTGAGCGCGACATCGTTGGGACAGAAAAGCTCGAGCGCGACGTAAAACTCGGGCGCGGCGGCATTCGCGACATCGAATTCATTGTGCAGACGCTGCAACTGATCCATGGAGCGCGTCATCCCTTCCTACAGGAACCGAGTATGCTTAAGGCGTTGCGGGCGCTTCGAGAATTGGATCTTCTTCCGAGCAATGAAGTGCTGACGTTGGACAATACATACCGGTTTCTACGCCGGGTGGAGCATCGTCTGCAGATTGAGGCCGAGCAGCAAACCCACGTTGTGCCGCGGGACGCGGAAGCTTTGCGACACCTCGCACTTAGCCTCCGTTTTTCGTCCAGCGAAGATTTCACGGCGGCTTTGCATGAAAGGATGCGCGCTGTTCGACCGATTTTTCAACGAATCATCTCCAAAACGCCCGCGACGCGAACCGAGGCTCCTCATGGGACTGATTTGGAAATTTTCCACGACCAAAAACGCGCAGCCAAGGCATTCAGCGATCTCGCTCAAGGCGCTACAGGTTTCCACATCGCGCCACGGACACGACAGATATTTAGCAAGCTGCGTCCGATCCTGATCGGATGGCTTACAAAGACCGCCGACCCGGATGCAACTCTGAATCAATTCGTTCGATTTGTAGAAGCTTATGGTTTGCGCAGTCTGTTCTTTGAGCTGCTGGTTGAAAATCCTCGCTTACTCGAGTTATTCATGAAGACACTCGATGCCAGTCGCTTTGCCGGCGAGCTTTTGATTCGCCGGCCACAACTTCTCGAAGACATCACTCGAGACCCTGCGTTTCACCAACCTCGCTCGGTGGCGGAGAATCTGCGGCGGCTCGATTTGTCGGGCGCCGATGCGAACAATCTCGATCCGATTCGCGCCTACCGGCAGCGGCAACTCTTGCGCATCATTCTATGCGAGGTCCTGGGGCTTATCAGCCCGGCTGAGACTTTCGCCGAGCTGTCCGATCTTGCGGAAGCCTGTCTGCTTTTTACAACCAGAGCCCTTGGCAATGAACAATTAACGATAATTGCGCTCGGCAAATTTGGCGGACGCGAGATTAGCTACGGCGCGGATTTGGACGTTTTGTTCGTCGGCGACGACAATCGCGGCGCGCAAAAGCTCATGATCGCTATGACGCAGTCAACTACCGAAGGAAACATTTGGGCGGTCGATGCAAGACTGCGCCCCGAAGGGGAAAACGGCCCGCTTGTTTGTTCGATTGAAACTTACCAATGGTACTACAGAAACCGGGCGCAGCCGTGGGAATTGCAAGCGCTGACTCGTGCACGTGCCGTCACCGGACCGCTACAGAGCGACTTTATGCAAATTGCAAAGACCGCCTGGCGTCGCGCCGGTCACAATCCCAACCTTTCCACAACAATTGATGGCATGCTCGAGCGCATTCGGCGCGAGCGGGGCAGCGGGTCGGATTTTCTCGATTTAAAGACTGGCCGCGGCGGAATAATAGAGGCGGAATTTCTCGTTCAAGCATTGCAGCTGCGGGAAAACATATGGGAGCAAAATTTGGAGAGGGCGGTCGACCGGCTCCGCCAACACGGGTACATGAATGATTTCGAAGTCACGAGGTTCAAAAAAGCTCATGCACTGCTGCGGCGCTGTGAACTCGTACTGCGACGGTACGACAACCGAAGCATTTCAATGCTTCCCAGCGATCCAGAGGAACAACACAGGTTCGCCGTTCGGCTTGGCTATGGCGAACTCGACACTTTTCGCCGCGACTATATCGATGCTCGCGAGGCGATTCATGCGCTCTACGAACGGCACGTTCGGAACAAGAGTCTGTAGCCGCGCGTCTGTGAGACGCACCCGCCGTGCGCCACGCTTCGGCGCGGCAGGAAGCGAAGCGCCTACGGAAGTTTGATTAACTAACCCGGAATGCCTTTAAGCATTTCGGTGTTCGTTGGGAATTTTTTTACAAACATCAAAAGACGCTGAATCGCTTCTTCTGGTTTGTGACCAGCCAGGCCGCGCCGGATAAGATTGATTTTCTCCAATTCCCAAGGTTGCAACAGCAACTCTTCGCGGCGTGTCCCGGAAAGAAAGATGTCGATCGCCGGGTAAATCCGCTGGTCGCTGATTTTTCGGTCAAGCACCATTTCCATGTTTCCGGTGCCTTTAAACTCCTGAAAGATCAGCTCGTCCATGCGGCTGCCAGTTTCGATCAGCGCCGTCGCGACAATCGTGAGAGAACCCGCCTCCTCGGTGTTACGCGCGGCCGCGAAAATTTTGCGTGGAATCTCCATGGCACGCGCATCGATGCCGCCGCTCATGGTGCGACCTCCACCGGACAGCGCATTATTAAACGCGCGAGCGGTGCGCGTGATGGAGTCGAGCAGGATGAATACATGTTTTCCTGCTTCAACGAGGCGTTTGGCGCGTTCGATCGCCAGCTGTGAAATCCGCGTGTGACTTTTGATATCGGCATCATTGGAGCTAGCCATAAGCTCCGCAGTTGGATGCGAACGCCGAAAATCAGTGACTTCTTCCGGGCGCTCATCGACCAGAAGAAGGATCAGACACATCTCCGGATGATTCTTTGCGACCGCATCGGCGATGTGATGCAACAGCGTTGTTTTACCTGTACGCGGCGGCGCCACGATCAGACCGCGCTGGCCCATTCCCAACGGCGTCATCAAGTCCATGATCCGCGTGGTGTAACGGTCCGGGACTGTCTCAAGTTTGATCCGTTTATTCGGATTGATCGTGGTCAATTCTTCAAACGGGCGAAGCCCTTGGTATTTTGCCGGCTCTTCACTGTTGATTTTGAGTAGCTTGACCAGTTGCGGGCCACGGCTGCCGCGCCTGGTCTCACCGTAAATCCACATCCCGTCGCGCAGCGCGAAGCGGCGCACAATTTCAGGAGTGACAAAAATGTCCTGCGGCGTCTGCACAAAGTTGCGTTTTGGATCGCGCAGGAACCCGAAGCCTTTGCCCGAAATTTCAATGATACCTTCGCCAAATTCCGGCTCAGCCTGAACTTGTTCGCCGGTCTCGGCAGCCCCTTCGACTGTTTCGCGTCCGGCTGAAGCGGGTCGATCCAGAGTCTCTACACCAGCAGTCTCACCAGAAGGATCGGCATTTGTTGAGGAAGAATTTGGTGATTCGGAATCACTCCGCCTAAATCGATCGCCGCGGTCCCGGTAACGCCTTCGGGGAAAACGGCGACGAGGACGGTGGCGTTGCTCCGGCGACGCGGATTCAGTTTCCAGCGGCACAGGCTGGTTCTCGTTTTGTTCGTTCATAGGTAGATTCTTTGTCCGCCGCGGCGGATGCCTTAATACGTGTGGCTGGGAGCAATGCTTTTTCAGGCCGGCAATGTGGCCAGCAATTCGTCGGGAATGTCTAGATTTGAATAGACGTTTTGCACGTCGTCGTCCTCTTCGAGCGCATCACACAAGCGGAGCACCTGACGCGCCACGGCCTCGTCCATGACCGCGACTGTAGTATCGGGGATAAACGTAAACTTTTGCCCATCGGTACTGACGCCTGCTTTCTTGAGCGCCTCAGCTACGGCGTAGAGCTGATCGTGGGAAGTGGTGATAACATACTGATCCTCCTCGCTTGTCAACTCCTCCGCGCCGGCCTCTAGGGCAAGCTCCAGTAGCCGATCCTCGTCAATGCTCGATCGCGGAAGGGTGATGAACATGTAGGAAACACTCCCGCTCGATGCGAGATTGCCATTGTTCTGGGCGAAGATTCTGCGAATTTCCGCACCCGTTCGGTTTCGGTTGTCGGTGGCAGCCTCGACAATTAACGCAACGCCGCCCGGCGCGTAACCTTCGTATACGATCTCGGCCAGTTGTTCGCCGTCTCTGTCTTCGCCCGTGCCGCGTTTGATTGCGCGCTCGATGTTATCGTTTGGCATGCTCTGTGTGCGCGCAGCCTGGATGGCGTTACGCAGACGCGGGTTGGCACCCGGATCGCCTCCGCCAGCCTTCGCCGCGATGGTAATTTCCTTTGACAATTTGCTGAAGATCTTGCCGCGTTTCGCGTCGATCGCGCCCTTAAACCGCTTGACCTTCGACCACTTACTATGTCCCGCCATACGTGCGGATTTTGTACGATTTGCTGATTGAACCTGCGAATTTCCGAACAACACCTCGCCGAGAGATGGCTGGCGAGAAGGGAAACTAACGCGCGATATTCAATCGCAATAAGGACCGTTTGTCAACATGTTGCCTAGCGTGTCAGTAAGCGAAAACAGTCCGATCCCATCGACGCCAAGCCGCAAGTTATTGCCGCTCACCGAATGCCGGTATCGATATCCATATCGACGCGGACAATCTGATTTGAGGTAACCGTGAACCGTTGCGGTTTCGCCCGGACGTGACCCTTAGGCGGCCGTCCTTGCACATCCAGAATGTAGTCGCCAGGTGGCAGTGCGAGACGATAGTTTCCATTTGCGTCCGCTGTCACGCGCGCGATTTCTTTTTTTTCGTCACGGCTCAAGATGATCAGCGGATATTCGGCATAGCTTTCAGCGGTGATAGAAGCTGGCGTTCCATTGGCGAGCTCAACTTCCCTGGGCGAAATAATTTTCAAATGGCCCTCCACGAAGCCGGGCGCCGCGGCGTTAATCGAGGTCGTG
>WNGO01006975.1_pt1 | contig 10147 bp, 8 predicted proteins | sample 5400511 | NCBI WGS metagenome assembly WNGO01 (sample SAMN13153380, study PRJNA577476) | soil metagenome | isolation source: 20 cm soil or saprolite under Garry oak tree replicate 2 | place: USA:California | collected 2016-06-15
GCAAATGGGTGATCGAAGCGCCCTATCTGCTCCAGGCCGCGAACGACTTGAAGGTGAACCTCGGCTGGGTGGTGCAGATCTACAACGCCGCGGAGGCCCTTCCGAACCTCATCAACCCGTTCTGGATGCTCCCACTCTTGGGGCTCCTCGGAGTTCGCGCGCGTGATCTCGTCGGCTACGCGGCAGTGCAGCTCCTCGTGCACCTTCCGGTGGTCCTGTTGCTGATGTGGCTCTTCGCGAGAACCCTGCCCTACGTTGCCCCCGCGGTGCCGCAGTGACGCCTTGCAGCGACGGAGCCACGAAGCAACTTTGTCCCGCACACACGGAGGAAGGTCCATGACCAAGCGGAAAGGGATCAATCGGCGCGAGTTTGTCACGACGACAACCGGAGCCGCTGCCGCCGCGGCCTTGGGGCCTACGGTGTGGATCAAGCGCCCCCAAAAGACACTCAAGATCCTCCAGTGGAGCCACTTCGTTCCCTCGTACGACGTGTGGTTCGACAAGTACGCCAAGGACTCACATCGCGCTCGCCGACCTGGGCACGCGCGCCAACGCCGAAGTCGCGGCGCAGCAGGGGCACGACCTGTTCCAGTTCCTCTCGCCGCCGGGCGCGTTCGAGCCCCAGGTGCTCGACATGGGGGACCTCGTGCACGAGGCCGAACGCCAGCACGGACCGCTGATCGACCTCTGCAAGCGCAGCACCTACAACCCGGTGACGCGCAAGTGGTTCGGCTTCAGCGACAACTACGTCCCGGATCCGGGCGACTACTTGAAGAGCGTCTGGACTGAGATCGGGATGCCGGACGGCCCCGTCGCCTGGGAAGATCTGGTCAAAGCGGGACCGCTGATCAAGAGCAAGCACCCGGAGATCCAGATCCCGATCGGCGTCGGGATGTCGCAGGAGCTGGACACCAACATGGCCACGCGCGCGATCTTGTGGTCGCACGATGGCTCGATCCAGGACGCCAACGAGAACGTGGTGCTGAAGTCGGATCAGGCGCTCGCGGCCCTGGAGTTCGGCGTGCGGCTGTTCCAGGCGGGCATGAATCCGGCGGTGTTGAGCTGGAACGCGGCATCGAACAATCAGGCCCTGAACGCCAAGCAGACGGCCTACATCCTCAACTCCATCTCCGCCTACCGTACGGCGCAGGACAACAAGCTCCCGGTGGCGGACGACATCTTCTTCGTCCCGGCGCTGAAGGGCCCGCGCGGCACGCAGTGGGCGAGCGAGCATGTGATGGGGATCTACGCGATTTGGAAGTTCGCCCAGAGCCCCGACGTCGCGAAGCAGTTCCTGCTCGACCTCATCGCCCATTACCGCGACGCCGTCCTGGGAAGCAAGCTCTACAACTTCCCGTCCTACCCGGGCTCCGTAGCCGACCCAGGCGTGCCCGTGGCACAGAAGCCCGCGTCCGGCAACCGGTGGCTTGAGCAGGTGACGGCGAACGACCCCTTCGGCTCCACCCCGCCCTCCAAGCTCAAGCCGATCGGCACGGCGCTCAAGTGGGCGACGAACATCGGCCACCCCGGACCCGCCAACCCGGCGGAGAGCGAGATCTTCGACACGTTCGTGCTCCCCACCATGTTCGCCAACGCGGTGACGGGGCGAATGAGCCCCAAGCAGGCCTTGGAGGAGGCGCACCAGCAGGCGAAGAAGATCTTCGAGAAGTGGCGTGGGAAAGGCCTGGTGGGCGGAGGCTCGGGCGATCGGGCCTAGCGTGACCACAGCCGTCGCGCCGCGCGCGATGGCTGTCCCCTGGTTTGTCCGGGCCGTCCTCGTAGCGTCCACCAGCGCCGTGGTGGGCGTGATCTGGGACATCTCGTGGCACCGCTCGATCGGCCGCGACACCTTCTGGACGCCCGCCCACCTGGCGATCTACCTGGGCGGCGTGCTCGCCGGCGTGTCGTGCGGCTGGCTCGTCCTGAAGACGACGTTCGCAGGAACGCCGGAGCAGCGGGCGGCGGGCGTCTCCTTCTGGGGATTCCGGGGGCCGCTGGGCGCCTGGGTGTGCATCTGGGGCGCCATCGCGATGATCGCGTCGGCGCCGTTCGACAATTGGTGGCACAACGCGTACGGGCTCGACGTAAAAGTCCTCTCGCCGCCGCACACCATCCTCGCTCTCGGCTTCACGGGCATCCAGCTGGGCGCGATGCTGCTCGTGCTCGCGCTGCAAAACCGCGCGGCGACGGACGCCGGCCGCCGGGTGTACGGCTTGATGCTCGCCTACGGGGCGGCCATCCTGCTTCAGAACATCGCGATCATGGGGATCGAGCAGGTCGGGTTCGCGAACCTCGGCCACAACGCCCTCTATTACAAGGTCGCGGCCGGCGCCCTCCCGCTGCTGCTTGTGGCGGTCGCCCGCGCCACGCGCCTCGCCTGGCCCGCGACCACGGCCGCGGCGTGCTACATGGCCATCTCGCTCGTGATGGTCTGGATTCTCCAGCTCTTCCCGGCGACGCCGAAGCTGGCGCCGGTGTTCAACCCCGTCACCCGCATGGTGCCGCCCCCCTTCCCGCTGCTGCTCGTCGTCCCGGCCGCAGCGCTCGACCTGCTGATGCGGCGGCTGGGCCCGAGTCGCGACTGGTCGCTCTCCCTGCTCGCGGGCTTCGCGTTCCTGGCGGTGTTCGCCGTAGTGCAGTGGTTCTTCACCGAGTTCCTGCTCTCTCCCCACGCCCGCAACTTCTTTTTCGGCGTCGACCAGTGGGACTACTCGAGCCGGCTCGGGCCCTGGCGCTACCAGTTCTGGCGGCTCCCCGGCGATCCGGTGACGCTTCGAAGCCTCGCGATCGCCGCGGGCTTCGCTGTCGTCTCGACGCGGCTCGGCCTGTGGTGGGGGAACTGGATGGCGCGAGTACAGCGGTGAGCCGCGGTCCACTGCGGGCCCTCGGGCTCGCCGCCACGGTCGCCGTCGCCTCCGCACATGTGGGCAGCCCCGACACCTACTTCGAGGGCACCGCCGGGCCTTATCCGGTCCGGGTGATCGTCCGCAATCCTGGCGTCGTTCCCGGCCTCGCGCAGATCACAGTGCGGCTGCTCGCCCCGCAGCCCGTCGTGCGGGTGCTCGTGCTCCCGGTGTTCTGGGATCCACGGACCGCCGCGCCGCCGCCCCCCGACGTCGCCCAACCGGTCCCGGGAGATGCGACGCTGTACGCCGCCGCGCTGTGGCTGATGCGCGGTGGATCCTACAGCGTGCGCGTGACGGTGGAGGGCGCGAGCGCCAGCGGCACCGTGCTCGTCCCCGTCCTGGCCGTCGCGACCCGCCGCATCGACCTGCAGCGACCCGTCGCCGTCACCCTGCTCGCACTCGGCGCCTTCCTGGCCATCGGGGCGGTGACGATCATCCGCGCCGCCGTGCGGGACAGCGTGCTCGCGCCCGGGCAGGAGCCCGACCAGGGACGTACCGTGCGGGCGCGCATCGCCGCGGTCGCAGCGGCGGGGGTGCTCGCCCTGACGGCCGTCGGCGGACGGGCGTGGTGGAACACGGTCGACGCCGCGTACCGGAGCGGTCTGTACCGGCCGCTGCACGCTACGGCGGCGACGCGGGCGCTAGGCGCCGAGCTGGGCCTGCGTCTGACGATCGACGACACCTCCTGGACCAGTCAGCAGCGTCGTTGGACGCCGCTCATTCCGGACCACGGCCACGTGGTGCACCTGTTTCTCGTGCGGGAGCAGGACCTCGGGGGCTTCGCGCATCTCCATCCCCTGCCCCGCGACTCGGCCACGTTCGAGGCGAGCCTGCCGCCCCTGCCGGCGGGGCGGTATCGCGTCTACGCCGACATCGTACACGAGAGCGGGTTTACAGAGACGCTGGTTGCGACGGTCGATCTACTATCGTCTCCCGTCTCCCGCCTCCCGGTCTCTGGCGACCCGGACGATGCGTGGTGGTCGGGAGCCGGGAGGCGGGAGCCGGGAGGCGTTGCGCCACTAGCCGACGGCTCGACCATGACGTGGAACCGAGGCGATGCCCCGATCGTCGTCGATCGAGACGCTCCGCTCACGTTCGTGGTCCAGACGCCGGACGGCAAGCCGGCGGCGCTCGAGCCGTACATGGGAATGGCGGCGCACGCGATGATCACCCGCGACGACGGGGCGGTGTTCGTGCACCTGCACCCCGCGGGGACAATCTCTCTCGCCGCGCAGCAAACCTTCCTGCTACGCCAGCCGGGTGATACCGCGCCGGGCGCCCTGGGGAAGCGGCTCCGGATGGAGATGGGGAGCGGGGAGATGGGAGAAGTACCTTCCAGCAGCGTATCCTTCCCCTACGCCTTTCCCAAGCCCGGGCATTATCGCATTTGGGTCCAGGTCAAACGCGCGGGCCGGATCCTGACCGGCGCGTTCGACGCGGACGTGGCCGCTGCGCAGTCCTCCGCTCCGTAACCGGCGAATCGTTCGGCCCCGCGGCACTCGTGTTGCAGGAGCGCCGGATTGACAAGCCCGCACCCGGATCTGAACTTGGCTCGAGCGGGTTATCAGGACGAGCAAATGGTGACACTGCGCAATCATATCGCCGGTGAGTGGGTCGAGTCCTCGGCTAGCGATTGTCTGGAAATCACGAACCCCGCCACAGCCGAGCCACTGGGTCGCGTACCCCTCTCGACCAGCCGTGACGTAGATCAAGCCGTCTCCGCGGCCCGAGCCGCGTTCCCCGCCTGGCGCGCCGTCCCCCCTGTGGTGCGCGCGCGTCATCTGTTCCAATTCAAGCACGTCCTGGAGCAGCACTTCGACGAGGTCGCAAGCATCATCACGCGCGAGAACGGCAAGACACTCGACGAAGCCCGCGGCTCGGGGCGGCGCGGCATCGAGAACGTGGAGCACGCGTGCGGCATCCCCACGTTGATGATGGGGCGGACGCTCGAAGACGTCGCCCCAGGCATCGATTGCGAATACGTGCGTCAGCCGCTCGGCGTGTTCGCCGCAGTCACGCCCTTCAACTTTCCGGCGATGGTCCCCATGTGGTTCTTGCCCTACGCCATCGCCGCGGGCAACACGTTCGTCCTGAAGCCCAGCGAGCAGGTGCCGCTCACGGCCACCCGCCTCGTGGAGCTGGCGCAGGAGGCCGGCCTGCCGCCGGGCGTCCTCAACGTAGTGCACGGCGGCAAAGAGGCGGTGGACGCGCTGCTTGCGCACCCCGACGTCGCCGGGATCTCGTTCGTAGGCTCTTCGGCCGTCGCGCGGCACGTGTACGAGGAGGCGGCGAAGCACGGCAAGCGCGTCCAGGCCCTCGGGGGCGCGAAGAACCACGTCGTCGTCCTACCCGACGCGGACTTTGACCGGGCCGTGACGAGCGTGAGCGAGTCGCTGTTCGGCTGCGCGGGCCAGCGTTGTCTCGCGGGGAGCGTGGTGGTGACAACAGGCAAGGCGTACGCCCCGGTCCGCGACCGTCTGCTCGGGGCGGCCAAGAATCTCCGGCTCGGGTACGGTCTCGATGCCGGGGTGACGATGGGCCCGCTCGTTTCGGGACGGCACAAGGAGCGGGTGCTCTCCTACGTCGAAGCCGGCCGACGCGACGGCGCCGACCTGTTGCTCGACGGCCGCGCCACAAAGGTGGAGCGGTTTCCCCGTGGCCATTTCGTCGGCCCGACGGTCTTCGACGGCGTACGGCCGGAGATGACGATCGGGCGGGAGGAAATCTTCGGACCCGTGGCGAGCGTCACGTGCGTGGCCGACCTGGACGAAGCGATCGACGTGATCCAACGCTCGAGCTACGGAAACGCGACGTCGATCTTCACTACCTCGGGCAGGGCTGCTCGCGAGTTCCGCTACCGCGTGGGAGTGAGCATGATCGGGGTGAACGTCGGCATCGCAGCGCCCATGGCGTTCTTTCCATTCGGAGGTACGAAGGGATCGTTCTTCGGCGACTTGAAGGCGCACGGGCAGGACGCGATCGAGTTTTATACCGACAAGAAGGTGGTGATTTCGCGCTGGTGAGCGAGCGCTAGCGCGCTGCCAGCGGAGCCGGGTGGCGCACGGTGCCGTCCGGCGCCTTGGCGGCGACGTCGAGCGAATCCAGGTCCCACATCACGAACGTGACGAGATCGCGGGCCGCCGCGAAGGTCTCGAGGTCCAGGGCCGACAGCCCGCGCTCTTTCAAGGCGCGGCCGTCGAGGCCGGCCCGATACGGGTGCGTGTGCCACGTGCCCACAAAGCGGTCGACGGCGTCGCAGTTGCCCGCCACCGCGAACTGGAGCTGCTTCAGGTCGGCCGCCGACTTGAGTTCGCGCACCCACAGGGTGTCGTTCACGATCTCGCCCGCGAGGCATCCGAGGTATTCGCGCTGGGTCGGCGTCCCCGTCCCCAGCAGCTGGGTGAGGGTGTTCTGGCCCGCGAGCTCGTCCCAGTGACGGTTGTTCTGGATCCACACGGCGCTCATCATGCCGCGGAGCCCCGCGGGGAGGACGACCACTTGAAACGACGGGGAGAAGGGAGAGGGGAGCGGTACTGTGCGGTGCGGACTGGAGTCTCGGCGTGGCACGACAGGTACCGCTCCCTTCTCCCCTCTCCCCAGTAGAGCACAACACGCCAGCGAAACCGCCACCAGCGCCCTCACCGCTTCTGCCTCGCGTACATCCCCATCAGTTGAGCCGTTCCCAACACGTGCCCCTGCATGGCCGCCTCCACGTCCCGCTTCGTCGCGCCGGCCTTCAATTTCAGCGGCGCGTCGAGCGCGTAGAGCTTGAAGAAGTACCGGTGTGCCGGCCCCGGGGGCGGGCACGGCCCGCCGTACCCTACGCGGCGGAAGTCGGTGCGCCCTTGGCGCGCGCCGCCCAGGGACGCCGGGGCGTCGCTCTTCTCGACGTTTTCACTCAGCTGCGCCGCGGCGGCCGGCAAATCGTACAGCACCCAGTGCACCCAGGTTCCGGCCGGCGCGTCGGGATCGTCGGCGATCAGCGCGAAGGCGACGGTGCCCGGCGGCGCGCCGCTCCAGCCGAGCGAGGGCGACACGTCCGCGCCGTCGCACGTGTATTTGCCGGGAATCGTCGCGCCTTCCTTGAAGGCCGAGCTCGAGAGCGAGAACGCCATCCCGGAACATAAAAGCCAAACCCGGGGCCGTGAACTGCACCCCGGGTTGACTGGTCGGGACGAAGTGGCCGTCACACTTCGGCCGCGACCCACCTCCATTGTACGCAGCGCCACTGCCCGTCAGGTGGAGACGCGGTGCGGAGATTGTCAGCAAACCGTCAGACCGTCTTGAAACTCGGTCGAATCGCGTGCATTTCTCGGGAAGCTCGATGGACCTGGCTAAGATGCGGCACGTCCCCCGCCGCCCGCGCGGCGTCCTCATCGCGGTGATGTTGCTCGCCAGCCTGCTGGTGGCGAGCCTGCTCGCGTTGCAGGCGCATCGCACGTTCCTGCATCATCGGGCCACCGCCGAGCGAGTGCTGCGCGACTACGCGCGCCTCGCCGCCTCGCGCTTCGCGCTCCGCACCGGATACAACCTCTACTACATGGCGGCGTGGCCGCAGATGGAGGCGCTGCTCCGCACACAGGCCGGCGCACCTGGGGCACCGCTGCCGCGCCCCGAGCGGCTCGCGCCCGGTCTCAAGCCCGACGCGGCCGCCGTGCTCAAGCGGGCGCGTTACACGTTTCGCCTGGACCTGACGAGCGGTCGGCTCGAAACCTCCGGCGGCACCCCGTCGGCGGTGGAGCGCGCCTGGCTGCGCGACACGCTGCCGGTGCACGCCCGCACCGTGTACCAGCCGGAGGAGCACCTCGCCGTGATCGTCGCGCGGGTGTTCTACACCATGGGGTCCGAAAAGCAGCCGCTCTTGCCGCGGCCGCTCACCGGCGGCGTCGTGTTCGACTCGCTCATGTCCGTCGTGGTGACCTCGGCGGACGGCGCCAAGCTGTACCATTCCCCGGTGCAATACGCGGCCACCTTCTCGGCTCGGGACACGGTCGAAGCCATGATGGGGGGCATGCAGGTGGCGGTGGCGCTCCGCCCGGAGTTGGCGTCCAAGCTCGTGATCGGCGGGCTGCCGCGCTCGCGCCTCCCGCTCCTGCTCGGCGCGCTCGGGCTCACGGCCGGGCTCATCGTCACCGCGCTGGTTCAGCTGCGGCGCGAGTACGAGCTCGCCCGCCTGCGCACCGATTTCGTGTCGGGCGTGTCCCACGAGCTGCGCACGCCGCTCGCGCAGATCCGGATGTTCTCCGAGACGCTGCTGCTGGGCCGGGTGCGCTCCGAAGAGGAGGGCCGCCGTTCGCTCGAGATCATCGATCAGGAGGCGCGCCGGCTCACGCACCTCGTCGAGAACCTGCTGCATTTCTCGCGTTCGGAACGCCAGGTCACCCGCCTGTCGCCGGCGCGCGCACCGCTCGCGCCGCTGGTGCAGGAAGCGCTCGAGGGGTTCGCGCCGCTCGCGGGGGCGCGTGGCGTCCGCCTCCGCTCCGAGCTGGCGGAGGGCGTCGTCGCCCCGGTGGACGCCGAGGCGTTCCGCCAGATGCTGCTCAACCTGCTCGACAATGCGGTCAAGTACGGCCCGCCGGGGCAGGTCGTGACGGTCGGCCTCGCGGCCGGCGACCAGCGCGCCCGGATCTGGGTCGACGACCAGGGGCCCGGTATTCCTGCCGCTGACCGCGAGCGCGTGTGGGACCGCTTCTGGCGCCTGGAGCGGGACCGCGGCTCGGCCGTCGCCGGGACCGGGATCGGGCTCGCGGTGGTGCGCGAGCTGGTAGCGCTGCACGGCGGGCGCGCCTGGGCGGAAGACGGGCAGAACGGCCCGCTTCCCGCGGGCGGACGCGGCGTGCGGTTCGTCATCGAGCTGCCGCTCGAGCCCTCCCCCGGCGTGGCGGGACAGCACGACGCTTCCGCAAGCGGACCGGCATGACGCGCATCCTCGTGGTGGAAGACAACCCCGACCTCGCCTACGGGTTGCGCAACAACCTGGAGATCGAAGGTTATCAGGTCGAGGTCGCGGACGACGGCACGAAGGGATTGGCGCGCGCGCGCGACGGCCGGCCCGACCTGATCATCCTCGACCTCATGCTTCCCGGGATGGACGGGTTCCGCGTGTTGCGCGCGTTGCGCGAAGCCGGTCGCACCATGCCGGTCCTCATCCTGACGGCGCGGGGCGAGGAATCGGACAAGGTGCGCGGCCTGCGCCTGGGCGCGGACGATTACGTCACCAAACCGTTCGGTGTGCTCGAGCTGCTGGCCCGCGTGGAGGCGCTGTTGCGCCGCGCGGCGCCGCCCCTCCCCGGGAAAAACGGCGGCCCGCCGCCCGAGCGGTTTGGTGACATCGAGGTGATTCCTGCCTCCCGCACGGTGCTGCGCGGAGGCCAGCCCGTCCCGCTCACGCCGAAAGAGTTCGACCTGCTCGTCGCCCTGCTGCGGCGGCGCGGCGCCGTGGTGACCCGGCTCGACCTGCTGCGCGAGGTGTGGGGGTACAGCGCCGAGGTGTTGAGCCGCACGGTGGACACGCACGTCGCCGAGCTGCGCCGCAAGCTCGAGACCGACCCCGCGGCGCCGCGGCATATTCTCACGGTTCGCAAATCCGGGTATCGGCTGGAAAGATAGCCGTCAGCTTTCAGCCATCAGCCGTCAGCCACTCCAGCGAACCGAGGTCGCTGAAGGCCGACGGCCGACAGCTCAAAGGAGTTTTCATGCTACGATTCCTGCTCGCCGCTGCCGTGCTCGCTACGCCACCGAACGGCCGTGAGATAATCCGAGCCATGCACGACCGCTACACGGGGAAGTGGTACCGCACGCTCAGCTTCGTTCAGCAGAACACGGCGACCCGGGCCGACGGCTCGCAGCAGCACTCCGTGTGGCACGAGTACGCCGCGCTTCCCGGGAAACTGCGCATCGAGTTCGTGCCGCCCGATTCCGGGAACGGCGTCCTGTTCGTGAACGACTCGCAGTTCGTCTTCGCCGCCGACACGATCGGGAACGCGTCGGCGTTCATCCATCCGCTCATGGTGCTCGGTTTCGACGTCTACTTCGATCCGGTGGAGCGGACCGTCGCGCGGCTCGAACGGCTCAAGATCGACCTCGCGACCGTGCACGAGGACACGTGGGAAGGGCGTCCGGTCTACGTCGTCGGCGCCAAGCCGGGCGATCTGCGGACGCGGCAGTTCTGGGTGGATCGCGAGCGCCTGGTGTTCGTGCGGCTGCTCGAGCCGGGTCAGCGCGACACCACCCGCACCAAC